>Ga0209755_10004580_pt1 | contig 16268 bp, 14 predicted proteins | sample TergutCo191P1_FD_187301 | JGI IMG/M metagenome (GOLD analysis project Ga0209755, IMG submission 187301) | Cornitermes sp. P1 segment gut microbial communities from Petit-Saut dam, French Guiana - Co191P1 (SPAdes) (version 2) | ecosystem: Host-associated > Arthropoda: Insects > Digestive system... | reverse complement strand
ATACAGATGAGGAGATTTATAAAATGGACTACAGACAAGCCATAGCCGAACAGCTGGAAAAGCACATACCTGCACAGGATATATTTGAATCAATCGAAACCCCGCCCGACGCAAAAATGGGTCACTTCGCGTACCCTTGCTTCAAACTAGCGAAAACCATGCGCAAAGCCCCGCCCGCCATAGCAGCAGACATAGTAACCGCGCTGAACGAAAACGGGCTGCCGCCATGGCTGGAATCCGTCCAAAGTACTAACGCGTATATAAACTTCTTCTTAGAGCGCGAAACCTTTGCCGCGCAGGTGCTTGAAGATACGGTAAAAGACAGATACGGAAGCAGCACACGCGGAGCGGGCAAGACGGTAGTAATCGACTTCTCATCGCCTAATATAGCTAAACATTTCCATATAGGACATCTCGGCACAACAATAATCGGCCGAGCCTTGTACAACATTTTCAGCTACGAGGGCTATGAAGTAACCGGCATAAACTACCTAGGCGACTGGGGCACGGCCTTCGGCAAGCTGCTGACCGCATTCCTGCGCTGGGGCGACCGCGATGAAGTAGAGCGCACAGGCCTAGACGGGCTGACCGCCCTGTACGTCCGCTTTCACGACGAAGCCGAAAAAGACCCGTCACTAGAAGACGAAGCCCGCGGCTACGTAGTAAAAATGGAAGCGGGTGACGAAGAAAGCATAAAAATCTGGAAATGGATTTGCGAAATAAGTATGCGCGAATATCAGAAAATCTACACCCGCATGGGCGTGACTTTCGATAGCTACAAGGGCGAGAGCAGCTATAACGGCAAAATGGGTCCGGCAGTAGACGAACTCCGCGAAAAAGGCTTGCTGGTCGAAAGCGAAGGCGCACACATGGTAGACCTGGAAGAATACAACATGCCGCCCTGCCTAATCCTGCGCCGCGACGGCGGCACCCTGTACGCCACGCGCGACATTACCGCGGCAAAAGACCGCTACGAGACATATAAATTCGATAAGAGCCTGTATGTGGTGGCCACCGAGCAAAACCTGTACTTTTCGCAGCTGTTTAAGGTAATAGAGCTGATGGGCTACCCTTGGGCAAAGGGCATGAAGCACGTAGCCCCGGGCATGTACTCGTTGGAAAGCGGCAGAATGCAGACCAGAAAGGGCGAGGTAGTAAAACTCGCCGACCTTCTGGAAGAAGCCGTAGCAAAGACCCTTGCGATAATAGAGGAAAAAAGTCCGAACTTAGAAAATAAAGCCGAGGTAGCCGAGCAAGTTGGCATAGGCGCGGTAGTATTCAACGGGATGTACAACAGCATGGGCAAGGATGTAGTATTCTCCTTCGACCGTATGCTCAACTTCGAGGGCGAAACAGCGCCCTACGTACAATACACCCACGCAAGAGCGTGCAGCGTCCTGCAAAAAGCAGAGGCCAACCGGTCGCTCACACCGACCGGTTGCGCAAAAGCCCTGTGCGACGACGAAGCCTTCGAAACCCTGCGCCTGCTGTATGGCTTCCCCGAGAGGGTGGCGGAGGCCGCCGACCGCTACGAGCCGTACATCATCTCGCGCTTTCTTGTGGCGCTTGCACAGGCGTTTAACAAGTTCTACAACACGCACATAATCCTAAGCGGCGACGACACGCAGGCAGGGCGCCTTGCGTTGGTTGACGCGGTCAGGAACACCCTAGAAAACGGCTTGCGCCTACTGGGAATCAAAGCTCCGAAAAAAATGTAAACTTTTTTGGCAAGCATTGCGTATATGTTTGTAAAGAGAGACAAAACGAAGGGAGCAAAAAAATATGCAATGCAGAAACCATCCGGCAGAAATCGGAGTAAACACATGCAACCAATGCGGCAGCTGGCTCTGCGAAAAATGCAGCTTCGAACGCGGAGGAAGGATATTCTGCCCGAACTGCGCAACACAGCAAGCCGGCGCGGAAACGCCAATGCCAACGCACAGCGGTACAAAGGTGACGAAACTATGGGGGCTGCTGTTCCTATTCTCAGTGGTAATCCCGCTGCCCGGGCTGGGTTACATGTACCTAGGTTTAATCAAGCGCGGTCTGGTAGCCATGACAGCATTTTTTGCCACAATCTACATGTCAACGCTTAGCATGATATTCATTTTCGCGATTCCCGTACTGATTCTGGCGTGCATCTTCGACGGGTTCAGGCTGCTTAACCGAATAAACGCAGGGGAAATTGTAAACGATAACGCAGACGATGTCATAAACTTTCTGCGCAGGAACAGAGCGCTGTGCATAGGCTTGCTGCTGCTGATATTAGCAATAAATGTAGTAGGCGCTATCATGCCGATTTTGCGGAACCTGATTCCTGTTCTGCTGGTAATCTGGGCAGGCTACGTGCTGTTCGGCAAGTCAAAGTAGAATCTGCCAGCATTATATTTTCCTCCCTTGAACATAATAAGAATCGAGGGGGAGGTGAAACACATGGCATCGAGAAACAAAAGTGCAGTACCGGGCGCAAAGGCAGCTCTTGAGCAGTTCAAGTTTGAGGTAGCAAACGAAATAGGCGTGCCTTTGTCGAAGGGCTACAACGGTGACTTGACATCGTATCAGAACGGTTCCGTAGGGGGCTATATGGTTAAGAAGATGATTGAGGCGCAGGAACGGCAAATGGCCGGGCTGTAATAGATTAAGGGCTGCTCGCGTAAAGGGGCAGCCCTTTTTGTTATCCGTACAGCCGCATCGTGATTAAAAGCGACAGCGCGATTCCCACAAAGTTACATAGCAGCGCACCCGCTAATGTGAAGCGTGTTTTTGTTATTTTCACGCTCATAAAGTAGATGCTCATGGTATAGACCACGGTTTCGGTGCTGCTCATCATGATAGAGACAAAGCGCCCAAGAAAGCTGTCCGGGCCGTAGCTTTCGAACAGGTCGAGCAGCAGCCCCGTGGAGGCCGCGGAGGAGATTAGGCGCATGATGGTGAGCGGGACGGCCGCGGTTGGGTAGTTTATTTGCTCTGTTAGGGGGGATATTGCGTGGTTTAGCAGGTCTAGCAGGCCTGAGGCGCGTACCATGCCTACGGCTACCATTAAGCCCGAGATGGTAAACAAAAAGAAGTCTTGGAGATTTGCCCCTGCTTTCTATCTATACGATAAACTGCTTCATCACTAAAAAGTTTAAGATACACCTTCAAATTAATAATTTTCTTGTCGTCAGACTTCTCCACAACAATCTTATCAAGGAGCGAATCAATCACAGCATTATTAAATCCATGTTCAAAGTTTAATTCCTCCGTTATCAACTTTTCAAGTGATGAAATTTGTGCTGCAATATCGTTGTTCTTTTCTTCGTCCTCTTTTAAGTTAGCTTGTTTAACTTCCAAGCCCTCTATTTCCAAGTTAAATTCGCGGTTTCTTTTAGAAAATTCTTCGTCCGATATATGACCATTAACACTTAAATCAAGTAGCTTGTTTTTCCTTTTCCGAATATCTTCGATTTCCACGGTTATTTTTGCAATATCCTCTTTGATGTTAGAACTTTCAAGTGTGGACGAGTACGCCCTTATCATATCGCTAACTATATTAGGCTTGCTTGCCACAAAAACGCTATAGGCATCTTTCATGATTTCATCTAGCTCTGTCGTGTACACCGTTGGACGGTCACATCCAGCCCTGCCCCTATTGACATACTCCTTGCAACCCCATAATTCTTTATCACCGGAAGGATATTTGAAAAGCCGTCTATGATATGGAACATCATGTTCACCGCAAAATATCTTACCACTATAAGCATATCTGCTTTGAAAACCAGCCGCCGCTTTGTTCTTTATTTTTTTGCCCCTGTTTTCTAGGATTGCATTTGCTTTATCCCATAATTCCTCGGAGACAATAGGCGGTACGTTTTCTTCATCCTTGTACATAATCCATTCAGATGCATCAAGTTTTTTCTGCGCTTTATTTCTGTAGTCGTATTTGACTGATTTGTTTCCGCAATAATACCCCTTGTACTTAGGGTTAATCAATATCCGCTTTATAGTTATAAATGCAATTTCTTTTCCGTTTTCGTTTTTATATCCTTGTTCATTCAATGCGGCAGATATTAGCCTTATCCCCTTATTTTCAGTAGCATACATATTAAATATCTTACGCACCATTTCAGCTTCTTCTTCAACAATCACAAGTTTACCATCTTGCTTGGTGTACCCGGTGATTCTACTGTTTCCTAACACAACACCCTTTTCCACAGACCGCTTGAAGCCAAATTTAACCCGCTCTGAAAGACGGCGAACCTCATCTTGTGCAATGCTTGACATAATAGTAAGCCGCAACTCCGAATCAGGCAGAAGCGTGTTTATGTTATCAGACTGAAACAGAACCCCCACACCCGCATCTAATAACTCTTGGGTATATTTTATGCTGTCGAGCGTGTTGCGGGAAAAGCGGGAAATTTCCTTAGTAACAATAAAATCAAATTTACCCTGTTTTCCATCATCAATCATTTTTAGAAAAGACTCTCGCTTAGAAACACTTGTCCCACTTATGCCCTCGTCAATATAGCCTTCAATATATGTCCATGCTGTGTTTCTGGAAATAAAATCTGTGTAAAAATCAATTTGGTTTTTTAACGAGTTTATTTGCTCGTCAGAGTCCGTTGATACCCTTGCGTAGAATGTAACGCGCAAAGGTAAATCATAAATTGACTTGCCCATATTCATTTTATTTCGCATTTCGTAAATGTCCAATTAAACCGCCCCTTAACACTTCATTATGTATACCATAATAATATTATACGCGGTTATATATGTCAAGCATCCTAAGCGCCCTCTTTCACGAAAATTTCTTTTGCCTTAGTGTACATTTCTTCTGTTATCGCTCCTCTATCATAGAGCCTTTGGTTTATAAGAAGCTTCGTTTCAAGTATTATTGATTCTGCAACACTACTGTTTCTGTTATCCTCTTGGTTTTCTCCCATCTCCTCACCTCTCGTAGAAATATATGAGAAGTACATCCTTTTGATTCCAAAATAGTAAAAAACCGAGCGGCGGCAGGCAACCGCACCATAGGCATTTAACCTCTCCCCATTCCAATAGCGAGCCGTCCCTTTCTGTGAAGATAGCCAGACGGAAGTATCATTATCTCGTATATGCGGGTCATGGCTCTGTAAACCTACCCACGGTTTAGTTAAGGCTGATATTATTCGCTCGTTCTGAATTAGAAGTCTTGGCGTATCATGCCCAGTAGCTCTCCGCATACCGTATGTACTCGATTTTTTGTTATTCGGTTGTCAAAGTGCAGTAGTGGTCATAGCTTCACATCCTCACCAGAAATTTTGCATCCGTAGTCGGTGTATTTGGTAAGGTTGTGTGGGGAGCAAAAACCCCCTCACTATATAAAGGAAAGTAAGGGGGTATATGCTAACCAAAATTATTTATTTCTTCAACAAACTTTTTAATTTGCTGAGAGCCTTGCGCTTTCTCTTATGTACGGCGATTGACGAAATTCCTAGAGCTTTAGCGACTTCGCGCTCGGACTCACCTTGTATGTACAGGGTGTGTAATAAACCTCTTTCTTCACTTGTTAAACTGGAAAGTGCTACATACAGTTTATTCAACAATAGCTTGTCCGAAATGAGTTCATCAATCGGTGTCTCATCAGAAACGACTTCAACTCCACTATCCTGCAAAGCGTCAAGAGAGCTTTCCATCCGGCGACGCACCTTTATCTGTTTGGCTTCGCGCCAAACCGGACGGAAATAAGCGCGATAAACTTCCTCGCTAACGTAGACCTTCTCGCTGTTCAGTAAAATATACCTATCTTTATCCATTCTTTTCCTCCGTTTTGATTTAGGATTAATCCGGTCGAAACGGAGGAACGGCGGCGAACGGCAACGAGGATTAGAAAGACCATCCATAATTATTTCAAAATAAAAAACACACGATTGTGTAATGTTAATCGTGTGTTCGTGAACAAACATTGATTTGGTTTCATGGCAACAAAGATAACTATGTTAATAAAGTATGAATAATCATAATGCTATTTTGTATTTCAGCTAAAAATATGTGCTGATAACAAACCATATTTCATACACTTAACCTTGAACTAGTAAATTTGTTCAACAAGTTTTCCCCAATCATTAGTCTCGACCAATAAAAATTCAATGCAATCACGCACTGCACCATATCCCCCATTAATTGGGGATATGTAATTTGCGAGAGATTTTACCTCTTTACAAGCATCATTAGGACAACCAATGAAACTACATAAGCGCATAGCTTGCAAATCATTTACATCGTCCCCAATGTACCCTATATCTTTATTAGAAATAGAATTTTCTGAAATATACGCTTTCAAGCTTTCTGTTTTCTCTTTAATCCCTTGTAAAATAAGGTCAGCTTTGAGTTCTGTCATGCGTCTTAATGTCGCGTCACTCTCGCGGCCAGTCAGGATAATTAATTTTATCCCCGCCGCCCTCGCAATGTTAAATCCAGTACCATCTTTAGCACTAAATTTCTTCAACTCATTACCTAAACTGTCATAATATATTCCTGCATCTGTAAGCGTCCCATCGACATCTATCACCAAATGTTTAATCATATTTGAACCCTCATCATTGTTTTGTAATTGCTACACTGAACCCATCTCCGATAGGTGTATAGCGTATCTCATATTCTGAACAAAATTCTCTAACAGCTTGTTGCGCCCCAGCAAAAAATTCAGTAAAGAAGTCGTGGATAAGAATAATTCCACCATGAACCATTTTAGGATAAAAATATTTTAATCCTGCTATAGTTGGTTCATATAAATCAAAATCAAGGTTGACAAAAACAAATTCTTCGCTTTCAAGTTCCTTATCTTGTTTGGTTGAATCCGGGAAAACGCCTTTCTTAACAATTAAATTTTGAGGGTTCGCCATTTTTCGTACAATTTCGTTGACATAAGGGTAATTCAAAAACAATCCTTCTGTGCCTGTTGAAAAACCTAGCTTTATATCAGCGTCAACATCTTTCTCATCAAATCCCCCAAAGGTATCAAACAACCATAATTTTCGGTCTGGAAAGCATTTATTGATATGCGCCGCAAAATCACCCTTAAATACCCCACCCTCTGCGATTGAGCCAGATATCCCCTCACGATAAACAACGTCAGCGAAATCTGTCACAAAACGCTCGCGAAGAAAGCGAATAATCTCCTGTTCGGAAAGATTAATCTTATCTACTGGTATACTCAATTCGTTAGTAAGCCTGTCTTTTATTTCATCTGCACTTCCAAAGTTGCATATAACGATTTTTTCGTATTCTAAATCAACTAACATATCAGGAGAGCTAACAACGTAGCCATAGCGCTCCTTTCCCCACAAAGCGGGGTTTCCGTCTACAATAGCAATTACCCCCCCCCCCGTTAACGACTCGCTCGAAATTCGGACAGGATTTATATAAGTCTTGAAGAATTGGAAAATTTCTTCCGGCAGCATATACAACATAACTCATTATAGTACCTCCATATCTGCGTTCTCATATAAGGATGGTGTTATATAGTCTAGCTCTAATCCGATGTTTTTCAAGAGCTTACCTGTATAATCATTAATATCAGAGTTGTTCTCATTTTTGCTCCACAGGTATTCATCAAAATAATTCTGTCCCGCCTTAACAAATCCATCTGCACCTGCTATTGACACACGCTTGATGCCGATTGATAATAAGAAACGCAAGAACAATGGCATTGAGTTCACATATTTATCATTGCTATCAAACAAGTTGACATAGTTAAGACGATAATCTGCGTTTTCTGCTTTTATGTTTGATGTTGTTATTATTTTACATATCTTGCTGTCAAACATTTGGTAACGACGAGCATTTCCGAAGAAAGCAAAATCCACATCATAGTCGTTTGGTAAGAAATTTACAGATATTACTATAGGATTGTTAGTTTCTATGTGGCTAATGATTTTATCTTTTCGAGTTGTTAAAGTAGCGCCGGGAGCTAGTAATAATATATCTCGCTCAGATAGCTCTTTGCCAAGCTTGAATCTATCTTCGGTATCATCAATATTATCTTCCTTAAACTCTGAGTACAAATTTTCCGCATAAATTTTATCAAATACAGTTTTCTTTTTTTCACTAAATCGTTGGAATATATCGTTTATATTGCGTTGAGTTAAATCCCCCTTTGCAAGATAGAATTCTGAATAATTTCTGTGTAGATTGTGCCTAGCAGATAGAAAATATGCCGGATTGTAACCCCATGCTGTATTGCCGTGCATTTCTAATACATGTGATTCAATAGAATCTAAAAGAAATTCAATTTTATATTTTTCACCAAAATCATCATTCAAATGGTCGGCAATTAATTCAATCGGTAGATTTCCGGGGTCACGACCTACTCCCATAAGAGACGCATCAATCGTAATGTCACGTTGAACTCTGATGTCAAGAAAACTTTGTGCAAGCAACGTGGCTGATGACATATTCTCATGTAAATGCAATCCAAGTTTAATACTTGAATTCAGCTCGCTGTCAGCAAGTAAAACTAGCTTTTTCATATGGCGTAATTTCATGCTTCCAAATGTATCTACAATAGAAAATTGATATGGATTTATTTTGTTCACTTTGTTTATAATTCCGATTACTTCCTCTGTTGTATACCCCATTATATTGATAGGATTCATTGAAACCTCATAGCCCAATTCTTGTATTCTTTTAGCTAGCGCAATGCCATCATCTATGTCATAGTCATGTGCAGTAATTCTAATAACGCTTATACCTTTCCCACTGTATGGAGAGAGTTTTCTTATATCATAATCACCACACATAGTCATTGCAGTAAAAACGGTATTTTCATAATTTTTGGGCAAAAGTCGGTTTAATTCCTCTATAGTGTTGCACACAGTAATGTTTTCATCGTAATTATCTATGTCGCGTAGAAATCCAACTTCTACCATGTCTATACCAGCATGGACTAAATTGTTGATAATTGCTTTGCTGCGCAGGAAACCCCACAACCAATCGTTAACATAGCCACCGTCACGCAAGGTACAGTCGAGAATGTGTGTATCAAAACTTTTCATGATTATTTGCCTTCCTTTCTCCCTAGAGCCTTTCTTACATATTCAAGGTCTCGCTCTGTATCCACGGATAGTGAGGTGCTTTCAACCTGTGTATAATGAATCCTAATACCGTGGTCGAAAAACCTTATTGAACCCAAATCTTCAATTTTCTCAATCTCGGTTTGTTCATGGGACATATAAAAATCAAGAGCTTGTTTATTGAACAATTCAACTCCAACATATTTTTTGTAGGCAAACTGAGTTGTTTTGTGCGGATAGGGCACTGGGCTGCGCGAGCAATAGATGCCATAGCCTCCCTCGCCAACTACTATTTTAATGTTTGCTGGGTCGATTACCTGTACTGGGTCAGTAAAATTGCGGACTAGCCCTCCAACTACAGGCTTTGAAATATCTGTGCTTTTTGGCAATATGCTCCTAATAACTGATGGTTCAAGCATTGGTTCATCCCCATTAACCGCAACATAATAATCTGCTTGAATAATGTTAGAAACCTCCCATAATCTGTCAATCATGCAAGAACAATCACTTGTAGTCATTACAACTTTTGCACCGAAATTTTCGCAAACATTTCGTATGCGTTCATCATCGGTGGCAATGTAAATCTCATTGAATTCAGTCACTTGCTTTACTTGCTCATAAACCCACCAAATCATGGGTTTCCCATGAATATCAGCAAGAGGTTTCCCCGGTAAGCGGGTACTTGCATACCGCGCCGGAATCACTCCGATAATTTTCAACTCATTTCCTCCTTAGTATTTTATTTGCTTTTGAGTTTTTCTTTCATTTTTCTTAAAAATATTCCTGCCCTAATAAGTAAAAGGGCATGTTTCCAAAGAGGGTTGGATTCATGATACGTTTTCCAATTACTTAGCTCTGATATAGTTCCATCCTTTTCCCAAATTTGATTGTTTAGGTTATCCCAACTGCTGTCACTTTCACTAATACGCCAGTCTAGCTCCTTCTTTAAGTTGTCATTAGCTGCTGAAAATGCTTTCCTTTGCATTTCAACCTTCACGGTGTTATAAAAACAATTCATCCGCTCATTGTAAATTTCCTCATCTGATAATGGTTCTATAACTAATTTCATTTTTGAATATTTAAGTTTTTTTTCTAATCTAAAACCTCGTAACTTCCTTTGGGTATTTGGGTTTTTCGTGAACACATAAAATCTTTCAAACGATACTACTTCTTTATCTGAAATACGTTTAATTAAAACCGGTAATATATTATTTAGTAGTTCCGGATTCATTAAGTCACAGAAGCAATAATCATCTATTGAATTAGTAAAAAAAACAATACTATTCATCGAAGCATTTTTCATTCGTTCGATTAATACATCTTTAGCAATTAAGGCTAATGATTCAGTTACAGATGTATTAATAATGTAAGTATTTTCGCCATCGAATACAGGCAATTCATCGATTTTTATTAAACGACCGCTTTTTTCGCGAAATAAGAAATTGCTTGAAGCGTTAATTGCATCCTCTGCTATTCCATAATAATAGACTTTTCCTCTCTTTGTTGAATCTAAAGCGAGTTTCATTATTGCGTGTAGCCTGTTAAAGAAAAAGTAAACAGTGGTGAAATTCAAACCTAGTTCCATATTTTCTTCAACAAACTCTTCAATTTTTGCGGTAGCTGACGTTAGAAGAGACAAAACTTGCTTTATTTTTATTTCTGGAATTAGTAATATTAATTCTATTGGCATATCTCCATCAATTATACAAGCTCCGAAATTTTCTTTAATTATAGAACCAAAGTCAACAACTGCATAAGGATGTTGTTTATACATAAGCTCTACATCGTCTAACAGAAAATAATCAAGAATAACAGTATATAAGTCAGTAATTTGCTGTGGAGAATATATGACATTATTTTTTGGAGTTATGCTTTGAATATGGTTATCAAGTATATAGTTTTTCCGAATATAAAAAGCACTCATGTCATCAGAATTAGCAACTAATAATGATAATTTTTTTGACATGAAATCATCCATATGTAGATTGAAACACGCTAAAACTCTTTTTTTATCGCTGCTTGAAATATCAAATAGTTTTTTGTCAAAATCAAACCTTTCTATGAAGTCACAATCATAAATAGGGGTATTGGGATATATAACTATACTTTTTTTACAGGAAAAATCCGAATCCATAGGTGATGAGGCTTTATACTGCTGGCAATATGATTCCGAGATTATACCTTCATGATACCTAATTTCGCATCGAACAAAATGCTTTGTAAAATTAGTTTCGGTTGATGTAAACCTTTTGGGTTCAATCCATGTGTAATCAATATTTTTATTGTTTAGGTAAATAGCAAACGCATTATGAACGTCGTCATAGGTGTATATCTTACTTGCATTTTTAACATCAACATTAATATCAGATAGTTTTTTATCAAAACATGCTGAAATTACCTTTACAACTTGTTCTTCTGTGTTTTCCAAAAACGCAAGTCCATAGGGATAAGATATAACATAATTAAAAAGTTTTGCTTCGAGTAAATTTTCAACCAAACGCATCCTATCAGCAATATCGCATCCGACTAGTATAGCTTGTTCTTCACGATGTTTTGTTAGCCTTAAAGTCAAGAGTTGTGCAAACCCTCCAAAATGTTCATAATGATAAATTACCATATTAATTTCTCCTAGTTGAAAAATTTCTTGCCTATACGTTTTAGTAATGCTCTTCTGCGACCACCTTTTGGAAAAAACTTGTTGATGAGCTTAATAACCCTTATATCAATTCCATCATTTTGAAACGGAGTCAATATATCCCCTCTTTGCGATTCCAAAGTTAAATAACTCCAATGTTCGTGAATATTAATAAACGAACCTAAGCCATCCTCGAAAGCTACGTTATTGAACATATACCTATCAAACGGTTTAGAATGGTTTAAGTAATAGTCTAGTGGAAGGGATGCATCAGTTCTTCTATAGAATATCTGGCCACACTCATAAAATGTGGAATGAAATTCATTTACAAAATCTAGCGCTCCTTTATGGATTAGATTCATGACAAACTCTTCCGGATAGCTTGGTGTGCTTTCTGAAAAAGAAAAATTAATTTCATCACCATTTATTTCATACCCAACACAAGACGGCTCAAGCTTCATGAATAGTTGTTCCCGCATAGTTCCAAATACTATGGGGGTATAATCAAAAAAACACTTGTTAACACACTCGTACTTTTTCCAACGCTTGTTAGCTGCATCTTTGTTTGTGTGAAGATAAAAAGAATTTATGGTATACCCTAATGTCTCCGATAAGACCTCATCGACCCTTCCGCTATAACCAATATCAAATGTACAATCATTATTTTTAATAATTTTCGATAGTTCTGTTTTGATTTTTTTGCTATATCCCTGTGCTGCTGATTCATCATATAAATTGTCAGCTATCAGCTTAACAACAATGGAAAGCATACTATTATCTGATATCCGTCTGTCAGCTTGTATGTTGTTTTCGTCAAAAAAAGCAATTATATCGTTAGTTTTTTTAAGAATTGGTGCTATTGCTTCAACTAATTTTAATGGAGTGATAGATGTTTCATCGACATTTATTCTTTCCAAAAGCATGTTCATATCACTTGCCTTGTTTAAGTTAAGGGGGAGAAGCGCTGCTCTTGATGCATAAAAATAGTTGGATTTGGGACTATCTTTGTCTTTAATAATATCAAATGCCATTTTGGGCAAATATCCATCTCTTGCAATAAAATGAACGGTATCAAATTCTTTTTTAGTGTTATCTAATAGCCAATCAGCTACCGAGTATAAGTGCATACCTAATGCATAGTAACCTACCCAGTAGGGGTTAGAATTAAAATCCGAAGCATCATGAATATTTACTAAAGGATTATCAAAAAATTTATTAGCAACAGTTGCTAACATACATCGGATACCCAAAAATTCAGTTGCCCTCCCTGTTGCAAATACGTTATCTTTTTTTAAGTGAGGGTTAAATATACAGTTGAATAAATTGTTATTGTACAATAACTCCGAAGTCTTTTGTAAATGTTGTACATTCATACCACTGTTACTGGCTTGAGTTATGTCACTTTCGTAGCTGTCGCCAATATGAATAACCGTATTTGATTTTACGCCAAGCTCTTTTAAGACATGTTTATACAATTTGCCATTCCATTTTGTAAGACGTATTTCTGATGATACATAGATTTCAGAAACTCCACTATAACCGCATTTTTTTAGCATAGTGAACAATACATCTTTAGGCAAGTACATATCAGATATACAAATGATTTTTTTGCCGCAATATACCGCCAAATCATATAATTCTTTAGCGCTTTTTCTTGCTTTGCAAAATTGAACTTCCAAGTCTATTTCTTTTTGTTTAAGTGTGGTTAATGTTTCCTCTCTAATCTTATACCCTGAAAAAATTTCTTGATATATTTCATCAATAGTTAAATCTTCATGTGAAGGGTTGAGATGCCATAGTTTTGTTCTGAATTTAGATTCTGCTTCTTTTCTAATACTACCAAAATTAACATAGCCGGATATTTGTTCAAGGTTACGATAATCGTCATCAAGTAGCGAAAATAAATCAGAAGGTTCGAGAAAAGGTCTCAATATAAGCGTATCAAATATATCAAAACTTACGATTTTACATGAATCACTTGCGATAAATTTCTTTGTGTTTTCAAGTCCATCGAATTTACTATTGAATTGGGTTGTGAGTTTATAAAAGTAATTTTCATCATGGTTTAACTCTTCTTTCTTGCAACCAAATAGATTTAGAACATCTATATTTAAGTTATAGTTTTTAATTAAATTAAAGAATGTACTTATATGAGTCAACTTGAACTTTCTGAAATCATCTTTATGTTTTTCATAATTTCCAGTATCTTTTAGAACTGATTCAAAGAATTCAAATGCTATGAATGTATCATCCAAATGTTTTTTATACTTCAAGGAGTCTACAGAAGCTGTCCATTGCTCATTATGCCGCATATAGTAATAGTATACATTGTGTACATTCGCTACACGGATTGCGTGCGACCAAAAGACACATCCAAAAGCGATATCTTCTGACCCCGATATACCCTTATCTTTTATTTTATTAAAGAAAGGTAAACATTTCTCGAATAATGATTTTTTATATATCTTGTTCCACATTGTCCAAAAAAGATAAAACTTGCCATTTTGTTTCATGAACATATCAAAAGCAGTACTGCCTTCTAATAGAATATCAGTATTAAGTATATTATCGAGGTTATAATATTCGCGTGTTCCATCGGTATACTCGTTTACAGCATCAGAAATGACCATATCGGCTTCAACCTCAATAGCCTTTTGCAATAAAGTTCTATAAAAATCAACGCTCACATAATCATCGGCATCTATAAAAGCTATATATTCACCATTAGCAGCATTGTAACCAGATAATCTTGCAGCAAATAACCCCTTGTTTTTTTCATGATTAACCAATTTTATACAATAACCCTTATTATTGAAATCATCTACCATTTCAATTACATTTCCAGTGGAAGCATCATTAACAACGATAATTTCAATATTTTTATATGTTTGAGATTTAATACTATCGATACACTTCCTTAGAAACTTTTCGGCGTTATAAACAGGCACTATTACAGAAAGCAACATTATATTCACCTCTTGGCATTATTTAATTGCTTGTATCGTTATGCCGAACACATCAAATTTTACATATCCTTGATATTTGTTTCGTAGCATATTTATTATTTCGGCATTTACTTTTGGTCGCCACGGAAGCGAAGAAACTGATTTTTGTTTGAAGTTGGTTTTATGCATTAAAAAAAGATAATCTTCATAAAAAAATTTATTAAGTCCATCAGGATTAATAATGTCCCGAGCATGTTTTTTAGCGAATTCATTCCCAAAATGTTTTTCTAAATATTCAAAAACCTCTATATAACCCATATATAAATGGCAGTGCTGCAATTCTTCTGGCCAATCTTGAAAAGTAAATTTAGTCGAATTCGTTTCATCTTCAATGAAAATATGATGCCCGGAGTGCGCTGACCATATGGGAGCAAATTCAGCAAACAAAATTCCATCTTTTTTTAATGAATTGAAAATCAAATCAAGAACCACAGGTAGTCTAGCGATATGTTCAAAAGAACAATTTGACACACACAAGTCAAATTGATTAAAAAAATCTTCGGTCATTTTTTCTGCATAACCATTGTAAATAATATAGTTTTCTTTTTCCAAAACTTCGGATAGAGTCTCCTCATCAAAGTTCTTAAATGCAACTTGGCTGTAGTGAATATGGCTATCTCTTCTATTGTACTCCCACGGTTTATCTATGCAAACCCACTTTTTTGCTCCGCTATCCTTGAAAGTTAATTCTTTGGGGTGGTTGCTCCCTCCAATTTCTAGTACGGTTTTTCCTGATAAATTTATTTTTGAGGTCAGATTATTAAAAAAATCTATGTGGTAGTCGAGTAGTCCGAACTTGTTTTTATAATACATCCTTCTTTGAGCGGAGCTTATTATGGGAGTGTATTTATCAATTAAAATTGGGAATTCCTTAACGTCGTAGGAAATTGCTAGGGTGGAAATTTTCCGCACAGGGGTGTGTTGTGGATTTGAATTCATATACTGCTCTACAGCATTATAAACAATGTTATGCCCTGTTTCTTTAATTCGTTTTTTTAATTTGTTGAACATTAAGAACCTCCAATATGAATCAAGAAATAACATCACTATAAAAGCGATTCTTTTTATACCTATTCAGTAAAGTTATCGGAATAATTCCTGCTATTAACGGTTTTATAACATATGGTAAAGCATTTGGTAATAATCCAAGCTCACGAAATCCTTTGTAACGAACAATTCCTTCATTCACGCGATATCTGTAGGGAATATGTGAGGTTCTGATTTCATAGCTTAATAAATTTTCCTGTAGGTTAAAGCCAAAAATGTTTTGCGAAGCCATACGGAGTAGTAAATCATAATCTTCGCAACGCTCACAATAATCATCTTCGCAATACCCATGAACTTGAATCAATATACTTTTCCTAAATATTAAAGCTGGATGAAGATATGGTATAGTTAGTCAACATAATACTGCATGACAAGCCGAATGGATATGATATAATAGCAATATGGCATACAGTATGGATTTTAGAAAAAGAGCAATAGAATATGTGAACGAAGGGCATACGGGGAAGGAATTATATGAAGCGTTCAAAATTTGGCCATCTACCGTGTACAGATGGCAGAGATTGCTCGAAAAAAACGAATCGCTAAAGC
>Ga0209755_10004579_pt1 | contig 16268 bp, 15 predicted proteins | sample TergutCo191P1_FD_187301 | JGI IMG/M metagenome (GOLD analysis project Ga0209755, IMG submission 187301) | Cornitermes sp. P1 segment gut microbial communities from Petit-Saut dam, French Guiana - Co191P1 (SPAdes) (version 2) | ecosystem: Host-associated > Arthropoda: Insects > Digestive system... | reverse complement strand
GGTGGTGGTGGGTTGGTAGAGGAGGGTGGTTGGCGGCGCTGGTTTAACAGCGCCGGTCGGTGGTGGTGGGTTGGTAGAGGAGGGTGGTTGGCGGCGCTGGTTTAACAGCGCCGGTCGGTGGTGGTGGGTTGGTAGAGGAGGGTGGTTGGCGGCGGTAGTAGCAGCAGCAGTTGGTAGTGACATTTTTGGAAAGTAACCTTGTTTGTACCTGTAACGTATTCCTCCGTGAACATGCAGAAAAGTTGGAGACCTTCGTCAGGTTAAGCAGTCTGGCGAACGGTCTCCAACCCTGTTTAGGGGGAATATTTTATTCCAGGGGGGTGGTGGGGGTGTCTTCGGGGCTGTCAAGCAGTTGTTGAGTCAGGTGTACAAGTCGCTCTCTGGTACGCCTAGCGAAGAAGCCCGTAACGCCGATGCGCTCTGCGGTATGGAGGGTACTCTCATAATTTTGCAAAGCTTTACCCAGGAGGTTGCGCAGGAGTTTACGCATTTCTTTGCGGTAGGACTCAGCGTTTTCGGGGTGGATTTCGAGGGGGAGGGGGGAGGCGAGCAGGTGGTGGTAGAGGGTTTCATAGAGTTCGCCGATGCGCATACCGGCGGCGATGGCCCAATAGGTATTTTGGGTTTGTATGGTTTGCACGAAGAGTTCCTGAGAAGCGAGCAGGAGTTGGGCTTTTTTTTCAACTTCCTGAGCCATGACATGGACGGGGCAGCGGTTACAGAAGGGGGACTCGGCGAAATACAGGAAGGCGATTTCTGCGAGGAAGAATTTTGCTTTAGCCCAGGAATTTTGCTCCAACTCATCCTCTGGGGAGGGGGAGGAGGCGGCGACGGTTTCGAGGAGGAGTTGGGCTTTGGTGCGTTCTCCCTGTTCCAGCAGGCAAATGGCGTATTCGGTTTTAGCGCGCAGTTGCCAGCGGTTGTTGGGGCCATTGTATTCAGCAATGGGTTTGAGCAGGGAGGCGGCCTCTTCCAGCTGGCCGCGTTCAAAGTAGCTGAAGGCCAGGGGGAAGCAGGCCTCCAAGGCCAATTCGGAGCCAAGGGGGTTAGCGATGGGTTTAAGGACGAGCTCCACTTGTTCCCAGTGTTGCAACTCTGTCCAGAGGTTTCCGGCCTGAAGGCAGTCGGCCATATATAGTAGAGGGTTTTGCTGGCAATATTCAGAGAAGAGGGCAGCGGCCTCGAGGAGGTTTCCGTTAAGCAGGGCGGCCTGGGCGGGGGAGGGAGGGGGTTGGGCAGAGAGAGAAGCTTTTGAGGAGGAGGCGCAGGCCAAGGCCAGGCAGGCGGTGTTTGCGAGGAATGTATATTTATTCATGGGAGGGGGCACCTCTAAAGCATTTGGGAGATTTGCCACAGGCGTTCAAGCTCAGAGTGGTGGTTGTCAAGAACGGGGATGGTTTTGAGGGGAATATTTTGGCAGAGGGTATGGAGTTTTTGGAGGGAGCGTGCGTCCTCGAGGGCTTGTTTTTCATAGGCCATGCAGGCGTGTTTCATTTTTTTAGCCAGGGGTTTGGGGAGGGAGAGGAGGGCCTTTTGGGAGTGTGGCTCCAAGCGGGGGTGTATTTGGTTAACCAGCACCGCGGCGGTTTGGAGTTGACGTTGGTGCAGCACCTCGAGGAAGTGTTGGACTTCAGGAATTCTTTCGTAGTGGGGGGTGGTGACGATGACGAAGGCGGTGCTAGGTGCTTGGAGAAGGGCCTGTGTTTGGCGGGCGCGTTCTCGAAACCCGTCATAGAGTTGTCCCATGGAGAGGAGGAATTCCGACAACTGCTCCAAGGTTTGTACTCCCGTAAACCGCGACAGTGCCTTCATAAGGAGGTTGTTGCTGTTTTGCCAGAGGCGAAAGCCCCAGCGGCCGGCGGAGAGCATGGGCAGGAAGAGGTGTTTGGAGACTTCCGCATCCAAAAACCCGAGGAGTCGGCTTGGAGCGTCCAAGAAGTCCAGCGCGTTGGCAGTAGGAGGCGTATCCAAAACGACGAGGCCATAGTCTCTGCGCATTTTAAGTTCCCAGAGTTTTTCGATGGCGATGTATTCTTGGGAGCCGGCGAGGGCATTGGAGAGGGACTGATAGAAGCGGTTGTTGAAGATTTGGTTTTTTTGGCTGGGGGTTGCGTGGGTAGAGATGAGCTCATCCCAAGCGTGTTTCATGTCGAGCATCATCGCCCAGAAGGGGGCGTCACAAGGGGGGGAGGGGTGGTGGGCATATGGGGGGAGGCATTCCAGGGGAATAGGGGTTTCGTGGTTACCCAGGTGGTGTATACCGAGGGCATTGGCGAGGCGTTTGGCCGGGTCTACAGTACACACGAGGCTTTTGCGTCCGTTGTTGGCGCCCCCCAGGGCCAGTGCGGCAGCCAAGGTGGTTTTGCCGACGCCGCCGGGGCCTACGCAGATGAGGACGTCCATAGAAGCGAGGGGTCGTGCTGTTTCATATTGAGGCTGGGCGCTCACAGGAGCCCTTTCATTTTTTTCATACAGGCAGCCAGGGCAGAGAGGGTGTTTCGGGTGGGCTGCACAGAGGGCACATGGGGGAGTTTAAAGGTGGGTGGTGGCAGTTGGGAGAGTTGGGAGAAGGCGTTATAGGATTCTTTGGCTAGGGAGTCTTGTTGTTTGGCCAATTGGAGGAGGGTGGGGTGGTTGGAGAGGGCGGGGTGTTGAAGTTCTTCTTGCAGGAGGAGAGGGGGGGTGAAGCGATTGAGCAGCAAGGCGGCGACGTCCACGCGTACTTCTGCTGAGAGGGTATGATACAACTCCAAGGTTTCCTGTACGGCCATTTCTGTGGGCAGGCTGACGAGGAGGGCGGCGGTAGAGGGGGCTTGGAGGGAGGCTTCCATCCACTGGGCTTCCTGGGAGAGGGTACCTGGGGGGACGGTATGCAGCAAGACGCTGGGTATAGCGAGGAGGCGAGTAACATGGCCTGTTGCGGGGGCGTCGACGATAATTTTGTCAAAGCGGTATTGTCCGTTGGGTGTTTTTTCTCGGGAATGGAATAAGAGTTTTCCGAGGAGGACGAGCTCCTGGAGGGAGGGGATGAAGTCCAGGAGTTGTTGAGCCCACCTATTTTCGAAGACGGCGCGGTAGAGAGGCTCATATTTAAGCACCATCAAAGCATACTCTTTAAGGGCGGACCTAAATTGTAGGTTAACCATCCACAAGTTAGGCTCAGAGAGGGCAGGCTGGGAAGGGGGAGGGGGGTGGCCGAGGAGGGAAGCGAGGTGGTTGGGGGCATTCATTTCGACGAGGAGGGTTTTGGCATTTGCTTGGGAATAAAGCAAAGCGAGGCTAGCGGCGACGGAGGATTTTCCGACACCGCCTTTACCGCTGACGAAGAGCAACCGTTTAGGAGAAAGCGCAGACATAGTGAGGTAGAAGAAGAGGCTTGACAGAAGAGAGGCTTGACAGAAAAGACAAGAGGAGGCAGATGATGAGCATATACTGGCTATGCGTGAAATCAGCTCTGTCTTTAAAATCTTTCTCGAAGCAGGTGAGCAACAAATAACCCGACTGGCCGGGCAGCTGATGGCGAACGAGGCGTTCATGTCCAAGTTGCAAGGGGCCATAGCCAAGGCCATGGATGCCAAGCTTGTCTGGGACAACCAGATGCGTGCGGTTTTGGCCAGGCTGGGGGTTCCCTTGCAGGGTGAGCTTGAGGGTTTGCGAAAGGAAGTCAGCGACTTACGTGCTGAAATTCAGCGGCTTCGCGAATGGGCAGATAAGCCATCTACTGAGGCGGTGGCGCCCAAGCTACGCAGCAAACCTTCGTTGGCTTTGGCGCCGGAGCAGCCGGAGAACTACTCTGAGGTTTCGACGGCTTAACTTTCGGGAGGTGGAGGGGTTTTGGGGATAGGGTTTTCGAGGGCCCGGAGGCGTGTTTCGAGGTTTTCGATACGGGCATTCAATTTGGCCAAGTCTCCTGAGGAGGCATAGAGGTTGGCCATAAATTCCTCTGCGAGGGAGAGGAGTTTTTCATCCAACCGTCGTTGAGCTTCTGGGGGGGCGTGCTTGGGGGTGTCGCTGGTTTTGAGCAGTCTTTCGGCGCTTTCCCTAAGGGATTGGACGCCCAAACTCCATTCCGTACGGAGAAAATCCGCAATGGATGCACCTGGTTTTTTCACCATTGCTTTGAGCAGGTGAAGGGGCATGCGTCGTTTTTTTCTTTCTTGTTCGAGGACAATGTGTGCCAAAGTGATGGCTGTTAAGTCCTTTTTTGTTGTATTGTCGAGAATTTGAACTTCGTGACCTTCCATAACCATTCGTGCGATGTCGTCGAGTGTTACATAACAGCTATGGGTGGTGTCATAGAGTTTTCGGTTGGAATAGCGTTTGATGATTTTAGGAGGTTTTCCACTAACCATATTCCCATTTGAATGAAAATCCGCGGTATGCTCAATTCTATTCTGAAGACTGCTTCAAAAATTTTCTTATGTCCCAACCTCATACCAAGAGCCTAAGCGAATGATTGTAAAATGCGAACAGTGCAAGACGCGATTTCGGTTGGCTGATGAAAGAGTGCCGCCTTCGGGTGCACGTGTGCGCTGTGCGCGGTGCCGACATGTTTTTCGGGTTCATCGTTTGGCAGCTCCACAGCCACAGCCATACGTTCCGCAGCCTTCTGTTGAGGATGAGTTGCCGCCTCACGCGAAGGGTGCTTTGTTTTCTCAGGCAGAGGATGATCCTTTTGCTTATTTTGGAGAACCGGCGCAAGCGAGCACGAGTGAGCCCACGAGGCCAGGCATTTTTCTTCCGGGGTTGGGGGTTTCACGGAGAAAGGAAGAGAGCAAGGCGTTGATGCAGCCGCCGCGTGTTCCGGTTTTTGGAGCAAGCGATGGTGTCAATATACCCAAGTTGTTTGCAGAAAAACTGGCTGCTGCCCAAGGAGGTGGTGCGCGCGCAGAAATGCCGGAGGTGTCGGGTGCTGGGCCATTTCAGTCCTTGAGGGAGGGGGGCTCTGAGGACGCAACGCAGACGGGGTATCATGCTTTGCATCAAAGACACGGTGAAGCGGCGTCGGACAAGACACAGAAAGTGTTGTCCTTCTCCTCGCCTTCAGAAGCCGGTGAAGGGGGAGACTCAGGGTGGGCTGCTGACCAAGAAGCTTCTGGAAATTTGTCTGACTTATTGTCAGCTGAGTCCGAGGATATGGTGCAAGACCGGAACGAAAGCGAGATTCGTCGGGCGAACGAGTCGGAGATTCGTCGAGCTTTTGTGCAGAGCAAGACAAAAGTGGAACGGCGCAAAGGGTTGCGTCGTTTTTTGAAGATACTTTTGCTTTTGTTGGTTTTGACGATGGCGGTGGTGACGGTGGCGTTGTTATTGAAATACGGCTGGGGGGGGTTGAGCTCCTTCTCTTGGGAGAGGGTGAGGGCTTTGTGGGCCACAACCGAAGCAGAGGGTGGTTCCGGCATGGAGTGGGTGCAGGTTTTTCATATAGACGAGGGAGTGGGGGGCAGCAGGGCATGAGAAGGGGGGGGTGGTGGTTTTCATTGATAAGGCCGCAGTGGCACGAAATTTGGTGAGGACGTTTTTCATATGAGAAGAAGCCTGTTGCCTCAGGTTGTTGTTTTGGGGCTGGTGCTTTTTTTTGTTCTCAGTATTTTTCTGCAGTCGTTGAATTTGGTTTTTGGCGCCTGTTTTGTACAGGTTTTCGTTTTTTTTTGCATACCCTGGGTGGCCTCTCGTCTTGCGCAGGAAGCGCCCGTGAAGGCGCTGGGTTTTTTAGCTGTTTCGCCCAAGAAGTTGGCTGCGGGCGCGTTATTGGGGGTTGTTGGCTATTTTGCGGTGGTATTGCCGCTGATGTATTGGGTGAAGCACCTCGTACCGGCCTCATGGGAGAAGGCGTTTGACGGCCGTGCTTTGTTTGCGGGCCTGAGCGGCATAGAGTTATGGTTGATGGTGGCCGTAGTGGTATGCGTGGCGCCGCTATGCGAGGAGGTTTTTTTCCGAGGTTTTATACAACCCAAGTTTATTCGGCGTTGGGGGGCGCCCATGGGTTTTTTGGTGACTTCGGTATTTTTTAGTTTCATTCATATGGACCCTGTTGGGTTTTTGGCGCGTTTGGCATTGGGGTTGTTGTTTGGGTGGTTGGCCTATACGGGGGGGAGCCTCTGGGTTTCCATTTCGGCACATATTTCCTACAACCTTCTCGTGTACATTTTGTTTTTTTATTTTGAAAGCAACCCTTCCTCTGAGGTTTTGCTATTGGGCCAGGGGGTTTTGTTTTTGTGGTTGGCCTTGGGGGTTGGGGGCATGGGGGCACTCTTTTGGGTTTTGAAATTTTCTCCACCGTCTTTTGAAGAGTTGCCCGCCCAGGAGTCCCGTATACTTTCCAAAAGCACGCACACCTCCCCCCTATTGTTTTGGAGCATACTTCGCCCATGGCTTTTGGCTGCGGGAGGGAGTTGCGTATTGTTGGTAGCCGCAGACTACCGTGGTGTTGCGTTGAATATGTTTGACGCAATAATAGCGCCTTTGCCGAGGGTTATAAACCCGCAGCTTCAGGAAGAAATGCAGAGAATGCGGGCATTGCGCCAGCAAGCGCGCAAGGGGCAAGTGGAACTCAGAAGCTATTTTGAATTTCGGCAACAGCTTTTCTTGCAATCCTCCTCAAGCGAGCCTTCCTCTTCTCCCTAAAGCCCAATTTTAGACCGGACAAAATACAGAGTGGAGGTTGGGGGCAACCTAAGAAGTTTTGGGTTCCGGTTTTCGTGCGGTTTTCTTTTGTTGCTTTTTTTGTTTGCTACGCCTGACGCGAATTTTATGACGACGACGTTGGTGTTTGCTTTTAGAGCGAGCCATTTTCCCTCCGGTTTGAATTTTATAAGAAGAGCTGAGTTTAGCAAATGAAGTGGCTCAGAGGCCCGAAAAAAGCCGAAAAAGCATGGCCTAGGTATGTTTTGGGTTTTGAGGGGCAGGGGAGGGTGTTGTTGTTTGTCCTTGGGAGGGGGAGGTGGTTTGTGAGGGCAAGTCGATGAAGTCGTTTCCTTTGGAGGCCTGGCGGAAGGCGTGGATGAATTTTCCAAGTGCATTTCCCAGGGCACTCATTCGTGAAGCCGAGAAGATGAGCGTCAATACGACGATGAGGAAAATAATTTCACCGATTCCGAAGTGCATATGCGTAGCATGCGACAGTTAGGGCGAAAGTGCAACTGGGGGGTTGGAGTGGGAGGCTAAAACACATAACCGATGCCGAGGTTGCCCATAAGGAGCGAAGAGAAAGTCCCTTCTTTTTTGGAGGTAGAGGACATGGGTATTTTAAGGACAGAATAGGACAAGCCCCATTGGACAAAGGCATGCCAATAGGAGAGTTGGAAAGCGCCATAGAGGCGGTTGTGAGAGTTTGAAAAAGGTTTGAGTGAGGTAAATTTTGCTTCAGCGTTGTCAAAACGCACCCGCTGGCTGGCGGCATAGACAAAAACCAAGTCCCATCCGCCAAAGAGGCTGAGGATGAGAGCGTTTGGCAAGGCGAAAGTATACCCAAGGCTCAAATCCATGCCACCTGTTGTCAGTTTGAGGGGGGAGGCGCCGAAGAGTTGTTGGAGGTGCAGGCGGATGGAGAAGTTGGGCAAGTAGTCAATACCTTCAAAGGCCCACTTCAAATCTCCAGCGAGCGTCCACAGAGGGCTTTGGGTGAGCCATTTGACGTGGGCGGCGACTTCAAAAGAATAGGGGAGTCCCTTACGGACAGAGATACCCAGTTGAGTCCACAGGGGAGAAGTTTGAGAGAGGAGGCGGTTTGTGGTTGTTTGGGAGAATTTTTCTCTGGTTTCCCTATTCAGTTTTTCGATGGTTTCCCAGTTGGGTTTTTCGAGGGAGAGGAAGGCGGAGGTGGAGGTACCCAGCCAGCCCAGGGTATTGGGTGGGGAGAGGGAGAGGGGAGAGAAGCTGAGGGCGAGTTGGCGGGCAAAGGTACGAAACCTGTCATTGGCGGTTTCGTCTATGGAGGGGTTGCCGAGCTGCTCCAAGTTTATTTTGCGTGGGGCGGCATGGCCTAAACTCGCCATAAGGGCACAGGCGAGAGCTGCACAGGTTGCAGGCTTGCTTAGGCGGGGGCACATGGCATTTAGTGGGAGGCGGCGGTGGTTGCGGTTTTGTCTTTGCGGATGAAGAAAGTTTTTCGGCTAGAAAAGTCTTCGCTTTCTCGGGCGATGACACTGATAGCGTTGTCGCCGTTTTTAAGGGGAATGCGGGCGGAGAATTCCATATGTGAGCTGTTAAGGGGGTTGCTTTTGAAGAACACTTTTTTGTCGTTTACAAGGATGTAGACGTCAATCAGCTTTGGATTTTTCACGTGGCCAGAGAGCAGGAAATGGTCCTCCGTACTCACCAAGCCCCCCATACTCGAGTCGACATTAAGGGAGATGACGGGGGGCAGGTGATAGGGGAGGTATTTGAGAGTTTCCGACAAGTCTTCTTTAAGTCCCTCTTTGGGGGAGGAAGGGGTGAGTTGACTTAAGGGGATGAAAGCGAAGCGCTCTTTATTCCAACGCACGCGTGCCACCGAGTTTGATTGGGCTTCAACTGAGACGGTGGTTGGCTGATGGAATTGGGCGATGGCGGATTTTGTGTCAGCACTTGAGAAGAGTTGAGCGTTGGGTTGGGTGAGGTATACCTGAGAGGTTCGGTTTAAGGGGATGGGTTGCTCAATGGGGATTTGTATTTTTTGAGCAGCGCCTTCCATAAGTGTTTCGTCCAGGAGGAGGAGTTGAAGAGGGAGCATCAACTGCGCACGGGTTGGTTTGGCTCTCAGGACGAATTTTGCTGTTTTGGTTTGGCCGGGGGAAATTTCTCCGAGTTTAAAGCGTCCCTGTTCAATGAAGACAGCCGCGTCTCCCAGGTTTTTAAGGGTAGCGATGGCAGAGAGTGTTTTTCCTGTTCCGACGTTGGTAACATCCACAAACAGGCTCAAAGTTTCGCCGGATTGGACGCGGCCGTCCTGGTTGCATGAAGGGCAATTGTCGACCACCTGATAGTCAAAAGCGAACAGGGGGCGAGGCAACTCTAGGAGGCTCACTTCTCCCTGGAGTTTTATGGGCAAATGGCCCTCTTCGTCTTCAAGGTTGATGTGGATGAGGTTTCGGCGGGAATAAGTATCAGCAGGTACTGTCAGTTTTAAGGTGGAGGTGGTGGTTTGGCCAGGGGCGATGGCGCCAATTAAAAATTCGCGACGGTCCAAGAAGAAGTTGTCGGATTCTGTCCAAGCGCGCACACGTTTGAGAGGGAGCTCGCTTTTGTTGTGCACATTCAATTTCAGCAAAAATTCCTGATTGCCGCTGAATTTTTTTGAAACAGTCGGCTCCAATTTTCCGTCAAGCAGCAAGTTTGTGGGGCGTTTTCCATGGCTCCAGTCAATGCCGCGGCGCTCAATGGCCTGCCAAATGCGTTTTTCTTCTGCTTTTTGTTTTTCTTGGACATAGGTGCGAGAGGCGCTGAGCATATACTCTCTGTGGTTGTTGGGTGCTGCTGTCAACAAGCCGCGAGCGAATTCCATTTCAAAGTCTTCTTGAATAACGTCTAAATCCATCGCCTCTTCCTCTTCCATTTCAGAGGCGCCCTCGGATTTATCCAACTCATTTTGGGGCTCCTCTTTGAGGTATTTGATGGACATGAGGGGTTTTTCTTTGGGGGGGGTGCCTTCTTTTTTGCTGGGCTCGCGCTCATTTTCCAAAGGGCCCAGGAGGTGGTGGTCCAAACTGGCTTCATTGAGTGTTCGCTTGGGGGCGAAGACGGAGGAGAAGGAAGCGTTGACGCGTGCAGGAACAAGCTCAATGTCAGGGGTAATGCCGACTTCTTGAATAGAGATTCCGCCTGGTGTGAGGTATTTGGCGATGGTGAGTTTGAGGGCACTTTCGTCAGGGAATGCATAGAGCTCTTGAACGGAGCCCTTTCCAAAAGTTTGGCGCCCAACCACAACAGCTCTGTTTTGGTTTTTGAGTGCGCCGGCCACAATTTCAGAAGCGGAAGCGCTGCCTGAATTGACGAGGACAACCATAGGGACAGACACGTCGCTCAAACTTGGGCTGGCGCGTTTTTCATCACGTCGGGTGTCTGAATAGCCCACGGTGGAAACGATGGTGCCACTTGACAAAAACAAGTCGCTGATTTCAATTGCCTGCTCCAAAAGTCCGCCTGGGTTTCCGCGAAAGTCCAAAATGAGGCTTTTAATTCCGTCATTTTTTCCTTTGGCTTTGGCTTGTGCATTCAATGCTTGCAAAGCGTCGACAATATCGCGTGTTGTGTTGCCCTGGAAGCTGGTGACGCGTATATAGCCGACATTTCCAGCAAGCAATTTATGAAGTACGGATTCCACGTTGATGATGGCGCGGGTGAGCGTCAAGGTTTGGAATTTTTTTTGGCTTGGCCGTGAAATGCCGATGGTAACCTTTGTGTTGGGTGCTCCACGCAAGCGAGAGACAGCTTCATTGACGTCCATGTTGATGGTGGATTCGTCTCCAATTTTTTCAATAATGTCATGTCGTTTAATGCCCGCGCGGAATGCGGGCGTATGGCGGATGACGCGGACGACGCTGAGTTTTCCTTCACGCATTTGGACGACGAAACCAAGGCCGCCGAATTCGCCTCTCGTTGCCATTTTCATGTCGCGATAGAATTCTGGCTTCAACAAGACGGAGTGCGGGTCCAAGGTTTGCAGCATTCCATTGACAGCGGCGTATTCAATTTCACGTGTGGACTCTCTGGCGCTCAAATAGGGGACGATGAACTCAAATATGTGTTTGAGAGCGGTGGACAATTTCCAAAGTGAATCCACCGTGCGTATGTCAAATTGTCGGGTAGTCCCATTGACGTTGATGGTGAGGTTTCCTTCTTCTGCTGAGCCGTTGACGACAATTTCAGGCACCGCTTTTTCGACATAGTCCAAGGCCCCCACCATCATCTCCTTGGGGTGTATGCGTTGAGGGTCAACGTAGTTGTCGCGGAGATAGAGGATGACTTTGGTGACGACGCGCAAAGCTGCCAAGTCATGAGGGGGGTGGGAGAGGTTATTCCCCAGGAGGAGGGTGTTGGTTTCATGGTATAGCGGTGGTGGTGCCAAGGCCATGGTGGCAGGGGCCCTGTCTGCGCCGAGATAGACCCACAAGAGAGTAAGGCCAACAATGGGAAAGGAATAGTGCGTCAGGCGCATGGGCCGTTGCTCCGGTTGGGGGGCAGGTTTTGAAGAAGCGGGTATTTAGGCAGCAGCAAACAGTCGAACATAAAACGAGTTAAACCTAAGAGAAAGGTATTTGGTTTTTATTTTATGGGAGAGAGGTTTTTGGGGTTTGAAAATTCGTTTTGGACAGCGAGGTAAAGCAAAGTGCCACCTACAGTTGCTCCCGGGAGGAGGAAGAGTTGAACAATGGGTAACCACAGCAAGACATGTGTGCCAAGGCCAAACCCCCAAAAAAGCATTTTTCTTTGTCCGAGCAGTCTCAAGCCGGCGAGAAAGGGGGCGTTGTTTCTCATGAGGGGGATGGAGGCATATTCCACGCCCAACCATGTTGCGGCCCAGAGGATGCCCAGGATGCCGAAGGCGAAGCCGATGGCGGGCAGGAAGGAGAGGGTGAAGAAGGCGAAGGCTCCGCCATAGAGGAGTGAAATACGCAGCAAAGTTTGGAAAAGGCCATTCCAACTGGTTTTCAGCCAAGAGTTTCCCATGGGCAGGGGGCGGAACTCTTCTTCTGTTATTTCAGAGAGTTTGTTTTGCAAGGGGGAGAGGAGGAGGGAAGGTAGGCTGAGGGCGAGGAGGAGGAAGAGGAAGAGGGAGAGCAGGAGGTGTAGCCCCGTATGTGCGATGAATTTCCAATTCCACGCGGGGGGATGGGGCCCCCAGAGGAATTGGATGAGGGAGGAGGAGAGGAGCCAGGCGGCGGCGGCGCAAGCCAGCAATAAGACGAGCGTCAGCGAAGCGGCGAGGAAGCTATGGCGCCGTATTTTTTTATGAGTCCAGCACAGGAGGATGCAGCGGAAGGGCAAGAGGAAGCCTCGCAGAAAGTCCGAATATTTTGAAACAGGCTGGAGGGAGAGGAGGGCAGAGGCGAGGGGGGAGGAGTGCATACGAGGTAGGGGAATGAGTGGAGGCAGGGTGCCAGGGAGGTGCTGCAAAAAGTTCCCTTGTTGTTGGCCCAGCGGTGTTATGAGTGGGGGAATGTCGCTGGATGCTGAAGGAACATACAGCCAAGCCATTGCCTCTCGCTCGGAGTTGGAGGGTTATTTCCGTGGTGGGGAGAAACCTCCGGAGAAGTGGTTGTTGGGTTTGGAGCATGAGAAGTTTATTTATACTGTGGAGGGCACCCCTATAGCATACGAAGGGGAGCGGGGGTTGCTTTCCGTGTTTCAGGGGATGGAGGCCTATGGTTGGGAGCCCATATTGGAGTTTTCGACGGGCCACACCATAGGGATGCGGCGGGGAGGGGCCACTTTGTCCACGGAGCCGGGTGGGCAGTTGGAGTTTTCCGGTGCGCCGCGGGGGAGTGTGCAGGCGCTGCACAAGGACAATGTGCAGCACCTGGAGGAGTTGGCGGTGGTGTTGAAGGCGCGCCGTTTGCAGGCACTCATGTTGGGCTACCGTCCATGGGACGCGGTGGAGCAAGTCCCCTATATGCCGCGAAGCCGCTATGAGGCCATGCGTTGGAGTTTGGCAGAGCGAGGCAGCACGGGTGCGTTGATGATGTTGATGACGGCGACGGGCCAAGTTTCTCTGGACTATGCCGACGAGGCGGACTGTATACGCAAGGTGGTGGTTTTGGCGAGGATGGCGCCGTTGTTGGTGGCCATGTTTGCCAACAGTCCTTTGAGGGAGGGGCGTCCTTCGGGCTATGCCTCATTTAGGAGCCATGTTTGGAATGACGTGGACAAGGCGCGTTGTGGATATTTGGCCTCGTGGTTTGACGACTCTTTCTCCTATGCGCGCTATGTGGACTGGGCATTGGACATACCCCTTTTATTTTTGCGCAGGGGGGGCCGCTATTTGAGGCCCAAGTTGAGTTTTCGTCAATTTTGGAAGGAGGGTTTTGAGGGAGAGGGGGCCCGTCTTTCAGACTGGGTAGACCATTTGTCGACTTTGTTTCCCGAAATAAGGTTGAAGCAACTCATTGAGGTACGGAGTGCAGACAGTGTAAGTCCACCGTTGACGGCGGCCTTTGCCGCGTTGTTGCGCGGCACTGTTTATACTCCTGGCGCATTGGAGGAAGTGGCGTTGTTGTTGCCTGCCCGGAGTTTGCAGGCGCATGTGGCGTTGCATGAGCGGGCCCAGCGTGAGGGCCTTGGTTTTGAGCCTTTGGCAAAGGACGCGCAGGCGCTGGTGGCCATAGCCTCAAAAAACTTGCAGGCATGGGCGCCAGAGGATGCCAAGTTGCTTGAGCCGCTGGTGGCCTTGGTACAAGAGCGGCGTATGCCCACAGAGGTGTTGTCAGCCCAAAACATGTCCACCCTCCTAAAATGACATGCCCCCCCCTAAGAGGGAGGGGGGACGCCCTCCGGGCGGGGTTTATTTAACTGAGAATGTTTTTAAGGGCCATGCGGCCCGCGCTTTTTTGCCCTCCGGGCAGGTTTTCGCCTCTTCGGCGAGTCACTTTTTTTTTGCGCGCGCAAAAAAAAAGTAACCAAAAAAAAACGGCGCCCTGCGGGGCTTTTCGCCTCACTCGCAACCCTCTTGGGGCTTCTCTCCTCCGCGCCCATCAGCGAGGGTCGCGGGACACTGTGCAAAACTTGGAGCGTGTCAGCAGTGCCATTTGAAGCCACCTCGGAAAATATGCCTCACCCACAACCCTCCCGAGGCCACTCGAAACAGCCTCGAAAAATACCCTTCACTCGCAACCCTCTTGGGGCTTCCCTCCTCCGCGCCCATCAGCGAGGGTCGCGGGACACTGTGCAAAACTTGGGGCGTGTCAGCAGCAGTTTTTGAAGCCAACCGCCTGCTTTCAGCAGGCGGCTATATAATGCCGTTGAAGTGTCAATTTTGCCTTGCTTTCTGTCAACTCGTGGATTGACATGAGGTAATGTAAAGTTGGCACATAGGTGTTTGAAAGCCTCGTGTCGAAGACACGAGGTTGAATGCAGAGAGCACTGCTGACACGCCCCAAGTTTTGCACAGTGTCCCGCGACCCTCGCTGATGGGCGCGAAGGAGGAAAGCCCCAAGAGGGTTGCAAGTGAAGGGTATTTTTCGAGGCTGTTTCGAATGGCCCCAGGAGGGTTGTGGGCGAGGCATATTTTCCGAGGTGGCTTCAAACGGCACTGCTGACACGCCCCAAGTTTCGCACAGCGTCCCGCGACCCTCGCTGGTGGAGGCAGGTGAGGAAAGCCCCAAGAGGGTTGCGAGTGAGGCCAAGGCCCCGCAGGGCCACCGGAGGGAGCCGTTTTTGAGGAACTTTTTGGGCGAGCAAAAAGTTCCCCGCCGGAGGCAAAACGCCCGGAGGGGAAAAAAGCGTGGGCCGCAGGCCCAGGGAAAACAACGCCCGGAGGGCGAAAGAAGCCGGGCCGCATGGCCCACAAAGACATTTTTCAGTTAAGAGGCCCGGGCCGCAGGCCCAAAAAAAACATTGTCAGTTGGCAACAGAACCCCGCCCGGAGGGCAAAGAGAAACATTTCAAAAAAAAGCCCGGGCCGCAGGCCCAAGAAACACCCCCACCCTCAATGTGCCAGCCACCACACCACAAAGGCCACAACAATACTGAGCAGCACACCTACAAGCCAAGGCAGCCACAGGGGGGGGCCGGTGTTGCTTGGCCTGGTTTGTTGCTCTTGCGCATTCGCTCGCGTCGGCACCGGTGTTTGTGCCGGTGTTTGTGCCGGTGTTTGTGCGGGTGTCTGCGCTTGTGGCTTATGCTTCATGGACAGCCTTTGTACCCTCACCTATTTTAGGTGCCTTGGGTGGGGGATGGGAGAAATATACAATGAGCGGAGGCTTTGTCTCAGGTTTCTTCGCTTTGTCGTCTACCGCCGCAAACTCTGGTGTTGGTTTGTTGTCCACATTGTCCGCTGTGTGTGGCTGCATACGCCTCATTCGACGCCGGTTGCAATACCTTCCAATGTTTGCAGAAGGTGCATGGAGTTGAAGGAAAGGGTGTTGGGAAGGGTATTCTCCTCGTCCACATTGACTTTGTAAGCTGTTTTTGTGTTGTCCAGAAGCTGCTTTACTTTAGGCATGGTGAGGGTTTCTCTACATTGGGTTGGCTAGGGTGTTATGGGGCAGGAGAGGGGGGGCAGAGGAGTTGGGCCACAGGGGCGAAGGACTTACGGTGGAAGGGGCAGGGGCCATATTTTTTGAGGAGGGCGAGGTGTTGGGCCGTAGGGTAGCCCTTATGCTTTTCAAACCCATATTGGGAATATGTTTGAGCGAGCGTACGCATAAAGCTGTCGCGGGAGGTTTTGGCGAGAATGGAAGCGGCGGCAATAGAGAGGGAGCGGTTGTCACCGTGGACAAGGGCGGTTTGAGGGCAAGGAAGCCCCTCCAGGTGCCTGGCGTCCACCAGGCAGTGGTGGGGGGGTGAGGGGAGGGCGTCCACGGCGCGCCGCATGGCCAGGAGGCCCGCCCGGTATATATTGAGCGAGTCAATTTCCTCCACACTGGCCTGCGCGACGGCATGGACTGGGCACAACTCTCTTATTTGCGAGGCCAGTTGCTCCCTTTTGGCCTCTGAGGAAATTTTTTTAGAGTCCTTCACGCCACGCAGGCGGAAGTGGTGGGGCAAGACGACGGCGGCGGCGACGACGGGGCCGGCCAGCGGCGCCACACCGGCCTCGTCCACGCCGGCCACACATGAGGAGGCGTGGGCCCACAAGGCCTTCTCAAAAACCAGCATGGACTCCAGGCGCTCTTCTTCTGTTTGCATGGGGGTATTCACTTTCAAGCACCCCTAGGAGGAGAAAGGCAACGGCAAACTCAGGTATTTTGTTGCAGGGCTACCGGTTAACCACTCTTGGAAGGCGTGTTGTTGGGAGGGGCTTGGGTTTTGCACACGGCGCAGGAGGCAAACCTCCACAGGGGCGGGGCGTGGAATAATTTGGGTTTGGCACAACCGCCCCTGGCGGAAGAAGTGGAGGGGGAGGTTGGGCGGGGGGTGTGCCAGCAACTCGGAGAGGGTGAGGGGGTTAAGCCTTTGTCCGTCCAGGGCGACAAACTCATCCCCCGGTTGAATACCGGCCTCATAAGCGGGCCCCAGCGCCTCCACATAAGCGACATGGCTCCCCTGCAACCCCACCCCCAAATAGAGGTGGCATGGTGGTGCCATTGGAGAGGAGGGTGAAGGGGGGGGGGTGCTCCTTTGGGCTTTCC
>Ga0209755_10004578_pt1 | contig 16269 bp, 14 predicted proteins | sample TergutCo191P1_FD_187301 | JGI IMG/M metagenome (GOLD analysis project Ga0209755, IMG submission 187301) | Cornitermes sp. P1 segment gut microbial communities from Petit-Saut dam, French Guiana - Co191P1 (SPAdes) (version 2) | ecosystem: Host-associated > Arthropoda: Insects > Digestive system... | reverse complement strand
ATTGCACGGGTCAGCTCGTAAAGACCTTGGGGGCGTTGCCCCCAATACCCCCACAAGGGGCGCGCCCCTTGACCCCATAATTTGCTTGCATTTATAGTGCGTTCCCCTGAGGTCTTAATGATAACTTGTGTTCTAAAAAATCATGGCTTTCGCAACGAAGTGCAAGTTGTAGCACAGGTTTTTTTCCCCGGTGCTAAGTTTGCTTTTTTGGACGATGTGGCAGATGCGGGCTTTAGCGTGGTGTCCGAAATTGTGGCGGGCGGCGCAAAGGGCTTTGTATATGAGAACGGCGTGTGCCGTGCGGAATATTTATTTGACTCCACTGCCGATTATTTGAACGAGCGGCGTATTGTGATGCTTGCGCTGTTTCATGCGCTAAAAACGGCGGTGCCTACGGATACGCCCTGGGGTGCGCTTACAGGGGTACGCCCATCTAAGCCCGTGCGGGAATGGCTTGAAGCACACCTGGACGAAAGAGAAATACTGCGGCGGCTAACCCAAACTTTTTGCGTAAGCGAGGAAAAATCACAGCTTGCACTATCCGCAGCCCATGCAGAAAAACTCATTGGCAAAAAGATTTGCGGCACGTCGGGGCTGTATGTAAGCGTACCGTTTTGCCCGTCCCGGTGCGTATACTGCTCGTTCAACACATCGCAAAAGCCTGCAAGCGAAGATTTTTTACAGATGTATCTGGATGCACTGGTGGCGGAAATTCGAAGCTTTCGCATAGACCTGCCGCTCTCATCAATATACATCGGCGGCGGCACGCCCACGGTTTTATCCAACCGCCAGCTTGAAACGCTACTTTCCGCCATCTGCGAAAACTTCCCCGTAAGCTGCGAATTCACCGTGGAAGCCGGCCGCCCGGATACGATTACGCCGCAAAATCTGGGCATATTGAAACGCTATGGCGTTAACCGCATTGCCATAAATCCGCAAACATCCAACGACCGCACCCTTGCGGCAATTGGGCGAAACCACCGCTTTGCGGATTTTCTTGCCGCATATGACATGGCACGGCAAGCGGGATTTGATTGCATCAACGTGGATTTGATAGCGGGCTTGCCCGGCGAAACACCGGCGGATATGCGCCGCAGTATGGATGCGCTTGCACGGCTTGCGCCGGAAAATATCACAATACACACGCTGGCAATCAAACGTGCCAGCCGCCTAAATGAGTTGCGGCTTACGCCAGGCCCCGAGGGCGTTCCCGAAATGCTTGCCATTTCGGACGAAGCGTGCCGGGCAGCCAATTTGCGCCCGTATTATCTGTATCGCCAAAAAAATATGGCGGCACGGTTGGAAAACGTGGGCTACGCCCGCCCGGGTTACGAATGCCTGTACAATGCAGGCATGATGGCGGAGCTTCAAACCATCTACGGTGTTGGCGCAGGCGCAGTAACAAAATTCATCGCCGGCGACCTAATAACCCGCAAATTTAACCCCAAAGCCCCGGATATTTATATTAGGAAAACCCCCGTGCCATGGGGCAACGCCCCGAGAACTTAAAAGGAGTTGTTAAAAAATGTTGCAAGCACCACGAGGAACTCAAGATATTTACGGCGATGCAATGAAAATTTGGCGGCAGGTGGAAGACCATATCCGTGCGATTACAGATGCTTACAGCTATACGGAAATTCGTGTGCCTATTTTCGAACACACCGAACTTTTTTTGCGAGGCGTGGGCGACACAACAGACATCGTGCAAAAGGAAATGTACACGTTTCTTGACAAGGGCGAGCGCAGTTTATCCCTGCGGCCGGAGCAAACGGCCGGCACCGCACGTGCCTTTGTGGAACGAGGAATGCACAACCAGCCACAGCCCACAAAGCTGTTCTACATTGGGCCAAACTTTCGATATGAACGCCCGCAGGAGGGACGCTATCGCCAGCACTATCAGTTTGGCGTGGAGCTGTTTGGCGCAAGCAGTTTCGCCGCAGAAGCCGAAGTCATCTCCACCGGGCATGAACTTCTCACACGCCTTGGCGTTAAAGATTTTTCTGTCTGCATAAATTCCATTGGCTGCCCGGATTGTCGTGCGGTTTATCACGCAAACCTGAAAGCATTCCTAGGCCAGCGGCACGATGAATTGTGCGGGTTGTGTCGGCAACGCTTCGAGAAAAACCCTCTGCGGACATTGGACTGCAAATCGCCCGGTTGCAAAGAATTGCTATCCGCCGCACCAAGTGTGCTGGACGCATTGGACGACGACTGCCGTGCGCATTTCGAGGGGTTAAAAAATCTGCTAACGCTGATGGAAATTCCATTTGAAGTTAATGCAAAAATTGTGCGTGGCCTGGATTACTACACACGCACGGTTTTCGAGTTTATCAAGGACGGGCTTACGGTAATAGGCGGCGGTCGCTATGACGGGCTGATTGAACAAGTTGGCGGCCCGCCAACCCCCGGCATTGGCTACGGAATGGGAATAGAGCGGCTGGTTCTGCTGTTGCAAAAACAAAACGCATTGCCGGAAATTTCCCAAGGCCCCGACATCTTTATAGGAAGCGTTGGCGATGACGCTTTCGCAAAAGCGCAAGAGCTGGTGTACAGCCTACGCAAGCGAGGTATCCGGGCAGAGGGCGATTTGCTGGCACGTTCCGTAAAAGCCCAGATGAAATACGCCGGCAAAATAAACGCCCGCCGCACAACCATCATAGGCGACACCGAACTATCCGAAAGCGCATCCGATGTAAAAAACATGGAAACCGGCGAAGTGGAAAGAGTCACCTTTGAAAACCTAGGCGGCGGGTGCGCCCCGCAGCGATAACCGGGGGTGCGCCCGGCGCACAGCGATAACCGGGGACACGTTTGTAGGGTGTATGCGTTCTCTCGAAGCCGGATACAGCCACAAAAAAAGAGGGCTGTTGCAAAAATACGAAATCTTCACGCCGTCATTGCGGGCTTGACCCGCAATCCCCTGGTGCAGGGCAGAGGAGATTCCTGGGTTTTCGCCCCTACCTCGGGAAAAACTTTTCGGCTACGGGGGACGCGCACGGCACTGTCCCCCGTAGCCGAAAAGTATTTCCCGACGGGGCTTTGGCTTCTGCAATCCGGTAATGACTTTTGTCTGCATACAAAAGGGCTGTTGCAAAATTTTGCAACAGCCCTTTTGTTTCGTCATTCCGGGCTTGACCCGGAATCCCCCCTGTTTCGCACTAGCTAAGGGGATTGCGGGTCAAGCCCGCAATGACGGCGTGAGAATTTCATATTTTTGCAACAGCCCCTCTTTTTTGCGGCTGAATCCGGCTTCGAGAGAACGCTCCCCCGGTTATCGCTGCGGGTCGCACCCGCCGCTTAGGAGAATAGGTCCATTAGCATCCATTGGTTGTTTACGTTGGAGAAATCGAAATTGTTGCGTTGTACTTCCACGGGTGGTGCGGCGTTAGCGTATTGGCGTGTGTTTGCGGCGTTAGACGCTATGCGCTCCATGCGTGAGGTGAAGCCGCTGTTTTCGAATGCGCCGCTTTCGATGGCTTCCGTAAGGCGGGATTCGTTTATGGAAAGCTGACCGTTGCGCCCTACATCTATGCCCATGCGGGAGAGAGACGCTTGAAAGGTTATGTTTACGCCAATAAGGTCATTCAAAAATCTTTGTGAGCCACGACCATCATCGGGGTTTGTGCCACGGATTGCGGAGTTTATCGCACTCACAAGGTCACGTGCGGCGGCAAGGGATTGCTCGGACGAACGCCCGAAAGTAATTTGCGTTTCACCGGCACCTGTTAGGGTTGCGGTTGCCCCTGCGCCTATATTTACTTCGTTGGTTTGCGATGTTCTTTGTGCGCCGCCGCCTACAGAGAAAATGGCGTTTTGTGCGGTTTGGCTGGCGGTGGTCGAACCGTCAAGTTGCATTGCGGATACCAAAGAGCTTCCTGCGGCATCACGTATTTCAAAAGCGGCGTTAGTTCCGGTTTGGTCGGACGCAATGGATAGTGTGGTTGTTGCCGCACCATTATCTGTACCCGCTTGCACAGAAGCGGTTATGCCAATATCAGCCTCGTTTATTGCTGTTGCCATGCGGCGTTGCACAGCCACGTTATCATCGGTTGCTTGCACGTTTATTTCAAAACTGTGAGTCCGTCCGCCGGCTTCTATTTCAAATGTATGCACGCCGGAGGTAACATTGCGAGAAGATGCCGTTACCGCATCACTCACGTTGGTTTGCGCCTGGGCAATTTGTTGCACATTTATGCGTGTATCCTGCGGCGGCATGGACGAAATAAGCCGATTTCTGTCCAGTTGAACAGATGCAACATCGGCATCAGACGTGCGACCGAAAAGTTCGCCGTCACTGCCCGTAAGGGTTGCTAAGGCTTGTGAAATGCTTTGCCCTGCGCCACGAATTTGTGCGTTTGTTTGCGGCGTATTGCGGTTTGCCGCAGAGCCTACACCATCTGCCGCCGTTGGGCGTGAACCGGGAAACCCGATTCCGTGAAATCCATCTGCACGCAGTTGGTTTAATGCCATGGTTCTGACTGTCATATAAAATCCCCCTCCAAATTGTTCTTCTACGAGTTCTTCCAATTATATTTCATCCGCTGGAAAAATACAACACTAAAATTTGAAATTTTCACGGAAACGAAATTTTGGCAGAAAAACCCCACCGGCAACGAAATTTCAAAAACCATCTGGTTAGTGACACCAACCACTTCATTCCGAAAATTTCCTCTGGAAAAATTAGGCTACGATATTTAGCCTTTGCGAAATGTTTTGTTAGTGTTATACTTTCGGCAAAATTTAGAGTTTTTGGAAATGCGAATCCTCACGCCGTCATTGCGGGCTTGACCCGCAATCCCCCAAGCTAGTGCGGGACGGGTGAGATTCCGGGTCAAGCCCGGAATGACGAAAAGAAAGCACGAAGAATTTAATGAAAGAAAGGAAGTTTTAATATGAACACACGAATGATGTTTCGGGCGTTAGCGTGGATTTTGGTCGCTTTTTTTGCAATGCCCGCCATGCCGCTGTCACTGCAAGCTGTGCCTTCAAATGTACCGGCATCCACCGAAATGCGGGGCTTGTGGGTTACAACCGCATACAATTTGGACTGGCCCACCCGCCAAGGGCTTACTAACGACGAACTTCGTGCCGAGACAAATGCAATTCTTGCACGTGCGGCAAACCAGGGCATTAATGCGATTTTTTTGCAGGTGCGTCCCACTGCAGACGCTTTTTACCAGTCGGAAATTTTTCCGTGGTCACGGCTTCTTACAGGCACGCAAGGCGTTGCCCCCCCGGACGGCTTCGACCCGCTGGAATACTGGATTACTCAAGCCCATGCAAAAGGCATCGAGGTTCACGCATGGCTTAATCCTTACCGGGTTACGTTCCCCAATCAGCACATCACAGACCCTGCCCAATTGGCGGAAAATCACCCCGCAAGGCTTAACCCAAGTACGGTTATTGCCTACGGAACTTCGCTTTTTTTCGACCCCGGTAATCCCGCCGCAAGGCAAATAATTTTGGACGGGGTGGAAGAACTTTTACGAAACTACAATTTAGATGGCATCCATCTGGACGATTATTTCTACCCCAGCCGCAACTTTCCGGACGGTGCGAGCTTTGCCGCCCACGGCGCAGGGATGGATTTGCACGATTGGCGGCGGGAAAACGTAAACACTTTGGTGCGCAATTTGCAAACTCTTGTGCGGGAAACAAACCCCCGGGCACGGTTTGGAATAAGCCCCGTTGCCATTTGGAAAAACAACACCACAGACCCCCTTGGCAGTGCAACCCGCGGAAACGAGAGCTTTCACTCTATGTATGCAGATACACGGCGTTGGGTAACAGAAGGCTGGGTAGACTATATTGCGCCGCAAATTTATTGGTACACAGGTTTTGAAATTGCCTGCTACGATGTTGTGCTTTCCTGGTGGGAAGATGTTGTGCGTGGCACGGGTGTAGATTTGTATATTGGTCACGCAGTGTACCGTGAGGTTGAGGGGCGAGCAAACTGGAGCGGCGAGCTGGTGCGCCAGCTTGAGCGCAACGCCCGTTCCGATGTGGTGCGGGGCAGTATCTTCTTCCGAGAGCGGCACATGAACAGCCCCGTAGGCGAAGCAATTGCAGATTTCTATAGGCGGCATATCCCTGCGAAGATACCAACGCCGGCGGCGGATGCACCGGTCGTACTAATGTCCGAACTCACCGTTGTTCAGCCCAGGGCAAATTTCCCTGCGGTTACTGATGCAAGCGGATTTTATTTCTTTGGTGCGGCAGTGCCGGGCGTTCCCGTTTACGTAAACGGCAATCTCGTGGAAAACCGCACCGCCGAGGGATTTTTCAGCGTGTTTTTGCCCCTTGTACGTGGGCAAAATACATTTACGTTCACCCAATCCGGGCAAGAGCCTGTAGTGCGAACGCTAACGAATAATCCCCCTGCACCTCCCCGCCCAACTACCCCTGTAACACCGCCGCAGATTACCGAAATAGGTGCGTATCGCTCCATGTTTGCAGAAATTACCGGCGCAAACACATGGGCGTTTCCGGGACCAACAACAACGGGCGGTTCCCACTGGCTTCTAACCCCTGGTCAGCACGACCGTGTAACCGCAACCGTGGGCAACTGGACACGGCTTGCAATAGGTGCGTGGGTGGAAAACGAAAATATTCGCACGTTTACAAGCGAAAGTTTCGTGCCGCAAGCCGTAAGCGGATTCAGCCCGGGTGTCTTTTCGGAGGGGCGGTACGTTGTGGGCGAACATCAAGATGCAATCGTTTGGCAAGTCCCGTTTCATCCGGCAATTCACGCCGAACTTGTGGGGCGTGAGCTAATTGTGACGCTGGGAATTGGAAACCATGCGCCGCCCATTTTCTTCAACCCCGAGGAGTCCATTTTTTCCGGCATACGAGCAGGAACGCACAACGGTGCGGCGGCATATTTTATGACGCTACACGAAAACGCACATCTCGAAGGATTTTATACGCAGTATGCGGATGGTCAAATCGCACTTGTTTTGCGCCGCCGCCGTTCGCTTACGCCGGGAAATTATCCCTTTGCAGGCTTCACTTTTGTGCTGGACGCAGGGCATGGCGGCAACGACCCCGGTGCCCTTGGACCCATGGGTGCGGCGATGCCGGAAGCGGCTATAGTTTTGCGCCAAGCCGAGCTTTTGCAAGAGCGACTGGAAATGCTTGGTGCCACGGTAGTTCAAGTACGAACCGACAACACTCGTTTCGAATTGATTGACCGTGTAAATGTAAGCCGTGCCATTAAGCCGGATATGTTTATTTCTCTGCATACAAACGCCACCGGCGAACAGACCGATGCCACAAATATTCACGGTTTCACCGTGTGGTACCGCAACCCAAACAGCCGCCCGGCGGCAGAAGTTTTCATGAACTCCATGAGATATGTAAATCCGCTAACAAACCGTACAAATTCGCCCAACAATGCGAATTTCTTCGTAGTGCGCCCTGCGTGGTCGCCCGCAATTTTGCTGGAAGCCAGCTTCACCAACAACATCCACGATTTTGCCTGGATGGTAAACCCCCGCCGCCAAGTGGACTACGCCTGGGGCGTTGTTAATGCGTTGCTTAGGTACTATGGAACTGTCAAAAAATAACTTGCACATTTGGGAGGCAAATTTCCCGTTCTGCTTCGTCAGAAAAAAACCTTACGTACGTCTGTGTACGTGCGGTTTTTTCTTCCTTGCAGAACAAAAAATTTGCTCACCCAAATGCACAACTTATTTCTTGACAGTTCCCATGGCATGAGTTAGCCTTTTCCCACACAACTTTTCCCCCTCCGGCATACCATGCAAGTAGTAATGGTATGCCGGAGGGGTTTTTTATGTGCCGAAAAAAACGATTAATGGGACTTGTTTTCTTTTTTGTGGGCGTTGGGATGTTTATTCAATTAAAGACAACATGATTGCATCTAGTGGATAGACCTCTCAACTTGCATTCGCTTACCATCCAGCGTTGCCGCATCCTTATTGTTGCCGTGTTCTCGCAACATTTCCCCCAACGCCGCACTGTGTCCAAGTTCTTGTTTTGCCATGCTCAAAAACCGCTTATCGCCCGTTTTTTGCGATATTATACCACTTTCAACAAGTTTCGTGCGTCACCTATCATTCACACGGCAACAGCTTCGTCCACGTTCCCTGAAAAATTCCAATTCCTGTATGAACCGAAAGTTGATAACCACTTTTTGAGTACGATTCAGAATTTTCCCGCCCTCTGACTGATGCACCACGATGCTATCAATAAGAGTGCGTAGGATGGGGACTGTTAATGTCGTCACGTTTTCGTACCGCCCTACCAATTCAAAAAACTGCATTATGTTATTTTCATTGCTATGTCGAGTGGACACAACCTTTTCCAAGTCGCCAATTTTTACCTTGAGAGATTTTTGCTCATTTTCATAAGCCGCTGCAAGCGTGTTAAATCGCTCCTGTGACATACTTCCCAAAGCCATCTGCTCAAACAGCTTTTGGATAAGCGTATCCAGCTCTGTTTTGCGTTTTGCGGCATTGTCAAGGTCATTGCGCATTCGTTTGGACTCGGAATCTGCGCCTTGTCCTGCCAGCTTTTTGGCGTAATCGGCAAGCTCATCGTGGTGCGCCGCCACGAACCGTTGTTTCTCTTGTATGCTCTCCAGCACCAGCTTGTATACATCATCGTATTTTATGTAATGAGTTGTGCAATATTTTGGGCTTTGGCGATAGCGATTGCACACATAGGAATTGTGAACCACGCCTTTTCTTATGGGCGATTGAAGCACCATGCCTGCGCCGCAGTCACTACATTTTATCAAGCCCGAAAAAATATTTACAAAAGCGTGCTTGTTCCGGCGTTGCTTTTTGCGGACTGCGTGTTGCACGATATCGAATTCCTCGTCCGTCACCAGTGGCTCATGGGTGTTCTGCACAATTACATATTCATCTTCCGGCAGTTTGATGGGCTTCCTGTTTTTGAATGATGTCGGCTTGCTTTTTTGCGACACCATATGCCCCAAATAAACTTTATTTGTCAAAATCACACGAACCGATGAATCCGCCCAATCGGTTTCGTCTTTGTAGGTTTTCGGCTTGGTGATGCCCCATGTCTTTTGGGCATAAGACCGGGGGGTGAGTATGCCGTCCTCCCTGAGAATTCTGGCAATTTTGGCTGTCCCCATGCCCTCTGCCGCCATTCGATACATTCTTCGCACAAGCGGCGCGGTTTCAGGATTTGGAATGAGAAGATGCCTATTTTCCGGGCTTTTCATGTATCCCAGCGGCGGCGTTTGCCCGGTATAATTGCCCTTGAATGCTTGACTACGATAAGCCGACCTCACTTTTTTGCTTAAATCTTTGGCGTAGGAATGTGTTATAATAAGACCAACCGAAGAAACCCAGTAAAAATGCGGGTTTGTCGCGTTAGTCCAGTTTTAAGCAAGTCCAAAACCAACCAAGCGGAGGGAATTTACCTGCCGTAAAAATGCGAACGTAAAAATCCAAAGGATAAATCCACCTCCCTAAAAGGAGGAGCATTTATGCCGAGAACCAAAATCACCGCCCCGCAAACTGCGGGAAATCTTGCCCTTGCGCAAGACATGAGCAAGCACATTGTAGACCCTGCAACCGCAGAATCCGTTGCCGTGATTACAAAAGTGTTTGACAAGCGGAAATCACCCGCAAAACCCAAGCCCACAGGCACATCTACACGCAAGCCAAAAACAGCAAGTGCCGAGGTACATGAGCAAGCACGTTGTAGATGAAGCAACAACGGAAGCAGTGGCTATGACGGTAAACGTGTTTGAAAAAAATCCCGTCGTAGAAATGGAAACGACGGAAACCGCAGAACCTACAACCGTGCCATCACAACCGTTGCAAAGCGAGATTATCACACACATTCCACTTGCCGACCTGCACCCGCCGGAGTTTTGCCCATTCGTTGTAATCGACAACGAAAGCATGACCCGCCTAACGGACAGCATCAAAAAGTACGGTGTTCGTGAGCCGGGGCTTGCCCGACCAAGACCCGACGGCGGTTACGAGTTGCTAATCGGCGGCAGACGCAAACGAGCCTGTGAATTAGCGGAACTGCCAACCATGCCAGTGCTAATCCGCGAACTCGACGACGATTCTTCCGTTATTGCGATGGTTGACAGCAACCTTGAACAGCGGGAAAAATTGCTGTTCAGCGAAAGGGCATGGGCGTATCAAGTAAAATTGGAAGCGTTGAACCATCAAGGCGTGAAATCTGAAAATCCCGGCGAACTTTCGGTAGATATTCTTTGCGCCCAAACAGGCGAGAGCAAAAATCAAATTTTCCGCTTGGTGCGCTTGACGAAGCTGATAATCACGTTGCTCGACAAAGTTGATGTAAAGCAAATTGCGTTCAATGCCGCCGTGGAATTATCGTATCTTTCGCAAAAAGAGCAAACGGCGGTAGTGACGGCAATGGAGCGGCACGAAATCAAACCCTCATTATCACAGACGAAACGGCTAAAAAAGCTGTGTCAAAAAGGCACACTGACGCTTGAAAAAATCGACGCGATTCTCTCCGAATCCAAGAAGCCGCCCAAAGGCGAACCAACAGGCGCGGCGCGGTTTCGTGACTATTTCCCGCTCGATTATTCAAAGAAGCAGATGGACGATAAAATTATCGAACTCCTGCGGGAATGGAAAGCGAAGGAAGCTGTATAAAAGAGCATTTCTACCAGCGGGGCGCAGTCGTTAAGCGGATTGCGCTCCGTTTTTGTTTCATTCAAAAATAATCACGTTTTCGTGGTATAATTGCCAAATTGGAGGGCAATCCCGTGAACAAAAATGACAAGGATTTGCAAGTTAAGGTAAATTCGGCGATGTACCATTTAATTAAGGAAAAAGGTGTAGCTTCTCCCGCCGAAGTGTTAATCTCAATCGGTGCGCTGTCAAAAGAAGATTACGAACGATGGCTATTCGGTGGAGTTGACTTTCTTGAACGAGTATGCAAAATAAATCTCCGAAAGCTGTCACTCGTCAACAAAGAAATACGCGCATACGCTCGAAAGTACGCCCTAAAACACTCATGGACTTTTTACAAGCGCTGGGGGAAAAACAAAAAAGCCAACACAAGAAGCGCAACCAAGCTACGGTTTTCCAAAAGCGGCGACGAAAACATCGAAAAGCAGTACGCCACTCACTACATCGGACAAATAAAATTATCCGAAGCCAAAGAGCGGCGGAGCAAGCATAAAAACACGGCAGACCTCAAAACAACTGAAAATCTATAACACGCCCCGGAGCGTTCCTAAATTATAGGAATCTTCCGGGGCATTTTTATTTTCAAAAAATCACGGGAGGACGATTATGAGCAGCAATACAGGCTACGCCAATAAACTTCGGCGGCGATTTTTCAACGGAAATGATTGTTCATTATGCAGGCATTATCAAGGGAAGCGGCGCGGTTGTAAGCTCGATAGCTGTTGCCGAGAGGACGAAAAACTGGATGCAATCGCTTATGAGCGCGTTAAACGCAAGAAAGGTTCGGCAGCATGGCGTGGGTGACGAAAGACCAAATCGAACGCGCACGGCAATTCCCTGTTCTTGATTATATTCTCCGAAATGAAGCAGGCGATTACAAACGTGTCGGGAGGGGGTATCGTTTAAGGGCTGACGATGCCCTCGCTGTTGATGAAAACGGTTGGTATTGCCATAAAGCAGAAAAGGGAAGCAAAACGGCATTAGACTATCTCGTTGAAATAAAAGGTTATGGTCTTGTTGAGGCGGTATGTTTTCTCTTGAACGAACGCCCACAGGAGCGTTCCGGCAATGCGAAATCAACCACGCCGTCAAAAAAGCATACGCCGAATACAAGACCGCCGCCTGTTACAGAAAACAAACCAAAAATCCAAGCCATTTCCCTACCGCTCCGCAACAAAGACAATAAGCGAGTAATCGCATATCTGCAAAGTCGCAGCATAGACCGCGATTCCATTTTGAGCTGCATTGAACGCGGCGTTTTATTCGAGAGCAAATATTATCACAACGCAGTTTTCTTGGGAAAAGACGAACGCGGCAAAACGCGCTTCGCCGCCATGCGTTCTACCACGGCGAAATTTATGTGTGATGCGGAAGGCTCGGAAAAGAAATATGGTTTTGTAATTCCTGCGGAAAATCCGCAAAGCAATACGGTTGCCGTGTTTGAATCCCCCATTGAAGCACTTTCACATCAAACCCTGTGCCTGCACGGACACATACCAACTTTCGACGGTTGGCGGTTATCGCTTAGCGGAGTTAGCACGTTGGGATTGAATCATTTTCTTGAACAAAACCCCGATGTCACCCATTGCGTTGTTTGCACAAATAACGATGACGCGGGAGATAAAGCAATGGGGCGTATTAAAGAACTGGAAGAATCTTTGGGAATTACCGTCACACGTTCGATTCCGCCACATGGCAACGATTGGAATAACTCGCTTGAAGCTGTGAAGAAAGCGGAGCGAAATCAAAAACCGTTTAATAAAACTCGAAACTCAAACAGCGAAAGGGGCTGATACTTACCATGATGGAACACGAAATTGTAAATGATAAATGCGTTGCTCTCTCCATGCGTGGAACAAAAATAACGGGGCGTATGCTTGCAAAATCCATGAGAATGTTTCTCAAAATGGGGGGCAAAGTTGGGAACAGGCTTCTCACAAGGCATGGCGAACAAAGCCTAAAATCTTTATCGAAAAATGGTTCTGCACTCGCCGACATTGAAATTTCCGGCGATAATATCGTATTCCGAAAAACCGCACGAAAGTATAACGTGGACTACTCTCTAAAAAAGGACAGTACCCATGACCCGCCGCGTTTGTTATTTGTTTGATTGCTGTGCCGCTAAATTCCTTGCATAACGACTGTGCAAGTTTAGCCACCGCAATTTCACACTCGACAGGGCCTTGCCCCGAGCTTATTTGCAACTCCATCATTCCGCCGCCTTGAAATTGTACAGCGGTTTAATTGTGGCCACAATTTCCGCCGTTTCCCCGATGTTTGCAATAATTTCTTCCATCGGTTTGTATGCGAACGGGGCTTCGTCCAGTGTACTCCGATTGACGGTTGACGAAAAAATGCCTTTCATGGATTTTTCGTATTGCGTTAGCGTAATGCTTTTCTTCGCGTCGGAGCGACTCATCAAGCGACCTGCACCGTGTGGGGCTGAGAAATTCCAGTCCGCGTTGCCTTTACCGATGCAGATTAGGCTTCCGTCACGCATATTCATTGGGATTAGAACCCGCTCGTCTTTTTGTGCGGAAATTGCACCTTTGCGAAGAATTTTCGCACCGAGGTCAATGTAGTTGTGAACGGTTGTGAATTGCTCGGAGATTTTCAGCTTCGCCTTTTTCTCCAGCACCTTTATAATGGCCTTACGGTTCAAGTCTGCGTAGCGTTGCACGATTGCCATATCATGCAGATAATTTTCAAACGGCTCACCCTCCAAATACGCGAGAACCCTGTCCGCTCCTTTACCTTTACGCCCCAAACCATCTGCGGCGATTTTCTGATAATACTCGCACACCTGTTTGCCAAGATTTCTGCTGCCGGAATGAACCACAAGATAAAGTTGCCCATTTTCATCTTTGCCAAGCTCAATGAAATGGTTTCCGCCGCCAAGTGTGCCGATGGAATGAGCGGCACGTCTTAGGTCAACGTGTTTTGCACAACGCAAGGCAGACAAATCTATTTCGTCGCTGTAATGATGTGGCTCGGAGCGTGTGTCAAAACCCGTAGGAACGTACTGATGTATGGCTTTGTCCAGCTTTTCCAACTCCACACGCTTGTCTTTAAGAATTGCGGTTTCCATGCCGCAACCGATGTCTACGCCCACGAGATTAGGAACAACCTTGTCCGTAATCGTCATTGTGGTGCCTATGGTACAGCCCATTCCGGCGTGAGCGTCCGGCATAATGCGGATTTTACTGCCCGAGATAAATTCTTGGTCTAAGAGGTGTTCGATTTGCTGAATGGCACTTGGTTCTGCATTATCTGTAAACAATTTTGCGGTGTTGTATTTTCCTTTTAGCTCAACCATGTTGAAATTTCCTTTCCAAAAATGTTTTTACAGCTCAAATTTATTTTGCAACACTTCCCATGAAACGCCTTCGCTGTGTTCGCTCCGAAACATAAAATCCATTATTTCATTTGCCAACGATGGGCGATTTTTGATAGCGTCGGAAATAATGCCGAGAATAGATTCGGATTTTTCAAGTTCGCCGCTAAATTTAGTAGCGCGATATAATCCGGAAATCGGAGACTTTTCATCACGGCACAGAAAATGATTATGTTTGAACGCATTCATGTCCAGCTTTCCGTCCGGGAGCAGATACATACACTGTACAGAACAGCAATCAATGTTGTCGCCAATATCAACAATCAGAACGTGCGTTATATCAGCAAACGGGCGGCAATCCGCAATAACGATATCTCCCGAGCAAAACGGAATGGGAAGGTTCAATCCTGCTCCGATACAGTCGTGGATATTTTCCCAATCCGCAGGCTTAAACTCGGAATAATAGCCGAAGTACCATATTTCGCCCTTGGCGTTGAGAATCCAGTAGCAGGCATCTTTCATTATGCCGTCATCATTAGGAAGCCATTTTTCAACTTGATACCATGTACGGTTACGCGGGTCGGGGTCGCTTTCATCGGATTCAAATTCGCACAGATATTGTAACACTGCATCAAAATTTGTGCAGATAGAATCAATGCCTTCGCCGCAGGATTGAACCGAAAACACCGTACCCTGCGTGCAATTGTAGCGTTCGTTTAGTGCTGTGTGCATGGATTCCAAAAGTTTTGCGGGGTTGTGAAGCATTTCTGTGTCGCATTTCGCCTTTTGCACAATCAATTCCAGCACGAGGATTTTTCGCTCAATAGGCGCAGGCGCGAAGGCTACAATTTCCGCATAATCGTTTCCTCTAAACCAGTCGAGTTTGGGGAGTTCAATTTTAAGATGCTCCCGCATTTCTTCCGACTCTATAAATTTCAACGTTTCTTCCATGTAGTGCATTTTACCACCCCGTTTCAAAATGTGTACACCGAAGGATGGTTTGCTACGATAGCCCGTCCTTCGGTGTGCATATATAATGAAGGTTCTCATTCCATTTCGCGTTGCGGCTGACATTATCCCAAAAAATTACGCACCTTTCGCCATGCTTATAAATTCCTGCTCGGTTATGGTTTGAACGCCCAGTTTTTGCGCCTTACCGAGTTTGCTTCCGGCATTTTTGCCGTAGACGAGATAATCGGTATTTTTCGATACCGCACTGCCCGCCTTTGCTCCAAGTGTTTCGATTTTTGCATTGATGCTGTTTCGTGTGAAATTTTCCAACGTGCCAGTAACAACGATTGTGCTCCCATAGAACGGATTTTCTGCGGACGTAGTGTTGGCAGTGGTGTTTTTGTTTTCGATTGTAACCATTTTTTGCAGCTCCTTCCAAAGATTTAGATTTTCGTCCTTGCGGAACCAATCGTGAATATTGCGGTGCAAAACTTCGCCGAAATTTTCAAGTTGCGTAAAATCGAACCCATTATTTACGGCGGATTCAAAGGCGTTAATGTCGCCGTTAAAGTGGCGGCTTAGTTCGCGGCTGGCCGTGCGCCCAATCATGGGAATATCCATCGCGACAACGAACCGCTCAAATGTAGTCACGCGGCTACGCTGGATAGCGTCCCATAATCGCGTCCAAGATTTTTTACCGAACCCTTCGAGGCTTGTGATTTCAAACGCATGCTCGCCTAAGCAGTAAATATCCGTGAACTCGTTAAGCCAGCCCAAACCGGTTTCGTTTTCCAGCCGCGCCAGCTCGTCTAAAACACGGTCATACACGGCATCTTCTACCGTTGGTGCGTTGAGGTTATAATACTCGTGCCGCCACTGATTTAGCTGTGAGGTTAGTTCCTTGATTCTTTCGATTTGGTTCATACGTGACCTCCTGAAATAAAATGAGCATCCTGCTGGACGCTCTGAAAACATTTTTGCGAAAATTTAGTGTTCCGACGGAAGCAGAATAACCCCGTCCATCAAGAACAGCTTCAACTCCTCCAGCGGGAAATCCATGTATGCGATTTCCTGCGTGATAATCAGCTCGGTATCGTTGTAACCACTAACAACGGCGGAATCGTCCGCCGAATTGACGTCCAACTTCCAAACTTGAAAAGCCGGGTCAAGTCGCTTGTCGTGCTGATGGCTACCAATGATGTCGAGAAGCCAATATACTCATTAAACTTACAAAAAGCCTGACATTATGATAAAATAACGCTATGGCATACGATAATAGATATAGAATGAGAGCGGTTGAATATCGTAAAG
>Ga0209755_10004577_pt1 | contig 16271 bp, 18 predicted proteins | sample TergutCo191P1_FD_187301 | JGI IMG/M metagenome (GOLD analysis project Ga0209755, IMG submission 187301) | Cornitermes sp. P1 segment gut microbial communities from Petit-Saut dam, French Guiana - Co191P1 (SPAdes) (version 2) | ecosystem: Host-associated > Arthropoda: Insects > Digestive system... | reverse complement strand
GCCTTATCGCAAGAGTTAGAGAACTCTACACGCTTATATCTATTGGAGAGACAGAGGAGACGGACAAATGAGAGAATTCTTTTCACGATTAGCTCGGTGGCTTTTGCCTTTATTGTTGCAAAAATTATCGTCTTTGCACTCACGTTGCGTGGCATACGGGTGCCAAAATGGGTTAAAATCATCGTCTAAGAATGACGATGGCAAGGTAAGCGAATCGCCCCCCAAACTAAACCCGGGCATACAAACAAATTTCAAACACGAAATCTTACGGAAGTATGGGTGTTATTATTTCTGTCTATTACGATGGGCTGAAGAAATTAGCGATTTTCGTATCGTGGATGACGAACAAATCATAGGTTTGTATTCTCACTTTGTCTCTCGAAGGTGGCTTACGGACCAATGCAAAGTTATCCAACCTGTTTTGATACTCAATCAGCTTGTCGGGACAAATGTTTTTAACACGGTAACTCACGAGGCCCTGCGTCCTGCGGATTATATCACAGTGGAGAGGGTCAATCATGGCACATGGCCGCACTTCATACTCCACATCGGTACTAAGATATGGGATAGCTGGGCAACTCCAGGGGAGTACACTGCGGTAAACTGGCGGAGAATTATCTGAAGAAATATGCCGCACTTGCTAGCTTTCAGGTGCGGCAAAAAATAATGTTGAAGGTAGAATGAAAACAGTCAAGATCGATGGCGAGATAGGGTATAGCTGGTGGACGGGTTCTGGCGTTACCGCTAAAACCGTCAAGCAACAGTTAGAAGGAATCCACAGCGGCGAAGAGATAGAAGTCGAAATAGATTCCCCCGGAGGATCGGTCTATGAAGGTGTAAGAATATTTAATCTGATAAGGGATTATGCCAAAAACGGACACCCTATAGCAACACGCATAAACTGCCAGGCATTAAGCATGGGTGCATATATTGTCCATGCCGCCCGTACCGTGGATAAAAATGCCGTCGTATCGGTTTGTGAAAACTCCGTCTACATGATCCATAACCCATGGATGTACACATGGGGGGATTACCGCGAACTAAGAAAAGATGCGGAATACCTTGAAAAGCTGGCGGCAATGTACGGATCGGTGCAATCTGCCATTTCCGGAAAGACGGAAAAGACAATCAGAAAGGCAATGGACGAAACCAGCTATTACGTTGGGAAAGAAATCGTAAATGAAAATTTCGCAAATAATTTTGATGCAATTATCCAAGACGACGCAAGCGGAAAAAGTGAGATAGGAGTTGTCGCAAGAGACAGCTTAATTATAAATGCAAAGTGTGCGTTTGACAAAGCAGTGGAAAACGCAATAACCGCAGGCAAGACCAACGGCAAAGCATACAGAAAAGACATGAAAAAAGCCGCCGCATTTTTCCAAGGATACCGAGCCCCCGCCTCTGAAATTGCAGCAACCTTGGAGGCAGGGCCTAACATAAACATTATAAACAAACCTGACGGAGGAGAAGAAAACATGACCCCTAAAGAGCTACAGGCCAAAAACAAAGACTGCTATGAAGCTGTCTTTGCGCTTGGCAAAGAAGCCGCGCTGGAAGAGGAACGCGCAAGAGTCCAGGCTCACATTATGCTGGGCAAAGAGGCGGGCGCATTGGAACTCGCCGTCAAGTACATAGAGGGCGGGGAGTCTAGCATGGACGAAAAAGTCCGCGCCGAGTACACAGCCGCGAACATGCGGAAAGACCGTATAGACGCAAGGAACGCTGACAACCCTGGTGATATAAATACCGGGGACGATGAGGGTGGTGCCGATTCTGCCGCCCTTACCAAGGCTTTTAAGGCTGGATTGCAGGGTAAAAAAACAGGGGGAGATTAATGAGCGAAGTCAATTTTCGCACAATCGTTAGCCAAGAATTACAGCTTGGCAATTGTGAATTCGAGCAAGGCCAAATTAGCCTTAGCGGCGGGAGGCTCCTTAAAGCGGGAACAATCCTTAAAAGGGAGGCAGATCGGATATTTGCGATAGCGGAAGAGGGCGACACATTTATCGCCGTGGTTCCGTTTGACATAAAAAACACAGGCCCTACCAATGCGACCTTTGGTTTTAGGGCCATTATTTCTGGACGGGTACGCAGGGACTTGCTTAACATCAACGACGCAACGACAATCACGAGTGCCCATGCCGACAACCTGCGGGCCAACGGCAATATAATAGCGGTGGAAACCACCGACATATCCAGGGTAAGCCCCAGCTAACAAGGAGTAAAGAAATTATGGCAAACAGCATAATGCCCGACATGCTTCAGCATGTCGCCGAGATGTTCCAGCAACAGCCCGACGCGAGAAACATGGGATTCCTTACCTCCCTTTTCAAGGTGGGGCCGGACAGTTTTACCGACGTTGACAAAATCAGCATGGACATGGTATACGGGGGAAATGACATGGCTCCCGTTATTCGCGATCTTGGCACCGGCGCGGTCGTGGTAACGATTGACAGGTTTGAAAACATGGAAGTCCCGTTCCCCGTTTACTCGCTGGAAACGCCCGTAAACATCAGGGAACTCATGAACCGTATGCCTGGCGAAAACGCCTTCCTGACCACCAGGGGTGTAAACTGGATGGGGCGCATGGCGAAACTAATCAAAGACGGCACGACCCGACACATTCGCATGATCAAGAACGCCATGGAGGGTCAGGCGGCGCAGGTACTTACGACCGGCAAATGCACGCTTACCGACGAGGACGGCAATGAGATAAACGTTCTGGACTATCAGATACCTGCCGCCCATTTCCCGGAAGTGGCCGTGCCGTGGACTGAAAGCGGCGCAAAACCGATAGACGACCTGAATACCCTGGATAATACCATCCGCCCGGCGGCGCAGTGCGACATGGCAAACTACATCATGGGCAAGGATGCATGGAGTAACTTCCTGAAAAACGAGCAGGTACACAAAAATCTTGACACGAATATCTTGAACACCATGCAAATCGCGCCGGAAATGCGCGACAAAGGCGCGGCTTACCTTGGGCAGCTTAACCTTGACGGCAAGATCAGGATGTTCTGGGGCTACGATGCGACATATAACCCCTGGGGGAAGCCGGGCACCACGGAATATTTTCTTGATCCTGGAAAGGTTATCGCGCTCGCGGCATACGAAAAGCTCGACTTTCGACGGTATTTTGGCGGCATACCAAACATCAAACTTGATCCCGTTTTCGATCCACTGTTTGGTAACAAGCTTACGGTCGAGGGCCAGTATGATTTTAAAATTCGCGTGTGGTTTGACGAGGCGGCGGAAACCTACAAAGGCCGCACAAGGAGCCGGCCGCTTTGCGTCCCGGCGTCAAAATTGCGCTTTGGCTGCATGACGGTTATACCGGCATCGGCATAGGGGGTATTGTATGTACATTGTCGCACCCAGAAATTCGTTTATCACCGCCCGTGGCAATATTGGCCCAGGCGGGGAAATCAGAAAAGAAGATTTTGCAGCCGAAGACTCTTTTTTAAGGCTGGTTTCGCAAAACGCATTGTCGCCGGCAAATCAAACGAGGTGCTGGAAAAGGAAGCCCGCGAAAAAGAAGCGGCCAATGCGAAGGCGGCCAAGGAAAAAGCCGACAAGAAAAAATTGGATGCCAAAGCCCTAGAGACGGCGCAAATCGCCCTTAAAAACGCACAAGAGGCACGGGAAACGGCAAAAGAAGCGGTAGATAAAATTTCTGGCGAGCTTGTCAAAGATCGTAAAGCCCAACTTAACGAACTTGCAAAGAAGGTCGAGAGCCACGAAAAAGCGGTAAAGGATGCCGAGGCCGCATCCGAAAAGGCCAAGCCCGAACAAAAAGAAGCAACCGAAAAAAACCTACTTACCGCAATGGAAAACCTTGAATCGGCAAAAAAGGGACTGGAAGAATTCCAAGTGACTGCCACCCAGGAAACACCGGAGCTTTTAACGGCTCTTGCCACGTTGGAAAAAGCAAGCGACGCCTTAATCGAAGCCGAGGCCAATGTGGCGGAAGCGGAACAAGCGGTAAAAAAGGCGAGCTGATGGCGGAAAACTTGCGGGAAAAGGCAAACAGGTATTTGGAGAAAACCCTTGAAAACCCAAAGACAGGGGGGACATCCTACACCGTCATTGACCCGCAAAACAACCATTACCCCGTTATCGGCACGGTGGGCGACACGCACCTTGCCGTGGACGAAAGCGGCCAAACGGTACAGACAAAACAGGTCGTGGTAACGTGCCTTATGCGTCGGCTTACGGTGGAGCCTAAAAAGGGCTGGCGGGCGCATGTACCGGCCCTTGGCGGCGAGATTGAAAAATATTTTATACAGGAGGTACAGCCCGATAAGACAATCGGACTGTACTATTTTGTTCTGGGGCATGACTTTTCCAGGGAGGCTGCATGAACGAGCCTTTGATAACCGAACTGATAGAGGTGCCGGCCAACGCAGAAAAAACAAGGGATCAGATAGCGGCCATCTTATCCCTTGAACTCCAGAACCAATACAGGCTGGCAAGCGAAAGCGGCGTTAAGGATGCGGATGACTATGACATAAAAATATTTGTCGACAATTCCCGCCCATACGATACGGCATCGAACGAACGCATTTCCATGATCAACATCGTGCTACAGGATATAACGGTACCAAAGTCAAACCCGCGCATAGGCGATCAAAAAACACAGGCGATTTATGACATATATTGCATAGCAAACGGAAACGAAACCGCCGATATCAACGACGACAAAAGCGCGATAGCCCGTGCATGTAAGATATCACGCCTCATATGGAGAATAATCACATCCGAGCCTTACACATACCTTGGCATGAGGGGAATAGTTACCCATAGGACATTCACCAAGCTGGAAGCCGGAACGCCGAACGAACAGGCGGCACAGGCAATCGCAATAATCCGCGCACCCCTGGAAGTGCATTTTGCCGAGGGGTATTTTGCCGGCCCCGCCGTGGAATTCGAGGGGTATGATTTTGAAGTAACGCCGGTAACCGGGCAAATTATCGCCGCACCCAGTGTGGCAGATCAGGTAACCGGAACATATAACAACCCACAAGAGGAGGGATCGTAATGTTACCACCATCCGCAATATCCCGCGTAACAGGGGTAAACGTAGAGCCCAGAAATTTCAATCTGGGCGGGGCGCAGTTTTTACCGCAGCGACTGGCCGTAATCGGCACCGGCAATGACGACGCAGTGTACGATACGAGAAAACATGAAGCGACCGGAAGTGCCGATGCAATAGCGCAGCGGTACGGATACGGGTCGCCGCTTCATCTGGCGGCCCGGCAGCTTTTCCCCGATGCGGGGGGCGGTGCCAATTTCCCCGTCACCTTTTTTCCGCTGCGAAAGGCCACCGGAAGCGTCGCCGCCACCGGCGCAATATCGTGCGAAGGGGTGCCGACGGCAACGGGAAGCGGCACGGCGAGAATCGGCGGCATCGAGGTTGAATTCGCCATCATCGAAAACAACACCCCCGCCGCCATTCTTGCCGCCCTAAAAGAGCGCATAGCCGGACGGCTGGAAATGCCCGTTATTCCCGGTACATACGGCAACGATTCGCTTCCGCTTACGGCTAAATGGAGCGGCGATGCCGGCAATGACATCACCATAGAAATCGAGGCCAACGCCCCTGGCGTTACTTTCGGAATCGTGAATATGTCCGGGGGAGCGGTAGACCCGGACGTAAACGAGGCATTGGGAAGGATAGGGCAGGTTTGGGAAACCTTTCTCCTTTCGTGTTTTTCCTATAGGAACCAATCGCGCCTTGACGTGTTCAAAACTTTCGGCAAGGGCCGCTGGGACGAAACGGCAAAGATGCCGTGCCTGGTCGCCCACGGTTGCACCGACGACTTCGAAACCCGCACCGCCGTTACCCGCCAGCGGAAGACAGATTACGTCAATTTTTTTGTCCCCGGCGTTGGCAGTCCCGAAATACCGTTTGTCATTGCCGCAAGGGGGCTTGTGAACATCATGCGTACCGCCAATAGCAACCCGGCACTGAACGATCATGGAACTCTGACGGGGCTACGGGCAGGCCCGGACGAGGAGCAGGAAAACTACCTTACCCGCAACAATTCAGTGCATAATGGTAGCAGCACAAGTATCAAAATTGGCAATGTAATAGAGCTTAATGATACCATTACATTCTGGCACCCGGATAATGAGGCCATGCCGTCCCGCCGATATGTGGTTGACGCCGTCAGACTTATGAACATCGTTTTTAACATCCGTTTAATCATGGAAGACCCGCTCATGAAAGGCGCGCCCCTGGTTCCGGACGATAATCCGACCGGCAACCCACGGGCGATACAGCCCAAAACCGTGCGTACCGCGATGATGAACCTTGCCAACGCCCTTGCCAGACACGCGATCCTTGCCACGTCGGAGTTTACCAAGGAAAACATGACCGTGCGGATTAGCAGCATGAATCCAAAGCGGCTGGATTTACAATTCCCCTGTAAACTGGCGGGAAACGTTGAAGTTTCCTCAACGGATATTTTCTTCGGCTTCCACTTTGGTGAAGCGTAAAACAAGGAGGTAAGATTATGGCATCGGGCCCAGCGGAATCCATAACTTTGGCCGGACGGCGGTTTGTCTGTAATAACGAAGACGATGTAAGCATTCAGCTACACGGCTTCACAAACGAAACGCAGATGCACGGGGACGGAAGTTCGCACGTAGCGAAATCACGGAAGCCCGGGATTATCGACAGCATCAACGTGTATATCGATCCCGCCAGAGACGATCTTGAATACCTGCAAGGTTTGGCAAACAGGCTGGAGACTTTTGACGTGTCGATAACGCTTGTCGATGGGATTGTTTATTCAGGGAGTATGCAGTTGACCGGCGATTCCACGGCGTTGGGGGTCAGGGAAGGGTTTGCCCCGATAACGCTGTCGGGTTCGGTCTTGGAAAAACAGGGATAAATTAGGAGGCTTTAATGCTTGACGGGAACAATGAAAACGATGATGCGGTGGAACTTACCGACATCGACGATACCGGCAATTCGGGAAAAACCCTTGCGGAACAGGAATTCACGGCCTATTGCGAGGCAAACGAAATCGACTGTGACGAGTTGGCGATGGACGAGGATACCCTAAAGGATTTTGTAAGAATCAAGAAACGTTTTGTCAGGGCCGTTACCGAAAAGCGGCTTGTGGTGAACGGGTGCAAAATCGAATACACCGTTTCCGATAAGTCCGTTGGGATGGCGGGACAGAAGATCACCATTGGCCGACCCACGGGGCGTACCATGTTGGCTATGGATGGATATAAGGACAGCCAGCAGGCCGGTAAACTCTTGGCATACATGGCGGCACTGTGCAATCTGTCGAAAACCGAAATTCATAAAATTTCGGGTCTGGACAAAAAGGATCATCAGATCATTCAGGATGTGGCCATACTTTTTTTAACCGCATAGTCTCCGATGTGGCGGTCGGAGGCTCGCGACAGAGGAAGCTGGGTTTGGAGTGGGTATCATACCAGTTGAGACAGATTTACGCCGATTACAACCTTGGTATCCCGATGAAGGAAATCAGCATAGAGGAAATCCGTTTTTTCTATGTGCCGATGATCGAAAGCCTGTGCAAAATTCAGAGAGCGTCAAAAAATGGCAAGTAAGTACGCAATCGAATCTGTTTTCTCACTCATCGACAAAGTCAGCAACCCCCTCAAACGCATAGGTGTAAATTCAAACGCCGTATCCAGGCGAATTCAAAGGGATTTTGTGGCAGCCCAAAGAAGGCTGGACAGGCTTGGCAAGGCTTTGACCAAGTGGGGAAAAAGAGCGGTTCTGGCCGCCACCGCCGCCGCCACTGCCTGGGTAGGGATCGGTGTAAGAAACGCAATAAAACTGGCCGATACAATGGCGATCATTGGCAGTAACGCTAACATTACAGGCCCACCGTTGGAACGATTGCAAAGCAGACTAACGGACGTTGCCAACCAAGCCGGGGTTGCGGTAAACGAGCTTGCGGGTATCGCAAACACGGCAATCGGCCTGGGCGTAGCGTCCAATGCCGCTGCGGACTTTGCCGGCGTGGTTGCCAAAACCGCAAGGGTAACCGGCGCGGCAAACGATACGGTCGTTGCGGGTATTACCAACGTGCTTGCCGCTTACGGCAAAAGCGCGGCAGAGGGGAACCGCATTGCGGGAATGCTGATTACCGCCAACAGGATGGGCAGGACATCATTCAAGGAACTGACTTACGGCATGAGGTATGCGATTCCCGCAGCGGCCTCTATGGGCATACAGGCCGACGAGGTATTGGCGGCGGTAACGGCGTTGACGGCCGGCGGCGAGACAACCAGGGAATCGATGCAGGCCATGGGCAAGGCGTTAAATGCCGTTAGAAATCCAAGCAGAAACGCGGCGGCTGTGGCCCAGCAGTTGGGGATTAATTTTTCGGAAGCAGCACTGCAAAGTAAAGGGTTTGCCGGTTTCATGGACGAGATACGTCGCAAAACAGGCGGCAACATGCAGGTCATGGAAGCACTCTTTGGCAACGAAAGAACCGCTAGATCGATGAGCATCCTTGCCAGTACCGGTGCGGCAACTTTTAACGAGGCTTTAGCCGAAATGTCGGACGCGACAGGGACGGTTGCCAAGGAATTTGCCAGGGTAACCGACACGCCGGCACAGCGATGGCAAAAAGCTATAAACAGAATTCAAAACTCCGGGGTGCGACTCGGCACCGCATTGTTACCGGTGGCGGAAAGAATAATAGCCAAATTTAGCGACGTGGCCGACAGGCTGGCAAGCGTTGACTTTAGCAGGTTTACCGCAAAGGTTGACCGAGGTTTTAGAGCCGTTGAACGGCTGGGAGGAATGCTAGCCGGGGTTATAGGATTTGCATGGAGGTTTAGGGGTGTAATAATTGCAATTGTTGGGGCAATGGGTTTGTATCACGGAATATTGATGGGAGCCGCTTTGGTTACAAAAACATTTGCGATATGGCAAGGCATAGCGAAGGGTGCCGCTTTTGCATGGACATTGGCAACAAGGGGGCAAGCCGCCGCGCTTGCAAAACTCAAAGCTGGAACTCTTGCTTATAACATTGCACAGAAAGCGTTTGCCATCGCCGCAAAAATCGCAACAGCAGCACAATGGGCCTTAAATATCGCAATGAAAGCTAACCCTATTGTACTTATCATCACAGCCGTTGGATTGCTTATAGCTGGGATTGTCCTCCTTGCCAGAAACTGGAGGAGGATCTTCAACGCGATAAGAGACACGGTAGAGAGGGTCGCAACCGCAATAAGAAACACGATCAACAGGCTAACAACAGCAGTAAGAAACATGATCAACAGCGTCACTGGCGCGGTAAGAAACAATATGGAAAAAGTGTTGGCACTCATTACTGTTTTTACAGGGCCATTTGGGATAGTCATATCAGTGGTGCGAGAATTATTAAACAACTGGCACCGTGTGGTTGATGCCTTCAAGGATGGCGGTATACTCAGCGCCATTAAAATAATAGGGAGGGTGCTTATATCCGGATTACTGGCTCCAATTCAGGGTCTTTTGGAACTTTTGTCAAACATTCCAGGGATGGGAAATTTAGCAGGCAGGGGTGCAGAAAAAATAGCAAATTTACGAAATTCGCTTTTGGGCGAGGATTCCAATATTACAGCGTCAACAGGACAAATTATAAAAGCGGGGCAAAACAGGCTGGAGGCGCGAAGGGATAGACGAGCGGCAAGAGCAACAGAAGTCCCACAAGTAGGGTATGACACAACGGCCTATGAAAGAGCCATAAGATCATTGGAAATGCCAAACGTCGATTTCGAGTTTGTCACGCCAAATTTTACAATGCCCGATCTAAACATGGGAGGCTCAAGAATTCACGGCGTTGTCGATATTTCCAGCGGAACCACCGCAAGCCATACCCCTAATTTTAGCAGAGGCAACACCCCAGGAATTTTCACGCAAAACCAACCAACGGCTCCTGCCGTATCGGTACAAGAAGCGATCCGTACTGCCGCATACGGAATAAACAACACGCTAAAGGAAATTCTCGCTGTAAACACCGCCATAAGAACAACTACGCTTGCGCTAGCGACACTGCCGCAACAGGCCATAGATACCGGAAGGGCGGAAAGGGAACGTGCCGAGAATGACAATCCGCGAAATATCCCCCCCGTAACCCGCGAGGAGCGTATCACACATGCCATACAAGAGCATAGGGAAACCCTGGCAATCGAAGTCGCCGCCGCACAGGGAACGCAAGCGCGGATTATACGCGCCCCCAAATCCCCAAACATCCAACTTGTACGCTCCGGGGGTAACGCATAATGGCACCGATAAAAGACGCAAGATATACCTCCCCTGGCGGAAACGAATACACCTTTGCTTTTGGCAACGTAAGCAGGACAACGGAACTAAAAACCAGCGTGTTTACCTACCCCATGTTGGACGGCGCGACCGTCCAGCACCAAGGGCGGGGGGCTATGACGTTCCCGCTGGCATGTATATTCCACGGTGCGGATTGCATGGAAACGGCGACTGCTTTCGAGGAGGCCCTATATGAGCGCGGTGTCGGGGAATTGCAGCACCCTATTTACGGGACACATAGGGTAAAGCCAACCGGCAACATCGTAAGGGAAGACCCGCTGGTAACCGGGATGAACCAGTCGACAGTAACAATAACATTCACGCAACATTTAGACGAAGACGACGAGCTTGAACTAAATGAAGTGGCCGCCAACGCAATAGACGAAAATTACGATCTTTTTGAGAACGCCGCCGCCGCCGATTTTGCCGAGGCTTTGGCATCGGTGGAAAACGTAGGTGAACAGCTTGCGGTGGTGGCCGCACTGGAAACGCAGGCGCAATCTATCATCGACAACACGGAATCGCTGGCAATGTCCGACCGGCGATCGTTTGCGGACTGGCTTGCATCGGCAAACGAATTAAAGGACTCCATAAGGCGGCTATACGACCGTGGAATAAGCGCGGCCAGAAGGACAGAGGCTATCTACGTTCGTGCGCTTAATATCGCACGTCTTACCTTACGGTTAATGAAACTGCCATCCAGATTAGCGGTAACACTGTCATCAAAAATACAGGGGTATGCCGCGCTTACCGCGGTATTGATAAACCAGTTTCGTAACGATCCGTTCGACGTTGCAAAAACACGGAACGCATTTGCGGCGGCGATGCTTGGTCTGTCGGGCGCTGTGGCGACAATCGCCTCCGGCGCGGCAATCAGCACGGCGCAGGCGGCGGCAACATCGGGTACCGGCTCATCATCCGGTCCAGGGGCATCGTCAAGACTTGGGGGGGCGCAAGGCGCAGGAGGAGGCGCAACGGCACAGGCATCCGCCGGCGGAGCGTCCGCCGCAAGCGACGACGGCACCGCAGGGACAAGCCAAAACCCCGGCACCGCCTCCCGCGAGGAGGCGGTGGAAACGGCGGCGAGGATCATCGACATGCTGGAAACCGTAACCGCCTTTAGCGATGCCAGAATAGCCCAGAATATTTTTATCGACGCAAATTCCGTCAGTTACATAAACCTGAAAACGCTTGTCATACAAAGCGCGAAACTGATTAAAAACGCTTCCTTTGCGCTCCCGATGCAAAGGATTTTTACGCTGGACAGGGACAGGCAGGTTATCGAGCTATGCGCCGAGCTTTACGGCACGGTCGATCTTGTTGACGGTTTCATCATATCAAACAATTTCAGCATCGACGAAATCGAGCTTCTGCCAATGGGAACAAGGGTGATGCATTATGTCCAGGGTGCATAGAGTAGGCCCGGGGGATACCCTGGGGTCGATAGCCATACGTTATCTGGGGTCAGGCGCAAAGTGGGGAAAAATTACGGGCGCAAACCCGCAACTGGCAAACAGGCGAACGGCGGCGGACGGCTCCCCCATAATCCATGTCGGCGACACGCTTATCATCCCCGAAAATCAAACCGCACGACCTACCAGCATACATACGGAAACCGTTTCGCTAACGGACAGTGAACAGGATATCGCCATAAAAATTGACGGAAAAAAGTTTGTCGGTTTTACCGGTTATGAACTGACACTTTCCTATGATTCCTTTGATACAATCAGTGTATCCGCACCATATACCAACGCAATGGCGGAACTACGGGATGCCATAACACCGTTTGCTTTTAAGCTCTGCGAGATCTATTATAACGACGAGCTGATATTCAAGGGTTGCCTGTTGACCCCGGACCCGGAATTAACCGGCAACACGGGGGAGGTAACATTACAGGCATATCCGCATTGCGGCATCCTTAATGACTGTATGGTACCCCCGACAAAGTACCCCCTGCAAGTCATGGGTATAAACATACGCGGCATAGCAGATGCCGCCTGCGAACCTTACAATATCCCCGTTGTAATTGACGGCGACATAGGCCCCGATTTTACCGAGGTAAGTATAGAGCCCGACGAAAAGATAATGAGTTTTTTAACCAAGCTGGCAAAACAAAGAAACCTTCTTATTAGCAACACAAGAAACGGGGAACTATTAATTTTTACGGCAAGGCAGGAAAGGGCGTTTGAAACATTTGCCGAGGGAAGCAAACCCATATTATCATTAAAAGCAAATTTTTCCGCACAGGGTTTTTTTTCGCATGTTACAGGGTTTTGCAAAACAGGCGAGGACTACCCTTCAAAATCATACACGCTGGAAAACAGATATTTAATTAACAAGGGTATTATGCGCCATCATTCCATCATGGTTGACGATGCCGAAACCCTGGACGAATTACAGAAAGGCGTGGAGGCATACGCCGGCAGAATGTTTGCGGATTGCGTGTCATACGAGCTTGTGTGCGACACGCACCACAATTCAAGCGGTAGCCGCTTCCAGAAGGGCATGACCGTTTGTGTATATGCCCCAAGCGCAATGATAACAAGAGAAACAAACTTTATGGCACGTTCCGTAAAGTTTACCAGAACCACCGATGGCAAACAAACGATGCTTGACCTTGTACTCCCTGGCTCTTACACCGGAAGGATACCGGAGGTGTTCCCATGGGAATAATCGCCAGATGCATTAAATACGCCGCCGAAAAACTGGTAACCCTTACTGGGGAAACAATAAGGGATTTTAACATAAATACTTTATTGTATACCCCTGCTGGCGATGATTCCATACCGCTACCGGATGAACGGTTGCTGTTGGTTAAAGTAGACGGCGCGGGAAAGTATGTAACAGCTGGGGTATTGACCCCTTCGCAGGGGGCAAAGCCCGGGGAAAAAATACTGTTTGCAAGGGACAGGGACGGCAATGTTGTAAGCAAACTATCGTTCCTGAAGGACGGCACCGTAAAGCTGGAAGCGGAAAAGGATTTTATCAAAAAAATAAAAGGCAACATGAAGGCGAAAATTAAAAATGAATTAAACGTAGAGGCAAAAAATATTACTATTACAGGCACGGGTGATATTCAACAGGACGCAACGGGAAAATTTACCATTAGTGGTGCCAGTATTGAAATAAATGGCCTTACCGAAATAATACTTAAAACCATAGGCGCAACGATGTGGTGTCCCAACGGAATGACAAACTGCGCTCTTACAGGAGGGCCGCATGGAGGCCCCGCAATGGGTATAACAGGACTAAAGGGCGGTTGACATGGCAATGAACCCACAGGCCATGTGCAGGGCCATACAGGATAGGTTTGAGAGTATTACCGAGAACATCCACTGGAAAAACGGCGAACGCCCCCACAAGTCCGCATACATTGAGGCGTTTGACCGGGGGCTTACGGAATATATGGAAGCTAACATGGAAATCGAATACGGCTGGTCGGCGCAACTGCCTCCCCCCGCATCAAGCCCCGATCCCGTGCGATCATTTGTTTCCGGGCTGTCATTGCCCGATAAAACAATCGGGCAGCCGCAAAGCGTGACCGTATGGGGCAACCTAATAAGGGCCTGTTTTGCAGGGGGGATAACACAGCATCCGGCACCCTTTGCCGTAACACCCGGCAGCCTGTTGACCGTTGAGCCGCTAATAATAGCACCCCGCCCCGGCAACTACCCGGCTCCGTTGTTAAACATCTGTGAGGCCATTTACGCATGGCTTCTGGGTTGCATCAATCCGGCACCCCTTGCGGGTACCAACGGCTCTTTTATTGGCGCAACAACGGGGATGGTGATAAGATGAGTTTGCAGACATTCGAGGGCGACCTCCTGCTACATGACACACCGGACGGCGGCGACATCCGCATTGAAAAAGGCTTGATAGTAAATGATCAAACATTCGGCACAGCAGTTTACCTGTCTCTTTTCGGCGGCAACAAAGATGATAACGGTAGGGTTGAAAATCGAAGGACATGGTGGGGCAACACGCTTCGCGGGGTAAACGAAAATCAGCGTTTGGTATCACGTTTCCAGGCAATCATTTTTGGTTTGCCAATGACGACAAGAAACATTCTGGATGCGGAAGAGGCGGCAAGGCTTGATCTAGGCTGGATAATTACCGGCAAAATAGCCGATGAAATCCTAGCGAACGGCAGGGCCGTTTCACGAAATCGTTTCAGCCTTACGATACAGATTAACGCCAGCGGTGAAACCATTTACAGTAACGCCTTTGCTGTTTTCTGGAGGTCGGCTAATGCAGTTTGAAAACAAAACAATCGAAGAGATTAGGGACTTAATAATAAATGCCATTGGCAATAATTTTAATACTGCTTTTCGCCTCCTTCCCAAGTCATTTTTATTTACAATTGCAACGGTGCTTGCGGGGGTATTTGTCACATGCTACAAGCAAATTGCATGGGTGTTTTTGCAATTATTTCCCGAAAGTGCATATTGGCGGACGGTAACAACCCTGGGCATACCGATAAGGCCGCTGGTAAAGTGGGGTGTGCTAATCGGGGTGGGAGAGCCCAGACTTGGCACCCAATGGCGTGGGCAGATTATCGTAAACGTTGTAAGTACCGGAACCACGCTAATATCAGGGACGCAGTTAAGAAGCGATATCACAGGCCGTGTGTATATCACAGAGGACACCGTATCGCTGGAAGGCGATACCGCGCTGGTCCCCGTTGTCTGTGCGGAAATAGGCCCCATCGGAAACCTTGAAAAAAACGATACGCTGGATTTTGTTACCCCCCTTGGCAATGTGCAGAGGACGGCAACGGTCGAACTGGTTGCAGCCTATGGACTGGACGGCGAAACGGAAACGGAGTACCGCGAGCGCGTTATCCGGCGTTTCCGTTCGCCGCCGCTTGGCGGGGCTTTGTCCGATTACCAGACATGGGCATCCGATGTTTCCGGCGTTATAGGCGCGTACCCCTACAGCGATCCAAACTCGGCGGCCGGTGTGCTTGTTTTTGTTGCCGGTGCTTTGGCGCAGTTTCCGCACCGCATTCCAACGCCGGACCTCTTGCGGCAGGTCGGCGAGGCTTGCACGTTCGATCCCGTAACGGGGAGGGCAAACCGCAAACCAATAACGGCGGTACTCGATCCGGCTTTTAACGGTACTTATACAAACATCCGCCCTATATCGGTTATTAATTACACCGTGCGTATCAATAGAGTTGTGGGAATACCAACGGCTGATTTTGCAAATGCCGTCAAACCGGCCATAGAAAACTATTTTCTCGGCAGGGAACCCTACATACGCGGACTTTCAGACGATAACAACAGGCTTGACACAATATTAAGAAACAATGTTACCGGTGTGGTAGATCAAATAGCCATATCACTGCGGGCAGAGTTTGACAACGTTGTTCTGGAGCGAAACGGACGGCCTGTCGCAAGCGAAACGCTGGGCATGGGCGAGCTTGCCGAGTTATCGCAATTGTACGTCAATGGGGTTGCAATATGAGCGGAAAAATTTTTGAGACAATCAAACTGTTATTTCCCCGTTCCAGGGCTTTTGAGTTATTTGCGGACAATTCAAAGCGGAGGTTTTTCAAAGGGCTTGCCGAACTTCCGGGGGATATTCGCAAGGAGGCGGAATTAGCATATTTGGATTTATTCCCAGAAACCACACGATTTCCGGATAAGTGGGAAAGTGTTTTTGCGCTTCGTTTTACTGAGGCCGAGATGGTAAAACGAAGAGATATATTAGATTCCATGTGGAAAATGTTTGCCGGCGATCAGTCAATGTCGTTTCTCGGGTTGTTACTACAGCGTATAGACTCCCGTATAAATGTAGTCGAAAACATCCCCGTTAGCAATCCCCGCCATGCTGGAGTAGACCTCTTCAGAAATCAAAAAGAGCGCTAAACTATACGTGTGAAATACGAAAACACGAAGGAATACCCGTGCGGCAAATTCCGCCGCATGTGCGGGATGAAGAGAAAGACGTTCGAAAAGGCGGT
>Ga0209755_10004576_pt1 | contig 16274 bp, 11 predicted proteins | sample TergutCo191P1_FD_187301 | JGI IMG/M metagenome (GOLD analysis project Ga0209755, IMG submission 187301) | Cornitermes sp. P1 segment gut microbial communities from Petit-Saut dam, French Guiana - Co191P1 (SPAdes) (version 2) | ecosystem: Host-associated > Arthropoda: Insects > Digestive system... | reverse complement strand
AAGATTTTTCCCACCCCATGCTGGACTGGGTGGACGGCTCAAGGCTCATTATGCTCACAGCTCACAGGCGTGAGAACCTAGGTGAGCCCATGCGACGGATTTTCAGGGCCATACGCAATGTAGTCGATGAATTTTCTGACCTTAAAGTAATTTACCCCGTACATCTAAACCCCGCTGTAAAGCAAGCTGCGGAAAGCGAAATCGGCGGCCACCAGCGCATCCGCCTCATCGACCCCCTTGATGTGCTCCCCTTTCATAACTTCTTAGCCAAGTCATACTTAATTTTGACCGACAGCGGCGGCATCCAGGAAGAAGCCCCCTCCCTCGGCAAGCCCGTCCTGGTGCTCCGCGACACAACAGAGCGCCCCGAAGGCGTTGCAGCCGGGACGCTCAAACTTGTGGGCACTGAAGAAAATGACGTCTACGAAGGATTTAAGCGCCTTGTAACAGACACCGCCCTTTATGACTCCATGAGCAAAGCCTCAAACCCTTACGGCGACGGCCTAGCCTCTAAACGGATTGCGGACATCCTGGAGCAACATAACTCAAATCCTTAAAATGATAATCGGCAAGCTGCTTTATCTCATCTTGCACGTTTGCCATGGAATCATCATAAACTGCTACGACAGTAAACCCGGCTTTTTTTGCAGAAGTTACCCCGTGAATTGCATCTTCAAACACAGCGGTTTCCGAAATTTCCGTACCGAGAACATTAGCTGCCTTAATAAAAATATCAGGCACGCTCTTTGTCGTATTTTCGTCAGGACATGTAAGCGTTGTTTCAAAATACTCGAAAATACCCAAACGCTTGAGCCCTGCATCAATCAAGTACCTGTCAGACGCAGTTGCAACACACATCTTGATTCCCAAACTCTTTAGCTTTTCCAAAAGCTCGGCAGTACCCGGCTTTAGCGTGACTTCATTATTGTAAAATAACTCCATGATGTCATTTTTTTCATCGGTTATCTCCTGCACGGATTTTTCAAGGCCATATTTCTCCTTGAAATACTCCGCCACCTCCTGCTGGCTCAGCTTACGCAAAACATCTTCCAAACCATCCTCAGCCACTATTCCCAGGCTCTCTATATACCCCCGCTCGACACTCTGCCACTTCCACATCGAATCGAACAGCGTCCCATCCGCATCAAAAATCGCACCCTTGATTTTACTTAAATCTACCATATTCTTACATTATTCCTTTCAAAATTTCCATCCCGCCTGTCCAGATAACTATTAGTGTCCCATCCTTCACCGCTATTTCAGCGGTGTTTTTTGTAAATTCATTACTCACACCCAGAGGGTAGTCATGTGTGAGCACCGCATCCGAAAGCGGGTACTTTAACCCCCTCAGGCTCACCCCGAAGGCACTTCCTCCTGCACAAAACACAGAAACGAACCGCTTTCCTTCCGTTTCCGGTATGTTTTCGCCGCTCTGCTGCGCCAAACACCCCAGTGAAAAATGCACCGCACCATCCTTAACAGCAGTGGCACACATCCCGCTCCCTAACAGCACAGCGCGCGCACTCCGCCCTGCTATATTTGCCAAAATCTGCAAATTCGCCAAAGTCTGATCCAGCCTGCCACCCAGCCCCCCATCAATTATGAGGGTATCATAACCACGCGAGAGTGCCTCATTGACAGCAAGCATCAAGTCCGTATCATCTTTTTCAAAAGGGCTTTGCAATATATTCGGATGCTCCGGCCTGACCCCCAAGGAATCAAAATCCCCAACAACAAGGTCCGCCGCAATTCCACGCGCCCCAAGATGCGTAAGTCCAGCATCAGCGGCAATCACATAATCCCCATCCCGGGGCACGTACTTCCCTGAATACTCCCCCGCCCCCGCAATAAAGCAACGCCTCGACATACGCTCCCCACTCTCATGATTTTTTCCTAGATTACAGCGATTTCCTTATTTTGTCAATCTGAATTTCACAAACACGACACAGCAGATATTGATATTGACCACGCAAGAAGAAATAGCCGCCCACCATAGCGGTAAGCGGCGATTTCATCAGATTACAAATCTTCATGGAAACGACCGCCACCCCAATGACAAGCCGCCCGATTGCTTGTATACCCGAGCCTCACTCTCCCGCTAGGTCATGCTGCCGGAGAGAGTTTTGTATACGCTGATTGGATCAGCGGACTGCACCATAGGCAGCTTTACAACCACCTCAAACCTTTCATCTTGAATCTTCGCCCCTTTATTTGCAACCAGTTCGGACTTATGTTTTATATCGCCGAAGACATTGTTCTGTAAAAGGAAAATATTGAGCTTTGCAGAGCACGTCTTGCTTCCGTCCGTCACAATTAACACCTTGTCTGCGAGCTCTAATACTGCCTTAGTGCGTTTATCACACATACTCGGCAAATCAACTACCACCACATCACAAGAGCGCGCACACGCAGATGTAAGCACTGTAACGTCCTCCACCGTAAGCTCATTGATATCATCATAGTTGTTTGGCGGGTTAAAATAATCAATACCTGAGCCGCTATCGTGTTGCCTCACACTTTTTATAAGAATTTCGGTATTTGAGTGCAGCTTTTCAAAAAGAAGGCTAATGCTTCGCCCATCGCCGGAAAAATATGCATCCGTACCTGAAAAATGCTCCAAATCAAGGTAGGTGGCCGTTTTTCCATTAGATACACAACGCGTCGCATAGGCCAGGGCAACGCTTGTCTTGCCTACACCGCCCGCAGGAGACCATACTGCAACAACTTCTCCTGCTCCTTCCCCACCTACACCTCCGAGGCCTGATGCCACGCTTGCATAATGCGAAAGAATATCGCTGACAAGCGTAGAAATGCGCTGATATTTATATACACGCCCTAATCCTGATGTAAACTCAGGAACTTGCTCATGCTCATTCCAAAGTACAAGCACCAGCCTTGCGCTCTGCGCATCCAAGAAGCCCTCCCACTGTGGCTCAATTAATATTACATCGTATTTCCTTGCAGAAACCGCATCACTCAAACTCGCCTGCGATGTACAAGAAGCAACCACAAAGGTATCTGCATGTTTCGCTGAGAGCACCTTGGAAAGATGCTCAGAGTAATCTTTTTCGGCACTGGCAATCAGAAGTTGTATTTTCATTTTTCACACCTCACACATTAAACAATCTTTATGATCGCTATTGAAATATTATCACGTTCGCCTTGCTCAATGGCATAGTTTGACAAATCACTAAGCGTTTTGCGCAGGGACTTGCGGGTATCGGCCCTGATGTTCTCAAATATCCATGTTTCACTTACGCGCTTATAAAGCCCATCTGAACACAAAAGAAAGAGATTACAATCAATTATACCCTCAGCATAGTGCAGTTCAGGCTTCTCATGGCGTCCAATACATGAGGTTAGCTTCCCTAGTTCATTAACGGTATCGGTTGTCATCGCAATGAGCCTGTTGCAACCCACTTCATATATCCTACTGTCACCCGAATGCACAATATAGTAATGACCGTCCACCAGCAGCAGTGCAGACAGCGTCGTTGCCGTAGTCACGCCTAACTTTGCAGAATCAGCCACAATTTTCAAATTTATTATAGATACCTCATCTCGCAGCCGCACACCTGCACGGCTCAAATCGGTAAGCCCGTAAAACCATTCATTTAGAAGCCGTACAGACTCTGTGCCAGCAAGCGCCCCGTCTGCCAAACTTCCAACCCCGTCGCATACTACCGACAGCAATACCGGAACGCCGCTTACTTCACGCTCCGCTAAAAGCAGGCTATCCATATTGGTTTCACGTCCATTTTGTAAACATATCCCGTCAAAAATATACATAATTCGTATATTGCCTCATCTATCTCGGTGCGGCGGACAGCAGACCCGCTGCCCGCCGCATCCTAATTATGTTTTGCTAAGTATGCAGCCGCTTACTGTGTTCCGAGGATGACCTCTTGCAAGCGCACTGCAAGGCTAGCCATTTGGCTGCGCTGTAGTGTCTGGTTTGGATTTAGTGACCCACCTGCTGCACCTTGGAAAATACCAAGATATACACAGATGGCCAAAGCAAGCCTTTCGTCCCCTGTCAGATTGCCCGCATCGGGGAAATCTGCAAGGACACTTTGAGCAAGCTGCTCCGAAATTTGCGGATCCATTCCCATTGCATATAGTGCGTTAACTATCAGTCGCGCAGTGTTTACACGCGACATCGGCGCATCTGGAACAGCCCCGATACCGTTTAGGCCGCTTTCACGCGCAGTCACCATAGCAGTGCTATAGTCTACCGGCACGCCCAGAGCACGCAGGAACATTGTCACAGCCTCTTGATTTGTCACCATCGCCGTCGGGTCAAATATGCCATTTCCGCGGCCTTGGATAATCATTAGTGACGCCGCAAGATTAATCTCATCGGTAACATGCTGGAACTGCCGCCCAAAGTTAATGTCTATAAAGTTTACTTCCACGTTTAGCGGCACAAGAATCACAGTGTCACTGACGAGCACCGAAACAGTGCCGTCCGAGTTTATTCTTGTCGGAATCGGTGTTAGCGTGCCGTCCTCATTAAGCATCGCCATTGTTATGGGAGTTGAGGGCGAAACGCCGTATGGCAAATCTTTTGTTGCAACTGTATTCGGCTCTTCAACTGTCACCGACACAGCCTCACCAGCCTGAGCAAGTGTCTTTCCGGTCGCCTCGTAGTACTGAGCCGCAAGCCTTGCCACAGCCTGTTCAATAATTGATAGAGTTTCTTCATCAACTACGTCCGCTGTCACATCTTCTCTCAAAAGCGGTGTAACTACCGGAGGCTCTTCATCAGCTTCTACAGGAGCCTGCGCCGTCGGCACAGCGGTATCAGCAATTGTTGCGCCGCCATCACCACCGCCGCCACCTGCTGCGGCTGTGCTTACAGTAAAGTTTTGAGCAGCACGGCTCATTTCACTATCTTCTGAGCGGTTTACACGAAACTCAGCAGCTATAGTCTGCCTGCCCTGCCCAGCCCTTTGGATAGCCTGGCCCCTCACAGTGATCCTGGTACTGCCATCTTCGGCAACATAGTCAACACCTGTTTCAAGCAGTTGACCTGCGAGGAAGAAACGCATGAAGTTATCATAGGGGTGGTCAATTTCAAAAATCTGATCTGCAATTGTTGTTATTACGTTTGGAAGCGGAACTATGATGGGGTGCTCATTTGCCCAAGCAACCCACTCGTCTGTGTTCTCTTGCACAACTATTGTAAACTGAGCAGTGGCTTGACCGAAGCGGGTATCGCTGTTTGTCATCCTAACACTGAATGTAAATGTACCGGTCTCTTGGGGAACTCCGTAAATCTCTCCGTTTGGCCTCATTGCCACACCCGGCGGCAATGTTCCGCCCGTAACCTCCATTGTAACGGTGTTCCAGGGGAACCTGTTGTTGTGGAGAAGCTGCACAGAGAATGGGACATGCCTTACGGCATCAGGGATCGTCTCTGTCAGAAGCCTGGGGTCACCTGCGTGACCTGTTATTTCAATCACTACAGGCTCTTGCCCATCATTGGACGAAATTGTCAAAGTGCCGCTGATTTCACCCTCTCCTGTGGGTATAATCCGAATTTTGGCAATGTTGTCTGCAAATTCAGATGTTGAGAACTGGAATGAGTTGTTTGTGAACGCTGCTAGGGTGTCATTGCCTGCCCCGCCCACTGTCCAGTAAGAGCACAGCTCTATATTGGTAGCATTGCTCAGCACAGCGTTTAGCCCTGTAAGCTCCGCATCACCGACATTTGCAATCAAAATATCGTGGAAGCTCATGGCTGTAATTCTGCCTGTTAGGAAAACCTCACGCCTTGCTCCGTTGTCGCCGTTTATGGCATTTACAAACAGCCTTGAGCCGCCTACATGCCTCGGGACAAATGTTATCCAGTAGTTGCGCTGGCTTGTGCCATCTTCTGCCGCTACAGAGAAATGCACCGGCCCGTCAGAGAAGTCATGTGTGTTCTGTCCTGACAGTTGCTGAGTGCCGGCAGAGCCACCATGCCCGTGGTAGATGGTGGTGCCCAGAGATGTCCAGAATATTGGAGTTAGCGCTGAACTTGGGATTTCGTCTTGCAAGTAAAATACAGTCTGGAAGCCCCTGTCATGATAGCTGTCGTGCTGCCATGGAGTTATAAAGAATCGTTGGTGCAGTTCAGTAGCCCCCTGGATTCTAAAGAATGCATCTTGGGAGCCGGGGTTAGGCCTCCACGGTTCAGCAGGTACTACACGCTGAGTAGTTCTTACTGTGAACTGGAATATCCTGCCATCTACATCAAGCGCAGTAAAGTTTCTGCCCTCACCTGAGAAATTTGCGCGATATCCGCCGACGCCAAAATCCGCAGGAAATAGTTGTGCACTTATATCAGGTTGAGCGTTCATTTCATCCACGGTACTGAAGTGGCCTGCAACAGCCCTTGCTACTCTGCTATTATCAGTTCCGGATCTATCCCTCGGGAAAAACCACATTCTAAGATAATACATTTCACTAGGTCTATCTATGGCGCGCGTAAAAATTCTCACCCCGGCTTGTATCGAAACACTAGTTGTGCCTGCAACAAAACCCGTTGCCGTGCTCGTGGCATATAGACCGTCCATTTCCACGCTAGACATCTGACGACTAATGCGTATTGACATAGGCGTAACTACATCCACACCATTTGCATCTTCTATCAGTGTAAAATCCCTATTTCCTGCGGCAGCAAAGAGGTTTGCTCTAAAACCTGCACTCGGACTAGTCATCGTCTGAGCCCAAATGCTATTTGTTATGTCAATTGCCGGGTTCGCTGTCACGGCCGCCGCTGCGCTCGCAGCATCTGCGAAGCTACCGAGAAGTACCCGCGGTACTGGCTGTCCTGCAAAAGCACTGCTCCAATTTAGCCCCAAGTAGGCTTCCTCATTTGGCTCAATTTCATACCCGTCTACAATAAGCCAAATAATTTCTGTACCACTGGTGGTGTCAATCACTGTAACCTCTGTTCGCGGCTGACCCTCGGCTTGTCTAAACAGTTCAAAGCTAAGTACATCTCTTTGCGGAGTTATATTGCCGTTAACTCTATATCTTATATTAGTTTCATCAAGCTGTAGCCCGCTCCCTACAATTAGTTCAAGAGAGAACGAACTACTCCCCATATTTGGCGGCCTTAGGTCAATACGTCCTGAGACATAGTCTATTATCCTAAATACACCTTCACCGCTCCTTGCCCATACTACATGGGTAGGATTATTATCGGGAGTCTGTCCGCTCAAAACCGTTGAAATCGGCACCGAGCTAAGCTGAGCCGGCGTAAGGCCTCTCAAATCCAAGTCCCATAAATTAAACGTCTGTAGGGGCAACAGGGATAGTGGCGCAAATGGTTCGTTTGTAAACTCCTTAGGCTCCGGCCGCAGTGCAACATACTCGCCGCCGATAAAGAGGCTGATGGACTGTAGCATATACGGGTTGTTTTGTTCTGTAAACACAGTGAATACATGATCCCCTATTACTACATAGCAGCTTGGAGTTTCAAACCACTCAACAAATGTGGCTCCACCTGCCTGAAACTGCACTTCATAAGGGAAAAACGCATTGTCTTCAAGCCTAATCGTAAAGTTTCCATCTTCGTCAAAGAGCATGTAGGTCCAGCCATTATAACGCTCTTCATCAAATCCGACAGTGATCTCCAAAGTACCGAGATTGAAAATAATCTCACTTCCTGCCGCTGAGGCATTTTCATATGCAGCGTCCTTCGTGTGCACAGCGATGTATTCCAGCGCACCGTACTCACCCTTTGCATAATCCTCAGATGCATCCGGTGATGCAGCAACACTTTCCGGTGTAGCCGCATCCTCCGCCGCCTCTGCTGCGAAGGCCATAGGCACTGTTGACAAAAGTATCAGTACCGCAAGCAACATCGCAAGACTCTTCTTGATTCGTTTCATTCCTTTTTGTTTCCTCCTTGAATAATGTTTGTTATTTAATTATCCGAGCACCGCTTTACCTTACCGGCTGCTGCTCGGTCTAATTACTCAACATGACTTGCTCCCCAACCTCCAGCCTCGCCAGTTCAATAATCTCATAAATAGTGTGAACCCTTGTTTCTCTGAGGCTCCCTGCCGGGTGGATATTCACTATGAGCCTATCGTCAATTACATCCGAGAGTTCCGGAATAAACGCCAGAGACTCACAGGTTCTGCCATCCAGCAGCAGCCCAAACCTCTCGCCATAGGCTGTAATGTATTCTGTGATAACCTTGTACCCCACCTGTGTGACATAGGTAAGAAAAGCATCCCGCTCCAATTCACGAATTAACTCCCCTGTCACGATGTCAAATGCAGTAGGTGACCCATGCAAGGGTGATTCAATCCGCAGAAACTCAGTCTCAAACTCCTCAAACAGCGACTGGTCCGGCGGCTGGATGCTACGCACTTCAATTATAGACCCATCATCAGCAGAATATATGTACACAGTGCCGTCACGGTATATCACCTCAAGATAAGACACATCGCCATCCCGGTGAAACTGCTGGTCATGCACATGCTGGGCATTAGGAATCTCTGTAGCATTAATGAGATTTCCTTCAATATCAAAAATGCGAAAACGGTTAAACGAGTACATCATCACGCGGTCTCCGCGGGCACTAAGACGGGCCTGGTCATAATCCAAGTCCGGATCATAGGAAAATATCTCCAGATGCTCATGCGTTTCAAACCTTAATATCTGCACAATGGGAGTGTTGAAACTGCCCGTAACAAGAAATCCCCCTGCCATTTGGTCTCTGGGGTCATTATCAACAGGTGTCTGCACTGCGGTTTCGGGGTCAATCAAAACATGGATATTGTTATATGACATGTAAATCCCGCCCTCATTTGCAACCACGCCTATTCTGCCTGAAAGCTCCGTTGAAATAGTTATGAAGAAATCTACCGTGTCAATCACCGCGAACACTGCCCCTTCGGTATCCATAGCAGAAAAAGCAAAATATCTGCCATAAAACCCGCCCTCAAAAAACGTAAACTCCGATTCATCAAAGAAGTCTATGTACATCTCACCTGTTGTAGTTTCAAAAAGCTCCAGGTCACCGTTAGAAAAGCTCACAGCAAGCAGCCTGCCATCATAACTTAATTCAAATATATTCCCGCCCGGATTGCCGAACCTGTCATTTCCTGCAACCCATAGCCCTCTGCCATCGAAATCAATCTCTATAATAGTTTCGCCGTCAATGTCATAGAGCGTTGCAATAGAATCATCCCTGTTAACGGCTGCAATAGTAGTCCCATCTGCTGAAACGGCAATAGTAGTGGCAAGTTTTCCTGTCCACAAAACCGACTGTGAAGACAGTCTGTACACCGTCACGCCCTCATCTCCGGCGAACACAACAGTATCACTGTCAATAAACCGCACATCGGCAAGGCCTGACTCAATTGAAGGCAGCTCCGCAAGCAGTACTCCGCTGCCGGTTTCAAAGAGAGAAAGAGTACCCAGCGACATAGCTGCAAAATGCACACCGTCAGGAGCAATGGCCAAAGCCGAGTTCTCTCCCGGCAGCGCAACAGCTCTGTACGGTTTGAACCCGTCTGTAAGGTCGTAAATGCCTAGCGCGTCAGTAAGTGCCCTTATCGCCTCAGAGGCATGTGCAATGCCCTCATCATCTTCTCCCGGCACAGCTGCCAAAGCCAGCACTATAGCCTCATGCCTATCCCCAGCCCGCAACGCATCTGCCGAGTTTGCCGACAGCACCAGCATCTCTTGAAACCGCGCTTCCCTGCGCTGCCTCTCAGCCTCCTCGCGCTGAGCCTCAGCTTCAATCCGCTCGGCTTCGGCGCGTGCATACTGCTCCTCGGCCAGCAAACGCTGCGCTTCCGCTTCCTCGCGCTGGACTTCCGCCGCAACCCTCTGGGCTTCCGCCTCGGCACGCTGCTCTAGCTCAGCCTGCCTAGCTGCCGCAAATGCAGTTACCCCGCCGGCAATGAACATAACAGTGAGCACAATGCTTGCAATATTCCGCACTTTTCTCCAGCGCTTCGCACGCGGGTCAAGCTCCCTCAAATGCCTCACTGCATAAAGCATCTCATCAGCACTTTGCCACCGCAAATCAGGGTTCGGGTTCATCGCCTTTTCAATAATAGCTGCAAATGCTGGACTGCCGAACTTGTTAAGAATTGGCGCAACCTCCGTAGCGTTGCGCTTGGGGCGCTCCCCAGTGAGCAGGTGGTACAGGGTGGCTCCTATGCTGTAGACATCCGAGCGCGCATCCAGCAGCTTCTTTTGCCCATGGCTTGACGATGGCGAGGAGCTAGGAGCAATATCCTGACCATCAAAAACAGTCCTCACATCACTCTCTGTTGCAACCTGTGTGCCATCATCTCCCACCGAAGAGTTTCTAGTAGTCGCTCCAAAGGAAAAGTCTATGCCGTAATGTTCAGGGGATGCATAACCAAAGCTCCTGCCGACAGCAATTGCCCCATCCTCGCCGAGCATTAGAGCAATGTTAAAGTCGATGAGCTTTATATCATCTTGCGGTGTAAGCATTATATTTGCAGGTTTAATATCCGCATGCAAAATGCCGTGCGGAGGCTGGGCGTGAAGGTATGAAACCGCCTCAAGCAGTTGCTCCGCCCACGCTACAATACGCGGCTGCTCAAAACGCTCACCGCGTTCAAGGGGAAGGTTCAGGCTTTCCCCCTCGATATAATCCATCACAGTGTAGACCACATCACCATCAATGACATAGTCATAAACTTGAGGGATATATGTTTGACTCAAGTTTTTAAGTGAATCGACCTCACGGCGCAAGGTATCTTGCCTCGCCGTAAGCGAGCGTTTATCTCCCTTGAGCACGACCAGCTTATTAAGGCGCAAATGCCGGCCCAAATAAACTACACCGCCGCCGCCCGAGCCTATCTCATGCTCAATTTCGTAAGTATCTGCAATAATTTTGGGCATAATCTCCATCCCTACATCCAGTGTTTATTTCCGTTTTCCATACTCAGCGTCGAACTTTGCGTTTAGCCTGCGCTTTGATATCCACAAGGCAACTGCAACAGCCGCACCTAATGCTACTGCAATTCCCGCCACTGTAATACCTACGGCTGCTAACCCGCCGGCAACTATCATTTCACTCATCACACCCTACACTTCTTCCCAGACATAGTCCGCACCTGCGTTGCCTATTGATACTTTGTCGCCATTTGAAATGGGGTGCAGAGCATTTGGAACTATTTTTGCATTGTTTACAAAAGTGCCGGCGCTTGAGCCAATATCTACAATGAAATACCCTTCAGCCCTGCGCTCAATTACAGCATGGCGGCGGCTGACAGCCTTGGTATTCTTATCAAACTCAAAGTCAGATTGCTTTGCACCCACAACCGCATCATATCTCCCGATAGAAAAATTTCTGCCGACATCAATATTGACCCTGATTGTCTTGGGCAAGTTGAGGTGCGACACCAACTGCAAACCACATGCAGCAATTGCTACATCTTCGTCAATATCCGTTGCAGCATCTGTTTCATGTACGGCAGGCACGATTGGTGCAGGTTGATAATGCCCTCCCTGTGCCGGGGTGTGCTGCACCTGAGGAGTTTGCTGCATATAATTGGGCTGCTGCTCAGCGGCGGCTCCCATCATTATTCCAGAAGGCTCTGCTTTCTTCTTGCCCCCAAACATTCCCTTTTTCTCTTTACCCTGCGCAAACTCCGCAGCAGGCTTCACCTTTGACGCTTTGCCGTCTGCTTTGTTCTTTTTGTTTTCTTTAGCCTCCAGCTTCGCTTCTTTTTTAGAATCCTTTTCCTCTTTTTTGGCAAGTTTCTTGGCTTCCTTATCTTCCTTCTTAAAATCTTTGGAAGCCTTCCCATCTGCGGGAATATTTATAACAATGTCATCTTGCCGCACTGGCGCACTGTAGGCCTGTGCCCCGCTTGCACCGACCGATGCAGGCGGCGTTGCAACTGGTGTGTTTTGTTGTGACTGCTGCTTTGAGGGCTGCTGCGGCAACTGCTGCGCAGCTTGAGCCGCCTGGGCAGAATCTTTCAGATGTGGCTGCGGCGCGCTTGGATATGAAGGCTGCACGCCCCCAGACCCCCGCCCGCCGTGACCCAGCTGCTGCGAAACACCGGATTGCACTGAACCTGTCTGATACGGCTTGAGCATGAGAAGAAAATCCTTAGGGCTAAAATCTTTCTTAATCGACTTTAGAACTTTATTTTCCAGGCCCGCATCCGTGACGGTAATTTGCTCAGCAAGCTCATCAACCATATCTTTGAGCATACTATTGTCCGACACCTGCTTAACAGATGGAATATACAGGTATTTAACCTGTTTTCTGTCCTTGTCGTAATACAGGTATTCACAGCTCAGTACAAACGAAAAAGGCTCCAAAAACCAGTCGTCACAATCCAGCACCGGGCTGAGCACACTTGACCACAATTGCGAATACTCTGGCGGTGGAAAGTTACCAGACAAATACGCGAGTTTGGTGTTCTTTCCTATTTCATAAGTAAGCTCTACCTGGCCATCTACGCTCCTATGCGTAAACGGCAACAGGAATTCCGGCAGGCTAGAAAGCATCGTATAAAATGCCTTATTATCCACCGCCTCTTCCGGAATCCTCGTAACTAAAGTCGCTCCCACTTGAAAGTCGCTTTTGCTTGTTATTTCATAAATCATAGACCGGCACCTCTTCTAAACTCAATGAGTGTAATGAATTGCCATCCTCTCTCTGTCAAGACAGGAGCACTTCCGTCCGAAAAACTCTTTGCTTGCAAAAACTGCGGCTCTATTGCTTCATTTCCAAGCAGGCTTATATATCCCCAAAGACCATTGATTTTGACCGCTGCCATATGCTGACCGAAAGATAAAGCGTCTTCAAACCTAAAGTCTATAACCACTTCTCCTGCTGTGTTTATAAATCCCCACCGGCCATCGCTTTTTACAGCAGCATACCCTTCTCGCCCGAAAGGCCTGGCGTCTTCAAAGGCACTTCCAACTCTCTCACCGTTTACCAAGAGAGTGACCGAACTGCCATTTCTTACAAACACTGCCCCTTGTCCAAATGCCCGCCCTAGCTCGTCCTTTATTATACCGTCATGTTCCGGCGGGATTATCCAATTAGCCCCGCCGTCAATGACACCCCATCTTCCGCCTTGCTTTGCAGCGGCATTTCCTTCCGAATGCATACCAACCATTTCAAAATCAGCAATGCCCATTTCAAATTCCCCGGTTGCTCTATACCACCTGCCGTCTATAATCAGCGGAAGGCGGTTATCCGCAAAATTGCCAAAATCCGTTGCATCCTCATGTAGCAAGGCTATCCGGTTGTTATTTCGATCTACTGCGGATATAACCCCATCTCTCATAACAATTGCTCTATCTACACTAAATGTACTTATTTTTTCATATTCAGCCGGAATTAGTAATGTTCCGTCAGCACTTGCCAGACCCCAATATCCATCCATCTTCACTTGAATCGTTGAACCAAATATCGCAGTTACGTCTTCAAACCCTGTGCGATTAATTGTAAAGGCATAACGATGTGCTTCATACATATCAATAAGATGCTGACTCCCCGTTCTTGAAATACCTTCAATCAATATATTCAGCGCCTCATTAAGTCTTGAGATTGACAGGAAGTATTCAGCAGCTTCCGCAAATATTTCGGCTGTTGCATCAGCTCTGTTCATTTGTCTGCTTAAAAGCTCTGTATATCTGCGGCGAAACCCGGGCTGTTCAATAAGTGCTAAATAAACTCTCTTAAGTTCCGTTTCCGCTTCAATTGTTCTCGTGGTATTAAACCCCACAGCCTCTTCAAGCAGTGGAACGGCACGGATATAGATGCCGTCATTAGTCAAGCTCAAGGCCTGTCTAATAAGCATATCCTGTCTTTCATAATCTGAATCTGCGGTAATGGCAACAACCCAAGATATGAGCAACAACGCCATGCAGCCAAAACCAATTAACATACGAGTAGCGCGCTTCAATCAAAATCCCTCCTATTGAAAAAAAGTTGTAATAAGCATACCTATAAATAAAAATGGTGCGAATGCAACTGCATCTTTCTTCCCAATCTTCTTCAGCAAAAACAGCACCCCAACCACCACTCCGGCCAGAACAGAGCCGTAAAGCATCACTGGGAGCACCCTACCAAAACCAAGATACAGCCCCGCAATTGCCATAAACTTTATATCTCCGCCACCTAGTCCTTTTCTGCTAATTAAATAAACAATCAAAAATAAGATTCCCGAAACCAAAAAACCAAGTAGTGAGTCCCATAAAATTACGGCCATGAGTTCTATATTAAAAAACAATTGAGGTACTGCCGTGAGAACCCACCCTGCAAGCATTGCCAGTACAAGCCCGTTCGGAATCCGCTTTGTCTTTATATCTCCTACAGCGGCAATGTATCCAAAAATTATTAAAAGCCCATCTTGCAGCAACCTAAATAGTTCTACGCTATTAATATGCAAAATCATTAACGCCGCCAATAGTATCGGCAGCCCAATATACGGCAGCACCGGCTTCATTTTCTCCAACGTCAATTTGACACACCACCTAACCACGCTCTTGTCATAGCCGTTTGCCTAATGGTTAGTGTTCCTATGTCGCCCGGCAGGGGGCTAAGCAATCCAAAGGTATAATCAACTTCAAACTCTGCAACTATAATGATAGCTCCGCCCGAAGTTATGAAGCTACTTTCGTGAATTGCAATCCCGTCGAGACCGTCAACAACATTAAACGCCCTAAGATACGCATCCGCATCAAGACCGCCTACTTGAAGGTGTTTTGCAATCATAGGGCGAACTATGACTTCTTGCATCATACCGTCCATAACTGGGCTCAGCCCATATTGCACCAAGGCAAACAGGATAGCTTGAGGATTTGAAGCTGCACTTCCCGCAGATGTGGTCAGATTCCCAATTGCATCAATCACCGTGTTCAAATTCCCTAGAATGTCAGCTACGCCGCCTGAGCCACCTGAGACACCACTTTGAATTGTGTTAATGTCATTAATGACCGAATTGATTTGCCCCTCAACTGCACCCGCATTCGCATCACGTGACATAGCCGCTTCACTAAGCCCTAGCGCATGTATTACGTAGCTATACATGGCTAGTTCGTTAGCCGTTTGTGTAATCGCATAATGGACTCTCGCCTGAACGGTGGTAATATTTATGAGTGTTATTATGCTAACCATTAGGAATACAAAAAACATAAATGAACCGACTGTCTCAACCACAATTGAACCCTTTTCGTTTTCTCGCATATCAGTACCCCCTGTAATCTGTTTGTCTCACAGGAAATGTCCGCGGTGGCATGACCCCCACCCATTCACCGCCTTGCGCAAACGGCAGCGAGAGAAATAAAAACCGCAAATCAATTGTCGTTGTGACCGAGAATCCGGTTTTTGCTTCCCCCAAATCAAATAGCCGAGTTTGAGCCATCCTGTTTACATCTGCATTAAAGCTGCTGCCATTATTGAAATTTGTAACATTTAACATTATCAAATTTCCTATACGCGCTGCAATGACATCAGGGTTTCCGGCAAGCAGAAACAGCGTCAAGTAATCCCTGTAGAAAATTCCATATCTATCGTCATCATCTCTATTCTGCCCTGCACCGCGAAGGGAAAATCTCCAAGTCTCTTCATTGAGCTTTGTAAATGTCACTGCATACCCATTTCGGAGCCTTGATACATCATAAACACTCTCCGCAAAAACATAAAACGGACGGACCAGAAAGCGTAGCACTTTTCCGGCACCTGGAATCAAGCTCACTAAATTTGCAATTTTTCTGATTTCATTATTGATATCACGTATTATGTATGAAGAAGCAAAATTAGCTATCAGGCGAATCGCGAGAATTGTAAATGTGACTACACGCAGATTATCTGCCGCTACATTGCTCCCATTGAACAAAAATTCAAGCTCCGATCTAAAAAAGTAATTAATTCTCGGCGAAATGGGATGCCCACTCATAGAGGTTCTACCCTCGTTAGGCCGCGTTGTCCAATTGGAAAACATTTCATTTGCATAAGTTACAAGTAGCGCCCGGTTTGTTAAGTCATTAAACGCTGAGGCAAATATATCCATTGCCGTCATATCTCCACTCAAAAAGCTGCTTATAGTTCTTATAGTTGACCCAAATTCGGGGTTTCTTTCAAATTCGCTTAAACCAAGACTAAGTGTTGGCCCTGTGGCAGTGACAAATGAGGCAGGGCGGTTCCCCCCTGCCGGGGCGTACCGGGCAGCGCCGGGAGATACATCGTTGTCAAACAGGCCATTGAATATCCTAATCATTCTATTAAAAGCTGCTATCATCCCTTCTTCCTCACTTTC
>Ga0209755_10004575_pt1 | contig 16275 bp, 19 predicted proteins | sample TergutCo191P1_FD_187301 | JGI IMG/M metagenome (GOLD analysis project Ga0209755, IMG submission 187301) | Cornitermes sp. P1 segment gut microbial communities from Petit-Saut dam, French Guiana - Co191P1 (SPAdes) (version 2) | ecosystem: Host-associated > Arthropoda: Insects > Digestive system... | reverse complement strand
CACAGGAACTGGCCGCAGAGCTTAAAAAACAAGTGGACATAGCAGGTTTAAACTGGAATGATCAATCAGGGACTTTTTTGGAATACACAAAAAGCACACACACCTGCAGGGCCTACGCAGCGGCATTGACCGCTTTCAAAAACTGGACAGACAGGAAAGAGATTAACCCTTTTGAATTGACCGCAGCAACGGCGGATCGGTTTATACATGACCTGAAAGCGGAGGGCAAAGCAACCGCAAGCATACGGCGCGACATCGCGGCCATAAGCGCGTTTTATTCATTCCTTGAAAGAAACACGGACGGCAAGATTAAAAACCCGATAAGGGGAACAAAACAGCGACCGCCGAAAGAAAGCAAAAAAGACATTGTTATCCCCACAAGCACGGACTATAAAACAATCATAAAGGAATTACCGCCGATTGACCGCGCAATAGTGATCACAATGGCAACGAGAGGATTAAGAGCTGGAGCCTTGCCTACTCTTGAATTGAAGGCCGGAAAGTATCACGGCAAGAGCAAAGGTAAAATTCTTAAAGAGAATAACACCGCAGGGGTAACGCTGCCGCCTGAAGCATTGAAAGCAATCCGCGCCGCCGGTCTGGACCTTAAAAAACCTTTCGTATGGGAAACACGGCAAAAAGACAGTAACAGCGCAAACGCAATTGAATGCCGGATAAATTACCACATCGGCAAACTATACCAATCAGGGAAGATCGCCGCGCCTTATTCTTGCCATGACTTCCGGCACTACTACGCGAAAAACCAGTATGAGACAAACAAGGATATTTACAGGCTTTCAAAACTATTAAACCATGCCGGTATTCAGGTAACAGAAACGTACTTAAAAAGCCTGGGCATTGAGATATAATTAACAGGAGTTGAAAAATGAAACTGAAAAAAACATCGTAAGAAAGCCGGTTAAAAAGGCGAAGACAGGCGCTAAACAAACGGAGAAAAAAACAGGCCCGAAAACCACTAAACCCGCAAAAAAGGGGAACTTGGAAAAACTTGGAAAAAACAGCAAATTTAATAATGCTGAAAATGCGTTAGATTTCCCGAATGAAGCGATAATTGACCTTAGATCGTATGACTGGGAAGGTGAGAAACTAACCGATGCACAGAAATTATTTATAATATGGTTTTCTACTCCAGGAACAGAATATTATCACAGAGCATCAAGGGCAGCACTGAAAGCTGGTTATAGCCCCAAGACAGCAAAAGCCGAATCATATAAAATGCGTCTCGATCCAAAAATAGACAGATTTATAAAGAAAATTGAAAATACCATTGTTAAACTCAATACAATTGATGTTGCCCAGAGATGGATACAGGAAAAAATAACAAGAGGCGATTACAAAGTAAAAGACTTTTATGAAACTGTTGAATATGTAAATGAGAAAACCGGCGAACCCGTTAAAAAATTGGCATTAAAAAAAATTGAAGATTTAAGCGAAGATCAATTACTCTGCATTGACGGTATTGATGTAAAAGGACAGCAGGGAACAATGATTTACACCCTGCCTGACAGGGAAAAAGTACGGGATTCTCTTATTTCGTTGGTTCAAAAAATGGATCAGGGCAATAAAGACGATGAAGAGGATGAACCAATTGAAATCATCGTGGAACGGCTCATTGTTAAGAGAATGGCAAGACAGGCTAAAGATGATATAAGCCAATCGGCTGGGCTTTTTCGCATACCAAAAAACGCGATAACGGAGTTATGAAATGGACTGGAAAAAACCGCCGAATTTTTACGCAGGGACATCGGATCGCCTGTAATCGCCCAGAGACGGCAAAGCCCCGGAAAACACGGTAGAAGCCCTTTAAGGCGGCAACCATGGGCATTTTACAAGGCATTACATACACCTTTTATAAACTCCCGATATATTTTTTTATTACTGCGGGGAGCGTACGCCCCGGGAATTGCTATTTTTTGTCATTTCTGTTTTTATTCAATGACACATAACAGCCAAATTCGGCTTGTTTTTGACCGCAAGGGTAAAGAGGGCACGGGGGAAATAAACAAATTAGGAGAATTTTATGGAAAAAAGAAAAAAAGGTGATAATGCTGATAATTATCCAGTAAGGATAGATCAACCTTTCTTCAACCTTAAACAGGCATGGAGAATTAAAGGTAGCGTATGTGCGTGGAATACATTTGAACAAAATAGGTTCATACAACCGCGAGGGGGCTTTCCAGATGGGTATTTCGGCGGTAGGGGTGTTTTTAAAAACGAAACAATCATGGAATGGCTGCCGCTTATGGATCAAGACATGGAAGCATACAACCGGAAATATAAAACCGGAGCAAAAGCCCGAAGCAAGATCAAAAAAGGCTGGCGGCTGGAAACAAAGAATTAAAAAGATGTATTATTCTCTCCTACCTTTATCGGCGTAAAAAGATAGTACAGCGATCAGGTAATGAAGGGGGGAATATGGGCGTTATGCGAAAACACACTGTTACCCACTAACCTTTGCCAATTTGCTCCAGAAGAATAGCAATGCTAGGGGGATACGATCCCCCTAGACCCCCGGTCTGGTTTTTCTAAGAGCAACCAACAGAGCAAAGTCCAGGGCGTTCATTATTTTTTCCCCTTCTTTGATTTTGGCTCTTCCTTTACAACTTCTATAATGTCTCCAATCTGGCAATCAAGAGCAAGGCATATTTTTTCCAGTACGTCTGTTGAAACTATCTCACCCTTCGCAAATCGAGCAAGCGTCCCGGAGGAAATACCCGCTAATTTCATTAAATCGGTTTTTTTAAGTCCTTTATTTGCAAGCAATACAAATAAGGGTTTGTATGATCTTCCCATTTTACACACCCCCTAGCCTCATTTTCGGCATTTATTCAGTTAAATATAATATACTATAGACTAGAAAAAAAAAGCAATAAAATAAAGATTATTTTCCTTTTCCTCTTGACAATCTCTAGTAAGATAGATATAATATTTAATATAGTAAAGATATAGGAGATAAGAAAATGACGAACAGGGAAATGAAAAGCAAGGTAATGAGCTTGGGTAATCGGCTTGCACCTAAAATGGACGGCGATAAATCGGCGGCATTTACAAAAGCCTGGGCAATCGTGAAAGCTGGCGGTCTTGAATTAAAAGAAAACGGCGTAACCTTCGGGAACAGGCAGGAAGCATTAAAAAGACTTGCCGCTTACAATCCCGACCAGATCAGGGCGGTACTTGTACCCGAACCCACAAACCCAAAAGACCCCGCAGCCATCGCCGTAATGGTAGGCATACAGAACGGGCGCGGACTTTTCAAAATCGGGTATGTTCCGGCAAATGTTACTGCAATAGTTACCGCCATCGGCAGCCAACTTCCGGAACTCCGTGTTGTCCCTGGCACATGGGGTATATACAGCAAAACCACTTTCGGGGCGCGTATTGCCCTGGGCGCGTAAAAAAAGCAAGGGGGAAAAAATGAAAGAGGACACCAATTTTCACGGCGGATCATGGGACACAGCCTATAACGCATTAAAGAAAGCAATCAAAAGGGGGTTAGATAAATGATTTTTGAATATCAAGGGATTACAGTCTGCCGCCTTGCCCCGGACTGGTTTATGTTCATGGGGCAGAACTTCCGGGGCTATGCAACATCGGAAAATGAAGCATGGCATTTAATCAATGGCTTTATTACCGGACAATGCGCTTTTTAAGAAGAAAAAATTATGCGAATACTTATTGAAATAATGCCTGAAAGCGAAAAGCATATGTTTCATAACAAAGCTTTTTCTTATGTAAGGGTAGTATCTGGAGCCACAAGAATATTTGAACGTCTGAATGATGACGGTTTATTTAATCCGGTATATCTCGATGAACAAGCAACACAAAATTGCATCAAGGGTTTTAAGGATTTAACAAAAAAATGTAAAAAAGGGAAATCTGTTCCTGACATTTTCCTTTATTACCTTTCCTCATGGTTATGTAAAAAAAGACCGTGGGAAGATAATGATTTGTATTATGAAATGATGGATAAATACGGCGTAACAAATGAAAAGGGGCAAAGATCAATCCCGCTCCATAGATGGTGGGATGGGAGTGTAACAAGATTGATAAATAGTAAAAAGGCGGAAACAGCATGAGCGTATTATCATTACACCCGGACATCGCGGAACGTGTAGAAACCGCAAGACAGATAAACAACAGCAAACCCGGACTTGCTTTTACAGAAAAAGATTTTTTACATCACATTTTCATGCTGGGCTTGCTGGATTATGAATACAGGATACAGCCAAAGATCACAGGGAAACCATATAAGGCTTTCAAGGCAAAATGAAAATACATGTCCGGGGCGGTATTGCCCCGGCTATTAAACCGCCGGAAATCCGGCAAGGGGAATTTATCATGAAAACCCAAACAGCGATTTTAACAAAAGACGAAAAGGCGATATTAAACACATACCGCAAACTTGAAAAGGAGAAAAAAGAAGCGGCGGCGTATCATTGCAATTATTTATTAAAACATGAGCCGAGAAAAGAATTTGATTTTCAAACGCTGGCGAATCTGAATCTTGACGGCCTTCTCCACGAAATAGGGTATATAGATTGAGCCTTGCTCCGGTATTTCCGGGGTTTATTCCCATACAGGAACGAACCATGACAGACGGAATAATCAACATCGACACCGAACCGGCGCGGCTGCTTGAATTCACGAGCGACAAATTTAACCCCGCTTCATATCTCTGGAAAACAGGCGACACCATTGTTATCAGTTTCATAATGGCAAAGATAAAAGGCGCATTTTCCCAACTGATAAAAAACATCACAGCCCAGGGCTTTTATTTTGAGATACCGACACCAAGCAGCCGCATGAGGGAGATCGGAGAAAAGCAAGGCTGGCATTATTGCCAAATAGAGCATGAGGAATTGGGGCCTATTGATATTTTGACAAACAGGCCAAGCCCCGGGAATACAGAGCAGGAGTAAAAGCAATGAATGAATTATCAGATAATGAAAAATGGGAACTGGCTGTTTTTTTCAAGCGTCTATGTTTTGACCATATTCTTGACTGCACGGACGGCAACAATGACAAAGCGCAAGCATACCGGACTATTAGCGCAATAGCGAAACTTCAAAAAGAGCTTGCCGATATGGGATATAATCCCCGGTAATGTTATTGCAAATATTATTATGGGCTTTATATATAAATTCTCCAGACGATAATTAAAGCAGAGGATAAGAATTTGACTATCCCGAATAGATATAAATTTTTTTTGGAAAGAACGAGTAAAGTAATGAATTTAATCCATGAAGCTATTATTTTCGCTACAAGGAAACACGCCGGACAGGTGAGGAAAGGGTACTGATATACCTTATATTACTCACCCCATGGAAGTAATGCAGATTTTGACGGCTTCCGATTGCACAGAGGAAGTCATAGTTGCCGGTATTCTGCATGATACGCTGGAAGATACAAAAATATCCTCATCGGAGATATTGGACTTATTTGGTGAGAATGTTTTGAAACTGGTTGCCGCCGAATCTGAAGATAAATCAAAATCATGGAAAGAACGGAAACAAGCAACAATAGATAATCTTACAGATTCACATAATGATATTAAAATGATATGTCTTGCTGATCAACTCTCTAATCTTCGTTCTTTGTATGCAGAAAAAGATGCCTGGGGAGAAATAGCATGGTCAAAGTTTAATGCCCCGAAAAATGAAATTGAATGGTATTATCGACAGGTATTTATGAAGGTATCTAATTTATGGCAAACAAAAATGTATCAGGAATATTCCACACTTTTGAATGAAGTTTTTAAGGTGTAAAAAATGGCGAAGGAAAAAATAATATTGGAACTGGATCACGAGAGTTATCCGCTGATTCTCCGGCAGTACGGGGAACAGGGAGCGAAAGCACAAGCGATCTCGATGTGCATAGCCCAGGGCAGACCAATAACAAAAGAGAATCTGGAAGGGCTTCTGTCTAATCTGGAGGAGGCTCTGGATGAGATTTTCGAGAGCGGCGTGGACGAACAATCATACCTTCGGTATACACGAACTTGGTGTTTGAAATCTTTATTTAACCTTCAAACTCCTCGAATTATGATTAAATTTGATGGTTGAAAAAAATATCGAAGCAATAGTTCGTATGAGAGTTCGTGTTGGTTCGTGGCAAAAGTATATTAATAATAACCCCGTGTCTCTGTGCCCCTGTGAGAAATAATTTTCGTTTTTTATGGTTTTTTATCTCAATATGTGATATATTAGCGATATGAAAAGATTTTTAATTATAGCTCTGTTATTTATCAGCGCTTTCCTGTTTATGTCTTATTCGCCTGCTCAGACCCATACGTCTTTTGGCGGTGATATATATTTTATTAACGCGTCGTCACATGATTTGTATTGGGAATTTGATATTATTGACAAATCAAAGGGCGGTTTTAATAATGACAGGCTTTGTCTGGAAGAAAAAGATACCGTAGTGCGTCAGCATAAGTATAGTGTGCGTATCGCGGAAGCGGATAAATTTGACAAAAATTCCGCCGATCCAAATAATTATTTGAATAAAATCAGGATTTATAATATGAAAACAGGAGCATTATTAATTGAGTTATTGCCTGAAAAAATTATCTTTAGTCTGAAAAAAGGAAGCATAGGAAAATGTGATGCTGTTTATGAAATGATTGTTGATAATTCCTTTTTATCGGGAGGACAGTGATGAAAAAAATATTTGTTATTTTACTACTGGCTTTAATTCCTGTTTTTTTCGGCGCTTGTATTATTGGAATGAATGTTTACAGTCATGATGAATATAGCGGATATTATATAAATAAATCATCATATAATGTCTACATTCAGGAATTTTATTTTTCTGATTATAGTGAAGCCAAAAATAAAATATTTTATGACAGCGGACTGATTGTTGAAAAAGACAAAACAGTCACCGGAGCGCCGACACACGCTAATTCTCTTGATAAACTTTTTTTTATTGACGCTGATACCCGTAAAATATTACGAAGCATAAGCGCTGGTGAATATAATACAATACTTGAGCTGTATAATCATGAAGTAAAGAAGTCAAAAGAAGGCGAAGAAATAAGTTATTTCACATATCATTTTAATATCACCGATGATTTTTTGGAATATTAGCGCATAGCGTTTTTTCAAGCAGTCAAGAGGAATTTTCATTCTCTCTTGACTGCTTTTTTGTCACTTATTCAAAATCACTGATTAATTTTTCAAGGTCATCAACATCCATTTTTACTGTCTTTACCAAAGCATCGCTGGCATTATAGATCGAAAGTGTAACATTTCCTTTTATTTTGCTTAAATCGGGCATTATTTCAGGACCGCTTTCGCTCATTTCATCTATTTTAATATCTTCTTTAACAGATCCGGCTGCCCCAAAACTAAGAATAAATTTTGCGCCTTCTGCACCGTCTTTATAAGCCATTGCCAAGGAACCGGCAGCGCCGAAAGAAGCAGATATAGAGTATTTAGTTTCTGTCATATTCATTGACATTGAACCGTTTGCTTCCATTTTAACTTTTGCTTTTAGCACATCAGGCAAATATTCCGGGTCATCTGTTACAACATCTTTAACATCAAAGCTGTATGAAGCATTTGCATTGATATTTCCGGAATATGACATTGTGTTTTTTACATCATCCATTTTTGCGGTTACTGAACCTTTTATTTTACCTTTCAAATCTTTTATACCAAGATCTGCATTTTCCGCAGTATAGTCTGCAAGGTTGATATCAATGTCCATTTTTTCTGTAGTAACTGCTCTGGATTGAATGTTACCCAAATAGCCTTCCGATATACCGCCCAGAATTGAATCTACATTCGGTATTCCCATTTGCATAGCTGCTGCCGCGAAAAACATTATCGCATCTTCATCTGTTGCAAATGTAGGCGTTGTCGCTCCGCTTATATTAAAAGCGGCAATATCCGATGTTCCATAAGCAGGAACTTTCGGAATGCTCGGACCTTTATCGCCGTCTTCTTCGCAGGCAATCATTGAAATACTGACGATTACGGCTAGCGCAATAGTCCCTAGAAATAACAATTTTTTCTTCATTTTAAAACTCCTCAATTATAGTTTATATCGTTAATTATATCACATATTTATTGAAAATGGTAGCAGCAACCGCTTTTTTTACCTTGCTTAATCCATTTATAAATGCAAAACTGAACCATGCCTGAAAACTCAAACGCTGCAAGCCGGCTCGGGACTGAGCCTGTTGGTAAATTACTTTTAAAATTCTCAATTCCCGCTATTACAGGGATGCTGGTTAACGCGCTTTACAATGTGGTTGACCGCATCTTTGTCGGGCAGGCTGTTAATGAAATCGCCCTTGGCGGGATTTCGCTCGTGCTTCCGCTTATGACTATCGGGATGGCTTTCGCGATGCTCTTTGGGATAGGGGCGGCAAACATGATTTCGATGCGGCTGGGGCAGGGCAGGAAGGAAGAAGCGGAAAACGCCCTTGATCATTGTTTTTTTCTGCTGATTGGAGCGGGGCTTTTTATGACAATATTGGGGCTCTGCTTTCTTGATCCGGTTCTTTCCCTTATGGGAGCGGCGAAGGGGAGCGAAGCGCTAGGTTACGCAAGGGAGTATTTTCGCATAACTCTTTACGGCTCTGTTTTCGCTATGGTAAGTTTTGGGCTGTCTCATTGCACAAGAGCGCAGGGGTTTCCCGGAATTACAATGATCGCCATGATTCTTGGAGCGGTTCTTAATATCGTTTTTGACGCGGTTTTCATCCTGTGGTTTAAATGGGGAGTTGAAGGCGCCGCTTGGGCAACTGTTGCCGCTCAATTTTCATCAACTGTTTATATTTTAAAATTTGTTTTAAGTAAAAAAGCTGTTGTAAGGCTCAACTTCCGCACCTTAAAACCGGAACCTTCGATTATCGCGCAGATAATGGCTTTCGGCTCGGCTCAGGCGCTTCTTCAGTTTTTGATATCCGCGGTTCAGCTTTTAAATAACAAAAGCACCGGCTGGTACGGAGCGGCATCGCTCGGCGTGGAAAACGGCGGCGATATCGCTCTTTCGGGGATGAATATAACAGGGGCGATTTTAATGTTGATACTGATGCCCGTTTTCGGCATCAATCAGGGAGCGCAGCCGATTCTCGGCTACAATTACGGCGCTAAATCGTACAAGCGCGTGCTGCGGGCTTATTTGGGCGCGATTGCCGCCGCAACGGCAATTTGTACAGTTGGTTCCATCGTGGTTCAGCTTTTCCCCGAGCAGCTTGTCAGGCTTTTCGCTCCAAACGGAAGCGAAGAGCTGATGAGGTTCACTCCCTGGACAATGCGCGTCATGATGCTCCTTCTCCCCCTTGCCGGTTTTCAAATTGTATCGACAAATCTTTTCGTTGTTACAGGCCGCCCTAAAACCTCGATTTTCCTCTCAATGCTGCGCCAGTGCATCGCTCTGATTCCCTGCATCCTGATTTTCGGTCATTTCTGGGGTCTTTGGGGCGTTATCGCCGCAACCCCTGTAGCGGACGGGTTTTCATTTCTCGTAACAGGAATAATGATTCTTTTTGAGCTGCGAAAATTGCGCTCTTGACTAAACCTCATTTTTTCACTATTCTTCTATATATATGGGTAAATCAAACGGAAAAGGCTTCTTTTCTGCTCTTGTTGTCAGATTAATTGCTTTTCTCACTATTGTTTTTGTGATTGTTATTGGAATTGGTTTGGGGCTGGCTTTAGCCGAGACATCAAATACAAAAAATCAAGAGAATTTTGTTGAATTGGCGCCTGCTCTTCCGACAAAAATTATGGATGTTAACGGCACTCTTATAACTGAATTCGCTTCCGATGAAAAGCGGGAACTGGTAACGATAAGCGAGCTGCCTCGGCATTTGGTTCACGCTGTTCTTTCGCGCGAAGACCCTGACTTTTATAATCACCGAGGTTTCAGCGTCAGGGGTATTGCCCGCGCGGCGATGGGTGTTGTTACAGGCGTTAACTTGGGCGGCGGTTCTACTATTACTCAGCAGGTTGCGGGAACTTTATATACCAACCGCAGCGAGCGATCTATAAAACGAAAAGTAAAAGAATTATGGTGGGCTTTTCAGATTGAAAGGCGGTATACAAAAAATGAGATATTGGAAATCTACCTTAACTATATGCCGATGGGTCCCGGTACTTACGGGGTAGAGACGGCAAGTAAATATTTCTTCGGTCACAGTTCACGTGAAGTCGATCTTGCCGAATCCGCGGTATTGGCTGTTTTGCTTTCCGGTCCGACCCGTTTCGATCCTTTAAGAAATCCGACATTAGCGATGGATCGTCAGCATAAAGTTCTCGAGAGAATGATCGAATTCGGCTATGCCGATAAAGATGAAGCCGAAGTCTCGTACGCGAAATACTGGGAAAACTTTGACTGGACAAGACCTTCGCTTTCCGCGTATCTGACACGCGAAGATAAAGCGCCTTGGTTCAGCGAGTATGTGCGCCGCGAACTTGACGGATTGATGTACGGCTCCATGGATTATTACCGCGATGGTTTTGTAGTTCATACCACTTTAAATCTTGAGTATCAGGAATCCGCTGAAAGGTTTATGGCTGAAGGGCTTGAAAGAGCAAATAAATTTTATGCCGCGCAGGGCAGAACAACCGGAATGGAACGGCAGATCCAGCCTCTTTTGAATATGATTGGTCTTGCGCTTAACGTAACAGATCTCAGGACTATCGGATATGGTCAAAATGAAATTAGGGCGAACTCCCGTTACAATAGAATTATTAATCCTGTTGTGGATATGGCGGCTCTTGCGTTAGGCGTTTCTGATTTGAGAGAAATTACTAATCATGGCTGGGCAAAAATGGACAAGAATGTTCAGCAGAATGTTGTTGAAGGAGCTCTTGTCGCTATTGAAAATGAAACCGGCTACATTGTCGCGATTGTCGGCGGATCAAAATATGATGAATCGAATCAATATATCCGCGCAAGTCAGGCAAGCGTTCAAACAGGTTCGGCTTTTAAGCCGCTTTATTATTCAGCCGCCATAGACAGCAGAAAATTTACCGCGGCCAGCATGATTTACGATATGCCGGTTGTTTATTTTAATGAAGATAATACGCCTTACATTCCCGATAACTATGACGGAGGATGGAAAGGTTCGGTGTTGTTGTATAACGCTCTGTCTCTGTCTCTTAATATTCCTTCTCTTTCAATTCTTGAAAGTATCGGCTTTAATGCCGCTATTGACAGAGCTTCCGCGCTGCTGGGTTATTCTGATGAAGCGACAATCCGCAGGCTTTTTCCGCGGGTTTATCCGCTTGCTCTCGGCGTCACAGCGACTTCTCCTCTGCGCATGGCAAGAGCGTTCGCTGTTTTCGCCAATCAAGGGCGTGATGTTACGCCGATCGCGATTCGGACAGTGGAAGATCGCAACGGTAAAATTGTGTTTGATGTTGAAAGGGATATACGCCAAAGGCAGCAGAGAGCCGGAGCCAAAAATCAGGTTATCACTCCTCAGAACGCTTATGTCATGACGAGGATAATGGAGTTTGCCACCACAGGCGGTACGCTTGCAGGCGGCGCCGGATACGGCAGGTTTATGTTTACCGACAAAGACGGTAAAACGTTCAGAATGCCTGTGGCCGGAAAAACAGGCACTACCCAAAACTGGTCGGATGCCTGGGCGGTCGGGTATACCCCCTATTACACAACAGCGGTTTGGTACGGTTTTGATATGCCTGGTAATTCACTTGGTATGCATCAAACAGGCGCTTCTCTTGCCGCTCCTGCCTGGGGCGATTTAATGCGTGTGCTGCATATGGGTCTGCCTCTAAAGAATTTCCAGAGACCTTCGGGCGTTTATGACGCGACTGTCTGCAGAAGATCGGGGCAGCCGATGACTCAGCATTGCAATGAAGGCGGCGTAACTTTGCCGTTCCTCGCCGGAACAGGACCGGGTCCGTATTGTACCATTCACGGATCTTCTTCTCCCTATCAGCCGAAGATTCAGGTTTCAACAGGATATTCAATGGATGACTCTCTTTTAGAAGCCCTTCGCCCGATGCCGACATTATCGCCTGAAATGATGGAACTTTTAGCGCCGCAGACCAGAAGAAGTCAACCTCAGCCTGCTAACACTGAACAGGAAATTTCCCATTCCAGTAACCCGTTCCTTGATGAAGACTTTTCTTCCCTGCCTGAAAAGAATGACAATCCGCCCGCGCAGCAGCCGCCGAATACAAGCGAAGATTTGCCGTCATGGAATCCGATAGATGACTAGGTGCTTGGCACCTTAGGAGCCTGGCACCTTAGGAGCCTGCGGCGCCAGCCTGTTGTCAAACTGTTATTTTATCTGAGCTGTTAATTCTTCAATAATTCGTTTGTAATTTTGTAGTTTTAGTTGCGTTTCGATTCTGGTTTTAACCTGAATTTTGTTAAAAGGTTTTATTATATAATCCGCGGCTCCAAGCGCGATGCCTTTTTCTTCGCTGGCTTCGTTATTCAAACCGGAAATAAAAATTACGGGAATATCTTTTACTTTTTCTGATTCCTTTAGTTTTGCGATAACATCAAATCCGTCCATATCAGGCATTATTATGTCCAGTAAGATAATGTCCGGCAAATGTTTTTCCGCAATTTCAAGAGCGGCGGCGCTTTCCGTTGAGATGATAATGTCATACTCGGGTTTCAGAAAATGCGCCAGAGCTATTATATTCATTTTTTCATCGTCTATGACAAGAATTTTTTTTAGCTTTTCCATACTCTCTCCGGGACTATGCGAGGATTCCGCGCCTGACAGTAGAAAGCGCTTCACGCGCCTGCTTAAACTTCATGTTCTCTACGCAACTTGCCAGTTGTTCCGCTCCGGGAATCATCCGTAAATCACCTACAAGATTTAAACTGTCAAAGCTGTCTTCCTCCAAAAGTAAATCCAGCTTTTCAAGAAGTTTTAAAACATTCTCTTTGTCAATGAAGCTGTTATCATTCTGATTGAACTCTTTTCCTTTGTAGTGATTGCTGAGCGGAATTAATTCAGAAAGTGAAATCCGCAGTTCGTTTTCAAGCGCGTTCACTTGCGCGTTTATTTGATCTGTTTCGCTGTTTAAGATCGCTTCTTCGGCAGCCTGAGCCGCCTGCGAAAGTTTTATTTGACCGACTAATTTCGCTACGCCCTTAAGCGTATGCGCTATTCTGTGCGCTGATTTTTTATCTCCTTCATTAAGAGCGTTCTGTATTTCCTTGCCGGTAGTCTGGTTGCTTTTTATAAACACCCTTATCAGTTCCATCTGCTGCTCTTCTTCTTCCGTCGCGGTTAGATCCTCATTGGTGAATTCCGAGATTTTTTTAACAGCCGATTTGCCGACGGGTTTTAAATATTTTAAAAGACATGACCATAATTCATGAGCGATAAACGGTTTCGGCAGGCAATCCAACATTCCCGCCTGAGCGTAAGTGTCTTTGTCATTTGCCATTATATTTGCGGTTAAGGCGATAATCGGCGTTTTAACTCCCATTTCGATAATCGCTTTTGACGCTTCAAGTCCGTCCATCTCCGGCATATGAATATCCATAAATATCAAATCAAATTGAGTTTCATTATTTTCTATTCGCCTTTTTATCAGTTCAAGGGCGATTTTACCGTTAACCGCTATTACGGATTTTAATCCTACTTTTGACAGATGATCGCTTATAACCATTTGATTTAAGGTGTTGTCTTCACAGATTAATAATTCTCCTTGAAAGAGCGGTTTTTCATCAATATTAACTGCCGGTGTTATGGTTATATTTTCCGTAATGTTAACTGTTTGAAAAGTCAGTTCAAAACTGAATCTTGAGCCAAGACCTAACGCGCTTTCCGCGGTAAGAGAGCCGCCCATAAGATTGACTAAATTTTTCGCGATTGTAAGGCCAAGCCCTGTTCCGCCGTATTTCCGGGTTGTGCTGTCGTCCGCCTGCATAAAAGGCTGGAAAACCCTGCTTAACTGCTCTTCGGTCATGCCGATCCCTGAATCTTTTACCTCAAAGCGCATTGTTATCAAATCATCAGTTTTTGAAGTAATCGCGGACAACATTTTTATCATGCCGTTATTTGTAAATTTAATTGCGTTGGATATGAGGTTTAACAGCACCTGACGCAGCCTTGTCGGGTCTCCTATCAGCAGCCTTCCCACAGAGGGCTCGGCGTAACAGAATAATGTCAGACCCTTTTCCTGCGCTTTCGGAGAAGAAATTAAACGGCAAAGCTTAAAGACTTCGTTAACGTTAAACGGAATGTTTTCCAGTTCCATTTTTCCCGCTTCTACTTTTGAAACATCGAGAATGTCATTGATGATTAATAAAAGGCTTTCGGCGCTTGTTTTTATCTTTGATATATAATTTTTTGTTTTAATCGGTATATTGTCGTCAAGGGCAAGTTCTGAAAAACCGATTATGCCGTGCATCGGCGTTCTTATTTCGTGGCTCATGCTGGCGAGAAAAACCGATTTCATTCGGGACGTTGTTTCGGCTTGTTCTTTTTCCTGCTGCGCCAAAAGTTTTTCTTTTGTGATTTTTTTTACTTCTGTTATGTCAAACGCGTATTGAAGGAGCACTTTAATTCCGCCTGGCCAGTCGATTAAACAATTTATATGGCGGATATCCTTTCCCAGTTCAGGATGATGTTCTTCCCATATCACTTTAGCGTCAGGATCTATATTCAGTTCATGACAAGGGCAGAATGAGCATCTTGTATCGGAGTTTCTGAATAATTTATAACAGCTTTGTCCTATGCCTTCTCCTTCCCTTAAATTAAACATAATTCTTAACGCGTCATTGATAAACAGAACTTCACAGGTATCGGGAAGTATTACATAAATGAACGCGGTTATGCCGTTTAAAATATTTTTTAATATACGCAGCGATTTTTCGGCTTCATCCATGCTTTCTTCGATGCGGCTCGTCATTAAATTCAACGCTTCTTTTAACAGCGCGAATTCATCAGTATAATCATTTTTTATTCTGATGTGGTAATTACCCTGAGCTATTTTTTCCGCGGCGCCGGAGAATTCAATTATAGGTTCTGTCATTTTGTTCGCAATATAATATAAAATAAATGTTATGCCAATTAAAACAAAGACGCTGATTATCAAAACAACTACCAATAATCTGTTTCCCTCCGAGTTTACCTCTTCCATCGGAACTACTACAGAAAAGTAATAGCGGCTGTTGATCTGCGGGAAAAAAATTGTTTCTCTTGATATAAATGTTTTTTTGTTGTTTAAGACGGATTTAATTTTAATGATTTGAGATTCTTCCGTAACCGGAAGCATGGATTTTTTATGAACTTCTTCATTCCATGCGGCGAATGTTTCTTCAGTCCGGGGCACGGAAGGCACAGCGCGGATAAGCCCCGCTTCCTCGCGCGTTTTGCCGATATCATCATATTTGGAACTGAAAATTATCCTGCCGTTGTCATTGGTGATAAAAATAGCGCCTGTTTTATATATTTTTTCTGTTTGCAGCTCCTGATAAATTTCTTTCAGATGTATATCAGCGGTGATCGCTCCGATGAACTCTCCGCTTTGACTGTGTACCGGATACGCTATGACAAACATAAAAATTTTTTCATCGTCAATAGTAACATTGAAAGGATCGGAGTAAACCGGCATATTCGCGTTTTTTACGTTTAAATAATGCGGCAGATTAAATTCTTCGTCATTTTCCATCGCCTCCGGAGCGTAAGATACTTCTTCGCCGCTTCGGCTGTAATAAAAACAGATTCTTCCTGAAAGGTTGGTTCCGAAAAAAGTACCTCTGTATAATGTGTCTTTACCGTCATACTTATTCGGTTCAAAATAAATACTGGAGCCGTCAATGCCGCTGTTATTTTCAAATATTGTTAAAATTAATTTCTGAAGCGCTTCTCTGTCTGCGCTGTTTTCGTCTATCTGAAATTCCAGGTAATTGGAAACAAATGATAAATAATCAATTACATTGCTGATTTTATTTTCAAATACTTTTGTGTGCTTTCTGACTATATTGATAAATTCCGCTTCTGCCTTATTTTGATAAGCATTAAAAAGTGAAATAAATAAAATTGTGCTTATTATGATAAAGCTGATTATTACCGGAATTATTGTGTAAAGTATCGTTTTTGTTTTTATTCCCGTGAATTTTTTCATCTATATTAATAATAATCCTCATTGTGATATATGTCAATTTATCGCATTGCCTCATAATTAATCTAGCCGAAAAGGATGTGTGCCTCAAAACTAAAAATCTAGCCCAAATTAAAATGGTTCTAACCGTGAAGGGAGGAACAAATGGGGTTAGACATGGAAACCAGAAAAA
>Ga0209755_10004574_pt1 | contig 16275 bp, 13 predicted proteins | sample TergutCo191P1_FD_187301 | JGI IMG/M metagenome (GOLD analysis project Ga0209755, IMG submission 187301) | Cornitermes sp. P1 segment gut microbial communities from Petit-Saut dam, French Guiana - Co191P1 (SPAdes) (version 2) | ecosystem: Host-associated > Arthropoda: Insects > Digestive system... | reverse complement strand
CGCCGGTCGCTATGGCGCAAAGCCCGATGACCAGGATGTCCAGAAGCATATGCCGGAAGTTCCCGCTTTGCCGGCGGGGATCGCTTGCCCATGCGAAGGCTTCCCGCAGCCCAAGGGCGTCGTTTTCCCGTATATCCATTTTTCCCCTCCCGTTGGGTTAGTTTATGGATCTACTTTATATCTTAACTGGGGTAAATGCTGTTGCCCTGGTGTACAGCAGCGAGACCGCGAAAACGTCGTCCGAAAAAGCGTCCCGGAAATGGCTTGTCCTGTATGCGTAAACGCGCAGGATTTCCGTTGCCCGCACGTTTCTTTCGCCGTTGGACAGCGTGAAAACCGCGAAGTACTGCCCGGCATCCAGATCGGCAATGTAGCCCGCCAAACCGATTGGCGCGTCGCCGCCCGCAAGGTAATAAGGCCCCCGGAACGCGCCCCGGCCGGGGTACAGAAGGATTTCCATTCGGGCGGTAACGATATTGCTCCCAAGCAGTTCTATGTCCCAACTAAACGTTCCCGTACCGCCAATCGGGAGAAGGACGACATCCCTTTCCACCTGTCCGCCGTTGGGCACGGCTATGCTGTCGGGGCCGCTTTTGGCCGCGGCAATTTCCCCGCCGTTCTCTGTCATAAAGGCGGTTACCACCAGCCCCCAGGTTCCCCCGTACAGTTCCACCATGCCGGTACCGCCGGTCAGGTCGCCGGCGTACCAGTCCACAAACTTAGGCTCGCCGCCGTTGGAGGAGGTGAACACAAGCTCAAATCTTGTAAAATTGTCGAACGTGGTTTCCGGCGGCATAATCGTCCGTGCCGCGTTCCGTCCGTTAATGGTCAGCAAAACGGTGCCGGTACCCGCGTGGGTTTCGGGCGCGTCCTGCCGTTGAAACGGGTTTTGGCATCCGGCCAAAATCAGGAAAAAACAGACTGCAAACAGCGGGACTGTGCCTAAAATTTTCGGTGCCGGTTTCCGCGCGTTATTTTTTAGCGGTTGCATGGTTTTCATTTTTCGTTCCTCCTTGTTTTAGGGTGTTACCCTAAAGGCAATGCGGTTGCTGTACGCCCTGCCGTCTATTTCTACCACCACCGTAAGGAAGTGTTCGCCTATCCTTAGCATTTGGCCGTTGACGTGCGTACCCAGGATCAGGGTTCCGGTGCCGTCGCCTATGTCATGATCGTCAAAGAGCCACTTAATATTGTTGAAAGTGTACCCGCCGGGATTTTCCAGGGTAATTACCGCTGGCGTTCCGGAAAGGCCAAGCAGGCTAAGGTTTCCTATGTTAAGGATTCCGTCGGCCCTGTCCACCAAATCCGTAAACCTTATGCCTATGGATACCTGCGAGGGAAGGACCGGAACGGGGGGTCTTGGCGACGGAGTGGTGCTGTACACAATCCCAAAAGTGCCGGTATTGCCGAAATTCCATCCGGTAAACCTTATTCTTACCGTGCCGCTTTGCGCAGGCGTTATACCACGCGGGTTGCTCCAGTGGGTATCCAACCTTGTAAAGATGCTTGTTCCATCAGGCCCAAAGGCGCAAACCGCCGTATCCATTGTTTTGGTACCGTCCCCTTGAAAGCTGTCGTTCCACCACAGGTGGTAGGCGGTTCCGGCGACAGCATTGAAAGAGAACCAGAACTCTCCGCCTGCGGCGGTAATAGTGCCGGAAGCCCAGACGTTTTCGGTGAGCGGGAACGCGGGGGGAACAACGACAACGATCGCCGTTCCGTAAATGCCGGAGGCAAACTTTGAGGTTGCCCGTACCGTAAGTATCGAAAGGGTTTCGGCGGCGGCTACCGTAAGAACACCACCGGCATCGATTGCGGTCTGTGCATGTCTGCCTGTTTCAACGACAGACCAGATAACGTCCTGCGGGGGGGAGTGGCTTCCAGCAACCGTGGCGGTGAAATTCTGAGTGGTGCCTCTTTCCACGACGACGGTTGACGGGAGAACTTCGACACCGGTTACTGTGCTAATCGTTACCACGACGTATGCCTCGATCAGCATATTGCCGCCTTCCAGGGAAGTCGCGGTTATTGTTGCCGTGCTCCCCGCCATGGTATCAACCGCCCTTATCTGAACGGAATATCCGGTTGCCACGGCAAATCTGGTATTTCTATGAACGCTTACCGCGTTGGGATTGTCGGAATCCCACAGAACGTTTGTGATTGGTTCGCCGTCCTGATCTTTTACGGAAAGGGTGTAGAACTGTCCCCCAGCCAGGCTAAGACTGCTGATGGAAGTACCCCCGCTGCCAACTATGATGACGGATGCCGCCGGCGCTGAACAGCCGCAGCCCAGGCCGCCATGGGTGCAGCCGCAACCAACGTCACCATGCGTGCAACCGCAACCAACATCGCCGTGGGTACACCCACAGCCAACGTCACCATGCATACAGCCGCAGCCCAGATCGCCAAGGTCGCAACCGCAGCCTACGTCGCCGTGCGTACAACCGCAGCCCAGATCGCCAAGGTCGCAGCCGCAACCGTCATTTCCCTGCGGTCCCTGTACCGGAATCCCGGTAGGTTTGTCGTCAATATACCAGTACCCGTAACGGATTTCCACGACGCTTCCCGGCGTACCCGCAGGCCCTTGGACGGCCTTTCCGGTGGGCTCGCCGTCGATGTACCAGTACCCGTAACGGATTTCTATTATGGTTCCGGAAGCGCCCGCAGAACCTTGAATGGCCTTCCCTGTAGGCTCGCCGTCGATGTACCAGTATCCGTAACGGATTTCTATTATGGTTCCGGAAGCGCCATCGGTACCCTGCGCAGGTATCCCGGTATTTTCGCCATTGATAAACCAGTTGCCAGTTTCCCTGCAAATGGTAACGGTGCCGCCGTCTCTGCCCAGAGCCCCCGGCTGGCCTTGCGGCCCTTGCGGTCCCTGTGGCCCCATCGGTCCTCGACAGGCGGCAAACGTAAATCCGATCATCACCGCAACGGCAATAATTCCGTAAAACTGTGTTTTTTTCATAACACGCTCCTTTCCGTGGCACCCGGCCGCCTTATTTGCCGGACACCGCGAATATTTACCCGCCTCTACGGGCAGGGCCGTACAAAACTTGACCGGCACCTTTTGAAAGTCCAACACGCAAGCACAGCCCTAAAGATGGCCCAGTTTTTGTTAAATCACTTCAAGACGTAATTACGGTATCACGCTACACTGTAATACATAATCATGTGCCATCATATCCTATAATCAAGTGTTCCGCAAGTCCCTGGACGCATAATTATGGTACTTTCCGCATATGCTGGATTTTTCGCAGAGGCTACGCGCTGAAATGGAATACGTTGGCCTCACCCGAAAGGAACTTGCCGAAAAGGCGGGTATAAAAAAACGGGCTTTGGATGCCTACCTGGAAGCGCAACAGTCCATTCCGCCTGCCGACAAAGCTATAAAAATAGCCGCCGCCCTTGGCGTCTCGGTTGAATATCTTGTAATTGGGAAGGAATATAATCAGGCCGTGTATGTTTCCCGATACTTGCAGTTCAAGGACATCCTTGACGATCTTGCGATTCTGCCCGCCGGGGTTCTTGGGCCCATAAAAGCCGTAATAAAATCTTTTGCGGAAAACGAACGCAAAAAAAGAAACCGGCCTTCCGGCACGGCGTAACAGAGGCAAACTCCACCGCACCGGCCCTTTGACACGCTAAAACCATATCTTGACCTTTTCCCAAAAATATGCAGATTCAAAAAATGGACGGTGTGCAGTACAGGGTATCGCCTTTCGCAATCCTTTTACGGGAAAAATTCAGGCTGGGCGATTTATGGTGTTACGCCGACAGTTTGGCTAAACACCAAAAACTGCCCCCCCTCCCCCCCTAGCGTGTGCGTTTAGGCTCATTTCTGGTTTTAAGCGGCGTTGCCGAATTTGATCTCGCAATTTTAGTTGGAGGCTTTTATGAAAATCGGTTTCAAGATCACATTACTTATGGTCGCCATGAGCATTGTCAGTATTGGCGTGGTGGGCACGGTTTTGATTGTCAGGGCATGGGGAAATTCGGAAATTATGGCGTCGAATTTTACCCTAACCAGGGCGCGGCAGATTGGCGAACAATTTAACAACTTTCTCGAAGACCACTGGTATATGGTTCGGGTTACCGCCAGTACGATGGGGGAATTCGAGTCCATTCCGGCGGAAGGTCGGCGGGAATTTTTTAACAACGCCATAAGAGGCCTGGTATACAGCGGTACTTACATTGCCAACGCGTGGAGCATTTGGGATCCCGACGTTCTGGAAGGCAACGACGCGGAACGGATTGGCGCACCGGGAACGGACGAACAGGGGCGGTTTGTCCCCGGGTTTGTCCGCAACAGGGCCGGAAACATCGCGGTGCATCTAAGGCGGGATTTCGCCATGGACGACTTTTACCTGTTGCCCAGGGAACAGGGCAGACAGATTTTGACGAATCCCTACAACCGGGAACTTGCCGGGGAAATCCGGAACGTCGCCACCATCTCCGCGCCGATACGCAATTCCGCCGGGGCTATCGTTGGGGTTATCGGCGTGGACATTTCGCTGACGCAGCTTAACGTGCTTGCTCAGGACATTGAAAGGTTTTTCGAAGGCACGCTGACCGCGGCGTTCAGCAACGACGGAACCGTCGTCTCGCACTTTGATGAAGCGCGTATAGGGCGGAACATGAGAGAGACGGAGGGGGATATCCTGGGGGAACATTTGCTTCCCTTTGCCGCAACAGTCAAGGACGGCGTGGAATTTTCCGTGGATATTACCGCCGCCGAGGAAACTTTCAGGTTTTTTTCGATTCCGATTTCCGTATCCGATTTCCCGGACACCTGGACGTTTGCCATAGCGCTTCCGATGAGCGAGGTTCTGGCGGATTCCTACACGATGATCCTGTTCGCCGTAATAACGTGCACCGTCATGATTGCGCTGGTAATACTGGTGGCGCTGTTAATATCCGGAAACATAGCCAAGCCCATAGTGAACATGACCGCCGTTCTTCACGACATTTCCTCCGGAGCGGGGGATCTTACGGCCAGGCTTCCGGAAACCGGTTCCGGGGAAACGAAAGAGGCGGCGCGTTACTTTAACATGACCATCGAGAAAATCTGGAACCTGATTGTTTCGATTAAGGAGCAGACGCAAACCCTGTCCGACATTGGCAACAATCTTGCCATCAACATGGAGGAGACGGCATCGGCCATGAACCAGATTACCGCCAACATCCAGAACATCAAGGGCAGGGTTATAAACCAGAGCGCAAGCGTTACGGAAACCAACGCGACCATGGAACAGGTTACCGGCAACATCGACAAACTAAGCGGTCACATAGACCGTCAAACCGGCGCGGTGGCCCAGGCGTCGTCCGCCATAGAGGAAATGATGGCGAACATCCAGTCCGTTACGATGACGCTGGCGAAAAACGTCGAAAACGTTAACGAACTTCAGGTTGCTTCGGAAACCGGCAAGTCCAGTCTGCACGAAGTAGCGCACGACATCCAGGAAATTTCGCGGGAGTCCGAAGGGCTCATGGAAATAAACTCGGTGATGGAAAACATCGCAAGCCAGACAAATCTGCTTTCTATGAACGCGGCAATCGAGGCGGCGCACGCCGGGGATGCGGGCCGGGGGTTTGCCGTCGTCGCGGAGGAGATACGCAAGCTGGCGGAATCGTCCGGCGAGCAGTCCAAGACCATCGGAAACGTGTTAAAGAAAATGAAGTCTTCCATCGACAAAATTACCCGCTCCACCGACAGGGTTCTTGGCAGGTTCGAGTCGATAGACCTCGGGGTAAAAATCGTCGTGGAACAGGAAGAATCGATCCGGAACGCGATGGAGGAACAGAGCCAGGGGAGCAAGCAGGTGCTGCAGGCCTCCGTTCAGGTAAGCGAGATAACGCAGCAGGTAAAAGTCGGGTCGCAGGAAATGCTTGAGGGCAGCAAGGAAATTATTCTGGAAAGCAAAAACCTGGAGCAGGCGACGCAGGAAATTAGCAACGGCGTTAACGAAATGGCGGTAGGCGCAAACCAGGTGAACAATGCCGTCAACACCGTGAACGAACTTAGCGGCAGAAACCGGGAAAACATTTCCCTGCTGGTAAAGGCCGTTTCGCAGTTTAAGGTATAGGGTTTAGCCGGCACGCGCGGCGGAATCCTCGGCGGCGAAGGTTATCGCCGCCGAGGATTCCAGAAGCGCACGGTACAGCCCCAGCAGAAACTCCAGACGTTCGCGGAAGGCGTTCTCGTTTCCGGCGGGAAAACCGGCGGCAAACCCCGGAGCGTCCATCTCGCGCAGCGTTTCCTCCGGCAGAAGAAAGCCGGCGATCTCCCGCACCGCGCTTTCGGTTATGGCGCGGTTTATCTCGCCCAGGGCGGCGGCTGTTTTTTCGCGTTCCGCCGGGCCGGCGCCGGTTTGCAGGGCCAGCGCGGCAAGGCTTTCCCCCGCGCGACAGGCCGCCGCTGTTTTTTCCAGGCCGGACTGCAAAAGCGCCAGGGCTTCGTCGTAGCGCCGGTGTCTTTGCCGCGTTTGTTCCCCGTCCAGAAAGTCGGACTCCACGCGGGAAAACGCACAGGCCAGCGCGTCGTCGATTTCCGCGCGGCGGTCGGGCAGCTCCAGGAGTTTTTCCGCTTCGGTTTTTTCGAAACCGGAAATCGCCAGGCCGTCCGTGTCGCCGCCGTCGCGCCAAAGGCGGTGGTTGCGGATTCCGGGACTGTTTCGCAGATTGTTTTCGAACCACGACGCGTAAAGCGAAAGACGACGGTCGGTAAGCACCTTTCCGCCGGAAACGGAGGCCGCCGGAAACGGAACGCCGTCGCGCAGGGCGGCGTGAAGAAAAGTTTCGGCCGGTTTTAGACGGCCGGATTTCGACAAAGCTTTTTCCTCGAAAAGCGCGCCCCTAAAGTGCGTCTTGCCGCCCGGAAACGCCAAATCCAGACCGGCAACCCATATCTGCGCGGCACCCAGAACCCGGCAGAAGTCCCACGCGCTTGTCGCCACGGAGCCGCCCGCGCCCAAAAGCCCCTTGGGATCAACGCGCTTTTCGATAAAAGTCCCCAGCGGAAAAAGCGAACCGCAAAGGAACTTTCCGGCAAACGGCAGCCTCAGCACCGGCGGGTACACCGCGGATTCCGCGACCAGCCTGGTACCGCGCCCGCCCGCGCACCGGTTCAGGTGCTGGCTGTTCCAGAACTGCGGATCCACGACCAGAACAAAATCCGGTTCAACGTTGTTCCGGCAAAAAAAGCGAAGACTTGTGTCAACCGCCACCACGATGCAGCGTTTCCGTATTTCCGGCAGAAGCGAACCCATGCCGTCAAGACTGGGGCCGGCGGCGGCCAGAAACACCGGAACGGGACGATCCCGGGCGGCAATCCCCGCCAGCAAGGAAACGCCCGGCATATCCCGAATCGCGGTCATGTTGCGGGTAAGGTTGCGAATCCAGCGCTTGCCGAATTTTTTCAGCGTGGCCCTGTTTACGTCCCCCTGCGTCGCCCAGGCGCGAACGCGGTTTTCCACTGCGGCGTACCACGCTTCGTCGACGGCGGCCAAAGTCCTGTTGCGCAAAACCAGGGGAACGCGCTTTTTGTCGGTCGGCCTTTCGCCGGCTTTTTTTTCGGCAGCGGATTTTTCAAAAAACGCGAGCACTTTTACCGCGCCGTCGCCGTCCCCCCCCGGAACAAAGGCGATTCCGGGCCGGGAAAGAAAAGCGGAAAAATCGCGAAGCTCAAAGGCCAGACGCAGCAAACCGGGATTTTTTTCGACAACCACAATCGGCCTGCGCGGGGCAAGGGCCGCGACGGCTTCCGCCGCGTAACCCAAACCGAAACCGGTAACAAGCACCGGCCCGTCGTCGTCCCCGGCACCGGCCAACAGCGCCTGCGCCAGACGCTGCCCCTCCCTGGCCGGATCGCGCGGGGAGTGAACGTACAGACCGTTTACCGCCAGAGTCGGCGCACCGGAGGCGGCGGTTTCCGCCGCGACACCGTCCGCGCCCGCCGGATGCCGGAGCAGTTCCTCAAGAAGACCGGGATAAACCTTTCGCAGAACAGCGGCGTTGGTTTCCGGGAACGACAATCCACCCAAGAGTCGCCGGTCCGCTATTCCAGTTCCAGCTCCAGCACCATGCCCCGCGTTACGGCCACCCCCGGGGGGGGGGACTGGCGGCGCACCCAACCTTCGCCCCATATCTCCACGGACATGTCGTTGCGAAGCAGCAACGGCAGAAGCGTCCTTTTCGAAAGACCGTAAAAACTGGGAACGGTGGAGCCGATAACCGGAAGCTGTTCGGCGGTAATGTTCACCACGCCGGTGTGGTGAACCACCGGATTCCTGCCCCGCGGAATGCCAAGGTAGTCCACAAGCTGTTCGGCGGCCAGACGTATCGCCGGGGCGGCAAGCCTTCCGCCAAAGAATTCGCCCTGGGGTCTGGTTATAACCACGTAAAGAATCAGCGAAGGGTTTTCCGCCGGAAGAATGGCAAGCGCGCTGGCGATATACCCCCCCCCCGGTTCCATAATCTGGGACGTTCCGGTTTTTACCGCGATGTTGAGATCGGCCATGTCCGCTCTCCAGCCGGTGCCCTGCCCCAGAATGGCGGTGTCCCTCATGTAGCCCAGAACCCTCCAGGCCGTCTCCGGGCTTATCACGCGGCGGCTTGAGCTTTCGGTGTTTTCCCTGTAGGAAACGGTTCGGCCGTCGGCGGAAACAACGTGCGAAACTATTCTGGGCGGAACAAGCACGCCGCCGTTCGCTATTACCGTGGCCGCCTGCATTATCTGCAACGCGGACACCGCTATTTCCTGCCCAAAGGCAATGGTCTGTCTGCTGCGTCCGGACCAAAGACGCGGCTCCCTAAGAAGCCCCGGGCTTTCCATGGTTACCCACGCGCCGGTGCTTCTGCCGAATCCGAAGTTCCGAAGATCCCTGTAAAAAAGATGGTCGGCGTACATTTCGGCGGCCATGGCGGCTCCTACGTTGCACGAAAGCGTTACTATTTCCCGGGCCGTTACCCAGCCGCAAACCTGCCAGCAGGAAATGCGAACCACCTCGCCGCCGGGAAAAACTTTTTCGTACATACCGTTGCAAAAAAACCTGGTCTGCGGCGATATGACTCCGGCTTCCAAAAGCGCGGCCACCGAAAAAACCTTCATGACCGATCCCGGTTCGTAACGCGCCATCGCCGCCAGGTTCCGGAACCGGTACGGGTTTGAGCCGAGCGGATCGTTGGGGTCGAAGCCCGGAACCACCGCCGAACCCAGAATGTCGCCGCTGCGCGGATCCATCGCCAGAAACATGACGCTTTCCGCGTTGGTGTTCCGGTGTACCGTCCCGGCCACCTGTTCCAGAATGTGCTGGACGTTGGCGTCGATGGTAAGAACCACCTTGCTTCCCCTGCCCCCGGTTTGCCTTCCGGAAAGGTCCCTGTTGAAGGCGAACTCCACGCCCTCCAGACCTTCGTGCTGCGTTCCCACAAAACCGACAATCTGGGCGGCCAGGTTTCTTTCCGGATAAACCCTGAAGGGCACCGGCCTGGGCATAACGCCCACCAGTCTGCCTTCCGCCCGGTTCTGGGCGCTTCTGATTTCGTCCACGGCGGCGGCCGGAACCTGCCTGCTTATAACAAATTCCCCGTTCGCGGAGGCGATGGCCCGGAAAACGTCGAACTCGGCCATTCCCAGAATCGGGGCGAGTTCCGCTGCCAGGGCCTCGGTCATCTGGTTTTCAATCTCCGCGCTTCTGTCCATGGGCGGCCTGACGTGTATGTCGTAGCGTCTCACTTCGGCGGCCAGTATCCTGCCGTTTCTGTCAACTATTGGGCCTCTGGTTTGCAGAACGCGCGGCTCGGGGCGTTCCCTGCTGTCCTGACCCGCCAGAACGGCGTAGTTGATAAGGACAATCAGCGCCATGGCCGCCATTGTGCCTACGACCCCCATAAAACGTTTTTTCGGCAAATTGTTCATCTTCCCAAAACCCTCCCTATGACGGCGTCCACCGACACCGGTCCGAACGACCTGGAATCGTAGGAGAACCGGTAGTTGTCCCCTTTAACCATGAACAGCCCTTCCCCGCGCGGCTCGTCGCGGTTTTCCCAGGCAACCGCGCGTTTTACCGCGACGTATCCGGCCGGCGTAAAAAACACGACCACGTCCCCTTCCCTAGGGCTGCCCCATCGCACCAGAAATCTTTGCTGGCCCGGAAAACGGAAACCGTACTGCAGTCTGTTTACCACCAGGACGGATCCGGAACGGATTGTTGGCTCCATAGAATTACCATCGGCAATTACGATGTCCAGCAAGAACAGTTTTACGAATATCGCGACCACAAAAGCCGCCAGGATGGCCCTCCCCATGTAACCAGTATAATGACTTGCCCCAAAAATGTCGATAAAATAGCATGAACTTCGACAGACTCGGGGAGCAGCAGGTACTCAAGCGCCGCAGGCCCTCTCCGGTTAGAAAGGCAAGGCACACCGCGTCCTCCCTGGAAACCGGTTTTGCGCAGGACGTATGGCCAAGGCACAAACGCAGGGAACCGGTTTCCGTTTTCGTAAAATTCGACAAAATCAGGCAGTCTATATTCGGCGGAATCTCGCCCGGAAACGTGGAAAAGCCAAAAAAACGCAAACGCCGGGCTAGGCAACGTGCCGAAAACGTTTTCGAGACAACGTACAGCGCGACCACGGAAGGCGACAGCGTAAACGGCGTTTTCACCAACAGTGAGCCTTCGCGCCGGTTTTTTGACCTTGGACAACACGCCCCGCTGCTGAAAAAACTGGCGCTGGCCCTTGGGCTTCTGGTAACGGCTCTGGTCGGGCTGAACTGGGACGGCGTTTCCGGAATATTCGCGCAGCGGCAGGAAATTCCCCACGTTTGGCTGGAGGATCCGGTTTCCCCGCTGCAGCAGCGTATGACATCGGAGTTCTCCCCGGCGCGTTCCCTTTCCGCAAACCCGTACCACGGGGAATACTACTGGCCCCTGCACACGGACATACCGATCAACAACCTGACGGAAACGTTTTACTGGACCTACTACGTGGTGGTTCCGGGCGACACCATTTCCGGAATAGCGGCGCAAAACTCGCTTTCGCAGGGCTCGATTATCGCGCTGAACGACATACGCGAAACGTGGAACCTTCGGATTGGGCGAACGCTGAAGATTCCCAACATGGACGGCATTCCCTACACGGTACGGGCGAACGACACCCTGGGCGGAATAGCCCAAAGCATGGGCGTTCCGCTTAACGTGCTTCTGGACGCGAACAACCTGTACAGCGACAACCTTGTTCCGGGGCAGGTTCTGTTCATCCCCGGCGGCAGAATGGACTCGGGCGATTTAAGGCGCGCAATCTGGCGCACTCCGGACAGGCCGCTGCTCCGCCCCGTCCCCGGAAGAATAACCAGCGGGTTCGGCTGGCGGGAGGATCCCTTCCGCCCCGGTTCCGGGAGGATGGAACTGCACAGGGCGGTCGACCTGGCCGGCAGAACCGGAGACCCGATTATGGCGGCCATGGCCGGAACCGTGGTCCACAGGGGCGCGAACGCCACGCTGGGGAACTTTCTCGTGCTGCGGCACGGCGAGCACTACCAGACGCTGTACGCGCACCTTTCGGCGTTTTCCGTTGCCGAGGGCGCTACGGTAAGGCAGGGCCAGGAAATAGGCAGAATTGGCAGCACCGGCCGCGCCACCGGCCCGCATCTCCACTTTGCGGTTTTCTACAGGGGCGAGGCCGTAAACCCGGTTGACCGATGGAGATAATGCATGTATAATGGGGCTATTCGGGGCAACCTTGAATTCCGGAGACACAATGCGTAAATTAATACTGGTGCTTGTCGCGTTGATTGCGGTGGTCACTTTTATAAGGGCCTATGAGGGGTATCAGGCGGAGCTTGGCGCTTCCGGTTCGCCGGTACCAACGGTTGAAGAATCGGTACCGGACAATTGATACCGGTGTCTATGAAACACGGCGGTAACATGGCTTCGGAAAAAAAAGTCGCCCCTTTACCCGAAGTTTTCACTTTCGATTCCATGCTGGACGAGACCTGCGAACGTCTGCTGGACCGCCAGCTAAAGTACTCCATCCAGCGCATCCACGAAATGGAAAAACGTCTGCTGATCCTGGAAGACGAGCTTAACGAATTCCTGCGCGGATACGTTAAACCCTAATCCGCCGCGCTTCCAACGCATTCCGACAACCCGTGACCGTTCCCGGACACAAAAAAACCGGCACCGTTTTAAGCGGCACCGGTTTTTTTACCAAAACGGTTTGCGCCGTCGGGTCGGGCCCAAACCGCGTTCAAGCCCGACAGTCTGCGTCTAGAGACCGGCGTTCGCGTCGGCGATTAGGTTGTTCCACTGGAGGGAAACCGCTTCGACCAACTGGGCCGGGTCGCCGTCGTGCCACCACATCTGCCACGCGATATGACCGCGCTGCAAACCGGGTACCATTACCCAGTACTGCCACTGGACAAGAGCCGGGTTGCGGATAATCGCCATGGTTTCCGTAACGGCGCGTTCGTCCCGGAACAGGTGCCAAAGGCCGTCCATCCACGCGGTGGGGGATTCGTCCACGGGCCTGTTCCACAGGTCAATCCCGTAAACAATCTGCCGCACTTCCGCGGGGGAGAACGTTGCCGGAATTACCAGAATGTTTTCAAAGACGTACACGGTAAAGTTGTTGCGGTTCGGCCCCATGGGGAACATAACCATGCCCCAGTCGTCCCTCATGCCCTGCAGGTCGTTTCTTACGTACAGGGGTTCGACGCGCATCGCCACCCTGCCGTCGGCAAACGCCGCCTGGTACCAGGTCCAGTGACCGTCTTCCGGGGGCGGCATCATAACGCCGGCGTCCCTAAGCCGCATGGCGAACTGGAGCGCCTGGAGGAACTCCGGTCTGCCCGTCGCGTTGTAGAACCTTCCGTTGGCGGGGTTCCTGCCGACGTAATTCGCGCCGTTGCTCGAAACAATCGCGTCCAGAATGTACGTGGAAAGGTCCGCCGTCATGGCCCAGGTGTCGGTAATACCGTCGCCGTCGGTGTCCCTGGTAAGCTGCAGGGCGATGTTGAAAAAGTTGTCCCAGGTCCAGGTGCGGTTCGCCTGCATGTTGTACGGAACCGCCGGATCTATGCCGGCCTCCCTGAACAGCCGCTTGTTGAAGAAGACCACCGAGGCCTGCAGACTGTCCCCGTAGCCTATGCCAATCCCGTAGGTGTTGCCCCCGAAAGTGAAAAGCCTTCTTACGCTTTGGTTCCAGTCAACCCTTCCGTCGCCGACCGTGGCGGGACCAAAGTCCACGTTGTCGGTTATCGGAGCGAGCAAACCCTGTCTGTGCAGCGTCATGGCCCAGGCCGGAGTCAGCCAAAAGGCGCTGGCCGCGGGCTGGCCGGCCATGATGGAGATTACCGCCGTCTGCAGCATGTCCCCCCAACTGGCAACCTGCCTGACGCTCATGGTGAAGCCGTAGTCGCGCAGTACCCGTCTGCGGTAGTCAAGCGTCCTTCTGTCCAGATCGCTTACCGGCTGAAAGGTATTAACGTCATAGTTTTCCCACCAGTTTCCTATGACGATATCCGCCCCCCTAATCTCGTGCTGCCCCCCGGCCCACACGGGAGCCGCCATAAGAAGCATCACCAACGGAACCAGGACCAACCCAATCGTTCTCTTTTTGCTCAGCATATTCTGCCTCCTTCGAAAAAATATATTTCAAGCGACCGCCACAGGACGGTTTCGCATTGAAAACAGTCCCAACTCCCGTCCTACATCTTGATCCCGGTCTGCGCCAGGGATTCCACGAACGCTTTCTGCGCCACAAGATACAGTATTATCAACGGGGCAAGGGCCATAAGCATACCGGTGGCGATAATCATCTGAGTGTTGACCATGGGCGCCGGCGAAACGGCAACGCCCGCAACGCCAAGCTCGCCGGCCCACCATACCCTAAAGGCCGATTCAAGATTGCCAAGCCCGGTCGCCAGCATGTCGTAGTTCTCCAGGAACAGACTTGAGTAGAACGAATCCGTCCACTGCCACACGAAGGAAAACAGGAAGCAGGAAACAAGCATCGGGGCCGCGTCCGGAAGCATAATCTGCCCGAAGGTTCGCAGACGGCCGCAACCGTCAATGTACGCCGCCTCCTCAAGGTCCTTCGGCACCCCCCGGAAGTACTGCCGCAGTATGAAGATGTAGAGCCCGCTTTTCAGCCCCATGCCCGTGGCGGAAAGCAGCCAGTAACCGGCAAAACTGTTGAGCATGTTTATCGGCTCGCCGGTAACAAGCCGGAATATGCCGAACACGTCGAAAAACCGGAAGTTAAGGAACAGCGACGCAATAATAAGCTGGGGCGGCACGATGATTACCACCATGACGCACACGAACCACAGATTCTTAAGCGGAAACTTGTAACGCGCGAAACCGTAGGCCGCCAGCGTACAGGCGGCAATCTGCAAAATCGCGCTGACCAACACGATAAACGTGGTCCAGGCCAGAGACGGCCAGTAGGACAGAAGATCGCCCGCAAGCGCGTAATTTTCCAGCGTAAAGTTGCGCGGAACGCTTATCACGGTTCCGTCGACCAAATCCTGGTCGGACATAAAGCTGACGCTAAGCTTGTCCAGCATCGGCTGCAGAATCAGGAAGCACAGCCCGAAGATCAGAATCGCGCGGCAGAACTTGTAGAAGAAACCGCTGAAAGATTTTTTGACGAAGTAGCCGCTTGAAAGAATGCGCTCGTCCGCCCGCTTTTCCAGACTACTGCTACTCATAGTAATACACCTTCCTTGAAATGATGCCCAGGGCCACCCCTATAATCGCGATAACCACCAGGAAGTAAACCCAGGCCATGGCGGTGCCGAAGCCGAAGTCCAGCATTGCGTCCCCTCCCCTGCCGAACAGTTGCCGGTTTATGTATTCCATGACGCGGTTGTCCGTTCTTATGAAGTAATCGACCACGCTGTAGACCACGTTGACCAGAATAAGGGAACTGACCATGGGGAAGGTTATTTTCCAGAAGCATTCCCAGCTTGTCGCGCCCTCGATTTTGGCCGCCTCGAACATGCTGGGCGGAATCGTCTGGAGCGCCGAAAGGAAAATTATAATCTGAATGCCGGAAGCCATGGCTATGTCGTAAATCTGGTTTACGACCATGAACACGTAGGACATGTAGTCGGCCGCCGCGCCCTCGGTGGCAAGTATGTCCTCCAGCACGCCGGTAACCGAAGTCCGCATCAGGTTGCCCTCGCGGATTATCTCCTGCATGTTGTTCAGCAGGGCGTTGTTCGTTTCGAGCCCGACCATAATCCCGGAGGAAATGATAACCGGCAGGAAGAAAACGGCCCGCACAAGACCGCGCGCCTTAAATTCCTGGTTGAGAATCAACGCGACGAAAAGGCTGAAGATGATAACCGCCGGAACAATCAGCGCCATGCGCATGATTTCCTCGGTAAGCAGACGGTTGAACTGCGGGTCAACCGCCACGACCCTGTTTATGTTGTCAATGCCGATGAACTCCATGGAAAAGCCGTGGGCCTCCAGGTCGATGCTGACGTCGCTGAACACCATAAAAATGGATTCCAGAATCGGCAAAAACATGAAGGCCAGAAAGCCAATCAGGAACGGAAGTATGAACAGATACCCCGCAAGCGCGTTTCTGCCCTCGATTGTCAGGGAAAGTTTGTCGTTTTTTCTCGCGAAATACATTGTGCCTCCTATCTACCGAACCACCAGCCAGCGGGCGGGGTTAACCGTAACATAGCCGTCGCTCCAGACGTTCTCCGTCCGGTTTACGTAAACCCTGGTTTCGTCCTCGTAAACGGTTACCGTTACGCCGGGCGCCAGTATTACGTGATCCACGATAAGCTGATTGACCAGATGACCGAAGTCGGCGGTGAACTCGTGGTACAGTTCGTTGGCGCGGTCGATCCACCGGCGGTACTCGTTGGCGAAAAAGTGCCTGTACCTGGTTTCCTGCAACACGGCCGACGGTTCCATCATGAAGCTGAAGTGCAGCCCCGCCCCGCTTTCGACAACCCTCAGCAGGTTCAGCGTATAGTCCTCCGCAAGGTTTATCGCCCTGCCGACGTACGGAACCAGACCGCGCAGGGCAATCTGGAAGAACGGCACCGAGGTGTTTACGATGCCGATGCCCTGATCCTCCAGCGGCATGTCGACAATGATGTCCGACCACGGCGCAACGTACGCGAAACCGGTTCTCATCATTATGCCGATTCCGGCGTCGCGGAGATCCGCGAGCTTGTCCTGCCGCATTCTCATCGCGGCCTCGCGGCTTACCAGCCGCCTTTCGTGGAAGTCGCCGCCGAGAGAT
>Ga0209755_10004573_pt1 | contig 16277 bp, 11 predicted proteins | sample TergutCo191P1_FD_187301 | JGI IMG/M metagenome (GOLD analysis project Ga0209755, IMG submission 187301) | Cornitermes sp. P1 segment gut microbial communities from Petit-Saut dam, French Guiana - Co191P1 (SPAdes) (version 2) | ecosystem: Host-associated > Arthropoda: Insects > Digestive system... | reverse complement strand
GAGGCAAGGGCAATCTTGCAGAAGTCGGGTGAAATGAAGGGTGAACGCGTTGTCCGCACAAGGCAGTCATTCACTCCGGGAGAACAGGTTAAAATTATTGACGGCCCGTTCGAATCATTTGTCGGCACCATCGAAGAAGTTAACCACGAAAAGAATAAGCTCAAAGTGATGGTTGGTATTTTTGGCAGAAACGCTCCCGTAGAAGTCGATCTTCTGCAGGTGGAGAAAGTATAATTAAAAGTGGGAGAGGTGTTGCCGCCTCGTTGTATGTCTTAAAGACATGCGCACCACATAAGGAGTAAAAAATGGCAAAAAAGAAAGTAACGGCTTATATCAAGCTGCAATGCCCTGCGGGGAAAGCCACGCCGGCGCCGCCTGTAGGGCCTGCGCTGGGACCTCACGGGGTCAGCGCGCCTCAGTTTGTCCAGCAGTTTAATGACAGGACAAAGAGCATGGAACCGGGGCTTACCATCCCGGTGGTAATCACTGTTTACGCGGATAAAACATTTACTTTTATTCTCAAAACGCCGCCCGCTTCGGTATTGATTAAAAAATCAATTGGGCTCGAATCGGGGTCAAAAGAACCGCATAAGATTAAAGTCGGCAAAATCTCAAGGGCCAAACTTGAAGAAATCGCCAAAACAAAGATGCAGGATCTTTCCGCTAACGATCTTGACGCGGCTGTTAAGATTATTGCCGGGACCGCAAGGTCAATGGGTGTGGAGGCTGAAAAATGAAACGCGGAAAAAAATATGTAAACAGCGTAAAAAAAATTGACGCCGGCGCTGCCTATGAACTTACGGAAGCTTTGACTCTTGTAAAATCAATTGCTTACGCGAAGTTCGATGAAACTGTCGAATTGTCTATCAAACTCAATCTGAAAAAAAGTCAGACTGTCCGCGATACGGTTGTTCTTCCAAATCAATTCCGCGGTGAAAAGAAAATTCTTGTTTTCTGCAAACCGGAAAAAGAAAAAGAAGCGCAGGATGCCGGAGCCACATTTGTCGGCGCTGATGATTTGATCGAAAAGATTAAGGGCGGCTGGACCGATTTTGACGTGGCTGTCGCTACTCCCGATATGATGAAAGATGTCGGTAAACTCGGTATGGTGCTGGGCCGCAAGGGGCTTATGCCGAATCCGAAAACAGGAACTGTTTCTTTTGATCTTAAAGGCACACTGGCGGAGCTTAAAAAAGGCCGCGTCGAATTCAGAGCGGATAAGACAGGCGTTATGCACCTGGCTGTCGGCAAAGTTTCAATGGAACCCGCAATGGTTGCCGAAAACGTAAGGGCGGTTGTTACCGAAGTTAAACGCAAACGCCCGATTGACGTAAAAGGCGAATTTATTCAGACAGTTTCTGTCGCTTCAACAATGGGGCCCGGCGTATGGGTTGCCATCAGGGATCAGGATTAGGAGAAAACAATGGCTATTATCGCAAAAAAAATACAGGAAAACAAAGTCAAAGCTATCGGAGAGCTAAAAGAATCTTTGAGCGCAGCTCCGGATTTTATTTTTACGGATTACCGCGGTCTTACTGTCGAGCAAATTACAAACTTGCGAAAGCAGCTTCGCGCGAAAGATACCGCGTACACGGTTGTTAAAAACAACTTCGCGCGCATTGCTTTTCAGCAGATGGAGACCCCCGATGTTTCTTCATATCTGGTCGGTCCGACAGCTGTAGCAATCACTCCGCGGGACCCAAATGAAGTAGCGAAGATTTTTTACGATTTCTTAAAGGAAGTTCCGGCTCTCAAAGTGAAGGGAGCGCTGATTGGCGGGACTGTATATAATCCCGCTCAAACCGAAGCTTTCTCAAAATTGCCGGGCAGACTGGAACTTATCTCCATGCTCATGTCGGTAATGAACGGTCCGGCGCGCAACCTTGCCGCCGCCCTTAACGATGTCCCCGCAAGACTGGTGCGGACAATCAAAGCCGTCGCCGATAAAAAAGGCGAAGGGGCTTAAAATATTAAACAAACCTTCAGGCTTCGGTCGCTGCTGTTCCTGTCGGTTTAATAAATAGAGGTGTTCAAATGTGTTATATTCTTTCTGAACATTTCAAACGCGTCGTATGAGGCGTATAATTCAATTTTAGGAGAAGATAATATGGCAGCCACAAAAGAAGAAATTTTAGAAGCGATTGCTTCCATGACGGTTCTGGAAGTTTCGGAACTGGTAAAGATGATGGAAGAAAAATTCGGCGTATCAGCAGCAGCCCCGGTCGCAATAGCGGCAGCAGGAGCGGCAGGAGCGCCGGCAGCGGCGGCGGTAGAAGAGAAGACAGAATTCAATGTTATTCTCAAAAGTTTTGACGAAGCAAAGAAAATTGCCGTTATTAAAGCAGTCCGCCCGATTACCGACCTTGGTCTTAAAGAAGCGAAAGACCTTGTGGAAAGCGCGCCTAAAACACTTAAAGAAGGCGTTTCCAAGGATGAAGCGAACAAGATCAAGAATCTTATTACCGAAGCGGGCGGTGTTGTTGAGATACAATAATTGTCTGCTTTTGTAAAATTTATTTACCGCAAAGGTGCGCAAAAGGCACGAAGGACGGGTGCCGGGTTAAATCCGGCAGCGCCGCCTTTGGGTTGTTTATGCGCTTTTGCGGTATTATAGTTGAATCATAATTTAAAAAATGTTAAAGTTTATGACAGGAAGGGGAATACAATGCTCAAGGTAAAACAAGCCGAAAGACGTCAGTATATTGGAAAAGATATTCAGGATGTGATGGAACTGCCTGATCTTATCGATATTCAAATTCATTCGTATGAACGTTTTTTACAAAGAGAAAAAGCCAATAAAAACGAAAAACCGCTGCTTCAGGGGCTTCAGGAAGTATTCGAGACAACCTTCCCGATTAAAAGCCCTAACGAAGATATGCGGCTTGAATTTGAATACTATACTCTTGATAAAGAGATAAAAGTAAAAGAGCTGGAATGTAAGCAAAAAGGGCTTACCTATTCTGTCGCGCTCAAAGCGCGGATCAATCTTGCTTTTACTCAAACCGGTGAAATCCGCCAGAAAGACATCTACATGGGGGAAATACCTCTCATGACGGAAAGAGGCACGTTTATCATCAACGGCGCGGAGAGGGTTGTTGTTTCGCAGATACACCGATCACCCGGCGTTATCTTCAGCCATGAAAAGGGCATTTACTCATCGCGCATCATTCCGTATCGCGGCAGCTGGCTTGAATTTGAAATTGATCAAAAACGCGAACTTATTTACGCGAAGATTGACAGAAAAAAACGCATACTTGGAACCATCTTCCTGCGCACACTTGGTTTTTCTACAAGAGAAGAAATAATCGACGCTTTTTATAAAAACGCGACTCTGAAAATCAAGGATGACAGGGAAACCAAGGAAAAAATTTCCGGCAAGGTTCTAGCGCAGTCAATTGTGGTTGCCGAAGGAAAAGATGAAAGAGTTCTCTTCAGAGCGGGAGATAAACTGCATCCGCATAATGTAGATGAGCTTGTGTTAAATGACATTAAATCAATTTGTTATATTGATTTTGAAGCCGAAGGTTCTCTTAATTCGGATATGCTCCTGAATTGTTTTGAACGTGAAGATATTAAATTTGTAAAAGAAGCTGGAACAGAACCGACCAAAGACGAAGCGTTGATGGCTGTATATTCCGTTCTGATGCCGGGTGAATCTATTACCGTGGAACAGGCCGAGAAAGATCTGATCGGCATGTTCTTCTCCGATCGCCGTTATGATTTAGGCAAGGTGGGACGTTATAAGCTAAATAAGAAGTTCTCGCTTGATCTTCCCAAGGATAAATATACTCTTGCCAATGACGATATTATCGCCACCATGAAACACCTTATCAAGGTTTATGTCGGCGATGAGTATATTGACGATATCGATCATCTTGGAAACAGGCGCATTCGTTCTGTCGGCGAATTAATGGCTAATCAGATGAAGACAGCTTTCAGCCGCATGGAAAGAATCGCGAAAGAAAGAATGAGTTTAAAAGAGACCGATACTATAAAGCCGCAGGAATTAATTTCGATTAAGCCGATAGTCGCGGCTATCAAAGAATTTTTCGGCTCCAGTCAATTGTCTCAATTTATGGATCAGGTAAATCCGCTCGCCGAGCTTACGCACAAGAGGCGGCTTAACGCGCTCGGCCCCGGCGGTCTTTCGCGTGATCGCGCGGGATTTGAAGTGCGCGAAATTCACTACACCCATTACGGCAGAATGTGCCCGATTGAAACGCCGGAAGGGCCGAATATCGGTCTTATTGTGTCTCTTGCTAATTACACACGCGTAAATGAATACGGCTTTCTGGAAACGCCGTACCGTAAAGTTAACAATGGCGTAGCGACAAAGGACATTGAGTATCTTTCCGCCATGGATGAAGATAAGCACTTTATCGCGCAGGCTTCGGCGAAGGTTAATACAAACGGTTCTTTCGCGGACGCTCAAATTTCCTGCAGAAAACAGGGCGATTATATTACCCGCGCTCCCGAGGAAATTCAATACATGGATGTATCGCCGAAACAGATTATTTCGGTTTCAGCGTCTCTTATTCCTTTCCTTGAACACGACGACGCGAACCGCGCGTTGATGGGGTCAAACATGCAGCGTCAGGCAGTGCCTTTGGTTTTCCCGGAAGCACCGCGCGTTGGAACAGGAATGGAAGGAAAGTGCGCCTATGACTCCGGCGTTCTTGTCAAAGCGCGCCGCGGCGGAACTGTTCTTCGCGTAACGTCTCAGGAAATTATTTTAAAGCCTGAAAGAGCGGGCACTCCGAAACCGGCGGCTCAGGTGTCTGTCGATGAAAACGGAAACGATGTTTATCAGCTTGTAAAATTCCAGAGAACCAATCAGGATACCTGTTACAACCAGCGTCCTATAGTTAAAATAGGCGATAAAATTACTTCAGGGCAGATTATTGCCGACGGGCCCGCTACGGATAACGGAGAGCTTGCGCTTGGAAGAAATATACTTGTAGGGTTTATGCCGTGGAACGGTTACAACTACGAAGACTCGATTCTTATTTCACAGAAAGTTGTAAAAGACGATATGTTTACTTCGATACATATAAAAGAATTTATTGTAGAAGTGAGGGAAACAAAACTCGGCTCAGAAAAAATTACGCGCGACATTCCCAATACATCGGACAAGAGTCTTGATAATCTTGACAGCGAGGGTATTATACGGGTCGGCGCGAAAGTGCGCTCAGGCGATATTCTGGTCGGAAAAGTTACTCCAAAAAGCGAGACCGATACTACCCCCGAATTTAAGCTGTTAAACTCCATCTTCGGCGAGAAGGCAAAGGAAGTGCGTGATACTTCTCTTAAAGTGCCGCACGGTATTGACGGTACGATTATCGACATTCAGCGGCTGAAACGCACGGAGCATGACAGCCTCAGCCCCGGCGTTGACGAAGTTGTAAAGGTGTTAATCGCCACAAAACGAAAACTCCGCGAGGGCGACAAAATGGCGGGACGTCACGGCAACAAGGGTGTTGTCGCCCGTATTCTCCCGGAAGAGGATATGCCGTTCATGGAAGACGGCACTCCGCTTGATATTTGCCTTACGCCGCTCGGCGTTCCCTCTCGTATGAATATCGGTCAGCTTCTTGAGACGGAACTTGGCTGGGCCGGTTCTACTCTTGACGAGTGGTATTCCGCTCCTGTTTTCCAGTCGCCGTCAACCGAACAAATAGAGGAAAAGTTAAAAGAGGCGGGACTGCCTGTTACGAGCAAAGCTATTCTTAAAGACGGAAGAACCGGCGAAGAATTTGTCAATCCTATTTTCTGCGGAATTATTTACTTTTTAAAACTGCACCACCTTGTCGATGACAAGATGCACGCGCGTTCTACAGGGCCGTATTCGCTTGTTACACAGCAGCCGCTGGGCGGTAAAGCTCAATTCGGAGGCCAGAGGTTAGGTGAAATGGAAGTGTGGGCGCTTGAAGCGTACGGGGCGGCTAACACATTGCAGGAACTTTTAACAATTAAGTCGGACGATATGACAGGGCGTTCGAAGATTTACGAGGCGATTGTCAAGGGAGAGCCTTCGACAACGGCGGGCATCCCGGAATCGTTTAACGTACTTGTTCAGGAACTGCGCGGTCTTGCGCTTGATCTCTCAATCTTTGATATTAAAGGCAAGCAGATACCGCTGACAGAAAAGGATGAAGAGCTGATCACTAAATCTGGAAGTAATTTCTAGTTGTTATATTTGTTATTTGAAATTTATTTTTAGGGGAATTGAAGAATGCGCGACATACAGGATTTTGATTCTATTATGATTCGGTTGGCCTCGCCGGAAATGATCCGGTCGTGGTCATACGGTGAAGTAAAAAAGCCGGAGACGATTAACTACCGGACGCTCAGGCCGGAAAAGGACGGACTCTTTTGCGAACGCATTTTTGGCACAACTAAAGAGTGGGAATGTTACTGCGGAAAGTTCAAGTCTATCCGCTACAAGGGAGTAATCTGCGATCGCTGCGGCGTTGAGGTTACCCACTTTAAAGTACGCCGTGAGAGGATGGGGCATATTGAGCTTGCGGCTCCCGTGTCGCATATATGGTACTACCGTTCTGTTCCAAGCCGCATGGGTCTTCTTCTCGATCTTCCGACAAGCCAGCTGAGATCGGTTCTCTACTACGAGAAATATATCGTAATGGATTCAGGTGATACCACTCTTAAAAAAGGCGATCTTCTTACCGAGGACGAATATTACGCGAATCTGGAACGTTTTGGAAACAGCTTTACCGCAGGTATGGGCGCAGAAGCCGTCAGCATTCTGCTTGAAAATCTCGATCTTGATGAAATGGCGGCGGAGCTTCGCCAGAAAATGATTGATAAGGGTACGAAGAGCGACAAGCGTCTTCTTAAGCGTATCGAAATCGTCGAAAATTTCCGTAATTCGAATAACAAACCGCAGTGGATGATCCTCAATGTAGTGCCGATAATTCCGCCGGAACTGAGGCCGATGGTTCAGCTTGACGGCGGACGTTTTGCAACAAGCGATCTTAACGATCTGTACCGCAGGGTTATTAACCGCAACAACCGCCTTAAAAGGCTGCAAACGCTTACGGCTCCTGACATTATTATCCGTAACGAAAAGCGGATGCTGCAGGAAGCGGTTGACGCGTTATTCGACAATTCAAAAAAGAAAAAAGTTGTTAAAGGTTCCGCAAACCGTCCGCTTAAATCGATCAGCGATATGCTTAAAGGTAAGCAGGGACGCTTCCGCCAGAATCTGCTAGGGAAGCGCGTTGACTATTCGGGGCGTTCTGTTATTACTGTCGGGCCTGACCTCAGGATGTGGCAGTGCGGTATTCCGACGAAGATGGCGCTTGAATTGTTCAAGCCCTTTATAATGAAGAAACTTGTCGATAAAGACGTTGTTTTTAATATTAAAAAAGCGAAGATGCTTGTTGAGCAGGAAACCCCTGAAGTTTTCGCGATTCTTGATGAGGTTGTTAAAGAGCATCCTGTTCTTTTAAACCGCGCTCCTACCTTGCACAGACTCGGTATTCAGGCGTTTGAACCTGTGCTTGTAGAAGGGAAGGCGATTAAGCTGCATCCTCTTGTATGTCACGCTTTTAACGCCGACTTTGACGGCGACCAGATGGCAGTCCATGTTCCCCTGACACAGGCCGCGCAGATGGAATGCTGGACGCTTATGCTTTCGGCGCGTAATCTCTTAAATCCGGCAAACGGAAAAACGATTGTGTTCCCGTCGCAGGATATGGTTCTGGGTATCAACTTCCTTACAAGAATTAAACCCGGCGCGAAGAGAAAAGGTTTCGACAAACCTGAAACAAAAGAAAACATCCCGTTCTATTCATCCCCTGAAGAAGTGCTGATGGCGGTTGACAGAAAGACTTTGGATTTGGAAGCCGCTATCCGCCTTAAACCGCCGAAACTTCCGATCTGGGATAAGGTTGGAAATGTCGTAAAACCTGACAGGAACGGCACGATTGTTACATCTCCCGGAAGGCTGCTTTTTAACGAGGAATTGCCGAAGGATCTTCCGTTTATCAACTATGAATTAAAAGATAAAGAACTCCGCGCTCTTGTCGAATTTATTTTCAAAGAGAAAGGCTCATGGACGACCGTCCAGATGCTGGACGCGATTAAGTCTACCGGTTATCGTTATGCGACGATTTTCGGCGCGACCATCGGTATTGACGATATTGTTGTCCCGAAAGAAAAAACCGAAATGATTGACAAGGCGAACAAGGATGTTGAGTCCATTCAGAAACAATGGAAGCAGGGGCATATTACTCCCGAAGAACGCTACAATCAGGTTGTTCAGGTTTGGACAAAGACAAACGAAGACCTTACCAATATTACAATGAAAACCCTTGAATCGCACAGGGACGGTTTTAACTCAATTTACATGATGGCGAACTCTGGCGCCCGCGGAAGCCGCAACCAGATCAGACAGCTTGCGGGAATGCGCGGCCTTATGGCAAAGCCGTCAGGTGACATTATTGAGCTGCCTATACGCTCAAACTTTAAAGAAGGTCTGTCTGTTATCGAGTTCTTTATTTCAACTAACGGCGCCCGTAAGGGTCTTGCCGATACGGCTCTTAAAACGGCGGAAGCCGGTTATTTAACGCGCCGTCTTGTCGATATTGCGCAGGATATGGTCGTTAACGAAGATGACTGCGGCACAATTAACGGTATTTCCTATTCGGCAATTAAACAGGGTGAAGAAGTTGTAGAAGCTTTAAAAGACCGGATTGTAGGGCGCTTTACCCTTGAGCGCGTGAAACACCCGATTACGGGCGAACTTATTGTGGACGTAAATGAGGAAATAACCGAAGATATCGCTATGGCTATTGATACGGCGGGTGTTGAAACTGTGCGTATCAGAACGGTTCTTACCTGCGAAGCGAAGTACGGCGTCTGCCGCAAATGTTACGGGCGCAATCTCGCGACTAACAAAACCGTTGACATCGGAGAAGCGGTCGGAACAATCGCGGCTCAGTCAATCGGTCAGCCTGGAACGCAGCTTACCATGCGTACATTCCACATCGGCGGCGTCGCGACAAAGATCAGCGAAGAAAACAATATTACGCTTAAATATCCTGTTTATATTAAGGATGTTGTCGGAACGAACGTGCAGCTTGATAACGGCCACTTGCTGTTTACAAGAAGAGGTCATGCTATCGTCAATAAAATAATGAAAGTGTACAAACTTGATAAAGGCGACAAGTTAATGGTTCAGGACGGAAGAAGAGTAAACCGCGGCGATGTTATCATTAAGCGCGGTTCTGAAAATATTACTTCTTCGGAAATTGCCTACTCTCTTATTTTAAAAAACAATGATGAGGAGACACTGTATCTTATAGGGCAGGATCAAAAAATTGAAATAAGAAACGGCTCCGACTTTGAAGTGAAAAGAGGCGCTGTTGTCGAAGCTGATAAAAAAATCGCGACATTCGATCCGTTCTCAGACCCGATTATCGCGGAAGCGAGCGGTACTGTTAAATACGAGGATATGATCCTGGGTTCTACTTACAAAGAGGAAATTGACGAAGATACCGGCAATATTGAAAAGCGCATAACGGAATTTCAGCATGAAAGCAAACAGCCGCGCATTATCATTATTGATAAAGACGAACAGGTCGCTTCGTACTTCCTGCCCTCAGGCGCTTACATTCAGGTTGAGGAAGGAGAGCGGATTAAAGCGGGACGCACAATCGCGAAAACCCTGAAAGAGTCCGCGAAAGCCATGGATATTACGTCCGGTCTTCCGCGCGTCAGCGAACTTTTCGAAGCGCGCAAGCCAAAGAGCCCGGCGGTTCTCGCTCAAGTTTCCGGAACTGTTTATTTTAAAGATCCGGTTAAAGGCAAGCGTAAAATCTCCGTAGTAGACAATTTCGGCAGGGAATTTACTCACCTTATCCCGATGAATAAACGTCTTTTAGTTCGCGACGGCGACACTGTTGAAGCCGGAGAGCTTCTCTGCATGGGCGCGATAAATCCTCACGATGTTCTTACAATTTTGGGCGAAGGCAAACTTCAGCGTTATCTGATGGATGAAATCCAGCATGTCTACCGTCTGCAGGGCGTGTCGATTAACGATAAACACATCGGCGTAATTATCCGCCAGATGATGCGCAAGGTTGTTATCTGCAAAGTAGGCGACACAAAGTTTATCTACGGCTCTTCCGAAGACAAATACCGTTTTCACGAAGAAAACGCCCGTGTTATCGCGGAAGGCGGACAGCCTGCAATCGCGCAGCCGATGTTCCAGGGTATTACAAAGGCGTCGCTCAACATTGATTCATTCCTCTCGGCGGCAAGTTTCCAGGAAACGACAAGGGTGCTTACCAACGCGGCAATCGCGGGAAAGACGGATTACCTTCGCGGCTTGAAAGAAAACATCATCATCGGCCACCCGATACCGGCAGGTACCGGAATGAAGCGTTACCGCAACATTAAACTTTTCGATGATGAAGGCCAGAACCTTGACGAGCAGATGCAGGAAGTTCTTGACAGACGCAAACAGGAAGCGGAAGCGATTGCCGAAGCGGCCAATGCCGTGCCGGATGAGTATCCTGTAGATGATTCAGACGATTGAGAAGAGAGGAGCGGAAGTCGTATAAAATTTTCTTTTTTTGTCTGTATTTTGTGTATAAAATATTTTTTCAGATAAGGATAATATGAATCCGATCCGGATATTTATTAGCAGTGTACAATCAGAATTTTCCGCAGAACGCGGAATGCTTTTTGATTATATAACAACAGACGCCCTGCTTGGAAAATATTTTGAACCGTTTTTATTCGAGAAATTACCGGCTGCCGGACGCACTGTAAATGAAATGTACCTTAGCGAAGTTGAAAATTGCGATATTTATTTGGGACTATTCGGCAGGCAATACGGTAATGAAGATGTTAAAGGTATATCGCCTACAGAGCGTGAATTTGATCATGCGAAGAAACATCATAAAACCCGCTTGATATTTCTTACTAATCATAATAATTCTTCAAGGCAAAAAAAAGAGCAGGCTTTAATAAAAAAAGCGGAAAAAATTGTTATCAGAAAAAAATTTTCATCTGAGAATGAATTAAAAACAGCCGTTTATGCGTCATTGATTCGTTATCTCGAGGAAAATGAATATCTTCGCCGTACGCCATTTGACGCTACTATGAATAATTCAGTAAAGCTGCAAGATTTAGACGATGAGAAAGTGCAGAGTTTTGTCGCATTAGCCGGTAAAACACGAGGTTTTCCTCTGCCTAAAACCGCGTCTACGGAAACAGTACTTACGCATCTGCATTTACTGCAGGATGGGCGTATTGCTAACGCGGCAATACTTCTTTTCGGAAGACAACCTCAGCGTTTTTTTATTACTTCGGAAATTAAGTGCGCTCATTTTCATGGATTAACGGTAACAAAGCCTATTCCGTCATATCAGGTATATAAAGGCGACGTATTTCAATTGGTTGATCAGGCTGTTGATTTTGTTCTGTCAAAAATAAATTTAAATGTGGGTACGCGTGATAAAAGCATACAAGCTCCAAGAAAATATGAGCTGCCCCATGAAGCAATTACCGAAGCTATTGTTAATGCTGTTGTGCACCGCGATTATACGAGTAACGGAAGCGTTCAGGTCATGTTATTTAAAGATCGCCTTGAGGTTTGGAATCCGGGGCAATTGCCGTACGGATTAACAATAGCTAAATTGAAAAAACCGCATTCGTCTATACCGGCAAATCCGCTTATAGCCGAACCAATGTATTTAGCCGGTTATATTGAACGTATGGGTACCGGCACAGGTGATATAATTCGTTTATGTACAAAGCAAGGATTGAAAGAACCTGAATTCCGTCAGGAAGAAGAGTTTGTAACAATTATTTGGAGAGAGCAAAAGAGAAAAAAAGCAGGAGAAAGTAAGGGAGAAAGTAAGGGAGAAAGTAAGGGAGAAAGTAAGGGAGAAAGTAAGGGAGAAAGTAAGGGAGAAATACTGGCTTTAATGAAAAAAAATTCCGGAATTACCGCTGAGGAAGCAGCAAAGATTTTAAATTTGAGTCTTGCCGGTGTTGAAAAAAATATCAGGCAATTAAGAGAACTTGGAGTAATTCGCCGGGTTGGACCTAATAAAGGCGGGTATTGGGAAATACTGGAACCATGACTTTATGATTGATAATAATTATCTGACAAGAATATAAATTTTTTATATACTTTTTATAAATAAGGAGTACCCATTGCAATACCGTATTGATAAAAGAACAGGCAATAAAATTTCCGCTTTAAGTTTCGGCTGTATGCGATTTCCAGCGTCTTCGCAGAAAACAGAAGAGCTGATTATGCGCTCTATTGAAAAAGGCGTTAATTATTTTGATACCGCGTGGATTTATCCTGGAAACGAAGAAGCGCTTGGCTCGGTTCTCGCGAAAAATAACGCGCGAGAGAAAGTCTATATCGCGACCAAGCTGCCGCTAATTATGTTTAGAAGCTCAGGCGTTACGGCAGACTTTGACAAGTTTTTTAATCAGTCCCTTGAAAGACTTAAAACAAATTATGTTGATTATTACCTGCTGCACATGATCACCGATATGGAGCAATGGAACAGGTTTAAAAACTGGGGGATTGAAGAGTGGATTGCGCAGAAAAAAAAGTCAGGGCAAATTAAACAGATTGGTTTTTCTTTTCATGGCGCAGGAAGCGAATTCTTAAAAGTTCTGGACGATTATGACTGGGAAATGACACAGATACAGTACAATTACTTCGACGAAAATTTCCAGGCGGGCGTAAAGGGCTTGCGCGCGGCAGCTGTTAAAATGCCGGTTGTGATCATGGAGCCGCTTCTTGGCGGCAAGCTCGCGACGGGGCTTCCGAAAGAAGCTGTTAAAATATTTAAGAGCGCGGATTCTAATTTAACGCCCGCGGGCTGGGCGCTTAACTGGTTGTGGAATCAAAAAGAAGTAACCTCGGTTTTATCCGGTATGAACTCACTAGATCAGCTTGATGAAAATATCAGCCTTGCAGAAACTTCCTGTGAAGGAATGTTATCTGAAACGCAAAAAACGGTTTACAAATCCGTTCTTGAATCAATTAACCGCGCCTGTAAAAATCGCTGTACGGGTTGCAATTACTGTATGCCGTGTCCTGTCGGAGTTAACATTCCCAGTTCTTTCGCGGCCTATAACACAGTCTATTCCATGGGTTATATCGAAGGAGTGAAACAATACGCGACCAGTACCGGAATGACACAGGTAAAAAGCGGCAGTCCCGCCCTCTGTATAAAATGTGGTAAATGCGAAAAACACTGCCCGCAAGGTATTCAAATTATGAAAGAACTTGAAATAGTACACAGAAAAATGGAACCGTTTTTTATAAAGTTTGTAGGTTTTTGCGCAAGGGCGATGTTTGGTAAGAGCAGAAAAAAGAAAAAATGATAAATCGCTTTGTCCTATTTTTTGTTTTTTTCTTAATAATATCAACAACATCATGCGTAAGACAGTCAGCACAACATGACGGAATCTTAATCGCGGTAAGTATTCCGCCTCAGGCGTGGTTTGTTTCGCGGATTGCGGGCGATAAAGCAGAGAGCCTGATACTCGTCCCTCCGGGGCAAAATCCTCACAACTATGAGCCGACTCCGCGTCAGATACAGAGTCTTTCTTCCGCAAGCGCATGGATAACTTCAGGCTCTGAATTTGAAATAACATTGATGCCGAAAATCTCAGCTCTTTTCTCAAATATGCCAATCATTGACGGAACAAAAGGCGTTCAATTCCGATTATTGGAAGATCATGATTGTGACGAGCAACATCATAATCACGATTCCTCATCTAGTCCCTACTCCCTGCTCCCTGCTCCCTCCATTGACAGGCACACATGGCTTGGCCGCGCTCCAGCCAAAATATTAGCATTGCACGTAACGGAAGCTCTGTGCGCTCTTGACGGCGAAAATGGAGCATATTACCGTGAACGATATGTAAATCTTATCCGCGAAATTGACGAAGTATTTGACGAACTGGTAATTACTCTGGCTCCTTTAATCGGAAAAAGTGTTTTTGTATATCATCCAAGTTTCGGGTATTTCCTTGACGAATTTGGTATTCGCCAGGAAGCGGTGGAAACAGGGGGGAAAGAACCTACACCGCGTGAACTTAACAATTTAATAACTAAGATTAATGAGGAGAAACCTGCGGCTATTTTTGTTCAAACCCAGTTTCCTGTTAACGCCGCGAAAACGATCGCGAACGCGGCAGACGCGAGGGTAATTGAATTAGACCCTCTTGCGCGGGATTGGCTTGAGAATATAAAATTAATAGGAGAAACGCTTAAAATATTAATATCGGGAAGATAATATGGATAACGAAATTGCTGTAAGATTCAACTCTGTTTCTTTCTCTTATTCAGACATACAGGTTTTGGATAACGCGTCATTTCATATTCACAGCGGGGAATTTGCCGCAATGGTAGGTCCTAATGGCTCCGGTAAAACGACGGTTCTTAAACTCCTTTTTGGTATAGAAAAACCGCAATCGGGAACGATTGAAATTTTTGGCGCAGCGCGCGCGGGACAAAAGCAATCCGGTAAAAATCTGGCGTATGTATCGCAGCAAATGCCTTCCGATAATTTGTTTCCCATAACGGTTCGTGATATTGTAAGAATGGGATTGCTGCGTCCTTTAAAAGGTTACTCGAAAGATAAAACTTCGCTAACAGAAGCATTGGATAAGGCAGGTATCGCTGAGCTTGCAGATCGATCATATCGTTCGCTCTCAGGCGGACAAAAGCGAAGAGCCTTAGTAGCGCGTGCGTTAGCCGCAACCCCGGACATGCTTGTGCTTGACGAGCCGACAGCCAATATGGACAGCGAGAGCGAAACGCGCCTCTACGAAGCGCTGGGCGCTTATAAGGGAAAAACCACCATTCTTGTTGTCACCCACGATACGGAATTTGTATCTTCTCTTACGGATAGGGTCTTATGCCTAGGCAACGGCCGCAAAGTTGTCCAGCACGGAGTAGAAATAGGCGGCGCCTTCGTTTATCACGGTGATACCGCACAACACGCGCGGGTACTTCACGGAGAAAACATTAATGATGAATGTTGCAAATAAAACAAATTATGGAATGCTTTATGAGTAGTTTTATTGAAGCTTTAACTGACGTTAATTTTCCGTTTTTGCGTAACGCTCTCTTTGCGGGAATTCTGTCCTCTGTGCTTTTTGGGATACTTGGCTCTGTTGTTACGGTGCGGCGTATCGGCAGCCTTGCGGGGGCGGTGTCTCATGCTGTGCTTGGCGGTATCGGAATGGCTCTTTATTTTTCCGCTGCGATTATACCAGGTTTCCCGCCGATAGCAGGCGCGCTTATCTTCGCGGTAATTTCCGCGGTAATTATCGGGCTTGTATCATTGAAGGCAAAACAGCGGGAAGATACGGTAATCAACGCGATATGGGTTATCGGGATGAGCCTTGGACTTTTGTTCATGGCAAAAACTCCCGGTTATGCCGATCCTTCGGCATGGCTCTTTGGAAACATTCTATTAATCTCAAGTATGGATTTGCTGTTACTCGCAATCCTCGGCGTAATTGTCGTACTGCTCGCATGGCGTTTTTACGCGCAGATCGAGGCCTCTTCTTTCGACGAAGAATTCGCGCGCACAAGAGGCGTGCCTGTGGAAAAAGTTTTTTTGCTTCTTTTGGGATTAACCGCCGTCGCTATTGTTCTCTTGCAAACATTTGTCGGCATTGTGATGGTGATCGCGATGCTGACTCTTCCCGCAGGCTGTGCTTCAGTTTTTTCACGCAGCCTTGGCGGCATGATGTTTTCAAGCTGCTTGTTTGCTGCGCTATTTTCAATCAGCGGGCTTGTTTCGGGATGGATTTTTGATCTTCCTGTCGGAGCGATGACGGTTATTATCGCGGGGGTAGTGTTTTTGGGATTTTCTGTTGTAAAGGCGCTAAGGAGGTAGGATCAAATTGCAGAAGCTGCTCTGTTTTTCATTGTTAAATCCTTAAAAAATGTTTTTTTGTATCTTCCAAATTATAATGTTTTCGCTTATACTGAATCATAAGGAATAGAATGATAAGAAGTAATCATTTATCGTTAAAGATTTTACTCTTTGCTATAATTCTGCTAATTATATCGGCTTGCAGACCGCAGGAGTCTGCTGTTACGGCAGGTACTGATGTTGTTGAAAATGGAAAGCCAGGCGATGAAGGAACTCCCGGCAGCGGAGAAGAGCCAGGGGATGATCCCGGTAATGGTGAAACGCCCGGCGATGATGATAAAGAACCTGGTGATAATGAGACGCCAGGCGATGATAATGAGAAAC
>Ga0209755_10004572_pt1 | contig 16277 bp, 9 predicted proteins | sample TergutCo191P1_FD_187301 | JGI IMG/M metagenome (GOLD analysis project Ga0209755, IMG submission 187301) | Cornitermes sp. P1 segment gut microbial communities from Petit-Saut dam, French Guiana - Co191P1 (SPAdes) (version 2) | ecosystem: Host-associated > Arthropoda: Insects > Digestive system >... | reverse complement strand
CGCCAAAAAATTTGTGTTATGGGTTCACTTTTGCATAACCCTAAACTTTGGGTGTTGGACGAGCCACTTACGGGCTTAGACCCGCAAAGCAGTTATCGGCTTAAGCAATATATGAAAGAACACGCCGAGGCGGGTAATACTGTGTTTTTTAGTTCGCACGTTTTGGCAGTTGTAGAGCAACTTTGCGATAGTATTGCCATTATAGATAATGGGCATTTAATTGTTTACGATAGGCTAGAGAATATAAAAAGTAAGTTAGGGCAAGACGCAAACCTAGAGCAAATCTTTTTGAAATTAGTAGACAAAACGTATGAAGAGGGTGGGTATTACCAAGCGTAACCAGTCTCAGCGTATAAAATTTTCTTGCTAAGTGTGTCCACAATTTTCAGGTAGCATTTACAATAAGAGATGCTAGTGTACCCACAATGCCGAAAATTTTATATGCTTCGCCGATGAAGGCTGCGTCCTAGCGGACTGCAAAAATTGCCGAAGCGGAGCATAGTTTAATAAATACGTAAAGCATTCGTTTACGTATTCGAAAAAAAATGAAAAATTTTTGGACATTTTACAAATTACAGTTAAGGCTGTTATTTAAAATAGATAGGTCTAACACGCAGAGTATTTTGCTTTGGATTGTTTTACCAATTACGGCGCTTATATTAGTTGGGTTTTTTTCGTTTAGCGTTTTTGGCGTTGGGCTTGTGATAAGGGCAGAGGGCTATTACGAGGAAGTAGGCTATAGGTTTTTGTCCCCCATAATAAGTTTTGCTATGATAGCCATATTGGTTTACTCTGTAGGCTTTATGATATCTAGGCTTTATGCGGGCAATGATACGCAATTTGTTTTGTCGCTTCCACTAAGCACGACCGCAATTTTTTTATGCAGATTGTTTGCTATAATAACTTTGATTTTTTCGCTTGCGGTGTTGGGGCTTACACCTATTCTAATGGCGTACGGCGTTGGGCTTGGGGCAAGCGCATTATATTACGCGCTTATTCCGTTAATCTTGGTTTTTGCAATATTTTTTCCGCTTGCTATTGCGGCTATAATATCGCTTCCGCTAAGGTTTTTAATTAACTATATAAAGGGCAAAAATGTGCTGGCGCTTGTAAGCGTGCTGTTACTAACAATTGGGGGCATTGCGGCGTATATTGCGTTTTTTGTAATAATATGGGGTGGGGGTGGCGTTTTCGATTTGGGCTTAGGCGGTGAAGAGAATGGCTATGCGCCAAACATAAACTTGATGGACAGCATTATGCCGCTTATAGAGCAGTTCGAGCGCGTGCTTCCTTTCACAACACTTTTTTCAAATGGGCTGATGGACAGGGGCACACTATTTTTAAACATAACGCTTGTGCTGGCAATTGTTGTGGCGCTTTTCGTGTTGTTATATACGGTTGGGTTTTTGGGCTATAAAAGTATTATAAGGGGCAGTTTAGAGAGCGACAAAAAAGATAGTGGGGGGCGAGCGTTAAAGTACAAGCAATCTAGCCACTTCAAAGCGCTGTTTGTAAAAGAGATTAGAGATATGTTTCGCCAACCGATTTTTGCCTTTTATTGCTTTTACGGAATTTTGGTGATGCCCGCGCTTATTGTTTTAATAACCTTTATGCCAACTTTCGACAATACGGGAAGTGGGGGAATGTTTGCCTTTTTGGCTATGGTGCTTTTTGTATCGGGCGCGAATTATGTAGCTAGCGCAACATTCACAAAGGACGGCAAGCAGTTTTATCTAAACTGCCTTGTGCCTGTGCCGTTTTCGCTTATAATAAAAACTAGGCTTGTGTACGCGGCAATATTCTCGAGTTTTGGCTTTGTGTTTGGGTGTATTACTGCTGTGGTTGTTGGGTTTATCCCGTGGTATGGGGCGGTATTTGCGCTTGCGTTTTTTCTGCTATACAACACGGGGCTTAGTGCAATATCTATAGCGCTAGATTTGCGCTATCCGCGGCTTAACTGGAATTCGTTATACGAAGGGCTTAAAAACAACCCCTCAACGCTGTGGAGTATGTTGATTGCCGGCGCGTTTACAATAATAGCCATAGTGCCAGCGGCAATACTTTACTTTGCTTTATCCACCCTAGCAATGTGGCTATACCTATTCGCCCTAGCCATAACCTTTCTATTCGTAGCAACCTACATTCTATTCGCATCTCACAAAAACAGCCTACAAAGAATAGAGTTTTAAAAATGATAATTTTAAAGGAGTAAACTTTTATGCCTAAGTTATTTTCAAATATTGTTAGCATATGCAAGACTGTGTTTTATCGCAAGTGGATACTTACGACGGCGGTGATGTTATTGTTTGTGTTTGGGGTTATGGTTGTGCCTAAGAATTTGCTTGCGTATGCTGGGCAAATTGAGTTTGGGGGCTTTGAGTTTGAGAGACGCGAGCATTGGTTTGAAGTGGGAAGTGAGGCTTCGGTTTTTGATAATAGTGAGATTATAGGCGAAGATGTTAGTGCGCGCACGGCGACTTCTAAAACATTTATTATGCGAGACGGCACGCGGGTTTTGCAAGACTATGGGGTTGCAATACATTATTATGTGGCTGGCGTGTACGTTGAAGGCGTTTATACTGGCGGCAGATATTACGATATAGATAATACGCTTTTTAGGTGTGCTTCAAGCGCGACGTATCAAAACACGGCGAATAGTTTTAGGGTTGCGTTTAGTGATGGCACAAGAGATAGCGCGCTTAGAATCGGCGACGAGAATAGGGGCTTTATGCTAACGCCAATAAGCGAGAGCGGCGAGCCAATAAGCACAAGGGCTTCAAGGCAGACTAGGGGCTTTTCTGATAGGGCTTTAGGTACTTCTAGTGCAAACAGAGGGCAAGACGCCTTGGCTTCACTATCAAACTTCAGCATACAAGCAGATGTACGAAACAACGTAAGGCAAACATTCGACAGACATAGCGCGGGCGTAAGGCGTAGCGGCATAAGGCAAGGCGTAGACGTAAACTATACGCTTAGCGCAAACACACTAACGCAAAGCATACATATTGCTTCGGCAAAGCATTGTTACACATTTAGCCACCGCCTTACGCTAAACGGCTTGAGCGCAAACCTAAACGGCTACGGCGACATCTACCTATCAGACACAGAAGGCAACATCACCTACATAATCACCCGCCCAACCATTAAAGAAGCAAACGGCGAGATATCTCTAGCCTCACTATATCTACAATACACAAACAGCTCATACATACTAACAATAGACGCAAACCACCACAACTTCCAAGAGGCTTCTTTCCCTGTATCAATAGAGCCGAATGTAGTGCAAGTTGTGCCGAATGTAATCATACGAATGGGTAATTATAATATGGTTACGAACACGCCACTTTCTACAGATTTTGGTTTTCAAAATAATAACGCGGCAAGACGTAATGCTTTTGTACAATTAAATAGACCAGCCATAAACTATGGGAATTTGTTAGGAGCATTTTTAAATATAACTTACACAAATAGTAGTGTGCAAAACTTCAATGTTATGGCAAGGCTGTTGCAAGGAACGCCAAGAAGCACATTAAATGTAGCAGATAATTTATACACAATTTCGATAGCCTCTACTTCTAATACTACGGGTACGCTTGGTTTTGTGGCAGATATAACAAACATAGTAAGAGCAAATGCGTTAAATAATAATACAATTTCTTTTTCTTCAAGAGTAACCACAAGTTTTGTAAGTTTCAGACCACCGATTTTGTCGTTAATATATTACTGCGACATTGGTATAGACACGGGCGCTTCTAATTTAATACAAGATATGGGTGTAGCCGGAACGGGTATTGTAAACTTAAAGACAGGAAGTTTAAATTACGTGTTTAATGCAGTTAACATTAACGATGGTTTTATGCCAATTGTTGTAAACTTGATATATGGTCAAAATTTTGGTGATAGATTTAACCCCGGAAATGAGTTTGGAATAAGTATTAATTGGAGAACAAACTTTAACCAAGAACTGTATTTTCTAAACGGGACACCTACCTTAGTTAATGCAACTGGCAAAAGGTATTACTTTTATTTTACTTATTCTGGGTGGTGGATAAACTCGCAACTCGGCTTAACGCTTCACCCGGTTAACTCAGCACGGCATATACTTGTAGACAGACAAGGCAATTCTTTAGTTTTTCAAAATAGCAGATTAGCACAAATACACCAATTCCCTTCAAGAACAGACAATGCTATTCAGGGTTTGTTTTTGCAAATAGAATATAATACTACGGGCTTAATATCAAGCGTAACAAATGGCAATACAACTGTGCAGTTTGATTATTTCTTATCACTTAGACACCTAAGAAGCATATACGTAAATGGCGTTAGGGCGTTAGGCGTAGAACATTCTGCGCTTAGAATATCACAATTAAGAAAATACTCGCAAGGCTCAGCCAACATAACAAGATTTGGCTATAGTGGCGGTAGACTTGCTAGTGTTGTATCGGGCGAGTTAAATTTACACTACACATATTTTAACGACGCGGTTCAAACAATTACAACAAATAAGGCAGGACAAGAGAGTGTTATCAATATTTCGTATGTTCATTCTGGGCAAGGTGCTTTAAACAATATAAATAATGTAGTTGTTACAACATCTACAATACTATCAAGTGATAATTTTGTTAGACAACTAGATTTTTTTGGAAAGAGAGTTGTATCAGACACCACTTACGAAATTATAAATGGAAATGCAAGCCAAATAAGATACGTATCTGCATTTGCAGGCGGGTTTAACCTAACAAACCACTTAAATAACTTTGCTCATACAAAAGACATATTAAGAGAAACGCTAAACACCTTAGACTTTTTTAACAATACAAGAGTGCGTGGAAGTGCTACTATTAATACCACAGCCTTTGTTGCGGACGAGCGAAACAACGGAAGCATAAACTTAATTCCTGCAAATGCTCAAGTAGAAATGCTATTAGGTAATTTAGGGCAAAGCGGAACACGCTCACACTCATTATCTATGTGGGTAAGAAATACAAACCCTAACAATACAGTTACCATTAACCTTATAGTTTCTGGAAATAGAGTAAGTTACAGATTAAATAGGAATGTATCTACTTGGCAATTTGTTGCGCTTCCAATATCAGATGTAGCAAATTTAAATTCAGCCAGATTGTTATTTTATACAAATGATACTATACAACTTGATAGTCTTAGATTAGTGCAAAATACTTCCCCGCGCCTAACATACACAAGCAGAATCTACACAAGGGGAACAAATAACTTACAAAGATTAGAAACTATTCTATCAACAAACCAAGGGCAAATAAGAGAACTAAGATATCACAATACTTCTTTTACGAGATATCCGGGTCTTATTCAGTCTGTAACTGTACAAACGCGCCCTAATACTTCAACGGCTTGGCAACAACAAAGTAGGCGAGTATATTCTTACAATTCTGTAGGGCATTTAACAAGCATAAGAGTATACGGAACTAATAACACAACCGCCTTGCAAGCAACATATACATTTGTTAATAATAGACTAACAAGCATAACAGACGCAAACGGCATACTAACCACATTTGCTCAGCACACCACGGGCAACACACTTATATCCACATCAACAACTGGCGGGGTAGAAACCGCAACCAGAACAAACATAATAACGGGGCAACTAGAATCTACAACAGTAGGTGGGGTTACAAGCACAGTAGGCACAACAACTGGTGGGCAAACCACACAGTTTGGCTACGACAATGCAGGCAGGCTAAACCGCGTAACACACAACAACACGCACATAAACTTTGACTATAGCGGGGCAAACCTAAGCGAGATACGTATAGGTGGCAACGCAAACGCGGCGTCTAACACGCTGTTTGCTTCGTACACAAATAGCCAAACTATGTCCCGCGTAAACTACGGCAACGGCGGGCACATAACCCACAACTTTAACGCGAGCGGGCAGTTAACAAATATTGACACAAGCCATAGTGGTGCATCAAACTTCCACTATAGCAACCAAGGTCAGTTACACAGAATAGATAGCGTAGGTGGTGTTATGTATAGCTTTGCTACTGGTCGCTCTAGCGAACTAGCCGCACAGGCTAATAAATTTACAATAAATAATGATGGTCGCGTCGTGGAAATTCACACAAGTTTTGTTGGTGCAAATGGTATGGACTTTAGCAGGTTTGTGCTACACAATAACAACCTTGTTAGCGCTAACTGCTTTATGTTTAACAGTGTGGGGCAACTGGCTAGTATGAACAGTATGCTTGGGTATATTGCGTACACATACGACACACTAGGTAGGCTAACTAGAAAGCAAACAGGTGGGCTTACACAAAACTTTACTTATACTGGCGCAAGAGTTACGACACAAACAACAACCACAACAAGAAGCTCAGGTGGTGGTTTTGCATACGCCTATCACACGAACGGAAATTTGCGAAGCATAACAGGCTCGGGGGTTCACGCAGGTGTGCAGATGGAATTTGTGTACGACAACCACAACCGCCTTATCACAGAATACAATCGCGTAACTGGGCGCATACACGAAATACATTACGACGCTGGTGGTAATAGGCAGTTGCTAAATATATTTACGCTTAATGCAAACGGCACGCGCGGGACACAACTTTACACAGTCCAATACGTATACAATACAACTACTTGGCGCGACCAACTACTTGGCGTATACGTGCGTAGAGGCGCTGCGACAACAGGTGGAATCATTGCTCAAACATCTTGCGGAATTTTCAGAACATTTGCAAGAAGCGCAGAAAACTTCCTATACGACCAAGTAGGCAATCCACTAAGATATTTTGCCGTTGATATGATGTGGCAGAACGGACGACAGTTGGCAAGGCTTCATCGTGGGACTACTGATGTAAGTTTTCAGTATGATGTTAATGGTATCCGGGTGCAACGCCAAAGAGGAACACTTACAACACGCTACTTCCTAGAAGGCACGCGCATAGTAGGCTTTCAAAGGGGTACTGCGTTTGTATGGTTTCATTACGACGAGCAAGGCATAGCGGGTATGTATTTTAACAACCAACATTATATATTCGAGCGTAACATTCTAGGCGATGTTGTTGCAATATGGACAATTGACGGGGTTTTAGTAGGTACTTATGCATACGATGCGTGGGGCAACCACATTCGCGGCACAGCCGTCCGCGTAACACCGGGAATGCGCGCACCAATAGGCAACAACAGACTACACAACTACTTCCAAGCAAACCCAAACTACCCAGCAGCAACAGCAGTTTTAACAATAAACCCATTTCGCTATCGTGGCTACTATTTCGACACAGAAATAGGCTGGTACTACCTTAACACCCGCTGGTACGACCCAAGCACCGGCAGATTTCTAAATGCAGACTTACCGCAAAACAGCCTTATGCAAATAGGTTCTGCCGATGCAATGAACCTTTTTGTCTATGCTTTGAACAACCCAGTAATGTGGACAGACGAAACGGGTCGATTTGTTATCACTACAAGTTTCTTGATAGGCTTAGCAATAGTAGTTGCGGCAGGTGCGACCATAGGTGGCATATATGGTTATCACAAAGCAGACCAGTGGGGAATTGAAGGCTGGCAGGCTGTTCTCATAGGTGCGGTTGGTGGCGGTGTAATGGCTGGAACTGCATTTGTTGGCGGAGCAATGTTCTTTGGTGCTGGTCTTGCGACGGGTGTGAAAGTTTCTACGGGAATGAAACTCGGTGGGCTAGGTGTTGCATTTGGTGGTGGCTTTGTAGGTGGTGCTGGTGGTAGTGCTGCTTTGCAAGTACTAGGAACTGGGAGCGTTGACTTTGGTCAAGCGGCTAGGGCAGGTCTTAAATGGGGAAGCCTCAATACCATAGGAATGTTAGGAGCAGGCTTTGTCGGCGGCGGCAGTATGTTGGGAATGGTAAGTGCAAGTGTAGCGGCAGATTTTCTTGTGGCAAATGCTGGCTTTAGTATTGAACTTATAATGAATGCTCATCGGGCAGGGCAACTACAACAAACAGACCCTTTGGGACATAGAGCAACAGTAGTGCGACTTATGGTGGGGGTGTAAAATGAAAGACAAATATGTTTTTAGTCCCTTTGCGGGTATGGGAGCATTTCTCGTTTTAGTAGCAATTTTAACGGCTTGCTTGCTTGTTGTTATGATAGTGATTTTTATTAATCAAGCCATTTCTGGAACTTTGCTTGAAATAGGTCTAGCAAGCCAAATACTTGGTTTTACAATAGGTTTTGTGATACTGTCTGGCTTTTTGGTTTTACTTATCTATCTAATGAAATCATCGCCTATGATATTCACGAAGGTTACATTATCTAAAGATATAGCAAAGATTGCAAAGGGTAGAAAAATCTTACTAGAAATGACACGTGACCAAATCAATAGGATTTTTGTTCATCAAGCAGGGATTTATAGGTATGTTGTAATTGAAAGCATTTTCCCAGTTGAAACGAAACCAAATAAGAAACCACCTAAAAGGCAATTCAAAGGTTTTGAAATATGGGGCGACAAGAAAGTTATTAAAATCGTAAAACACTTTTATCCAGACAAAGTAGAGTTTTAGATAAGAAATGGAAAGGCAAGTAGTAAATACTTTTAGGACAAAGGGTTTTAACACAGGAATGCAAACTTTTAATGCAACACTAAGAAGACACTATCAAGACCAGTTTATAAATATGCTACTTAGACCTGCCTCGTATCAATTTGGAGCAAATGTTGCTACTTATTGGCTAATGACAGGATTAGGGAGGTAACAATGAATCTAGGATATGCTTTAATACTTATTACAATTATATTAATACTTTTTTTGTCGCTTAATCTTGTATCAGGTTATGCAATCTATAAAGACTTTGTAAGAAAAGATAAACAATTTAAAAAGGATAAATTCAAATTTAAATGGTATGATTTATTCCGAATACAACTTTATAAATTTGTAAGCGGTGTTTACTTTTATATAAACTTTGTGTTCACATTGTTATCTTTTATTACGATAGTCATAATTATCTTAGATGTCGCTGAATTCACACCATTTATTCTTGTTCAAATTGTCGGTTCGATTTGGTTTTTATTTTTAGTTATCTTAGCATTTGTTGCAACTAAATACACTAAAGTACGTGATTAAAAAGTAATTAATAAATATAAAAGGAGAAAGGGGCAGTTTGAGTTTTTTGGGCTGTCTGTTGGAATTATGTTTTCTACAATTTTTATTTTGATGGCGGTTTTGCTGTTTGTGGTGGCGGTTGTTTTTGGCTCGTATAAACTTTATAATTATTTGAAGTTTAAAGAGTTTTACGAGTTGGAGGTTGCGTCAATAAAACAGCAGAAAAGTTACAGAGAGCAAGGCGTGCCAAAGCAAATGGCTTACGAGGCATACCTTACGTTTTTTGTTGTTTTGGCGTTTGTGTTACGCTTAGTTTTTGCTATGCTTTTAAACTCTGACTTGGAAGCGTTTAGAGATTTAAACGGGATAGCACAGCGCCTTATAGGCGAGATTTACATAGGGGACGACCGCACGATAAGCGGTATGTCTAGCGTTTATGTATCTTACAGAGAAGATGGCGGTAGGCTTGTGTTAGACACCACAAACACGCAATATGCGCCGCTTACAATGTTGCTGTTAACGGCGCTTGGCGGAATTGCGCACTTGTTTAATATGTTTGGCGCTAACTCTCAGTCAATGATGCTTTTGTTAAAGTTGCCTAACTTTTTTGCAGAAATAGGAATTGCGTTTGTTATTTACGGAATTGCAAAGCGTAAGTTAAACGAGGGCGCGGCTTTAACGCTTGCGGTTTTTGTGTTGTTTAACCCATTCTTTTTGCTTATCACGACTGCCGTTTATAGTTTTACATCAATTTATTTGCTGTTGATTTTGCTGATGTTTAAGTTTATACTGGATAAGAATTACTTTTTTGCGATTATAATGTATACGTTGATGTTGCTTTTAACTGTAGAAGCGCTTTGGTTTTTGCCTATAATAGCGGGCTTTTTGGTTGCTATTTTTATAAGAAGCATTCAGCAAAGCGTGGTAGAGGCTAGGGAGGCGGCTGCTAATTGTATGAAAGGGACAAGCGCGTTTAAGTTGTTTTTTGGCAAGGCGTACAAAAACCACCCGTTTGTGTTTGCGTTTATACCGCTTATATTCTTTGCGCTGGCTTTGATGATGCTTGTATCACTTCCGTTTACTTTTTATAACTTGCAAGAACACGGTCAGGTATTTTTCATATTTAACTATATTTACGCGCCTGCAATAACCGAACTTCCCTTTGATGCAACAAGAGACAGCATAAGCATATACGGCTTTTTGCATAACCACGCAGATACAACCACACTTATGAGAACATTCGACACAGTATTATACACGCTTATATTTGTTTTTGCGGTTGCGGCTTATTTGTTCAGACCAAACAGAGCAAACATAATAGTATTATCTACAATGCTTTTGTTTGTGATGTTGTTTTTTACAGTTGCTAAAACTATAGAGAATTTTGCGCCACTAATGCTTTTGTTGCTGTTGTCTTTTATACTTACAAAGGATATCAGAATTTTAATTGTGGGCGCTGTGCTAACGCTTGTTGCAACAATTAACCTAACGCTTTTTTATAATACTCAGGGCTTTTTGTTAGATGACGTGGTGTCCCACTTAACCTTTGCAAGTGGCTTTTCTCTAGGGCTTGCGTTGCTTAGCCTTATTGGCTTGTTGCTTTTTGCTTACTTTACCTACGTTGTGGTAAGTATTATTTTAACTAGCAAAAGGGTTGTGCTGTCAGAAGAAAAGGGCGAGCCTATAGCCTTTAATGCATACGCGAATATAATGCTTACAAGGTTTAAGGCGGCGTTTGGCGGGGATAGTAAAGCAAAGCGTGAGAGAGTAGCAAAACAGCCAAAGCCAAAAAAAGAGAAAAAGCCAAAGAAAGAAAAGAAAAAGAGCATAGAGCAAGAGATATTAGAGTTGGTGAGTGATGTTGAAAGCGAACAGCGAACAGCGGACAGCGGTCAGGATATGAGCGAACAGCAAGAGAGCGAACAGCGAGCAGAGAACAGCGAACAGACTTTGGCTAGTAGTGAGAGTGTGGTTAGTGGTGAGAGCGTGGATAGTGAACAGCAAGAAGTGAGTGGTGCTGAGGTTGAGAATAGTGATGTTCAACCGGAGTAGTCGACACAGCAGAGGCTGGCGATAAGTAAATATACTTGTCAGAAAAAAGGAATAGTATGCTATCTAAAATTAAGAGTTATGGCTTGAAGGGGCTTGAGGGTTTTTTAGTTGAGGTTGAAGTAGACTTGCGCCAAGGGCTACCAGTGTTTGATATTGTAGGGCTTGCCGATACAAGCGTTAAAGAAGCGAGAGAAAGGGTTAAGTCTGCCATTAAAAACAGCGGGCTAGGCTTTCCGATTTTACGCGTAATTGTAAATTTAGCGCCAGCAGACACAAAAAAAGTTGGCTCTGTTTACGACGCGGCGGTTGCTGTTGGCATATTAAAGTCGTGCGATGTTATCCCAAAACATAGCGCGGATAACTTTGTTATACTTGGCGAATTGTCGTTAGACGGCAGTTTAAGAGAGATTAAAGGTATTTTGCCGATGTTAATCTCAGCCGTGCAAAGTGGATATAAAAACTTTATAGTGCCTTATAATAATGTGCGGGAAGCCTCTTACATAGAGGGCGCTAATGTATTTGGCGTAAAAAACTTACGCGAGTTAACCGACTTTTTAAACCTAGATTTACACATTGCTCCAGCAGAAAAAAGAGTGTGGGATAGCGCTAGCCTAAAGCCTACTCACCTAGATTTTGCAAATGTATATGGGCAAACTAGTGCAAAGCGCGCGCTTGAGATTGCCGCTGCGGGCGGGCATAATGTAATGCTTTTGGGTCCGCCCGGCACGGGTAAGACTTTACTTGCAAAATCGTTCCCATCTATTTTGCCGCCGCTTACTTTTGAAGAGGCGCTGGAAGTTACAAAGATACATTCCGTTGCGGGCATATTAGATAAAAGCGCGGGTATTGTGAGAGAGCGCCCTTACAGAAGCCCACACCACACAACTACCGCGGTAACGCTTACGGGTGGCGGGCGGACTGCAAAGCCGGGCGAAGTGTCACTTGCGCACAATGGGGTTTTGTATTTAGATGAGATGCCAGAGTATTCTCGCGCGACGCTTGAGACGCTTCGCCAGCCACTTGAGAATGGCTCTATATCGGTGTCACGACTAGAAGTGGCTGTAGAATACCCGGCAAACTTTACGCTGCTTGCTAGTATGAACCCTTGTCCGTGTGGGCATTATGGCTCTGAAATGGTCGAGTGTAGGTGTTCTGCAAGCCAAATTCATAAATATCTAGGGCGTGTCTCGCGCCCGCTTCTAGACAGAATAGACTTACATATAGAAGTAGACAACGTAAATTACGCAGACTTAACAAAAAAGAATAAGGCGGAAGAGACTTCTGAAAAGGTTAGACAAAGGGTCATACGCGCGAGAGAGATTCAACTTAAGCGCTTTAAAGGGCAAGGAATTTATCATAACTCGCAAATGAACAACTCGCAAATTGAAGAGTTTTGTACACTTTGTGAAGATTGCGACAGGCTTTTAAAGCACGCGTACGAAGCGCTTAATTTGTCGGCGCGCGGATATCACAGAATACTAAAAGTTGCAAGAACAATAGCAGACTTGCAAGGCGAAAAAGATATAACCCCACATCACATAGGCGAAGCGCTACAGTTTAGAGAGTTAGATAGAAAATTCTAATGGCGCGCAGATGTGTAAAATTTTTCGCGGTTGTTTTGCCTTCGGCAAAGCCAAAGGCTCAAAATTTTAACATCTGCGCGCTAAGGCTAAAGCAATCCAACAACCCTTCGGGTTGTGTAACCGATTGCTTCAAGATTTTATCTTTCCGCAATCTATACGCACGGGCGCTTGAAGTGTAAAATTTTTTCGCGGTTATTTTGCTTTGGCAAAGCCAAAGGTTATACGGGCTACGGCAAAGCCAAAGGCTCAAAATTTTATAGGAGGCTTTTATGAAAAAGACAAAAAAATTGGTATTAACGTTTGCACTTTTTTTGCTGGTAACAATTTTTATTTTTACAGCGTGCAGAAATAACGACAACGGCGATTATACACTTAAAATGAGTGGGCTAGGCATAAGTGGCTATATGCTGAGTTGGCAAAGTGTAAATAAGGCAGAGAGTTATGAGATTGAGATTAGTAAAGGTAGCACTAGCTTTGACAGCGCTAATATAGATGAAGTTGCTACAACCACACAGACTTCTCTCTCGCTTGCGCATTTAACTTTGGGCGAGTATGTTGTGCGGGTTAGGGCTGTATCTACTGCGCGCCATATCGTAAATTCTGAGTGGGCGTACATCAATTATTCCGTTGGAAGCGCAGGCTTAACTTTTAGCGTATCACTTACGCTTTTTGGCTATATTGCTAGTTTGGGTGGGGCAGATGATTCTCAGCCTATTGTAATACCAGCCTTTCATAACGGGGTTAATGTAACTGGCGTTGCGGGTTTTGAAAACTCAGACTTACCAGAGATTACACTACCTAGCGGGCTTTTGCATATTGCAGACAACACATTTTCTAACTGCCTTAGTTTAACAGAAATTGTTATCCCGGTAAGTGTCACGTATATTGGGGGTAGTGCTTTTGCTTATTGGACTGTTGCGCAAACAATTTATTTTGATGGTAGGTCTGAGGCTTACCAAAACTGGAACAGCGCGTGGGCAAACTTAACAAGCGCTACAATTGTTTGGCTAGGATAGTAAGTGGGTCACTTAAAAAGTATATATGAATTTAACAAAGTCACAAAAAGCGTATCTATTATTTTCTTACGCAGAACTTACAACTAAAGCACAAGAGCGGCTACTTTTACATTTTAATAGTGCAGAAAAAATATTAGACAGCCTCAAGTCGCAAAAAGCCATAATAGAAAATTTGGCAAAGCCAGAAGCATACAAAAGGCTGTGCGAGTGCGAGCCACACTTAGATAGTTACATAAAAAACTTACAGCGCGCACAAATAAGCATACTTACAATAGAATGCGCGCAGTATCCCGCTCGGCTACGCAATATAGACGGCGCGCCAAAACTATTATATTATAAGGGTGATATTACGCTGTTAGACACTAAGTGCGTGGCGGTTGTAGGCACAAGGCTTTGCACAAGTTATGGTAAAGAGTTAACCAAAAAGTTTACGAAAGAACTTGTAGAGTTTGGCATTACAATTGTAAGCGGGCTAGCGCTTGGGATAGACACGATAGCCCACGACGAAGCGCTTCGCGCAGGTGGCAAAACGATAGCGGTTTTAGGAAGCGGGCTAGCAAACATATACCCTTATCAAAACAAAAATTTAGCAAAGCGCATTGCGGATAGTGGCTTACTAATGTCTGAATATCCGCCAGACACCGCCCCCGCAAAGCATACTTTTCCGGCTAGAAACAGAATTGTAAGCGGGCTGTCTGAGGGCGTTTTAATAACAGAAGCGCCAAAAAGAAGCGGTGCGCTTATAACAACCCATATGGCGATAGAGCAAGGCAGGGAAGTTTTTGCGCTGCCGGGAAGCATTTTTTTAAAGTCTTACGAGGGTGTAAATAACTTAATTAAACAATTTCCTCAAGCAATTGTGCTTCAAACAGTTGACATATTAGCAAAACTTGATTATACTACAACTAACGCAAATTTTAGTGCGAGCCAAAAAGACAACAAAAAAGGCAGTAAAGACCATTTAAATCTTTCAAATCCGGTAAGGGCGCAAACCCAAATGGCTGTTTTTAAAAGTCTTACTGATAGCGAAAAATCTATTTTCGATTATTTAACTGCCGAGGGCGAGATGCACATAGATAAAATTGCAGAGCATACGTCACTTAGCGTATCTCAACTTAACTCGGCAATTACGCTACTAGAGATTAAGGGCATACTAAAACGAAAAATGGGAAACATATATCACATAATTTAAAAGGAAGGTTTTAGATGTTGGCTTTAGAGAAGCCGATGCATACTGATTTATTTTTGCTCTGACAAGTACAAAAATAAATTAAAACAAAAAAATGAACTTAGTTATAGTAGAATCTCCCGCAAAGGCAAGAACCTTAGGGAAATATTTAGGAAGCAATTATATTGTAGACTCTTGTATGGGTCATATTATGGGCGTGTCTGAGAGACGCTCTGGCGGTTATAAATGGGGCATTAACATAAAGGGTGACTATGATATAGATTATGTTGTAGATGAAGCCAAACAACAAACTGTAGACCGCTTAAAAAGCAAAGCAAAAAAGGCGACTAAAATTTATCTTGCAACCGACCCTGATAGAGAGGGCGAGGCTATCTCGTGGCATTTATCTATGCTTTTAGATATAGAGCCAACTGATGACTGCCGCATTATATTTAACGAAATCTCTAAAAAGGCGGTGTTATATGCACTAGAAAACCCAGCGCCTATAAATATGAATTTGGTTAATTCACAACAAGCAAGGGCTGTTATGGACAAGTTGGTAGGCTACGAGTTAAGCCCTGTATTATGGTCTAAGGTTGCTTCTAAACTTAGCGCGGGTCGTGTACAGTCTGTTGCACTTAAATTAATTGTAGAGCGCGAGCGTGAGATACAAGGCTTTATACCTGTAGAATATTGGACACTATCCGCAATTTTAAACAGAGTGGCAGGCACTAAAGAAGAGACCATAAAGTTTAGTGCTTATCTACATTCTAAACTTAACACTAGCGGCAAGGCAGAAAAAATAAAGCCCGCTAATAAGGGCGAGATGGACGCCGTGCTTGCAGACTTAAAAAGTGCAGAGTATGCCGTTACAAACGTAAAAAAGTCTGTAACAACATCTAACCCGCCGCCACCCTTTATAACAAGTACGCTTCAGCAAGATGCATCTAACAAGTTGGGTTTTGCGGCAAGCAGAACTATGCGTGCTGCACAGTCGCTTTACGAGGGGGTAGAGTTAGAAGGCACGCCGCAAGCGCTTATAACCTATATGAGAACAGACTCTGTAAGGGTCTCACCCGACTCTCAGCGCGAGGCACTAGACTATATAAAAACTAGATATGGCGCAGAGTACGCGCCGCCCACCCCAAACTTTTATAAGGGCAAAAAAAATACACAAGACGCTCACGAGGCTATCAGACCAATAACAGTTAACATCAACCCGCAAGCAATTAAAGGCAAAGTGTCTGCCGACTTATACAAACTTTACAAACTTATATACGAGCGCTTTTTAGCAAGTCAGATGACGCCGGCAAAATACGATAGTGTGTCTGTAGATATAAACGCAAGTAACTACATTTTCAGAGCCACGGGCAGAACACTTAAGTTTGCGGGCTAT
>Ga0209755_10004571_pt1 | contig 16285 bp, 14 predicted proteins | sample TergutCo191P1_FD_187301 | JGI IMG/M metagenome (GOLD analysis project Ga0209755, IMG submission 187301) | Cornitermes sp. P1 segment gut microbial communities from Petit-Saut dam, French Guiana - Co191P1 (SPAdes) (version 2) | ecosystem: Host-associated > Arthropoda: Insects > Digestive system... | reverse complement strand
CTCATTGCAGATTCGCACCAGCGCCGGCTCTCATGTGCGTTATGTGAACCCGTCGCGTATCGCTATCGACAGGGAAAACGTCATTTACCTGCGTTCAATGATTGTAAAAAGCGGCGCTGTTCTTGAACTGCGTTTGAATAACAAAGTAATTCACAGCAAAAAAGAACGCCATGTTCAGCCGTCGGAAATGATCAGTTTTAAAATCGGCCTTGAAGATTTTAAAGATTTGGAAGTTAATCCCGATTCAGTTCTGGAATTCAGTATTAATTGATTGAAATATAGTTGAGGCAATTGGAGGCGTTATGCGAAACATGACTTGTATTGTCTGCCCGATTGGATGTTCTCTTGACATTGATGATAGCGACAGCTCTGATAACCTCATCGAAACAAACATCAATGTTACGGGCAACAAGTGCGAACGCGGCATTGTTTACGCGGCAGAAGAAATCCGCGCTCCAAAACGCGTTGTCACAGCAACCGTTTCCTCGCCTGTTATGCGAATACCTGTTAAAACTTCGTCTCCCTGTCTGCGTGAAAAAATACCCGCTCTTCTTCAGGATATTTACAAAATAAAAATAAATCTGCCTGTAAAAGCAGGCGATGTTGTGATCGAAAACTGGAATGGCGAGGGGATCGATGTAATCGCGACGAGAACAGTGAGCGGTGAATAAAGTTACGGAGTGAAAATTGTTGTTGACAAAAAAGGCGGATAAATCAACTGAAGAGTTTTGGCGGGAGTACGAAGAAAAAACCGGAGAGAAAGTTCTAACACGCGCTCTGGGAAAATATGTTTCCGGCTGGGATGAATTTGATCAAAAAAAATGGAACGGTATCTGGGGACTGATTATCACAACCTCAGGCGGATTCAGGTTTCATAACTTTCCGCAGAACAGCTGGATTGACGCGTTTACTCAATTTACAGCGAAAGAACCTCCCAAAGAGCGGACGATTTTTATTCCGCAGGAAAAAATTGTTTCATCAGAATCAATAATAGAAAAAAAATGGTGGAAAAAGATTTTTATGCCTTCGCCGCCGTATCTTGTAATTATTTATTTAGATGACGCGGGAAATGAAAGAAAGCTGATTTTAGAAAATAATTTCGTTAATTGATCCTCACGCTATCTTTCAAACAATTCTTTCAGCTCTTCATGACTCATTTTCGCGAGCCACGACTCGCCCGATTTAACCGTCATATCAGCTAATTCCTGCTTGCTTGAAATCATCGCGTCAATTTTCTCTTCAAAACTGTTTTTTGTAATAAAGCGATGAACAAACACCGTCTGTTTCTGCCCAATACGGAAAGCTCTGTCTGTCGCCTGATTTTCGACCGCAGGATTATACCAAAGATCGTAGTGAATAACGCGGCTCGCCGCTGTCAAGTTTAGCCCAAGTCCACCCGCTTTTAAACTGATAAGCAAAATACGAGAAGAGGGATCAGTCTGAAAAGTGTTAACAATTTCAGCGCGTTTTTCCTGGCTAAGACCGCCGTGATAAATCAATGACGCTTCACCCAGCTCTTTTTTGATAATTATCTCAAGACATTCCAGAGTTTCCACATATTGACTGAAGACGAGAGTTTTTTCCCTGTTAGCGAGAATTTCTTTTAACAGCGTGACAAGAAGCTGCGCCTTACCGGAAAGTTCGGCTGACGCGGGGCTTTCTTTGTCATATACGCGCGGATGATCGCAGATTTGTTTAAGACAAGTTAAAAGATAAAGTATTAACGATGATCTTTCTTTTGAATCGATTTTTTTTGATTTATCCATTGATTCTTTAACGACAGTTTCGTATAATGCAGCCTGTTCTTTTTCCAGAACAGCGTATTCATTGGTGACGATTTTTTCCGGCAAATCCTTAATGATCGATTTGTCGGTTTTAAGCCGCCTGAGCAGAAAGGGAGACGTTATTTTTTGCAGGGTAAGCGCTTTTTCCTTGTTACGCAAAACTTCGATTGGGATGCGGTACTGCTCCTTGAATTTCGCCGCTTCTCCCAGATAGCCCGGCAGGATGAAATCAAAAAGCGATCTTAAATCTTCAAGACGGTTCTCGACAGGCGTCCCTGAAAGAGCAAGCCGGTATTTGGAACGGAGCTGCTTAACGGTGCGGGAAACCCGCGTTTGCGAATTCTTCATCAGGTGGGCTTCGTCGACAAGAAGCAGGGAAAAAGCCTTCTTTTTTAGCTTTTGCGCGTCCCGCACAGTTGTCTGGTATGTAGTCAAAAACACATCGCTCTTTTTATCAAATTTCCGCCCTGTCCCGTGATAGCGCGTAACATTCAGCGATGGAGCGAAGCGGCTCATCTCTTTTTCCCAGTTGCTGAGTAATGCGGCAGGAGCGACAATAAGGCAGCTTTCCTGCAGCAAACCCTCTTCTTTCAGGCGCAGAATCGCCGCGATTGACTGCACTGTTTTACCGAGCCCCATGTCGTCGGCAAGTATGCAACCGAAGCCGGAGTACAAAAGAGAGCAGACCCAGTTGTATCCGCGTATCTGATAAGGGCGCAGCTCAGCGTTAAGCGCCACAGGGATTGGAAAATCATGCTCCCGGAAAAGATTGTCGATGGTTTCGCGCGCGTCAAAGGCAAGGGATGAGTCGCCTGAAAAATGAGCTTTTAAAAAGTCATTTACATCGGGAGGCGCGGTTTTCGCTTTTTTTAACAGGCGCGAAAATTCTTCCGCCTGCATTTTGACAAAGCCGTCCCTGAAACGAACCATGGCGCGTTTCAACCTGACAAGTTTCTGAAATTCATTAAGCGACATCACCTCATCGCCGATTGCGATCTGCCATTCAAAATCCTGCAGGGCGTTTAAATCAAGGTATTTTACCAGAGACGACTCGGTCTTTACCTTGACAACAAGGCGCGGCTTCAATTCTCTTGCAAGCGCTTTAGGAAGATTTATAGTGATGCCGAGGCGCGACAGAAGATCAGATGCTGAATCTAAAAACGAAACAAGACGCGGCTCTGTTAAAGCGATGCTTTGAGAGGAAAAAAGTTCTTTTATCTCAGGCAGATAATTTGAGAGAGCAATCGGAGCGCGAAGCACTTCGAGGTCCGCGCACTTTGAAAGCGCGGTCTTTTTTGTGTTGATTCCCTGATTTTCATCTATAGTTTCCGTAACTACATCCATTGAAATACCGAAATCCATTACTTTTACGTCATCATCTTCATCGCGTTTTGATAAATCTTTAATATTAATCGCATAACGGAATGCGGTGAAATCAATATGAAGCACAGAAAGCCAGCGGTCAATTGCCATAGGAAGAGAGCGTTTAGCCGGAGTTGATACGTCAATAAACATTCCCATAAAGAAAAGATTTAAAAGCTGTTTGTAATCATTGTTTCCCTGCTTTATAAAGTTATCCCGGAAAATCGTATATTTATGCCTGACCCATTCGCTTAAAAAAGCCGAAGAAAGAAGATCAACAACGCTTTTTCCGCTTACAGTCTGCTTTCCGGCATTATTCACCTGCTTGTCCGCCAAATTGATCCTGAACATCGCCGAAGTTGTCAGCATACCGCATTCGCGCAGCGCGATATTTTTCAGCATCTGCGAGACGGTCGGAAGAGTTTCAAATGGCCGCCAGATGATTTTCAGTTCATCCTCATCACTCAATACATAGGGAATGAAAGCGCCGGCGTAACATAAAAGGTTTAAACCTTTAAAAAGATAAAATAAAAAGTTATAGGAAGCGGTTCCGTATTCTTCACAGAATTGCACAAAATACTGAAATGCCTCAAATAGCGAATAACGCTTTTTATTGCCGTTAATATCCTCCGCCTGAAGCTGCGGCTCATTGCCTGGAACAAGATTGGGACAAAGAACAATCCAATGAGAGCGGGAAAAATCATGCTCGGTTTGCGCGAGAATTTCGTCATCGGAAACAGCCGCTTCCCAGTCATCATTGGAAGAAGATTTCGCATAACTTTCAAAGCCTGTTTGCGCGCAATGGTGATAAAACTCCGCCATGACAGCCGCGAAATCCCTGTCACAAAACGGAGGTTCGGAAGGAAGAAGAGACGTTATGAGCTGTCCGCAATGAGGAATTTCATCAAACTCAAGATGTGTTTCCTGAAGAGAGCTTCCCTGTGCGTCAATTCCGGTATTTTTATCTTTCTTTGAAAATGTAATCGTAAAAGGATCCGCTATTTTATGAACCGCCGCTTTCCCGAAGCGGCTTGACAAATCCATCCCACGCAGGCGGAAAAGAACCTGCGGGTTTGAATCGATCTCTCTTGCGATGATGTAGTATAACGCTGCTATATGTTTGCATGTATCTCTGTAATTAAGGTAATCGGGGCAGGTGCAGGTACGCTTCATTTCGCGCCATTGCGCGGGAATTAAATTAATACCTTCCTGTTTAAGTTTTCGCAAAAAAGATTCCGGCAGCTCTCCCGCGGCAATCTGCGCCAGAAGCGGAAGGTCTCTTTCGATCATATCATAAACTTTTTCCGCTTCTTTCAATGGCGGAAAAATTATCGCAACTTTATAGAACGGGTTTGATTTTCCTTCAACCTTTGCGACAGCCCTGCCGTCTGTCAGTTCAAGAGAGAGCACTTTCCCCGCGTTGGCATAACGTCTGCCGCGCTCGAGTCTTTCTCCAATTTGATAACTGTCAAGAACGTCGATGAACCAGCGTCCCCACGGGGTAACGCCGTAAAGGTTTTTCATGAGGATAGTATAGCTTTCCTGCGGAGTTTAAAAAAGCGGGGAAGCGCTACTTCCCCGATATCGTAATCCCGTCAAAACAACACCAGGGTATTATGCTGGTGCCGTTCATGCTGCGTTCTTTTGATATGTCGATTTTTTTAAGAACATCCAGAATGTTAAACGACACCATCGTCTCTTTCAACGCGCAGGCTATCGCTCCTTTTTCGATAAGGAAACTGTTTTTTGCAACCCCCGATATGTCTCCTGAAGGGCCGGGGGAGCCGCCTGAAAAGCGGTTAAGCAGAATTCCTTTGTCGATACCTTTGATCATCTCCTCTAAAGATTTTTCTCCCGGCAATACTTCCAAAGCCCATTTTGACGAATTGAGAGCGCGCGGTTTGCCTGTTTTTTTGGAGCCGTAAAGGGAAAGCATGAATGATGACAGTACTCCGTCACGGATAAAGTCAAAGTCCCGGCTCTCATAACCGTCAGGAGTAAAACGCTCCCCTGCGACAATACCGGAATTAAGCGGAGCCGCGCGAAATGTCAGGCATGAGTCGGCAACCTTTGCGCCAAGCGAATCTTTCCAGCGGCTTGTCCCTTCGATTAAGGTTCGCTCGGAAAGAAAACAATCCAGGATAGTACCCCATATCAAGTCTTCGGCTGCCGGCGTTACAATGACTTTGCCGGTGAACTTATCATCTATCACGCGCGGATCCAATGACTGCTCGGATTCACGCAGCAGAGTACGGTGCATATCCAAATCCATAAACTTTTTATCAAGCGAAGCAAGACTGGCGTAGTAACCGTTAAACGACGATGATTTTTCTTTGTCCTTGGCGGAGAACATGGTAGTCATTCTGTAGTATTCCATATCTGTATTAAATTCGACACCATTGGTATTAGCATAAACAGTTTGCTCGTTGTAAAATAACGTAGTTACGCTCTCAAGAACAATTTTTGGATATTCATCGCCAACCTGTTCGACAAATTCTTTTGTTCTTGAGAAAAGTTTGTCCATATCTCCGCCGCCGATTCTCTGGTCAAAAGTTTTGTTTTCGGTTTTTTCGGCGATATCTTCCGCTTCATCCGGTATTGCCGCCTCAGCGAGCGCTATACAGTCCTCTGCCGCCTGATCTATCGAGGCTTTGTCCGGCTTGTTGATTTTTATTACGCCCTTGCGGTTTCCTTTAAGCGCTTTAAGTGTTATTTTATTATCGAAAAGCGTACGCAGTAATGAAAACTTGCCTGCTTCTACGTTAAATTCATTATTCCGGCTACGGCTTACCTGGCAGCAAGCTTTATCAGCTCCCGCTTTTTTCAATGCTTCAAGCGCGTATGCCGCAATGTCGTTATGCGCTATATCGTTATGTGTCATTATCGTCCTCCTATATTGATGTCGCAGCGGATGGCAGGTCCTCCGCAGCCTACAGTCATCGGCTGTTTTTTGCCGCAAAAACCGCTGCAGTTCCATTCCATGTCGTCGGAAACCATATCAACCGTTTTAAGCATTTCAAACGCGACGCCGGAGATTGTTGTCTCCCTTATTGGCCGCGCAAGTTTGCCGTTTTTGATTTCATATCCAAGCTCGATGGCAAACATGAATTCGCCAGTAGTGTCGGCCTGGCCGTTTCCGCTCTTAACAAGATAGTAGCCGTCATCAATGCTCGCGATCATGTCTTCAAATTTGCTTTTACCGGGCAGGATCGCCGTGTTGCGCATACGGATAAGCGGTTCATCGGAAAATGAAAAAGCCCGCGCATTGCCCTGCGGCTTAACGCCGAAGTGCCTGGCGCTTTCTTTGGAGTGCATAAAATTTTTCAGGATTCCGTTTTCGATAAGGACAGCGTCTTCGGCAACAGTGCCTTCATCATCAACATAAACCGGAAGCGGGCACGGTTTCCCGAGAGCTGTGTGCGCGAAATCTACCATTGTTACAAGTTCGCTCGCGACCTGTTTGCCGACATTGTACCCCGCGACAGAGCCGCCCAAAACAAGATCGGCTTCGACAGTGTGGCCGACAGCTTCATGCGCGAGAATACCGGCAAGGTCAGGGTGCATTATACACTTGCAAAGTCCCGCGTTGGAAAAAACGCCTTCGCGTTTATGCATCAGCATTTCATAATGTTTATCAAGTTCCGAAGAAAGCAGCGCCGGGTCTGTAAAATGTTCGTTGAAATGCCCAAATCCGCCGAAGACTTCATAAAGTTCAACAGGAGTGCCGTCATCTGTTTCGGCGGTCATAACTACATAAATAATACTTCGCGGCTGATAAAAATGGCTGTCCGCGCCGTCACTCACCGCAAGCAGTTTTTCAATGTCAAGGCAATCTACTATTACAGAACGGCTTGTAAGTTTTTTGTACTTCTCAATTATTATTGTGTCCAGCGCTTTCGCGTAATCAATTAAAACACTTTGAGGAATATTGCTGTCCGGTTTGATTTTTGAATCAACCTTGCCGGATGCCGCCTGAGGCAGAGGAGGGAGTCCCTTTTTAACATGTTTGTCCATAAACACGGCATTATCCGTTGCAGCCGCAAGCACGTTCTTAACGCTTTCGTTTGAATATTCAGCGCCTGAGGCAAACCCCCAAGTGCCCCCTTTGTACACACGGGCGGATACGCCGCCTTCGGAGCTTTGCGCGTTTGAGACCATATTTCCCGCAAGAAATGATACCCTTTTTACAGTGTTTACCTGAGCGCGAAGTTCCGTGTAATCCCTGAACTCGCTTTTATGAGAATTGAGTAAATCAATCAACATGATAATTCCTCCATAAGTAGAGATCAGTATACAACAAAAAATGGTGCCTGGCACCTTTTTTCAATTTTTTAAATAAATAAGTGCATTTTTAAGAGCTAATTTTGTTATATTTATATATGTTATGAATATCGATATTGAAGACTGCTACAAAAAATACGCGCCCATGGTTTTTCGAAGGTGTTTATTTTTGCTTAAAAATGAGGATGAAGCTCTGGACGCCTCTCAGGATGTTTTTGTCAACCTGCTCCGCGGCAAGCAGCGGCTTCACGGTAAATTTCTTTCCAGCCTGCTGTACACCATTGCTACAAATATCTGCCTGAACATTTTAAGGAGGCGGAAATTTACCGCTGATAATTGTGATGATGATCAGATCGAAGCTTCGGGTTCGGATGATCCGGAATTTGTCAGGGTTGAGGATAGCATGATCATGGAAGCTATTTTTCAGAATGAGTCCGAATCGACTAGAGCGATTTGTTTTATGTACCACAGAGACGGAATGACTTTGCGCGAGATTGGAGATGTAATCGGGATGTCAATTTCGGGAGTGCGAAAAAGACTAGCAGCGTTTAACGCCCGCGCGAAAATTAAATTAGAAGGAGAAAAGTGATGAATGACATTCGTATTTCTGCCTTTTTACTTGAACGATACCATATCGGTGAAGTCACTGCTGAAGAAAAACGTTTCGTAGAAACCGCCGCCGCTAAAGATGAGATATTGGCGGCAGAACTTGACGGCCTTTTCCGCACCGATTTGGATTTCCGTCAACGGTTCCCAAAAGATGTATTTTTTTCTTCAGATAAAGATTTTTCACCGCGTCAAGGCCGGCGTTCTCTTCAAAAAAGTTTTCCGCGAAAGCAGTTAAAGAAAATTCCACGGGCGCTTGCCTTGGGGTTTTCCGCGGCGGTTGTAATTCTTATTATAACGATCCCATTGCTTGTTCTTAGAAATCCGGCGCAGACTGAATTCGGCGACAGAATAAAAGGCAAATCCGCAAGCGAACCTTTGACATCAACTTTTAACGGCGGTCTTGCGGAAAATGTTTCAATTGAATTAAGCGTTTACATCAGAGGAAATAATACAGGCGAAGGAATCAGGCTCGCCGATCATTCCGGCGTCAGGGAAGGAAATACTGTTCAGCTTGTTTACCGTGTGTCAGGTGACAATTTAAACGAAAAACACGGCGTTATTTTTTCTGTTGACGGAAGGTCTCATGTAACTTTGCACTATCCTTATAACACAAGACAGGATACGCAGCTGGTTTCCGGCAGAAGTGTCCCGCTTGATGAAGCCTATACCCTTGATGACGCTCCGAATTATGAAATTTTCTTTTTTGTGACGGGAAACGCGCCGATAGATGTCAAAAATATTCTAACGTCGGCAGACCGGCTTGCCGCGCAGATAGGAGAGCAGATAAATGAAGCAGAGAGTCTTGGATCCGCTTTATTCAGCGGATATAATGTAAAAGTTTTTACTTTAATTAAAGAATAATTACCTGTGATACTTGCTTAAGGAGCGATGTTATGAAAACTGTCAGATTTATTTTTATATCAGCGATGTTGTTAGCCGCTAATTTAATATTTGCCAATCAGGCGGATAATGTTACGCGGCGTTTCGGGATTTTTATAGGATCGAATAACGGCGGCAGAGAGAGGGTTATGCTCCGTTACGCGGTGACGGATGCCCGCTCCATGATCGGCGTTTTTTCGGAAATGGGCGGAATCTCCGGCAATGACGCGGTTCTTCTTGTCGAGCCGACAATCAGGGAAATTAATAACACTATCAATGCCATGCACAGGCAGGTGATGACTTCCAAAGAAAACAACAAGCGCACCGAAATAATTTTTTATTATTCCGGCCACTCTGACGATGAAGGACTGCTTTTAAACCGCGAGAAATATTCGTACCGCGCTCTTCGCGACAAAATCAACAGCGTCCCCTCTGATATGCGCATTGTAATCCTCGACTCATGCGCTTCCGGCGCTTTTACGCGCCTCAAAGGCGGCGATAAAACCATGCCGTTCCTCGTAGACAGCTCTTTTACCGCCGAAGGATACGCCTTCTTAACGTCAAGTTCCGAAAATGAAACGTCTCAGGAATCAGACAGAATAGGCGCTTCTTATTTTACGCATTCGCTGGTAGCGGGCCTCCGCGGAGCCGCCGATTCTGTCGGTGACGGCCGTGTAACGCTGAACGAACTTTACCGTTACGCTTACGCGGAAACTCTCGCGCGCACGGAAACTTCGATGCACGGAAGACAGCATCCCAGTTACGATATCCAGATAAGCGGCACGGGCGATTTGGTTCTTACCGATGTTAATCAAACTTCCGCAGGTCTCGCGTTTGAAGAAAGCCTGACAGGAAGGCTTTCCATCCGTAACGCAAACGATCATCTTATAGTCGAGCTGACAAAAACGGCGCGTCCTCTGGAACTGGGACTGGAACCCGGCTTTTACAGAATCACTCTCCAGCAGGGAAGCGATTTGTTACGCGCCGAGGTTACCCTTACCGAAGGAAAACGCGCGGTTGTTACGCGCAATAATTTTGTCAGGATCGGCACGGAACCAACACGCAGAAGGGGAGATAATGTTCCCGACTCGCCGCTCTTCGCGGGCGCGTTACCTCAAACAACTTTATATACATTTTTCTTTAATGTGGCTTATGAGCCTTTTTCTCTCCCATTAATAGGGTTTATTAATTTCGGAATTGGTAACCACAATCTTTTTCAGGTTGGTTTTATTAATTTGAATACGGAAAATTTTGATGGTTTTCAGGCAGGTTTTATAAATAATGTTGTTGGCAGCAGAAAAGGTTTTCAAGTGGGATTTATTAATACTAACGAGAGGGACTCAAGCGGTTTTCAGGCAGGCTATGTAAATACCGTTAGGGGAAATTTTTCCGGTTTTCAGGCAGGGTTTGTAAATGCTTCTATCGGCGAAACAAGAGGGGTTCAAGCCGGATTTGTTAATACATCCTTAAAAGAAATGACAGGTCCTCAGTTTGGGTTTGTTAATATAGCTGCTAAAAATATAGATGGAATTCAAATAGGCTTTGTAAATTACGCGGAGAGTATCAACGGAATTCCTATCGGTTTTGTTTCTATTGTAAAAAACGGCGGTTATCAGGCTGTTGAATTCTCCTATTCTGAATTTTTTTCTTACAATTTAACTTTTAAAGCCGGTATAGATAAATTTTACACTTCATTTCATGTGTCATATAATCAAAAAGATGAATTTTATTGGGAAGATGTCGCACAAGGGATGGGAATAGGTTCAATGCTTTCTATCAGTAAAATATTTTATTCTAATATTGAGTTATTCTTTACTCAGTTATTTAATAATGGATTTATTACGTACACCAGTTTTGTTACTGACTTCGGGATTAATCTCGGAAAATTCAGCATAGCGGCAGGACCTTCCGTAACATGGGTAAATTCAATGTCCGATGGCGGCGGAAGATTATACGATGGTTACAAATATAGTTCAGACGGCAATAACAATTATGTACTGCCTGAACCAAGTTTCAGCCTGCGTACTTTTAACATAAATGAGAATAACATGATTGTGATCGGAGCGAGAGTCGCGGCGAGGGTTAGGTTTTAAACAGCCGCTGCGGATGTTTTTTATGCTATTATCGTATCAGAACCTGTCATTATTTTATTCCCACTTTTTGAACACAAAAAAGACAGCGAGAAGAATAAAAATAAATCCTACTATGTAGTTCCATTTTAGTTCTTCTTTTAAAAAAACCACGGAAAACACAGTGAAAACGCTTAATGTAATTACTTCCTGCGCTACTTTAAGCTGTGTCACAGAAAAATACGAATGCCCTATACGATTGGCCGGAACCTGGATACAATATTCAAAAAACGCTATACCCCAGCTAACCAGAATTACAATCCACAACGGGCTTGATTTGAATTTTAGATGACCATACCATGCAAACGTCATAAATACATTAGCAGCTACCAGCATCGCCAGCGGAATTAAACTTTTAAGACTCATATTAAAACTTCCTATTACTCATCAAAATATCGCCAGCCCCTAATGAAGCCATGATGCTGGTTACAAAAATACTTACACTGTATTTTATTATAAAATATTAAATCTTGTCAATTATGTTTTATTATATTTTCTGTCAATTCAGACATGATTGCGCATAACATTCCGGACAACATAGTCAATGAAAAGCAGCTAACACGGATTGTCCGGGAAAAGATTCAAGCATCTGATTTATTGCGAAGATATAATTTAAAGTTTTTATTAGCAATTATAAAAAGAGGTTAAAAAATTAAAATAAATATATGTGGTGTAATATATATTTGAACCCTCTCCTATCTAATCCATGAAAATCCGTGCTAATCCGTGTTAAAGGTATTTTCAATATACAGCGATAAATCTCATGGTTTTCTTACCTCTCAGGGAAAAATGGCCTTTACTATTAATAATAAACCATGCTATACTATATAAAAATATGTTAATTTAACAGGAAAAAGACGATGGATGAGGTTTTCCAAAAACTATCACGCTCTATAATTACCGAAATTAAATTTGGAAACTTCACATTTGAACTCAGCAATACGCTCCTGTGCGTCTGGATTGCTATGGCTCTGTTGATAATCGCGAGTTTGCTGCTTGCGAGAAAACTAAATCTTAGACCCGGCAAGGCGCAGGTGATTTTGGAAATGCTTGTGTCATTTATCAGGGGCATGTGTCAGGATTTTATCGGCGATGCTCACTACAAAAAATATGTCAATTATATAGGAACTTTGTTTTTATTCCTTTGCATGTCTAATCTACTGTCCGTGCTTAATTTTATTCCGGGGATTAACATATATTCGCCTACAAAGGATATCAACGTCACCATGCCGCTCGCCCTAATGACGATCTCAATTGTGCTGTATTCTTCTTTTCGTTACAAAGGTCCTTTGGGAACCGCCAAAAGTCTTTTTGCTCCAATTCCGATGATGTTCCCGTTCAACCTGATGGAATACGTCACAAAGCCGCTGTCTCTTTGCCTGCGTCTCTTCGGAAATGTTGTGGCGGCTTTTGTAATCATGGAATTAATTTTCCATACGATGGGGATAGCCGCGGCCCCCTTTTCCGCGTATTTTGATTTTTTTGACGGCATCTTACAGGCGTATATATTTGTTTTCCTGACCTGCCTTTACATAGGTCAGGCTGTAGAAATGGAGGGATGATATGAACGCAGCATTGATTGGAGCGGGAATTGCCGTTTTTGCGGGATTCGGTTCCGCAATTGGAATCGGTATCGCGGCAAGCGGCGGCTCCCGGGCCATTGCTCTAAATCCGGGAAAAGAAAAATCAATCCGCATGATAACGTTCCTTGGAATTATTATGGGAAGCGCCTGTTCGATTTACGGGTTATTGATCGCGTTAATTGTTATTCCCGGTCAGGGAGAGAATACAAGTTTGATAGGAGCGGGGATTGCGGCAATTGCCAGCGCCGGAGCCGCGATTGGAATCGGCATCGCGGCAAGCGGCGGATCGATGGCAACAGCCAAACAGGAAGAAAAAGAAAAATCGATACGGATGATCACGTTTCTGGGAATAGTGCTTGCAGAAGCCTGCGCGATTTACGGATTGCTTGTCGCGTTCATTATTCTTTCCGCCAATGAAGCGAACCCGGCATTAATTGGCGCAGGTGTCGCGACGCTTGCAGGCGCGGGCGCCGCTGTCGGAATCGGGCTTGCCGCTGACGGCGGCTGTCAGGGTATCGCCCGTCAGCCTGAAAAAGAAAAGTCGATACGCATGATCACATTTCTTGGGATTGTACTCGCGGAAGCCTGCGCGATTTACGGATTGTTAATTGCCTTCATTATAATAGGAAACACTCAAGCGAGCCCGGCTCTGATTGCCGCCGGAGCCGCGACTCTCGCGGGCGCCGGCGCCGCTGTCGGAATAGGACTTGCGGCAAGCGGAGGCAGTCAGGGTATCGCCCGTCAGCCTGAAAAAGAAAAATCGATCCGCATGATCACGTTCCTTGGAATCGTACTTGCGGAAGCCTGCGCGATTTACGGGCTGTTGGTCGCGTTCATCATTATAGGAAATGGGTGATCATAAATGAATATATTTGATTTTTATATACCTGAACAGATCCTTGTCGCGTTTTCGCTCATTGTCCTTATGCTTGTTTTAACGCGCATCTTATGGAAACCGCTAACGAACATTATCGACTCAAGGCAGAAAGACGTTGACGATATGTTGCGCAGAGCGAAAGAAGCCAAAGCAATAATCGCTGATATGGAAAGACAGCGCGTTAATCAGAACGCAGAGCTAGAACGTTTGATCGCGGACAAGACAAACGAAGCCCGCGAGCGCGCGGGGCGTGAATACAACCGCATAGTAGCCGAGGCGGAAGAAAAGGCGCACAGCATTGTAAAAGCCGGCGAAGAAAAAGCGGCGCGTGAGTATCAGCAGATGATGTCAGAGTCGCGGGAAGCTGTTATTACATTGGCCTTGGGCGCGGCGGCGGCAATTGTCGAGTCATCCATGGACAGCGAAAAGAACCGCGCGCTAATTGATTCCATGCTTAGAAAAAGTGGAATGATTCATGGCTGACGCGGCAGTTCGATATGCCGAGGCTTTGCTTACGGCAGCAAAAAAAGAAAATGCTCTTGCGGAAGTTGCCGGGGATGTAAGTTCTCTCTCCCCTGAGTTTGCGCAAAGTTCCGCAATCTTTTCCGCGCCGGTGTTCCCGATAAGGGAGCAGCTTGCCACGGTGAATTACGCGCTGGGCGATAAGTTTCATCCTGTCACCAAACGGTTCTTTTGCCTTCTTGCAAGTATGCGCCGGTTAGGCGATGTAGAACAAATTGCCGCCGCGTTTGACAAGATGGCTTGTAAAGAAATGGGGATGATCGATTTGCATCTGGATGTTTATTCGGATGTGCCATCCGCCGATGACTCATCAGAAATAAAAGATAAATTAGTACAAGCCGCAGGCGTTAAAGGCTTGTATGATCCTCAAAATAAAAAAAACATTCGATTAAGTTATAAAGTTGACAAAAGTCTGCTCGGCGGATTTATCGCCGAATGTGACGGACTAAGCTGGGATTGCTCCCTTCGTACCAGACTGGTAGATATGGGCAAATTGATTCGGAAAGTTTAGGGGGTAATATGCAGGTTAAACCGGGCGAAACCAGCCGTTTGCTGTTGGAGCGTTTGGAAGGTTACGATTTTAATAAAGACTTGGAAGAAACCGGCACGGTTATCCAAATCGGCGACGGCATCGCTCATGTGCACGGACTTTTGGGATGTATGAATGGAGAGCTGCTTGAATTCGCAAACGGCAATACAGGGATGGCGCTCAATCTTGAGGACAGCAATGTAGGCTGCGTATTGTTTTCAGAAGCCAAGGGAGTCCGCGAAGGATCAAAAGTAAAACGCACAAACCGCACGATGCATGTGCCTGTAGGGAAGCAGCTTCTTGGGCGGGTGCTTAACCCATTAGGTGAACCAATAGATAACGGCCCTGCGATTAAGACCGATAAAACCCGTCCCGTTGAGGCGCTTGCATCAGGCGTAACCGAGCGTCAACCTGTAAAGGTACCGATGCAAACCGGCGTGTTGTCAATTGATTCAATGATTCCAATCGGACGCGGACAGCGTCAGTTGATCATCGGCGACAGGCAGACCGGTAAAACTTCTATCGCCATTGACGCGATTATTAACCAGCGCAACACAGGAGTGATATGTATCTATGTCGCAATCGGACAGAAAGCGTCAGTTGTCGCGGGCATTGTCGAGACACTGCATCGCAACAACGCGATGGATCATACCATCGTTGTGTGTTCCTCATCATCTGACTCCGCTCCTCTTCAATACCTTGCGCCCTACGCCGCTTGCGCGATGGCGGAAGAATTTATGTACAGCGATCACAGCGACGTGCTTATCGTCTATGACGATTTATCAAAACACGCCGTGGCGTACAGAACAATGTCGCTGTTGCTCAAACGGCCGCCGGGACGCGAGGCCTACCCCGGTGATGTTTTCTATTTACATTCACGATTGCTGGAACGCGCCGCACGTTTGTCCGACGATATTGGCGGCGGCTCCATTACAGCTCTTCCGATTATCGAAACACTGGCGGGAGACATTTCCGCGTACATCCCTACCAACGTAATCTCCATCACCGACGGGCAGATTTTTTTAGAGAGCGAATTGTTTCACTCCGGTTTCCGCCCGGCGATCAATGTCGGTTTGTCGGTCTCCCGCGTCGGCGGCTCTGCTCAAACAAAGGCGATGAAACGCGTCGCAGGCTCTCTTCGCCTTGAGCTTGCCCAGTACCGCGAATTGCAGGTGTTCTCGCAGTTTGGATCCGACCTTGACATCTCAACACGCGAGAGATTGAATCACGGCGCGAAATTAATGGATACCCTCAAACAGGGCTTGCACACTCCCATTCCGATGGAAGAGCAAGTCATCATATTATTTAACGCCAAGGAAAAGTTTTTGGAAAAAATTATTTCCGCTGATGTGTCGCGTTACAATAAAGGTCTTATCGAATATATCAGGGCTCAGGCGGCGGATTTACTTACATCGATCCGTGAAACAGGGCAATTATCCTCTGAGACGGAAGCGAAAGTGCGCGCGCTGTGCGCTTCTTACGCTCAAGGATTCCAGCCTTCTTCTGTACAACAAAGGTAAGGCGGTATTGATATGAGCAGTAAGGGCTATCTTCGCGACCACATGAAAAGTATAAAGCAGACCGTTAAGATTTCCGGCGCGCAAAAGCTGATCGCCGGAGCGCATATCACAAAAGCGCACAAAATGCTGGAACGGAGCCAGCCGTACCATGATCGCATACGGCTTGCTATCGCGGCTGTTTTGAAAGACTGCGAATCGAAAAGCAAATAT
>Ga0209755_10004570_pt1 | contig 16287 bp, 7 predicted proteins | sample TergutCo191P1_FD_187301 | JGI IMG/M metagenome (GOLD analysis project Ga0209755, IMG submission 187301) | Cornitermes sp. P1 segment gut microbial communities from Petit-Saut dam, French Guiana - Co191P1 (SPAdes) (version 2) | ecosystem: Host-associated > Arthropoda: Insects > Digestive system >... | reverse complement strand
CGCCCGGCGGAGCGAGGCCGCGTATTTGGAACAGGCGCTGCGGGAGCAGCAGCCGGAGTTAATACTGAAGTTGTAAGAACAATTGCGGCGCACAATGGTGTTCCAGCTATAAGTGTTGTAACACCGACAGCGCCGGTAACACCTTCTGGTAATAATTTCTGGATTGACTACAAAAAGGTTACAAGCGGAACCGTAGATATTCAAAATCCCAACCAAACAGATATCGTTTCATACCGTGATTTTCCTGGCACAGTTCCACACGGTCTCAGCCGTGGCAGGACATACATGGAAGCCGGTCACCAAAACTTTATCCCGAACTACTACTTCCAGACAATTAATCCTACACCGGGCGAATTTTATACCTATGTATTTACATTTGAGGCGATGGATTGGGAATTTATGGCGGGAGATAAGTTGGCGATTATGGTATTCACTCAAGACTACAGATATTCTCTTACGCCTGAAAACCCGCCGACAGTTACAATAAGAACAGGCGAAAACACCTTTGTGGACATACCGTCAATTCAGCCGCTTAACGCACAAGCAGAAGGTGTTGTCTTTAACGGCAGTAACCCCAATGTGCTCAGAGCACTATTGGAGAATCAAGATGTTATACTTCAAACCTCCGGAAATTTGGGGATTTTTGCTCACCACAGCCCATTTGTGATACCTGCGGGACGGACATTGACTGTAGTGAATGCTTTAAATGTCCAGGGCAATGCAGAATTAATAATAGAGGGTAGGCTTGTAGTGCAAGACGACGGTAGAGTCAACAATCAGGGAGGTGCCGGAGGAACAATACAGATAGCGGCTGGCGGCGAGCTTATAAACAATGGGCATGTTGAAAATGTAACAAACTCCACTGTTATTAACAGAGGTCGCATTATTAACAACAACAGGTTTGAAATTCGGGCAGGTACAACTTTTGACAACACGGGAACTCTTATAGGAAATCTAAACATACATCGCAATGCAATAAGAGTTGGTGCTTGAAATTAGTTTGCTTGAATTAATCTATTAGTTTTTAGAGGTGCTGTTTTAGCATAAGAGTATAAAATAAGGCTGCCGCAAACGATTTGTTCGTAAGCGGCAGCCTTGTCTTTAAATTTCTAAATGCTGAAATTCAGCGCCTTAATAATTTCAGTTGCTTTTGGTGGGCAGCCTGGGACATATCGACAAAAGTCAGAGGTACAACTACCAATCCCAAGCCCATCACCGACTTTTCCACTAAAGCCTTGGCCGATGTGGATCTTACTATATGGGCCGGACTTATGGGGTCTATCCATGTTGCCTCTGTGAAGGGCGTATACCAATGCAGAATAACATGCTGAACATGCCGCATTTTCATCGATTAGTGCGGCATATTTGTCTGCAATCCTATCACGTTTTAAGTTAAGCTTGGGTTTTGCATCTGCATTGAGCTCAACTAATTTGGTGCTATCGGAAAACAATTCGCCAATTCCGAATTCGGCAGCATGGATTATATACTCTATCTCATTAGGGCTGTAGCCAATCAGCTCAGCACAGTACGAATCAATCAGAAGCGGATCTCTACCGGTGATAATGCGCTTAGAATCTACGGGATTTCCGCCTTCCTCAAAGGATAAATCGCCGCAAATACCATCAACCACGCAATATCCGGTCTTGATGATTGCATTGAGTGCGGCAACTGGTCTATGGATTCCCAATGTATGAAATCTTCTCTTTTCTTTATCTGGAATGCAACCTTTCAGGTTTTTCAGACAGCAAGTGAGTTTGGTCTGGCAATGGGCCTTCAAAACAGGAAGGTTAATCAAAAAGTCAGTGAGTATTGCCTCATCACAAACAGCGATATCATATTCGGCGGATTTGTACTGTCTATAGCTGTCGGATTTCAAATCAACAAGCGGGACATTGAGTTTTTCAGAAAGCTCATCGTAACCACAATACTTAAATGCGCGAATAGTGCTGTCTCCAACCCAAGAACTCTCCATGATTTTTATGTCTTTAACACCAAAATCTCTGAGGAAAAGAATAACTCCTTCCACTAACTCCGGGTGTGTAGTAGCACCGTCAGAAGCGGGGCAAGGTACAACCAGATTAGGTTTTAAAGCCACTTTCATACCTGCATCCAAATACAAGTTAATATCCGAAGCTGCAAGTGCTTCATATGTATTTCTGACCAGCTCCGCTCCATAAGAAATAACGATCATATCAACGACACTCCCGAATTTTGAATAAAATCAAGTGATAAATGATTGGGAGGAATATCTCTCTTCTAAGCATTCATACTTGGGCATTGAAAATCTATTTTGCTGTTCCATCCGAATTAATCAGCGGCAAATATTCAAGGTAGATAATATCATCCCGATACTTTGCATCGCCTTCAGCCAAAACAGCCATTTTTCCTACAACAACTCCGCCAGCCTCCTTGACTAGCTTTTCAACGGCACGCAAAGACTCGCCGGTGCTAATAACATCATCAACAATCAATACCTTCTTGTTTTTCATAAGCTTTGCTTCGGCAGCATCTATAAATAAGTTCTGTTTATTTTGTGTTGTGATTGATTGCAACTCAACGGAAAAAACCTCTTTCATGTAGAGTTTAACAATCTTGCGAGCAACGATATAGGTGGTTTCACTATTTTGCCGAGCCATCTCATGCACAAGCGGAATGCCTTTAGCCTCGGCAGTGATAATAATATCATGCTCAGGAGCCACCCTTAGTAAATGCTCAGCTGCCGCCACCGTCATTTCAACATCGCCAAAGAGCACAAATGCAGCGATGCTCAGCTCGTCATTAATCTTGCAAATCTGCAGGTCCCTTTCAAGACCCGCCACTTTAAGTTTATAAGTTTGTTCCATACTGACATCCTCCAACTTACTGTAATACGCATTTGAGTATATCACAAATTTGTACAAATAGCTTTTTAATTTACTAAATAATGGATTTCTGTCTTACTTAAATGTGGCGTGTTGCGTTTTTGTATTATGGTATGGATTATTTTGATTTTACGATTTTGTCAATAGTGACAATAAAATACTTGGAAAATGATTAAAATGTATTATTTTTAACTGGTAAAAGTGACTAAAAACCTTTCTGCGATGTTAAAGTTGAAACAACTAGCAATATTTGAGAGACAGAATTTTTCTTGATATGCGTTTGGGTATAAACTAAAATCCTTTATAGTGAATTATTTGTGTCAAGATTTAGCAAAGTTGGATTGAAAATGGTAAGGGGGGATAGCTTAATAAGCGGACATAATGTTTAAAGGGTAACCACATTCCTAAAAAATGAGGCTGAAAATGAGGAAGCACAACCTCAAAACAAAAGAGGCAAAAAATTTTTTGGAGGACAAACAATGAGGAAACACAAATTAAGGCGGATTTTTGTACTAATTTTATCACTATCCCTACTGCTGGGTAGCTTTGCATTTCCGGCAGCAGCATTGGATGTACAGTCAAATGACGATGAAGTAACTGCTATTCAAGCTAGGTTGGCAAGCGCGGCGGCCCAGTATTGGGATATCATACGCAGAAACAATGCAGAGGGTATAGGTGAATCAGGTCGTCGTATAGTGACAGGAAATCTTGATTTGCCTATAAATCTAAATCACATACCCGGCATGGAAGGTATAACTGTAGCATATACCGGGCTTACCCCAGGTTCAAATGTTAACAGATTCAATCGTTCAGGCGCAACTATGTGGGTGGGAGGTACTCATTCCGGCACGGTAATGCTTCCAAACCCACATGCAGGAAATTTCAACATGCAATTTAACATGGTATTTCAACTCCCTAACCCAAATGCACCTCCGGCGAATCTAACAGTTACAGTACCGGTTTTTCTAGAACTTGTTGCATTGCCACTTGAAAGTCGTGAAGATTTATCACTTTGGCGTGAATTTGCAGAGCATTTTTGGATAGGTACATTCGGTGACTGGCAGGGGGCGCATAGGCTTCATCACTTTAGGACAAACAGCCCAGGTAATATCTTTAAACTTGATGCAATGATAGGAACATCCGCTACAAATAGCCGCTCACGTCAGGCATTCGTAGCTGCAAGAGACCAGGTTCTCGCAGCAGAAGGAATCACACTTGCGCAGCTGGAAGCACTCCCGGCTGAACAAAGGGATGCTTTGCTGTTCAGTGCAAGAACAAATGTTATAATTAACTCAAGTGATCCGGCCATAAATCCGGAAATTGCGCCGAATGCTCAGCCACAGATCGTTGATTGGCTGGATGGACTTCAAGAGTGGAACGAAGCAAACCCGGATGATCAAAAATTCCATCGCGGGCATGTTTTCGTATGGCATAGCGGTCAGAATCCTGCCTATTTCTTTACAGAAGACTTCTTTGTTCCTCCCGGTCAGCCTTGGACAAGTGTAGCGGCGAGCCGTGAGGTTATGCTTGCACGTATTGATGACTATATTTATCGTATGACTAGAAAATATTCTGCGTGGAGCGATGTAATCTTTTCATGGGATGTTGCAAATGAAGTTATAGACTGTTTCACCGGTCATGTCCGTAATATGGAAGGCCATCAGGCTGGTCAGTGGGGGCACATATTCCGTCGTGCTGATTTAGACTGCCACCCATTTGTTCCCGGAGCACCGCCAAGAGTTTGTGAACTTGACTGTGCACAATGCTTGGAAAGACTTTATTACGAATCAGAATTCGTGCGCCATGCTTTTGAGCGCTCACGTTATTGGTCTGAATATTTTGGTGCAAACTGGTATCTTGACTATAACGACTTTATGGATAGCAACAAGCCATATGAACCCAAACTGACAAGGACTATCAGGATGCTTGAGCCTATATATGCAGCAGGCAATATTGATGGTTTTGGAATGCAGGGGAGACTTGCGGCAGTGCCTAATCTGGATGGTTCAGGCACATGGGTGGCTCCTTCAATGGATATGATACGCGAGCATATAGAGCTTGGACTCACAGTTGCAAACCACGTCTTATACACAGAGGCTGATGTTCGTATGGACTTTGTTCAAAACCCATTTTTTGATCCGAGCAGACCCACTACACACATAAGATACAGAGGACAACAATGTCCATGTGACTGCGGAGAAGTTATTGATTGGCCAAACTGGCCGTATGGCTCAGGTCTTCCGCAATCGGTTTCCGGACATTCACCGGGTAATACATGGGATGTAGACAACTCTCCGGTTATGCGCAATCCGAATTGGGCCCACCCGAACAATCAAGACATATGGGCGGAATTTCCTGGATCTTCACCGCATCATATTGGTTTGCAATTTGACGAGCAACTGAGAAATGATCAAGCTGACTTTATTGCGGATTGGATGGATTTGCTAATAGAGTTTGGTGACAGAGTGCATACTCTGGCGTTAGATGGGAACAATGATTCGTTTACCTTTAACAGACTGGTCGGTGCAACACTATGGGATTGGGATAATACGCCAAAACCTGCATTTTTCGCTGCAATCGGTGCGCCAATTCGCAACAATTTGCGTGAGACCATCGCATCGGGGCCTGATGCCTCACTTCAGTTTGACTTCACAGCAGACAGTTGGGCAAACTATGTTGCAGCAGTGCAGCAGGCGAACGCTTTTATGGATGTGCGTGTGAGAGACATGGATGCTATAATCGATTTGCAAAGGGAAACGGTTCTTGTATATGGGGCGATAAATCAATTGGTACCACTAATCGTCTTTAACGGCAGTAATCCCAATGTGCTCGGAGCGCACTTGGAAGAAGGTGATGTAATACTTGAAACTGCCGGAAATTTGGGAATCTTTACTCACCATAGTCCGTTTGTGATACCGGAAGGAAGGACCCTGACTGTAGTTACTACACTAAATGTACAAGGCAATGCAGAGCTAATTATTGAGGGTACACTTGTAGTGTTAGACGGCGGCAGAGTTAATAATCAGGGTGGTGCCGGAGGAACGATAAGAATAATAGATGGCGGTACTCTTGTTAACTACGGTCATGTAGAAAACGTCACAAACTCAACGGTCATAAACTACGGAACGATTGAGAACAACGGTAGATTTGAAGTTCGTGCGAGCACAAGATTCCATAGCTGTGATGGCTATGTTATTGGAGAAATTCCATTAAATATTCATCGCAATGCCCTTACTTGTGATAACGGCTAAGGTACTAAACAAGAAAACGTATTTGAAAATGGATTTAAAATCAAATCCCAAACCAGAATTGTCACTGGAGGACCAAACACCCTATTTCTGACACACATGACTGCCCTATGATGTGCTAATCATGGGGCAGTTTGTTACTGAAGATATCTTTTGCGATAACGAAGTGTCTTCGTGAGTCAACCAAACTCGGACTTTTACTACGGATTTTGCAATTTTGTAAATAAAGGCAATAAATAGTGAGGAAACACCATAAAACATAGTGATTACAAGGGTAAAAATCACCAAACATATTTCGAAAAGACCAAGAAAAGCAGTTGCTTGTGAATAGTTGACAAGGTGAGTGTATATTTACACTTGAAATTTGTGAGAGTATGGACTAAACTTTTACAAAAATGGGATGAAATGACTGCCAGTGTACTAATTCTTTGTTAATAACAGAGAGGGTAGGTATGAATTGGTAGGAGTTTTATAAAAAAAGCGGTTTTGGAAATTCAAATTTGCTCGAGCACACAAATGATTTACTTTATTCGATTAGAGGTGATGTCCGACAGCAAAAGATGTAGAGAGGTTAACCACATTCCTGCAAAAATGAGGCTGAAAAAGAGGAACCACAACCTCAGAATAAAAGAGGCAAAAATACTTTAATTTGGAGGATAAAAAATGACGCAACACAAATTTAGACGGTTTTTTGCAGTTCTTATATCGTTGTCTTTGCTGATGGGCAGCATTGCGTTTCCCGTGCTTGCATTTGAAACTGATGGGTACGTTGACATAGTAGCCATCAACAGCACAGTGCAGCTAAGTGGTTTGGGCAACGAAGCCCATCAAGTACTTGATCGCCCTGATCGCTTACCATTGGAGGTTTCAGGCGATGGGTTTGTTGAGCAGATTAACACAGGCACTTGGATAAGATGGAGCGATGTTAATCTTGAAGGCGGCATAGCAAGCTTTGAAGTCCGCTATGCAAGAGGGGCAAGCACCACACCTGCAGGAGTAGAAATACTTGTCGCAGAGCCGGGCGCACCAATTGGTGATGCTGTATCAATTGTCAATCATACGTGGTCTGCATTCACAGATGGCTGGGGCAATCCCGGACAAACAACAGGCGGAACCGTTGATTCAACTGTTGGCGGTGTTCGTGATGTATTCGTCCGTTTTGCTCACGAGTGGAATTTTGGCGGAGTTACGCTTACACTCAGTCAGGCGGCAACTATGCAAACGCTTGAGTTTGTTATAACACCGGCTACTGCCGAGCTAACTCTTCAAAACGTTGCCACCGGTGCAGTGATTGCACCTGAGACAGCAGGCGGAACGACATTTATAGTTGCTCCGGGAACATATGCATATACAGTAAGGGCAAGTGGACACTCAACGGCTATGGGACTTATTGATGTTGCTGACGAAGCTGTCACACATACCGTAACCCTAACAGTTCCACAAACAACACTTAGATTTGCCGGATTGGGTGATGAAAATCACAACCGTCCAAACACAGGCGGTCCGGGTGGCACTCACCGTGATATGGAACATGAAGGTCCCAGCACGGGCTGGCCTGGCAACTGGGTAGGTTGGATAAGACCTGTTGCATGGATAAAATATGCTAATGTAGACATATTGGGCGGTATTGAAGAATATTCGGTCAGGTTTGCAAGAGGTGGAACCGGTGGCGGTAATCTGTTTGAAGTGCGTATAGCACCTGTAGGAGCTGGATTTGAAGCCTCTGTTCCGGTCAGTGAGCCCCTAGATCTCGGTCCAGGTACAGGCGGATGGGGTAATCCGGGTCGTGTTGTCACTCAGAACCAAATACTTCCACACTCTGGAGGTTTGGTTGACGTATTTGCAGTATTTCTTGCACAGGAATATAACTATGGCGGACTGGAGCTTGTTTTAAGAGCTCGTGATGAACTGGTTATTCCATATCACGATGTTACAATAAGCCCAAGACCATATGATGCGACAGTAACACTGATGACACTCGGCGGTGAAGTTATTGCTCCGGTAGAGCCGGGCAGCAACGTGTTTAATGTTCAAGAGGGATTTTACAGATACATAGTTGAACGTGACGGATTTATAACCAGGGAAGACATCGTGATGGCAAACGCATCACGCCGTGTCATAGTTGTGCTGCTTCCTGATACAGGTAATGAGCCGGTGCGTCTTGAAGCTGAAAATGCAATTATAGATCGCGGAGAGATTGTAGTTGACGAAGCATTTTCAGCAGGTGCGGCAGTAGGGCACTTTACCGCATCTGTAGCAAATCCAAATGCGACGTTTTCAAATATTTCTCACGTACTGTTTGAAAATGTGTATAGACCGACTACAGGTATTGTTCAGATTACGGTTGGTTATACATCAAGCGTAACGGCTGACGGTCAGAACTTTATCGGACTTAGAACCGGTGACAGCCAGCTTGTGCGCGTACCGCTTAATCCAAGTGGACGCTCCACGATATACTTAGATATGTGGTCAGGCGATAACATAATACGTGTTTCAAACATATTGGGTGCAACAGCCGGTACTTGGGTGAATATAGACTATATAGAAGTACACCCGGATACCACTCCAGGCTCAGTGGACCCGAATGAGGGAGACACAAGGTATATTCCACCTGTGAATCCGATTATTAGAACAATTTTCACAGCAGACCCGGAAGCAAAAGTTTGGCCGACAGCTCCAAACAGACTATTCATCTATCCGTCACGCGATAGACATCCGTCACAAGGTTGTGACTTTATGGATATGTATCATGTGTTCTGGACAGATAACATGGTAGACTTTGTTGATGCCGGTGAGATTCTACGCTACAACGACTTGGTTGCAGCAAGAAACGACCCAAGCACACCACATTGGGATAGCATGACACCAGCGGCAGGAAGCGATTGGAACAGGACGTTCATGTGGGCACCGGATGCTGTCTACAGAGATGGTTGGTACTACTTCTACTGGCCCGTTCCCCTCAATGTTAACGGCGGTTGGTGGGGACGTACATGGGCTACCGGTGTTGTAAGAAGCAGATATCCGGATCGTAACTTTGAACAAATTCCTGTTGAAGAAGCACATCCTGGATTCCGCGGCTATATCCACGGGCTGATAGGCACAAACATCGACATATCAGTACATGTTTTCCCAGATCCTGAAACAGGAAGGGATGTCGCATACTTCTTTGTCGGCGGCGGACAGCATTTCTGGCAAGGAAGACTGAAAGACAACATGGTAGAAATCGAGTCGATCGAAATAATCACATGTAGCAATGCGGCAAGCTGTAATGTAAAGGCATGCCAAAGCCCGGCAGGTTGGGTTCCGGCTCCGGATGTTGCATGGTATACACCAGGTTGTGAGAGCTTACCGCCCTTGGGTTGGTACACTCAAGGTCATGCGGCAATTCATCAGCGTTTGCCATCATTCCACGAAGGTCCATCGATGTTTAGAAGAGCTCCTGATGTTATTGACGATTGGAACAGAGAATTCGTTGGGGCGGATGGATACATCTACTATCTGATATATCCGGCAGGAAATGAACCCGGAGCCGGAGCTAATCGTCCGAAATTTGACTACTCGACCGGCGCAACACCTCTGGGACCATGGTTCCCACAAGGTCAGTTCTTCGGAAATGTAGGCGGAGACACAAATCATGGTTCTGTTATAGAATTTAATGGTCAGTGGTATATGTTCTACCATACACCGGATCTTTCCAGTGGCGTAGGTACAGAAAGATCAACGGCGGTTGATAGGGTTGAGTTTAATCCAAACGGAAGCATCATTCCTTTCTGGATGACCAGAGAAGGTGTCGGAATGAATGGTCCTGTCTTTACAAGACCGGCAGCAAACGAATATTTACTTGTCAGCAGTCCGGCAGCAACGCTTTCCGGCGGAGCAAGAGTAACATCCTTGGCCGGAGCGCCAAGTAGTGACGAAACCATAGCGATAGGTCTAAACGTTGCCAATGGCGATGGAATCATGTGGACAGGTGTTGACGGCGGACAAGCACATCCCGAAACAGGCAGAGGTAATCGTGCGATGTTGGTATTCCATTACTCAACAGCGGATGTGCTGCCTAAGATGGAGCTTTTAATAAATGGCGAAACACATTCTTATATAAACTTCATCAGAACCGGCGGACGTGTGTTCTTTGCAGACACGGAATTCACAACGAGACCTCTCCTTCCCGGACCGAACAATACAATTGAACTCAGACGCGGCATATCAAACAATCAGGGCACAATACATCTTAGCCACATCGAAGTAATCCTTTTCGATGACTGGAATGATGAAGCTCCAGGTTGGTTTGATGTTGAAATCGAAATCGAGGGCGATGGAACAGTCGAGGCGAGTCTTGCACGCGTGACTGACGATACTGTTCAAGGTCTTGAGTTCCGCAAAGCAGCAGGTTCACAAATACTTCTAGAGCCAGTTGAAGGCACAGGCTCATTTGTTGGATGGGAAGTTATTGAACCGGCAGGCTGGGAAGTAGTTGTTAGAGAAGTAACCAGAGAAGTAGATGGTAATGAAGTTACCACTGTGTACCACTCAGTACGCATGCCGTACGGAGAGCTGCATATTAGGGCGATATTCGAAGAAGAAGGGCCATCAGAAGAAGTCGTGTTTAACGGAAATAATCCAAATGTGCTAAGAGACCTTTTGGATGAAAGCGATGTAATACTTGAAACAGCCGGTAATTTGGGAATTTTTGCTCACCACAGCCCGTTTGTGGTACCAGCTGGAAGGACTCTGACTGTAGTTACTACACTAAATGTCCAAGCCAATGCAGAACTGATCATAGAAGGTACACTTATAGTGCTAGACGGCGGCAGAATTAACAATCAGGGCGGAGCCGGAGGAACGATAATAATAGAGAACAATGGTACGCTTGTTAACGATGGTCATGTCGAGAATGTCACAAATTCAACGGTAACAAACAATGGTACAATCGTTAACAACAATAGATTTGAAGTTCGTGCAAGTACAACGTTTTGCAGGTGCAACGGTGCGGTTATCGGAGATGCTCCGCTAAACATTCATCGTACTGCCATTACTTGTGACAATGACTAGGTTCCTGGTTGGCGGATGGCTCTGAATTTGAGCCTGAACCTGAAATCAAATATCGTCATAGGAGGCTTAAAACCTCTTTAAAGACACAAACGAAGACTGCCCTGTGAGAGCTTTGCTTCACAGGGCAGTTTGAGTTGGGTTTGAGATATACGTGGTTAAAAATGCGACAAGTAGCGCAAAATTGCGATCTTATGGCACAAAACTTTTTAGTAGTCGGCAGGTGCCTCGTATCTCATATTCGCCCATGGCAGCCGGGATAAAGACACAATCACCAGAAGAAATCTCCGTAATGCCACCATTTGATATAATCTCACAACTTCCGTTTATGCATGTGAAAACAAAGAACCTATCGGGGTCAGATTGCTCTTTGTATGAAGTATCGATAATATATTCGTAGAGTGCGTAATATTCAGTGCTGCAATAGAATATGATAGTTGAGCCGTCACTTTTATTTGCATGCCCCTGTGTTAGTTCGCAATTTGCGTCAAAATCAATGGATCGGATAGCCTCATCAATGTGCAACTGTCTGGGGTTGCCGGAAGCGTCAATGCGTCCATAATCGTAGACTCTATAGGTTGTATCGGAATTTTGTTGAATCTCTGCCAGTACCAGACCTGCGCCGATTGCATGTACGGTACCTGCCGGAATATTTATAACATCACCCGCTTTAACGGGTATAAAGTTTAGATACTTTTCAATCTCTTTTGACCCCATCGCCGCAACAAAGTCTTCTTTGCATGTACCAGCTACAAGTCCGACATTAAGCTTTGCGCCTTCTGATGCGTGGATGATATACCACACTTCATTTTTTTCGCCCGGCGGATGCACTTGAACAGATAAGTCAGTATTAGCATCTATGAGCTTAATTAGCAAGGGGAACTCTGTTTTCTCACTGTGGGATTTGCCTAAAAAACCGACTGGATCTTTTTCAATAAGTTGCGCAAAAGTCATCCCGCTAAGTTTTCCGTTTCTTACGATCCCCATTTCTTCATCTCTGCACGAGATATCCCAACTCTCGCCTACACTGTCAAAGGGGAGCTTTCTGCCAAAAAGCTCACGCAGTCGCGTTCCTCCCCAGATCATCTGTTTATAAATTGGTTCAAAAATTATTGGATAGTACATATATTACCTCCCAGAATATAGTATTTTATGGTATCCTATTAAATAAATTTCACAATGCTACAGTCCGGCGTCAGTAATTCCTTTGTGAATTAATGAAATATCTATGGTGTATCCGGCGTTACGTCCGGCCCAAAAAACAGCTCCGGCTACCGGAGGGGCATCAGGGAGCAGAAACTCTATATCCCTGCAGCCGAGGGTGTTTTGCACATGTTGTGCAATCATATCAGGCAATAGCTTTGTCTGCTGCTTAACAAAAACAGAGCCCGCAAGCGCCACAGATAGCCTATTATCCTCTCTAAAATCCATTGCTGTGGCAAGGTATGATATACCACTGGCGTACTGTTTGGCAGAGCGTTTAAGTATTTCCAGAGCCACACTGTCGCCCGCTTGAGCTGAATCAAAGACAACGCATGTCGCAGCTTTCATATCAAGCGACTTATCAGCCAAAATTGCCGAAAAAGTATTCACATAGTCATGCTTGTCGGAGATGCCCGCCAAAGTAAACAGCTTATCTCGCATGCTTGTCGGACGGCCGAGCTTAAAGAGTTCGGCATATACAGATGAAATGGCTTGCATAACATACCAATAGCTGCCGCCGCAGTCGCCGGTTATATCACCAACACCACCAACTTGCAAGGTTTGCCCGCTGTTATCTATTGCAGCCATCACAAAACCAGTGCCGTTTATCGCACAAATTCCGACACATTTAGGGCAACCTGTTGCTACACCAAGATAGGCGTCGTTACACAGCGTGAATGATTTTAGCCCTAGCTTATGTAATATGTCCGAACCCCATTTGTGCTGTGCTAAAGTATCGATTCCGGATATGCCAAAAACGCCAAAAGCCACATCATTTACGCTTGCACCTACTTCACGCAGGGCATCATTAATAAATGCTGAGAAAACTGTTTCAAATTCCTCGCGTGCGCCCGGCAGAACCTCGTGATTGAGTGCTCCCATAGCCTTGGCTGTAAGACAGATCCCATCGGTGGTGAAAACAGCAAGGTGGCTCTTAGTACTTCCACCATCAAGTCCAATAATTATTTTCATGAGAAAAACCTCGGCAGCAAGGCCTTGTTAGCTTCTAACATCTCATCAAGCATGGGCTTGGCTTTATCATAATCCCCGATGAGCGGATGAACCATCAATGCCGCAAGTGCAGCATCACGGCTGCCGGAAAGTGCCGCCATAACTGTAAGCTTTTCATATGCTTTGACAGCCTTCATCAATCCCGAAATGTAGTTGTTGTGCACGTGCACAGGTTTGGGTGAGGCTCCGGTACTGCCTAGTTCACAAAGCACCTCTACAACATCATCATTTTCCATAAATGAAATGGCGCCGTTGTTTTTTACCGCAACAACATGCAAATCTTTTTTGTCCAGCACAATTGATTCTACGGCAGATATTGCCGCAGTTGAATACATTGCACCTCCGCGTTGTGATAGATCCGTAGGCGGAGTGGACAAGTTTGTATTAGCATATTGAGTTAATAAATCATTTTCCAGTTCAAGGCATATTTCACCGCGTGTTTTTTCGGCATCCAGACATTTGTGCACTTGCACAGAAGGTGTGTAGAAATAGCTGAGATATGGTGAGGGAATGTATGGTATAGCACTAAGCAGGGCTGGATCATAATCAACACCGGGAATATTTTTCATAGCGATGTCAGCGTTTTTAGCAAGAGCTGTAACAAGATTCTCGGATTTGCCTGGCATAGTCACTCTCGTAATCCAACTCAGGTGATTGAGTCCTATGTATTCATAATCAAATTCATTGCTTTCAAGCGCATCTGCTATACCCTTGACCATATTAACCGGACAATTGCAAAGTCCAATCATATTGACATCTGTATGGTTTAAAATTGCCTCTGCCACAATTCCGGATGGATTTGCAAAATTTATTATCCATGCTCCATCTGCTGACAAAGACTTTACTCGTTGTGCCATGTCCATTATTACAGGGATCGTTCGCAATGCTTTCATAAAACCGCCGGCACCTGTTGTCTCTTGCCCCAAGAGCCCATACTTTAATGGTATTTTCTCATCGCTGATACGTGCGGCCATTTTTCCAACACGCAGCTGTGAGAACACAAATGAAGCACCTTCAAGCGCAATGTTTAAATCCTGTGTCAGCACAATTTCACATGTTAGCCCGGCCGCTTTAAGCTGGCGCTTTGCAAATCCGCCAACAATTTCAAGCCGAGATAAATCTGTATCCATAAATGTAACATTGCTAAATATCAGATTTCCGCTGCGCTCTATTACTCCTTCGATTAGTTCAGGGGTGTATGTACTGCCTGCTCCTATTATTGCTGCTTTTAGCATCTGTCTTGTCTCCTATTAATTGTTGAATAAGCAGAACAAATTATATAGCACATGTTATTACAAGTAAAGCAGGAATATGAACTTATCAAAGTAAACATCTAAATTTGATCAAAATAAGTACATAAATTTGATCAAAGTGAGTGTGTGGACTTGATCGAAGTAAATATCTAAACTTAATCAAAGTAAGTGTTGTGCAGATAGCACAGTTGTTTTGTGCAATAGCATGAAAGTTTCGAAATTTGGGCATAAGCAACATGTTAATATTTGCAATATTAGTTAGCAATTTTAGCTATGGCGTGGTTGGTATAAATATTATATAGTATTTGCATATATTTTTCGTAATTATTATATAAATGTTAATAAAAATGCTTAGACTACTATCAACTCGGCATTCATAATACAATGTATCTCCGGGTATATGCCCTGAAGATAATAAATTAAAAAACGATGGAGGAACCTAAGAATGAGAAAAAACCGATGGCTAATCATGATTTTTGCAGTGCTGATGCTATCGTTGCTGGTTGCGACCGGCTGCGAAACACCTGCACCTGCAGTGACAGACCCGCAGACCCCGCCAGCAGAGACCCCGGCAGATACAACACCGCCTACAACTCCAACGCAGCCCACAGACCCAGCTGCCACGGAAGATCCTGCCCCCGCAGCAGTAGAACCATTTGTGCGTCCACCGATTATTGCGGAACTTCCACGTAACGAAACCCTGTATTTCATGGGTATGCAATGGGGAGCCCCAAATGGCTGGAACGCCTTTGCTGAGGGCAATATGAACAATGTTCTAGCTGTTGAGCAAGTGGGTCGCGGAGCTCGCCTGCCAATGTTTGAAACACCCTTTATGTTCAACGCCTTGGACGGCTCTCTCATCCCGCTTTTGGCTGAAGGCCCATTCAGTTGGAACGCAGACTTGACGGAACTGACATACAGAATAAATCCTGCTGCTCATTGGAGTGACAGAACACCGGTTACAGCTCATGACGCAGCATTCACATTCTCAGCAGGACTTGAGTTTGGTAACGATGCAGTTCTCGCTTTTGCATCTGTAATAGACAGAGTTGAGGCAAGAGATGATCAAACTGTAGTGATTTATGCAGCTCTAACCCCTGAAGGCAGACCAGTTAACCCACTGATGGTAGAAACATTCCTTGGTCAAAACTACATTTTGCAAAAAGCATGGCTTCAAACACTCATTGATCGAAACAATGGCGATTCAGAAGCGATACTAACAGATGCGGCAGATGATATTGTATTTTCCGGTCCATTCGGTCCGTTCTTCTTTGATGACAGCATAGTTGTCTTAGTTCGTGACGATGGCTATTGGGGTCAACACCCGTCAATGTGGGGCACCTTGCCGGCACCGCGATTCCTTGCACATCCTCTGTTTGAAGACAATGCAGCAGGCGAAGTAGCCTTCCGTGCAGGTAATGTAGATGTCAGCCAAAACTTTATCCCCAATGTCCAAGACATGTGGTTGGTAGACAATCTCCCGATTTCCACATTCATGGAAGAAGCCCCGTTTGGCGTACCGCTGAGCCTACCCACAGCATTTTTCAACATGAATAGCACAGCCCCTGGTATAGATAATCCAGAAGTTCGCAGAGCGATAGCAATAGCAGTTAACTATGACTTAATCATAGCAAACGCCATGACACATCAAAGCCCGACAT
>Ga0209755_10004569_pt1 | contig 16288 bp, 15 predicted proteins | sample TergutCo191P1_FD_187301 | JGI IMG/M metagenome (GOLD analysis project Ga0209755, IMG submission 187301) | Cornitermes sp. P1 segment gut microbial communities from Petit-Saut dam, French Guiana - Co191P1 (SPAdes) (version 2) | ecosystem: Host-associated > Arthropoda: Insects > Digestive system... | reverse complement strand
CAAAATTTCTTGCAACCGCTGCGTCAACAGGCTTGTTAAACAAAATCCACAAATGAGCCCCGCGACCTGAACGTGAACGCTCAACCAAAGCATCAATCCGATTCTCTTTACAGATTAACCGCAATGCTTCAACTTCATCATGCCATTCATTATTAGTGTTCGCAAAGTCACTCCCTTCACTGCCTTTTTCGTGATTGTCAAAGTCAAACACAATAAACCGACATGTACCATCAGAGTGCAGCGGGTATACGCCGATAACATCGGTTCCATCATCTCTATAGCCATTTAAGTGTGATAAGATTATGTCGGGTGTGAGCCTTGACCAAATCTTTAGTTCACAATCTTCACAGTATTGCTTCTTGCCTTGTTGCTTTGGGCATATGTGTTCCCAACGGTTTTTGCATTGCGGAAAGTATGCACCCTTTTTTGACCTTTTTGCATATACGTCCTGTCGTCCCCAGAACATTGAGAAAAACCTGTTAGCTGTTTCATAATTTAGCTCATATCCATTTAATCTGCTACTCTGGTCAGCATCATATTCCACAGATTCTGTGGGATCATAATTGAAATGTTCATTTTGAGCATACGGAATGTCAGCTTTATCTAATAACTTTTTCAAGTATTGATTTTCTTTTTCGAGTTTACGAAATAAGGCTCTCAAGTTATCAACATTATATGCTTCTAAGTTCATGAATTACCTCGTTTGTATCTATTTTAATGATATCCCCAAGGCACAGAGCATATCAAATGAAATGCATCGACACACTGGGGATTTGTCTAATCCTCACCACTCATCTCTTTAAGCATTTTATCAAAATCGCTCTCGAACAATCTATCTTGCACAATACGGTATTTCTCATATTCTGTTTCAGCGTGTAGTTTTGCCTGTTCGGCTAATATCTTGCCCGCGCCTCTTAATATCTCATTACCATTGAATTCCAAGAATCCATCAAGCCGTTTCGCCCAATCAATCATAGTCATTGGGATTTTGCGCTCGGCCTGTAATTCGGCAAAGTCTAGATACAGCGACACAATACGTTCAAGATAGTTCATTTCCGCATCATTGAGATAATTCTTCGCAACAGTAACATCAGCTTTGAGGATTTTACCGTGCGGAGCTGTTTCCCACGTTTTTAGTCCCATATGCTCCTTGTCTGCATCAGCACGAGCAACAATCAGTTCTGCAGCGGTGTGGCGATGAACAGCATAGTGCATCTTGTTTTGTACCATTTTGAAAAATTCGCGCGTCGCTTTTGCATCTTTGTCGTAGTCAAATGCTGTTGAATAAATATCTGTTACTTTTTGATAAAACTTTCGCTCCGATAGACGGATTTCTCTAATTTGTTGTAGTTGTCGCTCAAAGTATTCATCGGTGAACATATGCCCTTTTTTGATGCGCTCAACGTCCATAGTCCAACCTTGAATCGTATAGTCTTTTACGATTTGTCCGGCCCATTTGCGGAATCGTACGGCACGTTCGTTATTGACTTTGAAGCCGATTGCTATGATTGCTTGTAAGTTGTAGTGCTTCGTATCATAGTTTTTGCCGTCAGCGGCAGTTATTAAGTATTTCTTAATAACTGAACTTTCGTCAATTTCACCATCGGCAAAAACCCTCTTCAAATGTTGATTGATAGCTGCAACAGATACATCATAAAGCTCCGCCATCATCTTTTGAGTGAGCCATATATTTTCATCTTCATATCGCATTTCAACACTTTGTTCGTTGTCACCCGTTGCAGCAATGTATGTGAGATATTCAGCGGCACTCGAATGTAGTGTGATTTCGCTTTTCTTTTTGTCCATGTGTGTTTTCTCCTGTTTGGTGATGAGATGTTATTCCTCCACCATCATTGAGAGTTTAAAACTCGTGCATACTTTTGATTTCGGCGGTTTAGTTTGTCGGGAATGGTCATTTGTGGTTTCCCTGCATCAATAAGTGCTTTAAGTATTGCTCTACGAAATAATGCTCGTAATTTCATCGCTGGTAAGTCCAATGTCCAGTTGACCACATTTTTCAATATTAGATGGAGTCACTTTGCGGTTTGGCTTACGTTTGATTTGGCAAAAACGAATAAAATCATCTATTAGCTTTTCATCTCGCACTTCCCAACCTAGCCAAATACCATCGTGCAAAATATCGGTTTCGTCATATTGCTTCAACACTTCGGCACTATACTCTGCTCGCTCTAATTCAAATTTGTCCCTCTCTTTCGCGCCGAGAGTTATACTTACAATAAAGAAACCTTCACGCAAGCAAAGGGTTATAAGCGACTTCCCGCCTCGCTTGAAAGTTAGAATGTTATAGTGCTTGTGGGTGGGATTTCCCTCTGTCCCAATCTCGCCTATCTCATAAAGCCGGCGGATTTGCCCCACAAGTTTTCCCACGCATAGCTTGCATCTCCGAGCATTGCTTTAACTTCGAGATATGGTTTTGTTGGTCTGCTCATAAGTCCTCCTATAGTCTGGTTTGTGGGGTGGTGTGGTCGGTTCCAGAGGATACAGATTATGTTCCATCACACAGAAAAAACAACCCCGCCCTTTTTAAGTTCTACCTTGTCCGAATAACCAAGAAAAACCTCCGGCATCATTGTATGGATCCATCATTCTGAACCCTCCTCGCCACTTTCAATGTCTCTCAAAGTTTTGCCATCAATTGTTTTCCACTCTACTAACCCATTAGCGTGACCTCCTATGACAAACGCTGCAGCATATGACGGACTTTTAAATAGTATATCTTCTTGCAATGTCCCACTTTCATCAATGCTTGCTTTTTTCCTAGCTTCCTTTACTCCGGGGGGAATGCTTGTTGACTCGATTAACTCTATATCGCTTCCCTTTAAGACAACAAAACCTTCAACAGTTTGTTTGCATTCAGCTTCAATTGTTTTTCCACTCCTGCTGCTTTTTCGTTTCATTCTAAGCAGAAGCCCACCACTTTCAGAGGTACCATTAGATGGCTTTATTTCCGCAAGTGTCTCAAACACTTTATGCCCAAGGGTACCCATTACAATTTTAGCATAGTCAATAAATTCTTCTAACTCGCTTTCTTTTTCCTCAGTAATATTCCCGAGTGTTGGGTCATTTCCATTTCTTATTCCATAGCGCTTTGCCTCCAACGCTAAATTAGTGAATCGGTTTTCTAGGTAGCTTATTTCCGTTGGTCCAAAAGAGTTGTTTGACGTTATAAACACAACGGCTTCTGTCCAATAATCCTTGTCGGGATTTCTTTTATGTTCCCATATGCGAGTCAGGATTCCTTTTCCATTTTTTCTTAACCCCGCTTGCCCGATATATACGACACTTTCGGCAGTTTCATCAGACGTCCCAAATAGGAAATAAACCCCACTTTGTGAAAGGTCATCACGATCTTTGCAGTTTTCTAACTCTGTGCGCGGAATTTTGTATGCAACTCCCGTCCAATTTGCAAGTGTACATTTTATGCGTCCACTTGGGTCTCCATCCATCAGGAAAAGGTTTATGCTTTTTCCTCTTGTCGCCATGGGTTATTTCCTCCCAATTTATTTTTCAATCAAGCGTGACCAAATCTCATCCCAAGAGCGTAAGTTAAGCCTTTGACGCTGCGAATTTATTTGAAACTTTTCTATCAGTTCAAAACGCAAAACTGCGCTGTCTATTTCCTTTGGGTCACAATAATAATTCACTATTTCAATAGAGTCATTTGCAGAAATTGTATGATTAATATGTTGATCGTTTTCACCACTATATCCAAAAATATCTATGCTACAAATATTTTCAGTCCCCAGTATGTTCAGGTATTGCCGAAAAAGTGAAGTAGGCATTTCTAACGGGAATTCCATCTGAAAAGTCATCCCACCTTCTAACTGTGAGACTTTATCATCACCATCCATACCCCACACAAGATATGCGTCGTTAGGGTTAAGCACATACTCCACTCTCGAAAATCTATCTTTATAATAAAAACCTCCGTGCAAATGCATAACTTTGCTTTTATCGTCACAAGCATCGTCAAGCAAACAGTCGTAGTTAGTCGTAAAAATATAATCATATTGTGAAAGCCACAATTTAATTGGGTTGTGAAATTTTGCATCAACACTATACAATCGGTTTAGGCCATCATTAAAATAAAGATGGCTTGCTATACTGATCACGTCACGCTTGTCTGCTTCTGAGAATTCACCTGTTTTCGCAAACAAAGAGATAATCTTTAGCAAACTTTCTATCGATGATATTTTCTCTTTTTTAGTTTCATACGCCAAGCCATACATCTGAAAATACTCTTCACATATTTGCTTGAAGTTATCTTTGAACCCTGTATCTACTAGAGCCTTTTCTATGTGTGTTATCAAGATACTATTATATGGCAACCCACTAATAGGTCCAGAAAACAGTGGAATAGCTCCAGAAAAACCGTCTCCGGAATATCCCCACCCAACAGAAATTGATTTCACAGGAGAAACAGGCATTCTGAAACGCTCAAAAAGCAAATTAGCTTTTTGATACAGTTTAGGCGATTTTTCTTCTAGTCTGCTTAACATAGAAGGATTTGAATATGTTTCAATCAGATTTGCAGTAAAACCATTTCCCACTAGTAGTGCTGTGCCCATTATATACCTCTTGTCTATACTAAAGTTCAACTTATCTTCCGATAACTTAATTTGTATGGCCAGTTATATTAGATTCCCTACACCAACCCCAAATACTTCTCAAAAAACCCTGTCAATTTCTCAACAACATCCTGCTTTTTCTCTGCCCTATTACCTCCGCCAAAGCGTGACACCGGCGGCAAAATCTGATCAAAATCTGTCCCCGTTGTTTTCAAAACCCCATCACGAAAAGCAACATCCATAAGCCGCCTGGCTTCCTCACCTTTCAGCTTCTCATCAGCAATAAGGGCATCCATATCTTTCTCTTTACGCTCATACACAAATTGCCGCCAGTCCTCGCCTACGCTCTTTGATGTATTCACTTTTTCCACAAAACTATTGATAAGCTCTTTTTTACTTCTAAGCTCAATACTTGAATTGATTGCCTTATCAATCGCCGCAAGTATACTTTTATCCTCACAATTATCCTCATGATACTTTTCTACAAGCATCAAGATATAGTCGATATTAACCTCTATCTGCTTTATAAGCTCTAACTCAAATACAATATCGTCATTGATATTTTCCTTGTCATTGTCTGCCTTAGAGCGCATATCTTGATAAAGGTCGATGTATACGCTTTGATAGTCTTGAAAATCTCGGTCATTTAAAATCTCATTTCCGGCAAAATCATCAAATGACGTAAGAATATTTTTAAGGCGTAAGATTGCCCCATACAAGCGAATAAACTCTTTTTGTTCTTCTTCTCCAATAATTGGTCCCCCAAGTGGAAAACGTTCCATCAGTTGAGCTACAAGCTCTTCATATCCGGGCTTGTACCGACCATCATGGTCAAATCCGTTATAATAGTCGTCATAAGTTTTTAGTAATACGATACCTCCGGCATTTTTGTCCCCGAATAAGGCTATAGCATCATCTGTCGCTTTTTTCAAATCTCGGAAGCAAACAATATTTCCAAAGGTTTTAACGCTATTAAGTATGCGATTCGTGCGTGAGTACGCCTGTAGCAAACCATGTTGCTTTAAGTTCTTATCTACCCAGAGTGTGTTGAGCGTGGTTGCGTCAAAACCTGTAAGGAACATATTTACAACAATCAGTAAGTCAATTTCACGATCTTTTACACGTTGCGAAAGGTCCTTATAGTAATTTTGAAACTTGTCCGAAGATGTGTCATAGTTTGTGCTAAAGGTTGTATTGTAGTCGGCTATTGCAGATTCGAGGAAGTCGCGTGATGATTTATCGAGCTTATCATTCTCAAATTCTTCATCAGGCAGTGCATCCTCCGGATCTTCCTCGTTTGCACTATAACTAAATATGGTCGCAATGGTCAGGTTTTTCTTCTTTTCGGCAAGTTGTTTTTTAAGCTCTTCATAATACTTCATAGCCATCGGGATAGATGAAACCGCAAAAATAGAGTTAAAGCCTGCCACTCTTTGACCTTTGAGCGAATAGAAGCTGTTTCGCTTAGTCTTCTGATCAAAATGCTCAATGATATAAGTAACAATCTCACGCACACGCTCCGGCGCTGACATAGCCCTTTCCACGTCAATAGCGCGGACATTTTTGTCTGCTATATTTTCTTTTTGCTTAATTGTGCTTATGAAATCAATACGAAATGGCAATACATTACCGTCATTTATAGCATCAACTATCGTGTATGTGTGTAGCTTGTCCCCAAAGGCTTGCGGTGTTGTCCGAAACGTGGGCTTGCCACTTGTTCCTGCATTTACCGCAAAAATAGGTGTACCGGTAAATCCGAAAATATGATAATTGCGAAAAGCTTTTATAATCTTTTGGTGCATTTCTCCAAACTGTGAGCGATGGCACTCATCAAAAATAATAACAATCTGCTTGTTATAAATATCATGCTTCTTGCTCTTGCTTATAAAAACGTCAAGTTTTTGTATGGTTGTAATAATAATTCGAGCATTGGGGTCACTAAGGTTTTTCTCTAACTGCTTTGTAGACTTGCTCCCATTGGCAGCTCCTTTTTCAAAGCGGTCATATTCTTTCATGGTTTGATAGTCAAGGTCTTTGCGGTCAACTACAAAAAGCACCTTATCCACATCATCAAACCCTGTTGCCAGTTGTGCAGTTTTGAAACTCGTTAAAGTTTTGCCGCTTCCTGTGGTGTGCCAGATATATCCTCCTGCGTCTGTCGTACCTGTTTTCTTGTAGTTGGTTGAAACAATTACACGACGCAGAATCTGTTCCGTTGCGGCTATCTGGTAGGGGCGCATTACAAGCAAAAGTTCTTCACTTGTGAACACACAGTAGCGAGTAATAATATTGAGTAGCGTATGCTTTGCAAAAAATGTCTTGGTAAAGTCTATAAGGTCAGAAATAACCTTGTTGTTTCCATCTGCCCAATAGCTTGTAAATTCAAAACTATTGCTTGTCTTCTTGCTCTTGCGTCGCTCACTTTCACCGAGTTCTTTAACATGGGCATTTCGAGTGGTGTTACTGTAATACTTGGTATTTGTGCCGTTGGATATGACGAAAATCTGTATGTACTCATACAGCCCACTTGCCGCCCAAAAACTATCACGTTGATAGCGCTTAATCTGATTGAAAGCTTCGCGAATAGCCACGCCACGGCGTTTTAGCTCAATATGCACAATGGGAAGACCGTTGACGAGTATAGTTACATCATATCGCGTATCATGTGTGCCGCCGCTTTCCTCATATTGGTTAATCACTTGCAGGCGGTTGTTGTGAATGTTCTTTTTATCAAGCAAATGAATATTTTTAGTGCTACCATCATCACGTTTCAACACCTGAACATGGTCATCATGAATCTTGCGAGTTTTCTCAACGATTCCTTCGTTTGTGCTTGCAATACTCTCACCGAAAAAGCGCTCCCACTCGTCGTTTGAGAATTTGATACTATTAAGCATTTCTATTTGGCGGCGGAGGTTTTCAATCAGTGTTGCTTCGCTTTTTATGGCGAGAAATTCATAGCCCTGCTCAGATAGCATTTGTATAAATTCTTTTTCCAAGTCAGCTTCACTTTGGTATTCCGATGCAGCTCTGTATACAGGGATATATTCAGAAACGACGGTAGATTCGTCGGTGCTGGTGATTATGTTGTATTGGGTCATGTTGTTTTACTCCTACCTTCTATTAAGATTACCCGCCTCCGTCATTGCGAGGAACGCAGTGACGAAGCGATCCATAAAGCTTTGCAATTACTGGATTGCTTCGCTTTGCTCGCAATGACGTGAAAGTAAATCACTACTTCTGCATATCGCTCTATCATGAATACAGTTTTGTATCTCCAATACCTCGTCTTTGCGAGCGTGGCGAAGTAATCCACAACTCCCACCTCGTCTTTGCGAGCGTAGCGAAGCAATCCAGTTAGATAATATCAAAATACAAATCCCTCCAATCAGGATTCATACCCTCAATTAAAGCTATTTTCTTTTCCCTGCTACCACCCTTAATCTGCTTTTCTCTAGCTATTGCATCAACTATATTTTCAAACACCTCATAATATCCAAGCTTATCAATAGCATATTTCTTTGTAAACCCTTCAATTATTTTTCCTTTATGCTCATAGACCCTTTTCACCAAATCAGAAGTTACACCAACATACATAGTTCCGTTTCTTTTGCTGAAAAGGATATAGATATAGCCTCTATTCATTGTAAATCTCCTGCTTGTTGAATGTGTTCCAGCTTAGCGTCATTGCGAGGAACGTAGTGACGAAGCAATCCATAACCTTTGCAACCACTGGATTGCTTCGCTTCACTCGCAATTACGGTAGTTTTCCATTTCAGTTTTATAATTTATTTTTATTGTACTATGGCTTTTTCATATACCTTTAATTTTTCATAATCATTTTTTTCACAAAACCTATCATGATAATTCTTGCACCATAAGATTTTCTGCAATACTCTCATTTTTTCACTCTTGTTTTCATCGCATTCTTCTATCTTTTTCCAAATAGCCATGCCATGTTGATTCAGTTCATCCTCAAACCTATGCTTTCCTATAGTTACCGCTTCAATATTCGATTTAAACTCGTTAGAACCCTTCGCCAAGGTATATTGTTCACCAAACTTCAAATAGTCAACAAATTTACACCCGTCAAAATCTGTAAGAATATTACTAAAGATTATTTCTGCCAACTTTGTGGCATTCGAGTTTAGGCTTAACTTGTCATAAATTTCTTGCATATCCTCTAATATCACCTCAGCCCGTTCTTGGTAACTATCATCAATTATAACTCTCGGATAAATTGCAATTTTCGATTCTAAATCGAACGCTCTAACAATTCCTTCTCCACAAATAAAGTTTTCATTAAAATGTACTTCTCCATAAGACAAAGAACCTCTAACCAGAATCTTCTTCCGCACAAACAAGAAATATTGTAGCAGAAATGTAGCATATAAAACTTCAAACCAATTTGCTTTGGAGCATATCACAATATTGTCTGAAAACGCCTTTATTTTTAATTCATATTCAGGGTATTCATCCTCATTTATAAAAGGTTCAACATTATTCATAAACTGCAGATATTCATAAACTGTTTCTGCAATGCGTTCAGCTCCCCTAGCTTCTTTTATTAACCCTCTGTATCCCAAAATATCTATATACGCTATAAAGTGACCTTCAGGCTTGAAGTTCGGGTATTGTTTCCTGCTTTCTACCATAACTCTTTTCCTCTACAATTTTTTATTCTTATTCCCTCTTTTATTTGCGAATTATAACATCTGTATATGCCCAAGTCAGAAATTCTTCTACAGTCATATCTTTCAGTTTATCTATAAGGCAATTTTCGATGCCATCCTCATGTAGAAAACAAAGTTGCCCATCAGATTGCGCCGTGAGCAACAATTCTCCAAGGCTGTTTGTGTGTGGCCTAAATACTTGGCTCACTTTTAATTTTAACTGGCGACCGCTAGGAATGAACTTCACAATCATTTTTTCGTATAGCCTCAATGCTTTAATTCCATTTGAAACAAGAAGCTTGTCTAAAACCTTAAAGGTTTTCACAAGAACTCTTCTCGTTTCAAACGGTGTGCTGTATGATTGCTCACACAGACTGTCATATAGCACTTTTGCTGACTCATACATAAGTGGATTTTTGCTCCTTATATTATCTCCATAGCCACTGAGCACACTTTCCCCTTCTATAAGAAATGAAGCAAGTGCTATAACATCTCGTAAGTTTTGATCTGATAACGCTTGTATTGTTTTCCAGTTTGACCCCACATCTTTTAATTTTTCTCTAGGTGCATCAATTACGCTAAAGCCCCTGATTTTTTACTCCGCTATAATTATTTTGTGGTGCACCAAGTTGCAAATTAGAGTTCCAATATCGGCACTAATCTGACAGCAACTGGTACTGTTTGTGTGATATATGTTTGGGAAATCACTTTCATCTAAAAGAACATGAAGTATTTCGTGTGACAAAGTATATTCCATATGAGGGTCATTTTTTTTGATAGCTATCTTCCAATTTCCATCCTGAAGCTTCTTTGCATAAGCCCCACCATCGATTCGCATGATTTCCTCATCAACCAAGTCTTCTACAAAGGTTATTTTCAATTCTTTGTTACCTAATAGAGCGTTTGTGTCGTCTAAAAGTTTTTGCATCTTTAAATCAAATGTCATGCCGTTAACTTCCACTTATACATACTCCAAACTATTACTCATTACCGCTTTGACACTTTGGTTTTCGCAAATATTACAGTCTCCCATTAATCTGATTAGAAATGACACTTGCTGCTACATTTTCAATCATAGACAATGCAAACGAGCCAATTTTAGATAGATTGCTTTTAACTGTACCCCAATTCATGTCTTCACGAATATTATTTACAAATTCATGTCCTCTGGGGGACAAATCAGCTACCATAAATCCCCAAGGCCATATCGTAAGCGACCTGTTACTGCTTATTGTCCTTGGACTAAAATACCCTGCATCATTACATTGTTGTAAATGATACACTACTTCTTCATAATTATAACCTTCGAGATATTTAAAATCCTCCCATTTTTTTGATTCTGGTGCATATGAATTGTACCAAAATGACTGATTTAGCCCAGTTTCTTCTTCTACCGTAATTAGTATGGAACGAATTAAATCCGGATTAAGCTTCATAGTTAGCTCCTTCCATTTTGTTTGCAGTTTCAAAAGACAGCAATCTATCCCTATAATACTCATATTGCTTTTGTCGTGCTTCTATTTCGGCAGGTAATCCACATGCCATATCACCAATCAGCACATCAAATCTATCAAGTATCTCAACAATGCGGTTTTGTTCATCAAGTGGTGGCAGGTGTATTCGAAACTTCGCCAAATTTTCTCTTGACACCCTTATTACCTTCGTACCCTGTGCGTACTTAGTTTTGTGCTCAAAAAAATCTGCGGTTTGGAAAAAATATGCAAGATATTTGACATTTTGTTCGCTTCTAAAAAGCATCATATCACCAGAAATAGCGAGCTCATCGCCAAGCCATGCTACAGCTTTGCACACATCTTCAACGTTTTCACTGGTAGTTGCTATAAGCAAATCTCCACGTTTGGCTTTTCGCAGTTTTTTTGCAAACTCATCTGACACAAAACTTAATGACTTGTCAGCCGAAAGTCCGTATTTTGTGTGTATTTGACCATAGTGAACACACGGAAAACCCTCATCAATTAAATCCTTTTTCTGGAGTCCATTGCCTCTAATAAATTCCCCAATCTCCCCAAGTCCCACTCTCGGCACATCATCACCAAAAGTCAAAAGCTTATCCCTATAATACTCATACTGCTTTTTTCGCGCTGTAAGCTCCGCTGTAAGCTCCGCTGTAAGCTCCGCTGTAAGCTCCGTGAAATTGTCCAGTATCTGGACAATTTCATTTTGAATATCCAACGGTGGGACTGGAATCAAATAACGTATATTAGCAGCCTTGCTTCCCCTCGGCATTTTTCCGCCTTTTGAGTGTTGTGTGGCATACGAGAAGAAGTTGTCAGATGAGAGTACATAGTAAAGGTATTCCGCCATCAAATTAGAGTCTGTGACACGAACAACAAGAACGTCTCCATTAGTTCCACCAACACAATCTGATATCCAGATTTTCTTCAAGTATGGGCGTATGTTTCCTATTAGTATATCCTTTGACTTAAATTCTGTGAGCGTCCCTGATTTTGGAACATAGTTAGACAACTTTTTCCCACCCTTATTTGGCAAAATATTATCCACACTGACATAATTTTCAGCATTCACATCACTTGCTGATATACGAGTCGGTGAGTATTTGGCAACTTCATTTAACGGCATAACCCTCACTCCATCAGGACATAGCTCCGCTATAAGCCTATCAAGTTTAGTCATCTCCATCACCACCTGTATCTTTTTGCGTAAGTTGTTTTACTGCACGGTCAAAGTCGCTTTCTAATTGTTTCATTTCCCGTGTACGATAAACTTCAAATTCTTTCTCAGCTTTTTCAATCGCATCTTTATGAGATACGGCTCCTTTTCCTGACAAAACATCTCGGTTTAGCATTATGAGTTGCTTATCAAGAAATTCACTCCAATCACGCATATGCATTGGTTTTTCTTCCAACGCTTGTAGTTCAGCATATCCCAAAAAACCTTCTGTAAGTAAGTTTAGCCGTTGCAGTTCACCCTCTGAGAGATAGTTTTTGGCAATACCGACATCATTTTTCGTAATATAGTTACCTTTGAAGTTTGTCATACCAATCATAGGTTTTTCACTGTCAGTACGATTATAAATAAGTTCGGCCGCCGTATGCTTATGAACTGCGTAGTGCATTTTGTTTTGCACGGTTGCAAAGAATTCTCGTGAAACATCGGAGCGTGGGTCATAATCTATTGAGGTTGCATATATATCCGTCACTTGTTGCCAAAGATTTCGCTCTGATGAACGAATATCACGAATGCGTTGCAAAAGCTCACGGAAATAACGCCCTCCTCCGTTTTTCAGTCGCTCGTCATCCATTGTAAAGCCTTTTTGAATATACTCATGAAGACGCTTGGTAGCCCATTGACGAAATTGCGTACCTCGCAATGATTTCACACGATAGCCAACAGATATGATAACATCGAGATTGTAGTGTTCAATTTTTCTCTCGACTTGCCTTTCTCCTTCTTTTTGAACTGTTGCAAATTTTGCAACAGTTGCCGTTTGCGATAGCTCTCCTTCTTCAAAAACATTCGATATATGCCTTGAAATCGTAGATTTATCACGTTCAAATAAATCGGCCATCTGGTCTAGCGATAGCCACACTGTATCTTCGTCAAAGCGTGTATCAACGGACACTTTACCGTCTTCTGTCGTAAAGATAATTACATTGTCATTCTTTTTCCTCACAGCGCTTCTCCTCAAATTTAAAATTTTTCAAATGGCACCACTAATGGTGGCCACTCTTTGATCCCTCAATCTCCGCAACAATAGCATCAATTTCACGGCGTAGAACGTCTCCTCGTGCAACAATGCGCTCAATTTCAGCATTGAGTTCCTTTATGTCAATAACTTCTCTAGTATCTTCTTGCTCTACATATGAACTGACAGATAGATTATAGTTTTGTTCCGCAATCTCGCTATTGGGTACAAGTCTTGTAAAGTACTCCAAATCCTCACGGCTTGTATATGCGTCAATAATCTTCGCAATATTAATCGCAGTTAGCTTGTTGTTATTTGTTATCTTCACGAATTCTTTGCTTGCGTCAATAAACAATGTGCTGTTTTCGCTCTTGGATTTTTTCATAATCATAATACAAGTCGCAATACTTGTCCCGAAAAACAGATTTCCCGGCAGCTGGATAACACAATCTATAAAGTTGTTATCTATCAGGTACTTACGAATTTTCTGTTCCGCTCCACTTCTGTAGAACACGCCGGGAAAACATACAATAGCCGCCGTGCCGTTTGTTGCAAGCCAGGCAAGGCTATGCTATGCATAATAAAAGCCAGGTCAGCCTTGGACTTAGGCGCAAGCACACCTGCAGGCGAAAATCGTGGATCGTTAATCAGAAGCGGATTATCATCACCGGCCCACTTAATGGAGTATGGCGGGTTTGAAACGATGGCTTCAAAAGGTTCATCGTCCCAATGAATTGGGTCAAGCAGAGTGTCGCCGTGACCTATATCGAATTTATCAAAATCCACATCATGTAAAAACATATTTATACGACAAAGATTGTAGGTAGTGATATTTATTTCCTGTCCGTAAAAGCCTTGACGAACATTGTTTTTACCTAATATTTGAGCAAAATTGAGTAGAAGTGAACCGGAGCCACAAGCCGGGTCATATACTTTGTTTACGTCTGTTTTCCCAACAAGTGTAATGCGTGTCAGAAGTTCAGAAACTTCTTGGGGTGTATAATATTCTCCGCCACTTTTTCCGGCGTTGCTTGCGTACATCGCCATTAAGTATTCATAAGCGTCACCAAAAGCATCTATGGTGTTGTCTCGGTAGTCTCCCAGTTTCATATCACCTACGCCGCTTAATAGCTTAACAAGCCGCTCGTTGCGCTTTGCAACTGTGCCGCCTAATTTATTGCTGTTGACATCAATGTCGTCAAATAACCCTTTGAAGTTATCTTCAGACGGTGTTCCTATAGCAGATGCTTCTATATCTTTAAATACCGCTTCTAATGTTTCATTTAGGTGGTCTTTTGCCCATTCCCTGTCCTGCTCCGCTCTTTTCCGCACATTTTCAAATAACTCACTCGGCAGGATGAAGAAACCTTTTGTAGCAACCAAATCCTCGCGGGCTTCGGCAGCATCACCGTCTGATATGGTAGCATAATCAAAAGAAGGATTACCGGCTTCTCGTTCGCCTTCATTAATATAGGCCGTAATATTTTCGGAAATATAACGATAAAACAATATGCCCAGAACGTATTGCTTAAAATCCCAACCATCTACGCTCCCACGCAGGTCATTAGCAATGCTCCATATTGTGCGGTGAAGCTCCGCCCGCTCCTGCTCTTTTCGATTATCTACCATTGGCCATTTCCTCCTGTATCTTTGACAACTGTATAAAACTTTTTATCAATTATATGCCATAGGTCGAGTAATATCAAGGAAAGCGCATTTATTGGTATGTGCTAATAGCGGGGTTGCTGTTATTTGTTCTTAAGTTTTTCAATTTCAATGTCACATATATCAACGATGTGCTTGTATGCAGAAGCGCGATTGCGGATCGTTTTATATTCGCTCACCGGACCAATCATAATTGCAACTACAAAGCCTAGGCCAATAAATATTGCAAAAGCACGTGAACGATCAGTCACATATCCAGCGTTTAAGAGATTATTTATGAAAGTCAAAGCAAATGCAAAAAAAGAAATAACCATTGCATTAAAGCTCATATTTATGCTCCCTTGTATCAAAGAAGCTTTCGCTTGCGACTTCAATGTTCTCAAAGATATAATTGTATCATGATCTGACTCAGATTCGCATATAGATAATACTTGTTCTGTATACTGCTCTCGTATGCTACGCCCCTTAGCAAAGGTTTTTTCCAGGTCAATCGTATGCTTCTTTTTCATAATAGATTCCATCCTTTATATTTTCTATTGCTAGCTGAAATTCTAGCTGACAAACAAATTATACACAGCAACGTGTCCAATAAAACGGACTCTCAGCTCGTTTTTTATCTTTAGAGTGTCTATCACCTACGGAACGAGTTTTTATTATGAATTCTTTGCATAATAATATCTCGCATCCACAAGACAAGCAAATAAAATCGAGGGTATATCAAAACAGTAAGTTCGATACACTCCCGTAATGTGTTAGCCTCGTGGTGGGAAAGGATCTCTTCCGTGAGAATTTTTGTCGAATGTGCCCATCAGTCCGGTGAATTAATAGTTCTCCTTCTTTTCTTTGCAAAATTGAACGTGCAACCCCTAGTTTCTCGCTCCTTTTACTTGTCATCCAACATCAACCGATCACATGCCTTTAGCTTGTCAAGCTGTTCACGTTCAATCTCTGAAAGACTCTTGTCAGGCGTGGACAAATCTTCCGGCATAACTCCACCAACACGCTCAATGGCAGAACGTACCTCACGCCCTACTTTGTAGTGTGCATCTCCGGCAGCAGTGGCACCTTGGATATTTTCACGTTTCAGTTTGCTTTCCGTTTGAGAGATGCGAAACAAGTTAGCAATCAGTTCTTCGCTTCCCATAAAGTCTAGGATTTTATCTCTAATCTCCAGACCTTTCCTTGCATGAATATCCTCAACCGTCAATCCACCATAAAGCCCCATATATCCGGCATTCTGAAACTCGGCAAACTCTTGATTTGTGATAACACCGGCATCTCGTGCGGCTTCTGCCAAAAGTTGATTCCACTGCTTAATGTCACCACGAATCACAAGACGCTTGTTGTCCTCGTCAAGCTGATTGAAGCGGTCAGCCACTTCTTGCCGGTATGTCTGAATGGCAAAATAGGTCTGACCCAGAGCAATCACTTCTTTGCGCGGATCACCGTTTTGCACAATCAGATAACAGGCATAGCGTGTCAACTCATAATCAAGCACTTTCTTTGTGGTTGCACCGGCTTTTACGATTTTGTTGACCTCAACAAAATCGTCATCAATTTCATGTCCGCTGTTCTTGCAGGCAATCATCGCACGGTCAATGACTTTAGAAAAATTGCGCCATTCCGTGTAGTTCAGCACATCTGCAAGCTCACGCGCCGACCAAAATTCGCTCCCATCTGGGCGAACAGTTTTG
>Ga0209755_10004568_pt1 | contig 16292 bp, 13 predicted proteins | sample TergutCo191P1_FD_187301 | JGI IMG/M metagenome (GOLD analysis project Ga0209755, IMG submission 187301) | Cornitermes sp. P1 segment gut microbial communities from Petit-Saut dam, French Guiana - Co191P1 (SPAdes) (version 2) | ecosystem: Host-associated > Arthropoda: Insects > Digestive system... | reverse complement strand
GTTTCCATGACTGCCTCCATAAAAAGTTTTTGAACACAAAAAAGCCGCCACCCATCAACAGCCGAGAATAACGCGCGGATAAATACCCACGCGCTCTTCCCCGACAGGAAGGTGACGGCTTTATATATAAAGTAAAGCAGTTAATTTATGTCTAAAAAATAATCTCATATAATCCTGAATGTGTCAAGATAATTTATAATTATATTTTATTAACTTTAATAAAACTATCTGTTTCCACATTATTTTATATTTTTTGCAGGATTTGCATAATTCGAATATTTTGCATGACATTTGTTTTATTAAAACATTGCACATAACGCCCCGTACGGGGCTTTCTGTCACGATGGTATAAGTTTGCCGAAGGTTTCAGTCTGGGCACGTTGAATAAGTTCCCGATCACCGTCTTTCCAGTGTTCGCCATATCGCGCAAGCATGATGTCTGTCCTATGCCCAGTTTGAGATTTGAGAAGTTTCTTTTCAAGTTTGCTCATGAGGTATGTGGTGAAGAAATGCCGCCAGCCGTGAAAGTCGTGTTTTTTCTCTTCGCTTTCCGGGAAGCCGCTTTTTGCACGCGCCTCGTACATAAAGACAGTCATTCCCAAGGTCTTATAAGCGTAAAGCGCATTTTTCGCTCTGCCTCATGCCGGTAACCACAGCCAGCATGTTGGCAATTTTCGAGCGATCATCTTCCCATTCCATACGGAATATTGCCGCCGCTGCAGACGGTGTTAATACATTGCGCTCTTTCTGTTCTCCTGAAAAAAGAATGTGTCCTCTTGTTGGATCGGTTTCAATCTTTCCTTTTGAGAAAACCCAGCGCAACGGTTTTGTACCTGCGATTATCACGTTATTTTTGCTACTGGCAGAGAGAGGCAAGTTACCCATGTGAGTAATAAATGCTTCAATATCAGCAGTTGTAATATCGCCGAGATAACATCCTTTAAAAAATGGTATCCAATATTTTTCTGTTGCTCTTTTTTGTTTCATACAATGGTATTGATGTAGCCCGTGATTCCTCCGGCGTTTCTCCGCAATGTAAGCGGATTTTTCCCATGTCCAAAAATCAAACAAGAATTCTGCGAAGTCTTGCGCTGCGATTGTTTCTGTTAAAACATAACTTTTTACCCAGCCCATTCGCTTCATTTCCTTTAACAGAATTTCTGCCTCGTCTTTTGTTTTTATCTGCCGTGCTGTGTCTTTGATAGACAGGTCATGCACTTTTATTGATGTTCGTTTCTGTGGTATGCCATCACGCAGCCAAGTAAATGCTGTTTTCATTGCCTCCGCTTCAGTTTTTTGCCTGGTGCTGATTGCCGGGTAATATTCCCCTGTGGATTCATTCTTAAACTTCACTGAATAACAGGGACGATCTGCCCTTTTGAACACAGAAAACGGTAAGGCGCGTTTCATGTCCTAATCCTTGCAAACGGCATTGAAAAACGGTCTTAGGTGTCGTTTTCGCATAATGCAATGATTAAGAACGCCCGTTGTTTGGGAAGTTCTGCATAAATCCTTATTACATAAAGAAATATACATATGCCGGCGATCAGACTCGAACTGATACCCCATTGCTAGGAGGGGATTTTAAGTCCCCAGTGTCTGCCATTCCACCACGCCGGCAAAAGCACCCCGTCAAGGGGTGTCTATAAAAAAAATGTAACATGCGTCGGCGCCACACACAAGCTTAACTGAATAAAATAGTAGGCTGACTTTAGTCAGCCGTGTGCGCCGCGCCGGCAAAAGCACCCCGTCAAGGGGTGTTTAATCCAAAATAATCCACATGCGTCGGCGCCACACACAAGCCTCACTAACCAAAACTGTAGGCTGACTTTAGTCAGTCGTGTGCGCCGCCGGCAAAAGCACGCCGTAAGACGTGTTTATCAGATAAATGTAACATGCGTCGGCGCTATATACAAGCCTAATTAACCAAAACTGTAGGCTGACTTTAGTCAGCCGTGTGCGCCGCACCGATTAATACTATTTTCATTTTACTATTTGAGGCTGTTCCAAAACTTTCTAAACGAAGGTTTGTGTATTTGGAACAGCTGCCTTAAATGTAATCATTAATTACTCTGCAGCCAGTTTGTAAATCGCCTGTGCGTCTTTTTCATCTAGTTTACGGTATTGGCCGATTGGGCCGAAGTGCACAACGCGTTTTGCCATTTCGGGAATACGGGAAAGGTCGATGTTTGTTTCTGATAAACGGACCGGCATACCGATGGAACGGAAAAAGTTTTCCATGCGGAATACGCCTTCCAGCGCGGCTTGTTCCATGTCGTAGAATGCGCCGTCCACTCCCCATACTTTCGCGGCGAAACGGGCGAGGCGGGGCGTGTCTTCCTTTATGTTGTACTTTATCCATGCGGGGAAAATTATGGCGAGTCCCGCTCCGTGGGCAAGATCGAATAACGCCGACAGTTCGTGATCAAGGGCGTGGCTGGCCCAGTCGCCGACCCTGCCAGTGCTGAGAAGATTGTTATGCGCTAACGCACCCGCCCACATGATTTCCGCCCTTGCGTCGTAGTTGTTTTCTCCGCCTGAGAAAATTTTCCGCGCGTTACGGATGATTGTCCGCATTACGCCTTCGCACAGTTCATCTGTCAGTTCCACATGAGGCTCTCTTGTAAAGTAGCGTTCCATAGTATGCGCTAACATATCTGTAATTCCGCAGGCGGTTTGATACGGAGGCAGGGTGTAGGACATTTCCGGATTCATTATGGAGAATACCGGGCGGTTACACTCAAAATTGATTCCCCGTTTCCACGGACCTTCTTCATTTGTAATAACGCAGCTTATGCTCGATTCGCTTCCGGCTGCGGGAATTGTTAAAATTGTGCCGATTGGCAGCGCGCTGTTAGTACTTCTTTTTCGTTCAAAAAAATCCCATATATCGCCGTCATTTCTTGCGCCAACTGCAATGGCTTTTGCGGAGTCAATCGCCGACCCGCCTCCCACGGCCAGAACCAGTTCGACATTTTCTTTTTTGGCGATATCAATTCCTTCCTTCACAAGCGAAAGGCGCGGATTGGGCTGCACGCCTGTCAGTTCTGTCCATTGGACACCAGCGTTTTTCAGGCTTTCCTTTACCCTGCCGATTAGACCTGAACGGACTGTTGAACCTCCTGAGTGGTGCAGCAGAATCTTTTTCGCGTATTGCGCTGTTTCGGCTCCAGCCTGATTTTCCGTTCCCCTGCCGAAAATTATTTTTGTTTTATTGCAATATTCAAAGTTTTGCATTTTAATCTCCTGAAAGATAGAATAAATTGGTTTATCAGGAATGTCAAATAAAATATTTAAGCATACATTTCTGCCGTTGTATCAGTTTTGTATAAGGCTTACTTCCTCGCTCTTTTTGATTGTTGCGGCGTAAATGCTGTTAATAAGCCCAAGTATCGCGGAGATTGTAAAGAGGGTTTCGATGCCAGCTACTTTCCAGATCCAGCCGCCCAACAGCGCAATTAAAACGCTGAAAATGTGGTTTACGGAAATGCCTGTTGATAATGTAGCTGTAATTTCCTCCCTGTTAGACGAAATTCGCTGGACATATACGTTATTCGCCATGCTCGCGATTGAGATTATCTGATCCAGGATGAAGTTAACGCAGACAACAATATACGCGACTCCCGGAGCGAACCACCTGTGCGCGAAACCGTATAACAGGCATACTACAATCAAGATAAGTGTATCCGCTACCATGACTGCCTTGTATCCGACCATGTCAATTAGTTTGCCGATTAACGGGCTGCATATCATTACAAAAACGGCACAGATAGCGAAAAGTATGGACATGACAGAAGCGCTGGCTCCGTATTTGAGTATCAGCACGTACGGGGCAAAGGTAAGAAAAATCTGCTTCCGCGATCCGTAAAATACTTCCAGAATATAATACTTGGTGAATTTCCTGGCGAAATAAAAACGCTGTCTTGGAGCTTTCAGCCTGGTTTCTTCAAGAGCCGCCGCTACCATTGCCGCTCCCGCCATTAATCCAGCGGCTGCGCCAAACACAATTCTGTATCCGATTATATCCGTTCTGCTGTAACCTGTTTTTTCCAGCAGTATAAAAATTCCTGTTACAATAAGAAAACCGGCTATATTTCCAAGCTGGTTTAATGATGTAGTTATACCCAAAGACGCTCCGGCTTTTTCCCGTTTTGCCAGATCCATGGCGATTGTACTGCGCACCGGCATTGTGATATGTTCACCCGTGCTGAATATAACCATAAAAAGCACTACCAGGGTTTTTGTCATCAGCATTTCGCCTGAGCAGGTAATTAAAAGGCCCGCAGCTCCCGCTGTCATAAGCGCAATGCCGATTTTAAAAACCTTGCTGTCCGCGAATCTGTACATCAGCGCGAGAATAAATATCAAAAGAAGACCCGGAAGTTCGCGGAAAAATTCCACTATTCCGCGTTCAAAAGGCTCTATGTGTATTATTTCCGCCAGGTAATTATCCTGTACTCCGCGCTTCAGCCCGAAAGCTATGCCAAAAAGAATCAGTACGCTCAAAAACCGCCCTACTTTCGCATCGGAGCGGTAAATTTCATCCAGAAAAACCGGACGCTTCCATTTTTTTATAGTATTGTCAGTCATTGTGTTCCTTTGAATAAAACTACCATAAATTAAGAAAAATTAATATATTCATTAAGTGCGTTTTTTATCCGCCCGGCTGTTTCTTCATCGCTGCCAGAGCATTCTATCCAGTTTACACCGGGTATTCCCGCGAAGAATGTTATCTGGCGTTTCGCGTAACGGCGGCTGTTCTGCGCAATCAGGGACTGAACGCCGTCAATATCCTGTGATAGTTTCCATTTGCCGGGTTCACCAGGCGTTTCAATAAAAAATTCACGGTAGCCTATTGCGCGCAGGCCGGGATCATCTGGCGTGTATCCCGCTTCGTATAAAGAGCGCACCTCCTGTACAAGACCATTGCGGAACATTTGAGCGCATCTTTCGTTTATGCGTCGGTAAAGCGTTTCTCTTGGTCTTGATAAACCAATGATGATAAACCGGAAAAGCGAACGTTTATTTTTAGCGTTGACTTCAAATGATGAAAGGGGGCGGCCTGATAAACGGTACACTTCCAGAGCGCGTAACATGCGGTATTCATCGTTAATGTGAATGCGTTCACCGCTTGCAGGATCGCAGACTGTAAGTTCACGCGCAAGAGCGGTTATTCCTTTTTCTTTTAATTCCTGCCTCAGTTCCGTGCGGATTTTAAAATCGGAGGGAGGCGCTTCGCTTAAACCCATAATAAAATTTTTTAAATAAAACCCTGTTCCGCCTGAAACAACCGGCAGTCTGCCGCAGGCTGCTATTTGTAAACAAGCCTCGTCCGCAAGACGGACAAAATCACCCGCGTTAAACTGCTGATCCGGATTGCGAATATCAATTAAATGATGGGGAAGAATTTCGCGCTCCCCCAGCGAAGGTTTTGCGGTTCCAATATCCATGCCTTTATAAACCTGCATGGAGTCAGCGGAAATAACTTCAGCCTGTAATTCATCATTGGAGTTGAAAAGTTTTTGGAGTATGCCGGTCTTTCCTGATCCTGTCGGTCCGAACAGAACGAGGACGGCAGGGGTACTAATATTTTTCTGGTTTTGAAGAAATTTACTGTTATTGGGCATCAAGCCTGAAGTCTACTTCCTTGGAAAAGATCTGCCGCGCTGCCAGGGATACTACTTTACCGTCGTTATCTTCTATTTCCGGATCCTTCAGCATTGAAAGCTGAAAGCTTCTTCGTGAAGCTGCGGTGGTAATTTCGTACATATTTTCATCATATTCGATGAGGTCTTTTAATGGGAATATCATGTGTGGATTATATCAAATTGACAATTCTATGTCGAGTGCTTGCGCACATGACCTAATGGTTTATTTTGAACGGTTTTCAGGGTTGTCCCAATTTTAACAGCGGAATTACCGGTTTTGTAAGCTCCATTGAAGCGGGGAAATCGCCGGGTTCAAGAAGGACTGTTTCGCCGTCCATTTGCGCCAGAATTGGGTGTTTCCCTGAAAACTCAAGGCGGTTTGCATTCAGCATAATTACTTCCGGGTTGTTTGTGTGAGTTCCTTTTGAAACCTGTCCTTTTATTAATAGTTTTCGGTGTAACAGCATTTGTTTTAAACATGCGACATTGCGATCATCCGGGAGTATTTTTTGCTGCGAACCATACGACCTGCGGCCGGAAGCGCCCATAGCCATCAGCAGTAATTTTTCACTGAATGAAAGTATTTCGGTGTTTTGTCCGTTAAACGCCTTTACATCAAGATAATCAACTTTATACAGGCGGTCATAAAACAGGGCGGCAATGTCTAACCACAATTTGTATGAATCGCCCGGAAGCTTTCCCTTCATTTTATTGGTCATGTGGGTAACGTAGGCGTCCAACCCGACGGATAGAATATTAAAAGCCAGATACGGTCCTTTCGCGCTTGCGGGACCGCCTGAAGCTGTTGTTAACTGTACAGCGGGGCTTAGTTCAATATGGACAGGACTAATAAGCAAATCCAGAGCCTGCGCCAGATGAGCGCCGTCACTGCCGTCATTTCCTGTTCCCATCGGCAGTTTTAAAACCGCTATATTTGATCTGACATTTTCAGGAGCATTATACAGGGCGTACTGAATCTCGCTGTGGGTTCCGTCACCGCCAGCGCTGATAATTAAATAAAACGGATCCGGATTTTTTTGAGCCATGCCGATTAAGGATTCCGCAATCTTTCCCGCGGCTCCCTTGTTTTCTGTCAGATTAACAAGCGCGTTCCTGTCCATTTGCCTCTGCGGATTTGCCTGCGCTTTCTGTCTGTATTCATTTAATATTTTTACATTATTTTTCCATCTGGAAGGGATGGTAAATCCGCCGGCGACAGGATTGACGATAACCATGCAGCGCAGCGGACGGTTAACAGAAACCATTGAACGCCCGCAAATATCAGTCAGTGATTGAGCGAATATATAATCCATAGTTATATTACCAGCATACAATTAAATTATTATCAAGGCACCTATTTCTTTCCTGAGTACAGTGTAAATTCCATTTTGTCTTTATTTTTTGAAATCAGGTTTAGCCAAATATTTTTCTTTTTGGTTATTGCGTGGCTTTTGCGTCCGATTGTCAATAATTTTTTATAAACCTGGGAACCGTTTTTGGCAGCAAGCCAGGTTTTATAATTATTACCCTGAAATATATCTTCAGCTTTTTCATCAACCTCCCTATCGATGTGGACCTCAAAAGCGTCAAGGATGAATTTATATTTATTGACAATTCCTTTCATGTAATCAAGAACCAGCCTGTCAAAATTGGGCGCTTGTTCGCTTATATCTACCAGGCTTTGAAGGAAATCCAGAGCCATGTAATAATCTTCTTCCGTGCAATACGCCTTCATTGCATTGCGGCAGAGTTCAATATAAGAATCATTGGTTATGGTTTGCATTTCATAGATTGGCTTGGGCAGCGTTATAGAAAATACCGGCATGGTTCTGGCGACTTTGATAAGCAGTTCCAGCATATCCTGAACAATTCGCTGCTCCCACAGATTATCGCGAATGGACGCGAAAAGTTTTACCATCTCTTCGCTGAATTTTTCCTTGTAACGCTGCTTTTCATCAAAAACAACTTCGCAGGCGGGGATCATGACTCCCTTAAATTCGATAAGCCCGGCATCGAAAAAAAATATCGCGTTATTTCTTGCAAGAACGCCCTTGTTGTACGCGTTTTCTTTTTCATAATTCATCATAACCTGCCTGGCAATCATGATTCTGGAATCTTTCGGCGAAAGTTCATTCGCTCTTGTTTGCAGCCTTGCGCCTGAATTTAAAAGAAAACCGGAAAGGTTTCCCCTTTCGGTAATGATTAACGGGCTTTGCGTATTGCCGCCTGTAATTCCTGCGGTTATTTTGAAAACAGGCAGAGCTTCTGCGTTGCCTGTGCGTTTTACCGGTACATTTGGATCGCAGACGACATTTGTTTTTCCAAAATAATCAATTATGCATAATGTGGTTTTTAATGCGTCTGTAGCGCTGGCGGCGACAACAACCATTTCATCGCCCCGTTCACGCTGCATTACCGCGCCGCATAGCGTGGAAATTCGCTTGATTTCATTTTCTATCGCCCAATCCAGAGTATGCATCATCGAAAGATTTTTTCTTGATTCCATGCAGAATTTTGTATAGCCGTGAATGTCCAGCATGGCTACATACAGATCGGATATTTGAAGAGTTTTTTTTATATCGCCCGCTTCGGGGAAATCCTTATCGGGAATTACAAGTTCTTTCCAGAGTTTTAAATGCGTACCCGGGTTAATGCCTGAAAAGAAACCCCAGTTCATCCGCTTTAACAGCTCAAAAACTTTCATGATTGCCGGCTGCGCCTGTTTATCTTTAAGCGCCGCGGATGCAAGTTCCTTAAGCTTGGAGAAAGTTTTTATTTCCTTTGATAATACTTTATCGTACAGAAAGGAGAACAGTTCATACTCAGTTGTAGCACTGCTGTATTCACCTATATCTTTCAATGGTTACTCTCCTCAATTATTATACTATATGCCATTGTAATATGACAGTAAAAAGAACCCAAATCAGGTTGTTATGACGGTTTGTTTGAGATATACTTTTATATATGGAAACTACCGCCATTTTGAACAATTCCGGTATTGCTTTAACCGAAGCAAACCGCCCGTTTGAAGCAATCCCGCTTTTCCGTGAAGCGCTGACAATTGAGCCGGATAATCCGCTGCTTTGGTTAAATTTAGGCATTGCACAGCAGAAAACAGGTGAATACGCTGAAGCGATTGAAAGTTTCCAGAAAGCTCTATTATTTGAAAATGATCTTGCCGAAGCATGGCTGTCCATGGGATTAATTTATTATGAGCTGAAGGAACTTGAACTTGCGGAAGAATGTTATCTTGCGGCTATATCACATAACGATAACGATCCAAAAAGCTGGAATAATCTGGGCGTTTTATATTTTAATGAAAGCAACATGGAAGAAGCCCGCAATTGTTTTGAAAGATCAGTATGTATCTTCCCTCAGTATTATGATGCCCTGATCAACCTGCGGGATACATGCAGGGAACTTGGCGATTACCGCGCTGCCGCGGAATTTGAGCGGGTAATTTCTGACATTGACGCGCATAAAAGACATTCATAAAAATTTCAATGAAGGTTCTCTATGTAGCCGAGCTGGTTGGCAAATGCGGCGTTTATACATTCAGAAAAGTAATAAATGAGTTAAAAAACCGTAAACCTTTTGATTTCCTGATTGTATGCGCCGACGGAGCAACCGGTGGAAGCGGATTGGGACGCACTCACGCTTCCTATATTCACAAGCTTGGAGCGCAGGTAATTACTTTGGGTGAATGCTGTTTTTATAAAAAAGATTTAACAGAAAACATCGAAAAAGTTCCCTATGTTTTACGCCCTGAAAATCTGAACGTCGAAGCTCCCGGAATTGGGGCTAAAATTTTTAAGGCCGGAAATGACAGGATTGCCGTTACAACGCTTATCGGCCAGAACGGTTTTGGACGGCTTCACGCGAATAATCCCTTTACCATGCTTGTGCCCCTGCTTGAACGGCTTGGTAAGCAGACTCAGTATATAATTGTTGATTTTCACGCTCAGGCAAGCGCCGAAAAAAAGACTTTCTTTTTCGCCGCCGACGGCCTGTGCTCGGCTGTTATCGGTTCGCACACAAGAGTTCAAACCGCAGATGAAACCATCCTTCCCGGAGGAACCGCCTGCATCAGCGACGCGGGCCGCACCGGCAGCCGTCAATCTGTCGGAGGCTGCGATATAGATTCCCGCATCAGGGAATATCTTACCGGCATCCCCGACTGGACCCGTGACGCATGGGATGAGCCGGAAATGCAGGGCGTATTTCTGGAACTTGGCAAAGACGGCAAGGCGGTTTCGATTGAACGGATACGCGTAAATATTAACTGTGTTGATCGCAAAGAAGCTGATGAACTCAGCAATGAACACGCCGTACACGGCTCTATTTGCAGCTAACAATGTCAGATAATTAAATATTCTATTACCATGTTATCCATAATACTTGTTTTGTTCCTGTTAGGCGCTTGAAAGTCATTATATTTCATGTATACTACAAACCATGCCGCTTTTAAACATAGGGACACTGATAAAAAAACTTCGCATTCAGCAGGGGATGACGCAGGAGGCTCTTGCTTACCCTGTTATCGAACAGTCAACATTGTCGAGGATTGAGAGCGGGCAGACCATGCCGAATAAAAGCACGACGGAGATGCTGCTTGAAAGGCTTGGGTATAATCCGCGTAATATTGATATTGTTATTGACAAAAAAACTCAGGATATCCAGAAGGCAATGGATGATCTGTATGGATTGATAAAAACAGAAAGCATATATGATGACCAGGAAGAAAAAACCAAAAAAGCGGAAGCGATAATAAATGAGCTTGAAGGAGACGCGGAATTCATGTCGGAACGCGTTAATCGTCAGTATATTTTATTGAGTAAGGCCATGTGCGCATTGCACAGGAAAGAAGAATCAAGCAGCGTACTAAATACGCTTATGGAAGCCATAAAAATCAGCATTCCCGAGTATAATGAAAATGACATTGATAAATATTATCTTTCCAAACAGGATGTTCGCATAATAAACCTTACAACGATGGTATACCGTGACAACGGGCGTCTGGATGACGGAATAAACGTACTGAGCCTTCTAAAAAAGAACTTTGAGGAAACCAATATTGATAAGGAATCCAGAGGCGAATATTACGCCAGCGTTGTCTACGCTCTGGCGCAGCTGCTTTACTATGCCAAAAAATATGAAGAAGCCCGGAAGATGTGCGACCGCGCCGCGGAAATATGCATAGAAACAGGCGTATTCCGTCTTTTGCCTTTGGTAACCGCATATAAGGCTAACTGTCTGTATCATCTTGGAGACAAGGATGAGTGTCCCGAGCTTTTTAGACAATCGTATTACGCGTCAAAGATGTTCGGTTATCAAAACTGGGCGGAAATGGTAAGCGATGATGCCAAAAATCTTTTTAATATAGAACTGTAATTTAAAAAAATAAACTTTCGAACGATAAATATATCCTTTTCTTTGTAAATATGAGCAAAACAACATACATATACTCAGTACCGGGAGATATATTTTCCGAAAAGGATAGATATTACTGACTGACAATTCTTTAATAACACTGTCCAAATATTTTATTAAGGAGGTTTTTCAATAATGAAAAACACAACAAAATTATGGCAGTGTAACTTATATGCAATTGTCATAATCGCGTTCATCATGTTTATCGCAGTGTCCTGCGATGAGCCGCTCTCTTCAGACCCGGCAGCCCCGGCCATTACAACGGCATCCTTGCCCCCAGGCAGCGTGGGAGCAGAGTACACCGCAACTCTCGCAGCTACGGGCACCATGCCAATTACCTGGAGTATTGATACTGGAACATTACCGGCAGGCTTGGACCTTGATGCGGAGACAGGCGAAATATCGGGAACACCTACCGCCGCTGGTACGTCGAACTTTACCGTAAAAGCGGAAAATGCTATAGATAACGCTACAAAGCAGTTATCCATAGTGATTAACATTGCCGGAAACCAAGCCGTCTGCACGCACAACGTCACTGCATGGACAGTAGCCGTAGCCCCTCCTGCCTTCTGTACAGCCGACGAGCACAGTACCGGCACTGCAACAGGGACTTGTACCATTTGCCAGGAGCCAGTCACACACACCATTCACGGCGGCACAGAATCGCTTACCTTTACCACTGTCGGCTCCGGCGCAACTCAAACAAGACGGGTATCAGGTATAACACGCACAGCAGTCGTGTGTATTCCCGATTTTAAAGACGGGTATCGTGTAACAAGCATCGCCACTAATGTGTTTGGCAACAGTACTTCAGCAAATGCAGATACAGTCCTTACCAGCATACGGATAGGCGGTAATGTTACCGCTCTCAGTGATAATGCGTTCTATTATTGTACCAATCTGGAAAGTATTGAGCTTCCTGACAGCCTGACTAGCATCGGGAGTCTTGCGTTTGCCCACTCTGGCTTGAAGAGCATCACCATACCGGACAGCGTGACAAGCAGTCTCAACTCTACATTCAGGAGTTGTGCCGCATTGACCACCGTCGTAATAGGAAACAATGTGCCGAATATAGCCGGTTATGCCTTTAGGGATTGTACCAGTTTAGCTAACGTAACAATTGGCAGCAGCGTGACAACAATCCGTACAGATGCATTCCGAAACACGCCAGCTCTGGAGACCATCGTCATACCAAACACAGTAACACAAATTTGGAGTTTTGCGTTCTACGGATCCGGTTTGAAGAGCATCACAATTCCGAACAGTGTGTTATATTTTGGTAATAATAGTACTGATTCTATTAGCGGTGACAGCGGCGCTTCTGTATTCGGGGCTTGTCCTGAGCTAACCACCGTCGTAATAGGAAACGGACTGCAACGCATATCTAACGGCGCGTTTGCCAATTGCCCAAAATTGACTAACGTAACGTTAAGCGCCAATCTTAAGGTCATCGGCCACCAGGCATTCAATGAAACCGCTTTGACGAATATCAACTGGCCCGCAAGCTTAACGAATGTAGGCGGAGCCGCATTCAGAAATACCAAATTGACAGAAGTCGCGCTGCCTGAAGGCGTGACAACCATAGACTACAACTCGGTATACACTGGAGGTACATTCGCGAACTGTACCGAACTGACAACTGTCGTTTTGCCAAGCACAATAGAGAGCATCGGCAGTATGGCGTTCTTAGGCAGTCCCGCTCTTGCCAGCCTCACCGTTAATGCGGTAACGCCTCCTACTTTAGGAAATTCTGCGTTCGGAAGCACTCCCCCTGCTGCTTTGGTAATCAAGGTTCCGGCGGGAAGTGTAGATACATATAAGGCAACCACAAATTGGTCTAACGCTAATGTCGCAAACAAGATAGTCGCGATAGAGTAGTGATTTAAAAAAAGGAGGTGAGCAAATGGAACAGTGAACAGTGAAAATGAACAATGGTATTGTTAACGGTCCTGGCGGGTTTTTAACCAGCTTAGATTCAAAACGGGGACATTGTTCACCAATAACTGTTCACTGTTCATTTGTGTTGCCTTATGGATAAAAAAAATTATAAGGAGTTTAATTATGAAAAACTTAAAAAAATGTATAGGAATTATCGTATTGGTAACATTAGGCGTATTTTCAATAACAGCCTGCTCTACTTCCAGTGGATCAAATACCGGAAGCTACGCTGCAAGTACAGCCCATGCAGATACCGGGACAGGCGCGGGCCTTGAACCGAGTACGCTCACCATCACCGGGCTTGAGAAATGGAACGGGAAACGCATCCAGGCAGATAGTGACGACGGGGATCCTGAATCCATCTACGCCGCTGCCCGCGTGATTAACGGGGACGAATATGATCCAATGGCAGGTGCTAAAGGGGTCGGCGTGGTAATCGCGGACGGTACAGCCGCCTTAAACGTCTGGAATTTAAAAATTGGCGAAATGGATTGGGATACCGGAAGCGTCGATATTACCGCCGTCCCCTACACCGGAAACGACACCGTTGAATTCACTGTTCAAATATGGGATGGCGGCGAAACCTTCCATTACCATTCATTCGTAGCGCGCGGAACAGTAACCGCGGCATTTTCAGGCGGCGCGGCCCGCTCATCGTTTGTTTTCGAGTATGAACGAGATCCGGACATGTGGGACTAATCTAGATTGGTGACATCGAACCGCCTACGGCGGTTCGGTGCGCTTTTGTAGTGCTTGTCGCTATATGCATTAACGTGTTAAACAGAAAACATATTAAACATAAGGAAGTAACTTATGAAAAAGAAATTGCGTTTAATCGTGCTTGCATTTGCAATGTTCGCAATCATTGCAATCAGCGTACTGTTATTTTCCGGCTGTGATTCTTTATTGTTATCGCTTGATGACGGCGATGAAAATGACATCGAACAAGTACAAGTAGAATTTTTTAATCTTCCGCAGTTTAGTTTTCCCAATGATTTAACTTTTCCGGTAGTAATGCATTACGGAGCCAATATTGGATTTTTCCCGCCTAAAGCAAGGGATTGGATTATAAATGAAGCGTTTACAATAGAGAAAATGGAAAGAGCGTACATGAGAAATTCTTCTTTAAAAGCATTGTGGAGTGATGATAATAACGTTATTTTATTTGAAGCGTCATACACAATAGCGCCGGGATATGTTGGAGCCGGAACAAGAGAAACATGGGGAACAGAAGCAAAATACCATGGAGGAACAACCATATTTGATACTTACGGTGAATACGCATATTACCAAACATTAAGATTCAAATATGAATATGAACTGTACATGGAGTACTTATTAGAAGACGATTCTGTATTTGCGGAAATAATTGATTTTGCGAAAAAACTATGTGATGAAATAGAATATGATTGGCAAAATTACAGCGGATATACCGGCGCTAGTGCTGTACGGACCCCTGGTAAAAGATACGCTGTTTGCAGTGGTTATACAGATGAAGTTTATGAAAAAGCATTAACATTAAATTCTGTTCAAACTGTACAGAGATTGATATCTCCGTCTCACGCATGGAATGTTTTAAAATTGACTGACGGGAGAACATTATATTTTGATTTGACATGGTTCGATAATGAACATATTAACCATGATACAGGCATAGTATATCAAACGGATAATTACGGCTGGTCTAACATCACTTTCCATGAACATCTTTTTCGCTTTTCAAATGTCGCGTACGGATCAAAGGAATTTGTCCATAACATAGATGAATTTTGAAATGAAAAATCAAAGTAATTGATTTTGAGGTGAGGTAAATGGCAGTTAACAGCGAATAAAAAAAGGAGTGATAATTGAAAGTAAAAACATTTGCCGCGATTTTTGTAATGTGCGGTTTTCTTTACAACCCTGTCGGGCTGCACGCGCAGCAGACGCTTACGGCAAACGCTCCGGTGGCTGTCAATATAAATAACGAGCAGAGAGTGCAGCTGCGTTTTACCGCGCCTTCTGCGGGAACTTACATAATAGAATCTACAAACAACGGTTCATTGGACCCTGTGGCGTATTCGGCGGCGAGCGGTACAGAGAAAATTGACGATGACGGCGGGGAAGGCGATAATTTTCGATTTATGCGGGAATTACGAGCAGGGGAAGTATTCACTTTCTTCGCGGGTTGTTTCAACAATAAAGGAACCGGCAGTTACAGCGTAAATTTATTCACGGCCTCCGATCTTGAACAGCGGATACTGGCGTTTGAACAGCGGGTGTTTGAACTTACAAACATTGAAAGGGTAAACCACGGACTTCCGCCTCTGATCTGGCATGAAACTCTCGCCGTTGCCGCCCGCGCTCACAGCCTGGATATTATGCTCAATAATTTGGGGATTCATACTGGAAGCGGGCATACGGGCTCGGACGGATCTACTGCAAGTCAGAGAATGGTGCGCACCGGTATTGTAAACGGAAGGTTTTATGGCGAAAATATTTCCTATGGCAGATCTACGCCGGAGGAGGCGGTTGAAGGCTGGATGAATTCTCACGGTCACAGAGAAAACATACTTGATACCGATTATACTCACTTAGGTGTCGGATTAACATGGCGGCCGGAGGGTTCAAGCGCCCGATTTAGTATTTATACTGTACAAAATTTTTGCGCTTTTTAATCAACAAAGAGAAATATATGAACAAAAAGTTATTCGTTTTTATTATAGAGAGGCGAGGGTTCCCAACAGCATTGACTTTACGGTACGGTAAAAAAAAGGAGATTAAATGAAAACCTGGAAACAAACAACATTTATCAGCGTATTGGCAATTCTGGCCGTTGTTGTAACAGCCTGCTCCCGCAACGGCGCTGTAAGCAACGGCACTGCAAACAACGGCGCACAGCTGCAACTGCAAACACAACCACAGGCACAAACAGCAAGCGGAACGCCCGCAACGCAAACAGATTCTGCGCCTGCCAATCGTGAAGAAATTGCCGGATCGCCGGTATCGCTTATTACGGAGAACTCTCATACAGAAGAAAATCCAATATGGATTTGGGGCTGGTCAAGGGACGGAAAAACAGGCATATCGGAGTTATGTGATTCCGGGGGCAGAGGAGGAACAATAATAAAAACTTTTATTTTTGACGCGGTGAATGATACTGTGTTATGGGAACGCAGCATTGACTCCTTTGATTATGGCGACGGCTATAGCGGCATACCTGAGAATGAGATAACCGCTTTTTTTAATAACTTCCAAAGTACATGCAGACTACTATTTGGTATAGAAGTAAAGGAA
>Ga0209755_10004567_pt1 | contig 16293 bp, 13 predicted proteins | sample TergutCo191P1_FD_187301 | JGI IMG/M metagenome (GOLD analysis project Ga0209755, IMG submission 187301) | Cornitermes sp. P1 segment gut microbial communities from Petit-Saut dam, French Guiana - Co191P1 (SPAdes) (version 2) | ecosystem: Host-associated > Arthropoda: Insects > Digestive system... | reverse complement strand
AAATATACATGTTTTTTTTACTTACATTGTGGTTGAGGCTCCAACAGTTTGCACAGAAAATGAACGAAAAGTGTCTTATAAGTCCTTTTTTGTGTGGTAATCTTCAAAACAACTTCGGTCCACACAAAGCGCCACTTCACACTTCACACATTTGAATACCATGGTTCGCGTCACACCCCTCCCTGAACACAGGTGACAACACCGCTGCTTAGCGTTGCGGCCAGGCCAGTGCTTACTGTGATATGTGTCCAGTCTTCCGATGTTAGTAGAAGCTGGGGCTGATCACACTACAGGCATGGATGGTCATGGCTCATGCCCAGACTGTGCCAACATCTCTCTGATAAGGGTGAGACGAAAATCTCTGTGTGACATTTTCTCCTCCCCACATGAAGATAAAAAAATGTAACTATTGACAATGGTGAGGTCTAACAGGTGGAAAAAGAGCTTTTTTGTCCACTTCCATGTTCGGCGGCTGGCCGTGTAGCTATTGGCCATCCTATCTGAATCGTCAACGTGCCCCATGTGATGTTTATAATCCACCACAATTGCCAGCTTTATCGCATTCCTGTGTTCATCGCGATAATTGCCTTCTCTGGGTGGAATGTGAATGTCTGTCAGGAGGCACACATCTCTCGTCCTTCCACACCACAACCGTCAAGTCACCCCTGGTCCTTACTCGAGTGTCACTGTGTTTCAGTCTCAGTGGCTTGGGTTTGAAGTCCTTGGGCATGCCCTTTCTGTGTAGCCTAAATGTCCCACAACAGAAAATTTTCTTCTGGGCCAAGTCATCATATAGGTCAGGGGAGGAAAAAAAAGTTGTCCATGTACAGTTTATAGCCAAATCCTTCTACACCCCATGTCAGATTAGCCACTGTATTGTGTGTTGCTGTCAGGTGTTGTGCCCACCTTTGTCCATCTTTACCGAGGTATACATTCATGTCAAATGTATATCCTATAGTCACACAGTTTGAACATTTTGATACTGAAACGTACTGCTTGAAAACTATCCGTCCCTTGAACTTTACAATGACTTCATCTACTGCCAAATATTTGGAAGGGTTGTAAAATTTTGAAAAGTTCGTCCTTATAATTTCAAATAAGTCTCGTATTTTCCACAGTCTGTCATCTGTTCTGTCAACTGCATTCCTATTATTGTCCATGAAATGTAGAAAGCATAGTATGTGATAGTACCTAGCAAGTGCCATCGTTTGTCCATAGAATGGAGTGCGAAGCTGTTCCATTTTCGTTCAGTAGTCCTCCAGTCTGCCTTGAACTGTATGTTCCATCTGTAATGTCAGAGCCAAAAACGCAAACATTTCCGTTTCTGTCACCTCATGTTCGGGAGAAGGTCCGTCGTCAGAATTTTCTAAGAACTGGTGATAGTAGCGATTTGTCTCCACAACCAGCAAAGTAATAATTCCCACGAAGAACAGCAGCAGAACACTAAGTGGAGTGGACTCACTCATTACGTGTGCAGCTTCCCTGCTTTTCCCGTTGGGAGCCCCAGTAAAGTTGTGAACTACATGCCTTCGGGGTTGAGGGGGCAGTGTCCACAGGCAGGGTTGTGGCTGTTGACCTGCCACATTACCAACATAATCCTCATCTTCAGAGCTGCTGGCAGAAAAATCTGGGCTTGGAGGCTCTGATATTGAAGACTGTCGCGAAGGTGGGCGTGGCTCATCCTCTGTGTCCTCAGAAGTGTAATATTTCTCCTCGTCACTGTCTGAATCCCTTACGATTTCTCGTATTTGATTCTGACAGCAGACGAGCCCGTTTCACACGAGAAATCTCACGTTCCATTGATGATAACTTGAGTGCCACTGCTGGGTGGAACAGCAAACTCTCAACTGACATAAGTCGCAACTTCTGCAAAACATTTGGGGAAAATGCACTTTCCCCCCTACCTAACAACCATTACCCAGCTGCCTGTTACTAAAATAACATAGTTTTATGACCCAGCATTCCATTCCACTAATTAAACGCAAGACTGAACTAACTGCGCAATACGCTTTCAAGACTTATGGCACTTATGCATTCACAGCTAATTAGGGTAACCTCGCTAGCTGGCAAAGTGTTCACACACAACGTGACAAAGGAAACCACTCTGCATCGATTCAGTGTTGAAACATTGTTCAGCAGACGGCTTTCAGCATTGCCAAACGTAGATCCATATACCATACAATGTTAAAATTTCTGGCTTTACTAGGAGCTCCATATATATATGATATTAGTAGGCTAAAGGTTAACCGGGGATTGTTAGATACAGTAATATTTGGGCTCCTTTTCTTGGACCCAGAGAATGTTGGGAGCCTGAGTCTGGGACTTCAGTAAACGATTAGGGTTCCAAATGAATTGGCATCAGAGTATGGGGGAAAAAGGGACTGTCTAAAGGCCTAGGTGCATTGGGACCAAAAGGGCTTAAACCCAATTACTACACTACCCTACTCACCCAGTGTTGGCTTTTTTTTTTGGGGGGGGGGGATGTTTTAAACTCACAAACAGTGAATTAAACTGTGCAATAACACATCCATTATTTCATTTTATGTTTCAAAAGTTATCTTCGCTCCACGGGCATGACTATAAATGCGAGTGACACAAATATTTCTGTTACTTTTCTGTAATTCTTTTATCTTTGTTTATTGACATTCTGATTTAGATGGTTCATGTTCAAATGGGACTTAAACTAAGAATGTTGAACCTGATGCTTGCGGGAAGTAGCAAGTCATGAGATTGTCATTGGGCTGCAAGATTTGCAACAGGGACTTAAACTAAGAATGTTGAACCTGATGCTTGCGGGAAGTAGCAAGTCATGAGATTGTCATTGGGCTGCAAGATTTGCAACATTTACGGGAACAAATTGTTCAGCATATGGTGGGTGAGACTGGAAGGTATCTGGACCAAGGGTCATTTAATTCTTGTCTTGGTTCAGGGGTACAGTAGGGGGAGTGAAGTCCTTTTGGAACAGTCGCAGCTCAATTTTAGCTTTTGAAACAAGTACATAATTGTTCCTCCATGTGGCCTTCTAGTAGACAGTAACACATTTTTAAATAAGTGTATTTTTAAAATATATTACTGGCTACACCTGATGATGGTGCTTATGAAAACCAAAAGGCATATGTTTTAATGACAATAAAATCAAAGGCAATGAACAGCTTATGTTGGTTATTTTATACTGTACTTTATTATGTAATCAAAATTACAGATGGACTCTGCCCTAACCTGTATTTTAGTGCTTGATGTTAAGTATGTTTACAACACGCATTCGTGAATTTACACAGAAACATAAATATTCACCCAATAATCTGATAACAGTTTTTATGAATTTATCAAATCGAATGTTTCTGATTATAAACTGTAGACTGAGTCACTTTACAGTTTGTTTCACAAATTTTCGTGGGTTGCCATCAATAAAATGGACCCCGTGCACCCCATTTCGCACCCCACTTTGACATGCTTGCTGTAGGCAAACAAATTATGTGCAAAAACATGCAGTTTGAAAGACTTTTTTTTTCCTCCAAGTATCTCACTTACACACACAAAATTAGAATTAATACTTAAGCCTTTAAAAGGGCTGTTTTCATAAACTGGCCTCTTTAATAAGAAGCCCAGAACCCCTGTGCTTTCATTCGTGTCATGGACTCAACCAGTGATCGAACATAATGCTGAGATGAAGCAACTTCATCCCACATGTCTGACGTAAAAGTCGACAGCTCATTGCCATTTCTGGGAAGGAGGACAGGCCAGGTTTCCTGCACTGTCCTCTTCACCTCAATCCACATATTCTTGATGGGGTTCATATCAGGCCCTCGCTGTGGCCATTCAACGAGTTCAACATCAACATACTACAACAGTCGTTCTCGAACCACACGAGTATCATGAAGGGAGGAATAGTCTTGTTGGAAATGGATTATACCACTGGGATAAAGCATTCATACAGAGGGCACCATTAGGTTCTGCAAAATGTGCCTATACTGAAGGCCGTCCAAATGACCTTCTATACAATGGAGCATTCCAGCCCCTTAATGGGAGATAAAGCCCCAACAGTGAACAGACACATGACCACTGCGTTTGCAGGTAGACACATACTGAGAGTTGTAACGCTGTCCCTGAGGTCTGTAAACTAAAACCAGCCCATCATTTTTTGAGCTAAATGTAGATTCATCAGAGAATATGACACTACCCCACTTGCGATCTACAATGCTCCCAGCAAATGCTAAATGGTATAATTTATATTCATCAGTAAGAAGCTCCTTCACTGCAGTGTGTTGTGCCCTGATACCTGTTTCTTTCAGTATCAAAATAACCATCCTTCTTTGCCAAGGAAAGCCAGTACCAGCTTTAAGATCCCTTGCACTGACAAAAGGGTTTCTATTAGCTTCAGCTACTAACGCAGCATCCTGAGTTGGGCTGGATACATGCCATAACCCAGTAGCTCTGCGCCTTCCAACTTGCCCATCCCACCAGTATTTCTGTAGCCATGCTCTTGCAGTAGACTTCAGAACACCATACAGTTCACCTGCAGTGCTGGCACTTAATCCTCCCTCCTCAGCAAGAGCGATGACACGCTGTCTTGGTGAGCCATCATGATGAGTATGAAGAAGGAACAGCTTGAACTTCATACACCAGCGATGACAAATCGCAGATAATGGCATTTTTACTTTTATGACAGTATTTGTCAAGAACAGGGATTTGGCCTACCCTCAACTGAGGGTTAGTGACCATACTGTCACTGGCAGGTCAGTTTTTGTCTATGGGTAATCCCCTAACCTCCATTTTCATCCACGACCAGCAGCAGGTATAATATCCTTTTTGGTCCATGTCTCGAAACTTGTGCATTAGCATAATGCAGTTGCAGAAGACGCTTCGGGTGGCAGAAAATTGAAAGAAAGTTGACTTAATTTAATGAGCAATCCATTACTAAAATGTTCTAAAATCATATAACAATTTTTATTAAGTAATGTAGGCTTTTTTAAATAACAATCTTAAATATATATGCTTATAACAGGTCCTAAAATAGGGGTTAAGGCAGTGTCCATCCATCATTTTGATTATACAGCAAAGTACTGTTTAAAATAACAAACATACGCTCTCCATTGCCTTTGATTTTATTATTATTAAAATCTATGACTTTTGGTTTTCATAACCACCATCATCAGTGTAGCCAGTAAGACATTTTAAAAATGCACTTTTTTAAAAATGTGTTTATTGTCTACTAGAAGGCCACTTGTAAGAACAATTATGAACTTGTTTCAAAAGCTAAAATTGAGCTGCACCTGTTCTAACAGTACTTTACTCCCCACAATCTACCCCTGAACCAAGGCAAGAGTAAAACCAACCTTGGTCCAGATACCTCCCAAGCACACCCACCATATGCTCAACAATTCCTATCCTTAAATGTTTCAAATCATGCAGCCCAATGTCAGATCTCGTGACCCGCTATGGCCTGCAAGCACTAACAAGTTTCACATGCCTAGTTTAAGTGCCATTTGAACACGAACCCTCTAAATCAGCATGTCAGTAAAAAAAGAAACAATAATTATGGAAAAATAACAGAAGTATCTACGTCACTCCCATTCCCAGTCCTGCCAGCGGAGCAAGGATAACTTTTGAAATGTATAATGAAAAAATCGATGTGTTACTGCACAGTTTAATTCAATGTTTGTGAGTTTAAAGCATATCCAAAAAAAAATCAGTCCAATTCCCGGACTCAAACCAATGTAGTTAGTTTCCAAAGAGTACTGCTATTGTGCGTTAACAGGCTCGGCTACCACCAGATGCAGTGACCTACAGCCCTTTTGCAATGTCCATCTCTGGCAACAGAGCTAGCTAGACACATGCCTCAGAAAATTAATAAACTTTAATTTGTGTTTTTAACTTCAAATTAAGCAACTGTATTGGTGTTTTCAGTTAATATATACTCAGCATGATTGATTGGAATGAAGGGAAGCCAGAGAAATGCCATGATGCACAAATATGGCGAAAGTGAAACAACTTGAATTATGATGCCAACTGTAGTTCATGTCACTTCCAGTTCCAGAATTAGAAAACTTCAAGCCACTTGATTTTTGTTGCACACAGCATACGTTTCTACATGCCTATGTGCGTAAGTCCATACATAGGTATGTGCATAGGTATCGGCATACATAGGCATGCACTTACGCATGTAGGTCTATATGTATGTATGTATTTATGATGTACAATGTCAGTATGATGAATAAGGAGGTATGTACATACAAATGTTGATATGTACCTGTGTGCCCGTACATATGTGTGTGTGTATACATACAGTAAGATACAAAGGATGTCCATTTTATCATGTCGTTGAGGATGGCAGATGCCATGGTAGCTTTATCACATAGAAAGCCTATGTCTGCTAGGAATTTAGGATCTGTTCTTCCCCAGCAGTTCAACTACCCAATTTCACATAAAAGTCTCAAGGTGTGCTAAAGTCATGGTGAAACTTGCTTCCAATATGATAAAGATCCCATTCTCAGAGAAACAATAAAACTGGCACTCTGTACTTTCATTTTTCATTTTACATACGAGTCTAATGATGGCACACACCAAATGTACACGAAAACATGTAATCAGTTACATAAAATACAAGAACAGCTGTTGACGGAAACAACGCAAGAATTGTTACATGTGAATGTGAATATATATTCTCATAAGTGAGTATATATTCCTGTGTAAATTTCAGTAAGAGAAGAGAAAGTAATAACAGTGCACTTTAATCTAACACACACCTGCACAACATCCCTGAGCTGTGTATTAGGATCCATTGCCTTTACAATTCTCCCAACATGACGTAAGGCCAACTGACATTGCTTCCTCACTCCTCCATCCACCAACTGCATGGTCCCAGGAACCAAAGCAATTTGGCCAGCCACATATATTATGTCTCCCACCTAGAGGAATTCCATTATTAAAAACTAGTAAGAAAGAAAGAGTGCATTTCTTGTCATGGTGGTACACTACATTAAACTGGGAGTTGATGTCATTCTCTGGCGTTCTCAGACTGCGAGTGACTCAAAAATTTAAAAATATCCGAACTTTGAATATAAATATTTAGTACAATGCATGACAAATCTAGGTGTAGCATTTGAAACTACATGAAAAAGCAGATGATAATGAACATTTGTGGAAGGAGAGAGAGAAGTAATTCATGAGCAGCACTTGTCAGGCCTCTTTCCTACTGCATCCACTTATGCTCCTAAAGATCTCTTACTATTATTGTTACATTATTTAAACTTTGTGAAGAAATTACTATTGTTATTATTGCTATCGTCATCACCATCTTTATCATCATCATCATCATCCTTGCCATCACCACCATCAGGATCAATGAAAAAAAGTGCTCTGCCAGAATTATTATCACCTTCTTGCAAATGTACTGACTACACAGCCAACTGGTAGCTAAGAAAGATAAAGGTACACTATTTGCACTGGCACCAAATTTCTCCAAAACTGTGCTTCTTTTGCAGCAGGCACCTTACACTAAATATGTGAAAGGTGAATACAAAGTTCCACAAGGTTTTTTAAAACTCCTCTATGTATGTAATTAGAAAAACTTTACTTTTAGGCAAAAAAGAATACTGAATTTGTAAAGTAACTTCACGAAAATAGTACGATACTTTAAACACAGAATCCATTAAAATTTTAAAGCAGTACTCTTAATGGACCATCTGCCTGGACCAAAATAGTGTGACAATTGTTAAAAAAAAGTATAATTCTAATATGTAGAGTTTTATTGCACTTAGATAAAGAAAGTGTGTTTAGTGAAGAGCATGTTTTACTGTATAATCTAATCTTCACCAATTTACTACTTGGCAAACAGATGCCGTGCTCCAGAGAGATGTAAACTGGAGTGTAAATTCTACTTCCATCTTCAGTAGGCTGCTTCACATATTTAGTGTGTGTAATTCATCATTTTGCAATTACACTGTTATTGAACTCAATACTGAAGAAACCTGTACTAAGTAAAACAGTGTAACTTTACAAAACTGCTGATCATGTATAATAATGTTACATGACAAAATACATATGCATAAAGCCAAATACTTATATTTGTTAACCGTTATTAATACTACAACTCTGCTTAAACTGGTAATCCTCTCTCTGGTCTAAAACTCAAGATATTGAGGGTATCTTCTAATGAGGGTTTTACTTCTGTTTCTCTTGCAGTACACAAAATCCATAAATAATTATGATATATGCACTGTCAGTTTTTGATATCAGACATTAAATGCTGGGGACCCACTGTTAGTGTATGACATCAGGCATATTAAACATTACATACAGGAAAAAGTTTGTCATAATACAGTACTGTGAGATCCATTCATTCTACCATTATTAATAATAATTTATTATTCAGATTATACTTACCCTCACTGCTTGGCTGTAAGGTCCAATATTTGCTGGGGCCCAATGAGACACTCCTTGGACATGCATAGTATGTCTCTTATATCGCTGATTGCTCTGTTCATCAACTTGTTGGGTAGGTGTTCGATAGCCTAAAACCTCCAACAAAACAGGTGTGCTTGCAGGCAGAGGTACCTCTACACAGATGCGAACAGGTGGGTTACTCCCACGAAATAGTTTCAGGTACTCTGAATTGATTGCAGTGTAATGACGCATGTCACGAACATACAATGACACTGCTACCAAGTCTCCAATTGTTAGTAACTGGTTTGTGGCAATGGCTGGAAATAAACAGAATTTACTAATTATAATAAGTATGGGACGGGATTTGAGGTTTTTCAATAATATCTGCAAGTTAATGTATGCCAAGTTGAGAAGAGTGGGCAATGGTTAAATGCAAGGCCTGCACATACTGAGGATATGATACAGCATCAACCTCAGAAATACTAGACTTGGGTACCTATGGTCTGGCAGTATGTATTTACTTAAGTCTAACATCATCAGCTCCAATCGCAGTTCTGTTGCAGTACCACGGTACTGTACAAAAAAAATTATCTGAGTTGCTCTATTCATGATTCATCAACGGGAGTAAAAGAGGGGTAAGACATTAGTTGGTTACAAGCAGTTACAGAGCACATATAATTCTGTGTTACCTGCACAAAATACTGTTCTCCACCTTGTATTCATACTGTATTTTGGCAATGTCTAGTAGAGGAAACCACAGTTATCTGTAGTCAAGGACATGAAACAACAGACAACGTATGAAAGTTCATGTCAGAAGAGGCACTAAATGAAACAAAAAATTCCATTTATATGCCTGTTCAAGAGTATAATGGTCCTGGAGTAATAACTATGGAAAATCTTGGAGAGACAAGGAAGCTATAGCAACCCCCAGCAATTACTGTAGTGTGTTTCCCCAAATTTATGTGTATGCAATTTCTACACCATATCCAGGAATTAGGGAAACATACAAAACCATTGCACAATCTAACCAAATCTTTTCATACAGGGAGATGGAAGTTAGGATGTGGAAAAATGTTTAATTCTTTGACAGTGTAAGAGAAACCTCACTGACAACAGCATTATCACTAGTAAGGAAGGCAGTGTATACTTAAAATTTACTAACAAAAAAAAACTAATTACTAAAATAACTCCAATATTTACATATTACATAAATCTAAATGTACAATAACTTTTAACTGAGGCTTTTAACTACTGCTTTCCTTCCACTTTCACTTTCTAATATCTGATAAAACTTGACCATCAATAATTATGCTTGTTCCACACACAGCCTCACGACCGAATACAATAGGTTTCTGTTCATCCCTTACACCTGAAGACAGAAGAAGGTCCAGCTTCTGACATAAACTATGATCATGGACAAAGACCAAATTACAATTCTTCATCAACATTTCATTCCATTGTATACTTTCAGTATGGCACTGAGAGTACCTGACAGAAATAACATGTTTCCTTACCACACACTATTTCACAGACAGGAGAGAAAGGATTTATCCCACACACATCTCCTATCACTATATATCCTCAAGTCCAAGATACCCCTGATTATATGATGCACACCTGATTCAGTAGTACATTTTCAAAGAAAAAAAATTGTGCATTACAATAAGAACAGTAAATGTTCAAACACAGGACTTCTTTTTTACTAATAAATAAAAACACAAAGCTAAAGCTTGAAATTAAACAAATCCGTTTACTGTCCTTTTCACTTGTGCATCCTGAGTGTAAAGATTCTTCTATGGTTACTCCGTAATCAATACAGTCAAGATCAGAAATGATCCATATGTTACCACCCTCTGTGCCATCAAATTCATTTTGCAATGAAGCATTTCTAGAACAACAATAACTGAACATTCAACAGTGCCAACCATATGCACCTCCAATCCCCTTCTGGATTCTTGATTGTAAAAAAGCTTTTTAAAGATGCAACAATGAACACAAATGTAACAACAAAAGTCTCTGATCACGAAGTGTTTAAGCTTTCATTTCATCATATAAGCAGACTGGGCATAGGAAGGTATTTTCCTTCTCTTTCTTTTTGTTTTCATTAGTTGCCACCTAGTGTTTATCACTTGAGCAATATGTGCATTGTTGAATGTAACTGTAGCTGCTTTATGTATCAGTTCAGTTCAGTGGCAGTGTGACCAGAGCAGTAAGCGCCGATGTAGCTGAAAGAGAAGTGTTGTGTTTAATAGTGCCCATGTGTACCCACAATCCAGAGATCTGAACCAAATACAGTTCATTTATAGCAACTTTAAACACGAAGTATTAGTCAATATTAAACCTACGCAACTCTTGAGGTTTTCATAGCAGTGTGGTGGAGGACTCCATTCTTCTGAGACATGATGCAGTGTCACAGGGTAAGCAGTTCCCAGTTTTTCAAAGGTACATGCTGCCTTAAGTTTCAAAAGCCATGAGGTCCAAGAGAGATGCCAAAACCAGACCGACGGACAGGAATAGACAGTGAAATCTCTTTCTAACAAACACTACAATAATTTCATTTCAAAACATTTCTTTCCAGGGCCACCAATTTACTACAAGGGGCAGTATGAAAGTAATACTCTCAATTTTTGTCTCAACAATTATAATCACAATCACAATAAAATTTACAAATATCACAGAACCTGCCTTTACAAAGTTGAGAGTATTTTCCACAAAGCCTTCATTAGCAACACACTTTTTCCCTTTTTCATGAGATGCTATATGCCAGTCATCTAGAAATCTCTACTGAAGCATCAGATCTCTTCCACATGCTGTGTTTCAGTTCATTGTCATCCACAAAATGATGTTGCTGGAATGCATCTTTGGGAAGCCAGAAAGAAGGAGGTTGGAGGGTAGCTAAATCAGGACTGTAGGGACGATGAGGGTTAGCAGTCCACTCACTGTTGCAATCATGGTGTGTGGTCTGGCATTGTCATGCCGGCAGAGGACGTGATTCATCTTCCTGTTTCATTCAACCCTGGGAATTTGTTTTAACTTCTTAAATGTTTGCACATATTGCTCTTGATTGATTGTGGCACCTCTTTTCATGAATTTCACTAAAAAGATTCCTTCACAGTCCCACAAGACACTAGCCATAACTTTACCAGTAGAAATCTGCACTTTGAATCTGTTCTTCCTTATCTGCCCTACAGTCCCAATTTAGCACTCATAGACTTCCATTTTTTTGGCCCCTTGAAGGATGCCCTCCAAGGATTTGCTGACAATGAACTGCAACATGGCACAGTGAAGAGCTCTGATACTTCAGCAAACAGTTTTACAAGACCGGTGTACAGCATCTCTCACAAAGGTGGAAAGAGTGCATTGATAGTGAAGGAGACTTTGTGGAAAAATAATTTCAACTTTGGGAAGGATGAACCAGATTACTGAAATTTCATTACAATCGTAATTATAGTTTCTGCGAAAAAAATCTACTTTTGTACCAACCTTTGTATATGTCCTTACATAAAAACATTTCACTTTATCAAATACCATTTATTGAAAATTTCAGTTTAACACACTTAAAATCATCCTGATTTTTTAAAAAAATCAAACAATAAAAACTGTAAAAATAAATCAAACAATCCACTGCTGCACGTGCCAGAATAGAGGCAGGGGAAAGAAATGAATCGTTTCAAGTATGTTCATTACAGAAAACTATGACTACTGGAGTTCCATAGAAATAAAAACCCGGCCTCATATTTAACAACAATCTAGGAACGCCAACCAAGCAGCACTTTACACATTGCTCCCAAAGAACATGATCACTTAAGGTGCACTTACTCTAACCACACAACCAAAAGTAGAAATTCTGACTGTCAGTCAGCGAGCATTTCGATTTATCTGAAATACGAATGCAATTTCATTAGATTCGATCATTACCACATGACTAAATCACAAAGCTCAGGTTATGCGTATTAGTAAATGCTGGGTATCTGGTTACACAATCAATGAACACTGTGGTGAACGACCCACTGCTGCACAAACATGCTCAATCCATTCCGCAAAATGCAATTTAGGAGAAGCAGAGGTTGGATTCACAACTTGTGAGAACACAACGGGCATCTGATACAGAACAGTCTGTGGTACATAAAGTGATGCTGCCAGGGATGTTGCATCACAATGGAGAGGGGATCAGCTGAAGGAAGTAATTAAACAGTACTCTCTGCATGACATGTGAACACCAACAAAACGTACCTGTTTTACAACTTGATGTCAAATAAAACACTGGAGTTCAAGGGCAGACAGTGCACAGGCAGTAAAAATTCATGCAAAAGGATTAGTTTGCTATTGCATACAGGCTTGACTTGTACCGATAAATTACACCAGCTAATTATCGGACAGTATAGATGCCCACAGTGTTTCAAGAATGTACATAATCTGCCTTGTGAATATCACAGTAACATAAAAGCCTCAATAACAGATAATGTTTTAAAAATGTGGATTTTGTCATTAGGAAGCTGAATGAGAGCAAAGAAGTGTAAAATTCTGCTTTGACAAATGATGGGCACACAATATACAAAAAAAAAATGTATCTATAGTATTTTTCCACATTATCTCATGAAAGAAACAATTTTTGCAAGAAAGCTATTGAACAAAAAAAGTGTTTGGATTTTGTCTGTAGTTTTTTCTGAAACATTACTCATTCTAAGAAGAAATGACAAAGACATGATCAAAACGTATATTGGTCTTCATACAAAGTAACCATTATTCTTGTCAGATTTTAATGAAACCTGAATATTTTCAATAGATATTGAAAAAATACTTCAGTATCAACTGTCACAAAAATAAGTCCAATGGGAGATGAGTTGTTCGACAGATGGGCAGACATGATGAAGCTAATTGTCGCTTTTCCCAGTTTTGCGAACATGCCTAAATACTAGATGGTGAGGTGGCAATGGAAGACTTTATTCATGGGAATAATGACACCAGTTGTTACTGAAGAGGTTACAGGGGACAATGCTGTGTCATAAATCCTACCAGAAAGAAATGATGACTCTGATGTGACACTGGAGGATGAGGTAGAACACAACGGCGGTGATTATAAAAATGCCACGAATGTTACAGACCCAGCCAACATATCAAAACCATCTTCGGTGCTTTCTAATGACCAATAAATACATTCTGGACTGCATACTGGACAGCAGTGAAATTGTCCAAGAATTTAAAGAGATCAGTAAATTGGTTGTAGGGACTACAAAAAAAAAACCAAATTGTTTATGAAATAAACATGCTGAATTTCCAGTTTTTTGGTTTTTACACATATGTGACCACCATTATGAATTTTTAACGTGTGTCAGTGCAACAAAATTTCATTATAACAAATATGTCGTCACCCCCACAAATTCTTTATACCGAGACTTCACTGTAGGCCTATAGGTGAAGTGTGAATGGTGAATGGCTGGCCTGAAAGATCAACAGATCAATCAGGGAGTTGTGTAAGGGGCCAGTTACACACTAGAATCCCTGAAAAGGGACATAATTGAAAGCAATGACACAGGCTGACCACCATAATTCACCTACCGTAAAGTGATAAAAAGCACGGGTGGCATAAAAAAGAAATGAAAAGTGGTAGCTGAAATAGTTGGCATGATATACAGAGAGCAATCTCACTCACTGGACAAGTACAGCATTGTGGCTGGCTTCATCAGTCAATATGTAACACCAATGTTCCACGCCACTCAGAAAGCGGTCCAGTGACAAAGGCCAGCCCTCTGCATGTGATCTAGGGGTCTGAAAAGGGCCAAGACCAAAAAAGATGTGTCTTCATGCTTGGTGGGCACAATGTTGCATCCACATTGGACGAGGGAGGACAGGGCAGAGCCTGCAAGAATTCACCGTGGACAATGGTCATGAAAAGGACTGCAAGCATTTTACCCATCATGGAAAAGCAGGGCCCTTCTACACTTTCTGAGGGAGGAATGTGGCAATCCTGTATGTTCATGTGGTTGCAATGGAGCTCCATCTCGATCACTTCCCTGATAGGTTGGTTCACACAGCTGGGTATTGTGCAGAGGATTTGTGGTGGCTGTGGTTGAAACTAATTTCAGCCACTTGTTGGGCTGTACCAGTGGTGTTCTTTCACCCTACAACTTGAAACTTACAGCCTCCAGGCCCCAGTCAATTGCGCTGGACACTGTAACATGTAACCAAATTGTTCAGCAAAGGAAAAGCAAAGAAAAACTTTCACAACTTTTTCTCCCCTACTGCAATAAACTTTGTTATGAGCAGCAAACAACATTGCATACCATCCCAGGAAATTGAAGACCTAGCTCTTTTCCTATCTTATTTTTTCCTGTCCATGATTAATGGACAATACACTGACTTTCTTTGCTCTTTAGTCAAGCAATATAATTTTTGACAGTGACTATTAGATGCCATTAAATATGACAAGCCCAATTTTAGATATTTTAAAATGTGAAGAAACATTTGCCTTAAAATCAAGGTAATACTGCATTTAAATCAAGATCTGAAACTATCATTCAGAAATTAATTTGGGTAATTTTACCGGGTGATGTATGTACAGAGTTTGGTACATATAATTAGTTTTTACAAAGACTTAATTATTACAATACACAGTTACCACAGTCAGTATGCTCATATTCATGCTGACATGTGCCAAAAGCTTCACCACATACTATCTAAATTACTGTTGTAAATCCAACATCTTCTTCACATCAGGTAAAGCCTGTTCCAAACCTGTCTGCAAATTAAGTAATAACACTAGACAGAGGACCTTAACCCATCATCCAGATAGAAAGGATACGTACTACTAACAGCAGGAAACATATCACAAAGGAGTGGTTGAATTCATGCAGCAACTGTTATGCAGAAGATTTGACAAAACTTTTATCTGACAAATAATTACAACAAAAATTGTTTTTTTGAACAGTCAACACAACATTTATATTCAAGAAGAACAAGGGCTACAAGTTTCAGCTATCATCAGACCTAATTACAAATACATAAAAATACAGAAATGTTAGAACTGTATTAAACTGTGCTAATCCAAATTCATGACAGAATTGTGGCACAACACAGGCATGTTATGGCTGCCTCCATACCACTCATAACTGAACACAAGAGAAAAACTTTGGATTGTTGTAAAAAACTGGGTGGCTGCAAGCAATGCAACTTTCAGGCTATAAGATGTGGAAAAACTGACCAAAAACAAATTTTCATTATAAACAACAGACAAATACATGTCACAGTGCAAGCATGTGAAAGAAACAAAGAAGGATTATATGCAGAATGAGCATATCATGGACAATAGTCTTGAGAACTTTATCATAAATATAGGATCATCTGATACTGAACTGAGCAGAGACTGGGAATATGAAAATAATACGGAGAACTTCCATTATCACCAGACTCTGCCTGAAGAGATAATGTACTGACATAAGTAAATAAACACATGGTTTTAAAAATATATGTAACAAGTTGCAGGCATATTCACTTCCTCCATCTACCTGCGCTCTGCCATTACTGTATGCCAGGTTGTCAGCAAGCTTCCCGCACACACAGAATCCATAAGATTGCGCCTGAACTCTAGCATCTGCAGCCAACAGGCATAATTATTCCACCCACTCAAAATACTATGGGCATTTGCAAGTAGATCATAACTCTCATCCTCTACCAGCTGATTTCTGTACATGATTTCAGGCTTCCAACACAGTGCAAATGAGATCTGTGTTCTTCTGGGATTCTGCACAGTGTAGAGCGGTAATTTGTTTCTGAAGTTTTATTGGACTGCTTACCCCTTGAAGGTAGGACTGACGGGTTGTCCTGAAATGTCTGTAACAAACTACCAATCTATGCTGCATAAAATACCAGATGAGCACAGGTATCAACTTATTTCTGGGCTGGCAAACC
>Ga0209755_10004566_pt1 | contig 16293 bp, 18 predicted proteins | sample TergutCo191P1_FD_187301 | JGI IMG/M metagenome (GOLD analysis project Ga0209755, IMG submission 187301) | Cornitermes sp. P1 segment gut microbial communities from Petit-Saut dam, French Guiana - Co191P1 (SPAdes) (version 2) | ecosystem: Host-associated > Arthropoda: Insects > Digestive system... | reverse complement strand
GAATGCCGGGTTGTTAGGGGCTGGCATGAAGCCCCTAACGAAAAAGCAGGCGTAAATTGACGAAAATGGCTTTATGCGACAGAAACAGCTCCATCTCAAATGGGCAACTATCGGGTACTTCCTGAGTGGGTGCGGTGGCTGTGTTCGCAATTTTGCCCCATTCGCTTTTCAAAGACGGATTAACAGTGGCGCTGTGCGAAATATTGCATTTAACTTCCTCAATTTCAGAACAAAAACCGCTTCACTGGATTGCCACGGCGGTTCACCCGCCCAGCAGACCACCCGAAAGCGTGATCGGCTTCTTCGCGACGAGTAGGGGCAAAAATATCAAAAAGATTGCCGTTCTTTCCTATGAGAACAGGTACTAAATATAAATGTGCTACACTGTCCAAAGATAGTGTAGCACATTTGTTTCAACTTGTCAAGGACAAAACCAGTCCATTGCCCATTTCCCCTGACACGCAAGGGTAATTTATCGTCACTTGCCGCAACCGCCGCCGCAGTTTTTGTTGCTGTCTAACCCTTTGCAATTGCACATACCCGGCATAGAGTTCGTGCTGTTTGCTTGGTTGGTTTGCGGAACGCTTGGCACTTGATTTTTCGGTCGTTTTGCACCCTTGCTTTTTTTCGCAAGCTCGTCAGAGCCAGGGCGTTTCATTCCTTGTTTTGACATATTTTCACCTCCTTGTGGTGGTGAGAATAGTATTTGCGGAAGCAGGGAGTGCTATACTCATGCCTTCTAAAGAGGCATTGTGGTCAATCATGTACTCGCTCACGCATTTCGGCGGTCACTCTCCATAAAATTCCAACAGCACTTCCATGGCTTCCTCCCCAACCAGTTCCCGCACATCGCGTCCATATCTGTCGTTGGCAGAAAGGGTGTCCATGAACTGCTCAAACTGCTCTAATCGAGTTATTGGCGCCAGGGCAGGAGGAGCTTGCCACATCATGGCAAATGTTTCGCGAAAGGCACTCCACCGCACATATCGCTTAACGCCAACAAATGTGTATGCCGCGCTAAATGGAGTGAATCCGTTTTCCACTATGTTTCCGCCACCAAGTTCGTAATAGGCTCGCTCAATGTCGGTTGCGTCAAACAGCACATCTGCTCCGCTAACTGGGCTGACACCTGCTCCGTTTTGCTCTAATACATAAATTATCATTATTCGTGCCAGCAGGTCAGAGTCAAAACTCCATGTCGGGTCAAGAAACACCCGTGCTAACTCTTGCAGTACCCAAAAATTCCAGTCATTCATGCCTCCTTCTCGTCTTACCCCAAGAAGTGATAGTTGCTCCACCATAAATTCGGCGTCAAAAGTAAGTACCCCTGTTTCTCCGCTACGCACTATGGGGGTGGCAAGAGTTTCGTGAGCGTTAATGGTAATGGTTTTCGCAGGGTTATGGCTTGCCAAAGACACAAAATTCCCGTGGGCAGTTTGCAGGTCGTTTATCCACTGGCGAAGAGTAGCGATATGCAGCTCTGCTTGCTCTTGTATGTCCCGCCCAAGGTTAAGAATTACATTCCCGTATTCACTAATATGTTGCACAAAGCGTGCCGGGCTAACTGTCGCCGAGAGAACAAGGCTGAAGTTAGAGGTGACAACCCCGTTCGAGTAGCCGTTCTCATCGTTTTCCGCTGGTGCATAGTCATTTTCATCATTTTCATAGTCCTCGTACACCACATTGGTTATGCGAAACACACCAGCATCAAAAAGCAGACGAAAATTGTCTGCTCCATGGAGTATAAACGAAAAACTGCCATCATCGTTGTCGTGAATTCGCCACATTTGCTCCTGCAGTCCTTGGACAGTCTGTGTCAAAAACACCATGGAAGTTTCCCCTGATACGGTTGCAGTTAAGGTATAATCAGGGTTATCTCCCAACTGAATAATATAGTATTCATAAGGGTACATCTGTGCCACCGAAATTGCGAAATACGCAGGCTGAAAGGTGGACTCTTCTGCATAAACAGCGGTCAACGTGGGCTGTCCGTCTGTTTTCGCAAGTCCAAGAGGAGTGTCCGCAAGGAATATAGTGTACATTCCATGGGCAATATTCGGCTGGGTATAGTTGTAACTTTGAGGCGGCGGGGTGGGGAGAACTGCATCTTCGTTTTCGGGAGCAGGGTCGTTGTTATGTACTGCCGCACACCCTACAAGGAGCAATGCAACAGCAATAATTATTGCTAAAGTTTTTTTCATGTCTTCACCTGTTGTAATTATATGGCAATTATATTATACACGGATTTTTCTTGTTTGTCAAGAGGTTGAAGTGAATTATATTTGAACGAGTGTTGAATATCGACTTTTTCCCTTGACTTTAACGATTATTTTTGGTATAATGGGGTCGAATGATTACACGCACAAGGGGGACTTCGCCCCATAAAACACGAAGCAAAATCCCCTTCTAAATTGACGGGTCGCCCGGGGTGTGGCTGTGCCGTTCAAGCGGGCGGGTGCGGTTGCGCCCATGCCTCCCTGTCGAGGGAGGTGACGGCGTAGCCGGCGGAGGGAGTTGCCCTTAACTTCACTCTGCACCCCTCAAACTTCACACTTATACGCTCCCCGCCTTTTCAATAAAATAATTTGCGGAGCAAATTTTCCGCAATTCTTCATTCTTCATTTTTAATTCCTCATTCCTCATTCTTCATTGCACAAGAAAGGATTTCCCCATGACCACACACACACCTATCCGCCTGCGATTTTCTCGCACAGGCGCGGTTCGATTCACTTCGCACCTTGACACCTGCCGCATTCTTCGCTCTGCGTTTGTACGTGCGGGGCTTGATTTGCGTTATTCCGAGGGATTTAACCCCCATCCGAAAATGACCATCGCCATTCCCCTGCCTCTTGGACACGAAAGCCTGTGCGAACTGTGCGACATTGGCATTACGGGCGAGGTGGACGGAGAGAACTACTTCAGCGAACTTGCCGCCAAACTGAGCGCCGCCCTACCCAGCGGATTTCAGGTAAGCCGAGCCTATGTGCCGTCCACCAAATCCGCAGGAATACACTCTCTGTCATACCAAATTACCCTGCACACCACCGACCAAAATGCCGCCGAAAAGATAAATTCCACCGCAAAGGAGACCGCTCCTCTCATAGTGGAGAAAACCACAAAAAAAGGAGGCGTGAAGCAGGTGGACATTCGCCCTGCTGTGTTCGAGCTTAAAGCTGTGGCAGGCGAAGATTGCGTGCTTGTCACCGCCCGCCTTGCGGCAAGTGGCGAGAGATACCTCAAACCTGAACTCTTGCTGTCTGCCCTGTGCGACAGGTGCGAAATCACCGCCACCGACAGCCATATCATCCGCACAGAAGTACATGGGGATGACGGTGGGGTGTTTATGTAGGATTTTGTATAAAAACTCCCCATTGACAAAACAATATTCATGGTATATAATAATATCAGAAAGTGCGAATTTCAGAAACACAGAGGTGAATTATGTTAGTAGAAGTAAGAAGTCGGTCACAAATAACTCTGCCAAGCGGAATAATTAAAAAACTTGGCATTAGCGAAGGGGATAAGTTCGAGGTTGTAGAACGTGACGGAGGCGTGTTTTTGTGCCCCGTGGTTGTCTATCCTAAAAAGCGACTTGACGAGCTTTCAAAAATCATAAAGGAGTACAAGGCGAATCCTTCAGAAATTTATGATGGCGTCGAAGAATTACTAAAAACTCTTGATATTTCTACACAGGACAAGGAAAATGTATAAAATCAGCCCCACAAAACAATTTGAAAAGAGTTTGAAGCGTCTTTCGTCAAAAGAACAAAAATCGGTAGCCACCAAACTACTTCTTTTAGCTCAAAACCCAATGCACCCATCTTTACGCACAAAGAAAATCAAGGGTATTGACAACACTTTTGAATGTAGTGTAAACATGGATATTCGCATTATTTGGTTTTATGAAGGTGACAAAATCATTGTTCTTCTTGACATTGGTCATCACGATATTTTGGACAGACTGTAATGGCTGTGATGCTCATGCATTTGCCTTGCATTCCCCGCACAATTGTGCTATAATATAACAAAAACGAGGAGAACACCATGCCAGCAGTATTTTTCTGTCAGTTCAAACTTAAAAAGGACGCGGACACCGCCGAATTTCTTGCAGTATCAAAGCGTCTGAATGACGAGCATATCTCCAAGCAAAAGGGCTACGTTGGCTGGCAACAACTGTTCGACGGGGAAAAGTGGCTTGATTTATGCACATTCGAGAGCATGGAGGACGTTAAAGCCTTCGAGGCAAACTCTACCACGCCGAACGAGTATGCCTTGGCGTTTTACGAATTTATCAATATGCCCAGTTGCGTGGTGCGGTATTATGAGGTTGTGGCGGAGCATGAATAACGCAAAACACACCAAAGCCGAACTTGAACAAGCATACAAAGCTATCTTGTCAACCCTGCATAAATGCGAAAAAGCATTTGAAAAGCTGGAAGTCGGAACTTCGCAATATACCTTGATGGAGCGGCGAATAGCGGCGTTTCAGGTTGCGTTGGAGTTGATTGGAGAAAAGCTCAATCCGTAGGGGAGACCCTTGCGGTTGCCCGTTTGCCAAACGCTGTTTGACGGGCGGGGGCAAGCCCCGCCCCTACAGAACAACATCCCCTGCCATTAAACCAATTTGCGAAGCAAATTTTCCGCAATTCTTCATTTTTCATTTTTCATTCTTAATTTCCCTTGCCCTTCAACTCCACACTTCACTCTCCACACTTCACACCCTATACCCCATCAGGAGGAACTCATATGAATACATTCCTCCCCATTGCCACCTCTCGCCTTACCTTAACCCCGCTAACAGCGGCTGATTTTGTTGATTTGACCGCACTATATACGGACAAGGAAGTGCGGCGGTATTTGGGCGGTGTGCTGTCCGCGGAAAGTGCGTTATCTGCGTTAGAAGTAGCAACCACAGCGGAAAACAGTCGTGCATTTACTGTGAAACTTGGGACAAACAATGAAGTCCTTGGCGTGATATTTATCGCACCGCACCACAACCTCGTTGACACCGAAATATCCTTCGTGTTTTTGCGACAGCATTGGGGCAATGGATATGCAAGGGAAAGCATTTGTGCGGCGCTTGGCTATTGCAAAGACGAATTGCAACTTGCACGGGTTGTTTCAGAAACGCAAAAGGCAAACGCAAGGTCGTGCAGACTGTTGGAGAAGATAGGTTTTGTAGCCCAAAGGGAGCTTGAGCGGTTTGGTGCAATGCAGAGGTTGTATGTGCATGAATTTTATCAAGGGTAAATCTTGTGTTCTCTGCGTTTCCATTGAACGGGCAGGGGCAAGACCTGCCTACAGGACAACAACGCCCGCACCGCACCCGTAGGGACGACCGTCCTCGGTCGTCCGCTCGTTTGGTGCGTACCGTTGACGGCGTGCCCAGTGGTGCGCCCCCTACAAATGCGTCCCCCGCCCTTCTTCCCCTCTATGGAGGGGTGGCAGGTGGTGGTTTTTCACCTGACGGGGTGGCCCTACCTGCACATCTGCGACAACCCAGCCACCCCGTCTTGCCGCCAATGTTATATTTTTCTCTATGATAATTCTGCGGCAATCCACCCTTCCACAGAGGGGAAGAAGATGCAGTCTGCACCGCACAACGAACGGCAACCTGCCGCCCCTACGGGTTGGGTGCGTATCGTTTGACGGGCGGGGGCAAGCCCCGCCCCTACAGGTGGGGTGGGTATCGTTCGTTTCACACCTACCCCGTCTTGCGACAATGGCGGTCGCAAGCCACCCCTTCCGCCTGCGGAAGGGGATTAAAGTCAAGGGCGGGACAACATCCCCTACCATTAAATCAATTTGCGTAAGCAAATTTACCTTAATTCTTCATTCTTAATTCTTCATTTTTAATTTCCCTACCCATCAGGAGGAACTCACATGAATACATTCCTCCCCCTCCCCATGACGGCGGACGAGCTGCGTGAGCAGGGCATCGCCACCCCCGATTTCGTTCTGGTCACAGGGGATGCCTATGTTGACCACCCCAGCTTTGGGGCGGCGGTGATTGGACGGGTGCTTGCGGCGGCAGGATACAGGGTGGCAGTGCTGGCACAGCCAAACTTTCGCTCTGCCGAGGATTTTCGCCGCTTCGGGCGACCCAATCTCGGCTTTCTTGTCACCGCCGGCAATGTGGACAGCATGGTTGCCCACTACACCGCCGCGAAAAAGCTGCGCACCGACGATTATTACACTCCCGGCGGAGTGGCGGGGGCGCGCCCTGACCGCGCAACTATCGTGTACTGCAATCGTGTGCGGGAGGCATTCGGCGATGTTCCCATTATCATTGGCGGATTGGAGGCGAGTCTGCGCCGCTTTGCCCATTACGACTACTGGGACAACCGCATTCGCCGCAGTATTCTTGTGGACAGCAAGGCTGACCTGCTTGTGTACGGCATGGGGGAGCGGGCGACTTTGGAGATTGCAAGGCTGTTGGAGCGGGGCGTGCCTGTGAAGAAAATCCGTGGAGTCCGTGGCACGGCGTACCTCGCTCCTGCCGAGGATAAGCTGAACTTCCCCCTTGCGGCAACAGGGGATTTTGATGTTATCAAAGGGGATAAACGGGCGTTTGCCTCCGCATTTCTCGCCCAATATAACGAGCAAGACCATGTGACGGGGGGTGCTGTCACCGAGGTGTACGGCGGGCGGCAGGTGGTGCAAAATCCCCCTGCCATGCCCCTCTCCCGTGCCGAGCTTGACGCAGTTTACGCCCATCCGTACACCCGCCGACCCCACCCAAGCTACACCCAGCCTATCCCCGCCATCACCGAGGTGGAATTTTCGGTGACACACACCCGCGGATGCTTCGGCAGTTGCAATTTCTGCGCCCTCACATTCCATCAGGGGCGGCAGGTGGTGTCCCGAAGCGAAGAATCCGTCCTTGCGGAGGTGCGAGATTTGACGGGGCGGGAGGGATTTAAGGGCTACATCAACGATATTGGCGGCCCAACTGCCAACTTCCGCCATTCTGCTTGCAGTAAGCAGGCAAAAGATGGAGCGTGCCGCAACCGCCGTTGCCTTACTCCCCGCCCCTGTCCGCACCTTGAGGTAAACCACGAGGAGTATTTGTCTATCCTGCGAAAAGCGCGGAAAATCGACGGCGTGAAGCGGGTTTTCGTCCGCTCCGGGATTCGCTATGACTACCTGTTGCACGACAGGGACAAGACGTTTTTCGACGAACTTGTGGCGTATCACGTAAGCGGTCAGCTGAAAGTCGCCCCGGAACACGTCAGCTCTCATGTGCTTTCCGCCATGGGCAAGCCCTCGGCAGAGATGTACGAGCGATTCGCCCGCAAGTTTGTTGCTGCCTGTGGGCGAGCAGGGCGGGAGCAGTACCTTGTGCCGTACCTGATGTCCAGTCACCCGGGCAGTCGCTTGCAAGATGCCTTGGAGCTAAGCCTTTTTCTGCGGGCAAACAAGCTCAAACCCGAGCAGGTGCAGGACTTCTACCCCACCCCAGGCACAGCCTCCACCGTAATGTACTACACAGGCATCGACCCCTTCTCCGGCAAGCCGATACACATTCCCGACTACGCAGAACGGCGAATGCAGCGGGCACTGCTACAATATTTCAAGCCGGACAATGCCGACCTTGTGCGCACCGCTCTTCGCAAGTGCGGACGGGAGGACTTGATTGGGCATGGAAAAGAATGCCTTGTGCGATCGAAAAATCCGCATCGCACACGCAGAATGTGACCATTGGTCGTTCGCTCGACACCATAAAGGAACTACGAAATGAAAAAACTGCGAGTACGGAAAAAAATACGCTTAAGTGGTTATAATTATTCTTTAAGTGGAGTATATTTCGTAACATTTTGCACAAGGAATAAATGGAAAATACTTGGTAATGTTGTAGGGGCGGGTTTCCATGCCCGCCCGCTCAACCAAATGCCTTGTGTCTGCCCGCCACACAAGCCACCCCGTCAATGCTACGCATTGCCACCCCTCCGCAGAGGGGAATAAGGTCAAGGGCATTTAACCACGAAGTTCCACGAAAATGCACGAACAAATTCGCACCGCATGATTCTGTAATTCCCCTTCCGCGGGCGGAAGGGGTGGATTGCGGTGGTTTTCCGCAAGACGGGGTAGGTGTGAAACGAACAACACGCACCGCACAAACGGGCGACCGCAAGGGTCGCCCCAACAAAAAAACTGTTCCCACCCACAGAAAGGCTACCATGACCACAAAAATAATCTTCACCTGCCACGAATTTTTCTGTGATGCCGCTTTGCAAGAATTTATGAGCGTTAGCACTTCACTCAAATTCATCAAATGGCTTGATGTTGGGGTGGGCTTGCTTGAATGCGAGGTCACTTTCAGCGAAATATCCGTGCTTTTCAAAAACGCCAAACTGATATTCCTGCGGCATATCTTTCCTGCTCAGTACGTCATCTCACATAAAAATTTTCAAAAGATAAGCGACGTTCAAGATTACGCCTTTATCAAAGATTTTGCCTCTAATGCAAGCAAGCAAGAGCCTTTTTCTATTCAATTGCGAGCGGTCCGCGGGAGTGCCACACATAATTCGACGGAAATAAGCCGAAAAATCGCAGACCATTTGAAAGCCGTCGGATACACCGAGGACAAACGCCACCCCGAAAATATAATCTCTGTTTTTATTGGCGAAACTAATTTTTACATCGGCATATCAAAGCCCGGCGAAAACCTTAGCATTTGGTCAGGGGGAATGCGCCGCTACGCCATGCGAGATGACACGATTTCAAGGTCTGCGTTCAAGTTGATGGAAGCCTTGGAATCCTACCCCATTGATTTAAGGGAAGGTGGCAGAGCACTTGACCTTGGTGCTGCCCCCGGTGGGTGGACGAATGTGCTGCTTGAACAAGGCTTGCACGTGGTTGCTGTGGATACTGTGAGCCTTGACCCTGTGCTTTTGGCTAACAAAAAGGTTGAGTATTTCAACGGGCGCGCCCATGACTATCTGAAAACATCGAGCAAAAAGTTTGATATAATTGTTAATGACATGAGCATGAACATTGTGTCCTCTGTAAGGCTTGTTTGCTCTATCAAAAATCGCTTGGGGGACGGCGGTCATGTTATATTTACCCTAAAGTTGAAAAGCCAGGATAAACTGGATAAAATCAAGGACTCGTTAGCCCAGCTTGGCAGAATTTTTGATGTTGTATTTGTCAAGCACCTTTCCCATAATCGTTCTGAGATAACGATTATACTGCAGAAACGATAGAATCCAGGAGCAACCCATGACCCACGACCTAAATCACGCACACACATTTTGCACAAGCAACCGAAATAGCTTGTCCTCTGACACCCTCTGCGGTTGCTTTTTCTGCATAACAATATTTGAACCAAAAGAAATTGAACAATGGCTTGACATGGAACACACTGCCATTTGTCCTCACTGCGGAATCGACTCTATTATTGGTAAATACAGCGGTTTTCCAATTACAGAAGAATTTTTGCGACAAATGCAAGAGGTATGGTTCAATACACTTTCCACAGACCAAATATAATGCTACGGAGACTCCCATGACCCACATTGAAATAGGCAAAATCCTATCCCCTCATGCCATGGACGGCATGGTGAAAGTCCAACCATGGTGCGACGGGGTGGAGGTAATATGCGGACTGGAGCGGGTGTATCTCGATGCCACCCCCCTCACCATCACCCGCGCTTTCCCCCACAAAAACCACGCCTGCGTTAAATTTGCGGGCATCGACACCATCGAGGCGGCAAAAGCCCTTTATGGCAAGATTCTTTACGCCGACCGCACCGACCTTGACCTGCCCGAGGGCAGTTATTTCATCGCCGACCTAATCGGCACGCCGGTCATTGATGCGGGTAGCGGGCGGGTTTACGGCACGCTTGCCGCCGTGAACACCGCCACCCGCAACCACATCTACGAAATCGACACGGACAGCGGCATGGTTATGCTCCCCAATGTTGCCGAATTTGTGGCGGATATTAAGCCCGGCGTGGGGATATATGTCACGCCTATCGAGGGGTTTTTCTCATGACGTTCTTTCCGCCTGAAAAAGGGGATTTTAATGAATAATTTGCGTAGCAAATTTACCTCAATTCTTCATTCTTCATTCTTCATTCTTCATTTTTCATTTTTCATTTTTAATTCTTTTTTCCTCGGAGTCCCCATGAACTTCCACATTCTCACCCTTTTCCCCGACCTAATCACCACCATATGCGGCACAAGCATTATCGGGCGGGCGCAGGAGGCAGGGCATCTTGCCGTGACTGCCCACAATATCCGTGACTACACCGCCGACAAGCACCGCCGTGTAGACGACACCCCATACGGCGGCGGCGAGGGTATGCTTCTCTCCGTACAGCCCATATACGACTGCCACAGGGCGATTATTGATAGCATCAACCAAAGTTCCCAGCGGCGTGGCCGCCACACTATATATATGTCCCCCACCGGCAAAGTGTTGACCCAACAGCGGGCGACAGAGCTTTCGCAGATGGATAATCTGGTCATTCTCTGCGGACATTACGAGGGGGTTGACCGCCGTGCTGTGGAGCTAATCTGCGACGAGGAAATTTCCGTGGGGGATTACGTCCTTACAGGAGGGGAACTCCCTGCCTGCCTGCTGATTGACTGCGTTGCCCGCCTGCTCCCCGGGGTACTGGCAAGCGAGGCGGGGCATCAGGTGGAAAGTATCGCCAGCGGAATGCTGGAGTACCCCCAATACACCCGCCCGGCGGAATTCATGAGCTTGTCCGTGCCGCAGGTACTGCTTGAGGGCAACCACGCCGACATAGAAAAATGGCGGTATCGGGCGGCATTAGAGCTGACCAAACGGAATAGACCTGATTTGGTTTAGGATTGCGGAGGCGTTTCAACAGCCCATTCACTCGACCGCCATGGTCGAGCGTTTGAACGGAGCAGACGAAACACTGTAGGGGCGTGACCCCGCACACGCCGTTAAACGGCATAGTCAAAACACTCGTCTTGCGACAAGGACAGTCGCAATCCACCCTCTTTCAAAATTCCGTCAATATATCAACGCACCGAATAAACTCCACTCCCCACCTTCCAACCTCCACACTAAAAAGGACTCCCCTATGACCCCATTCCTCCGCCCACAATACCGCTCCCTCAAGCCGTACACCCCCGGGGAGCAGATAAACGCCAACTTCATCAAGCTCAACACCAACGAATCCCCCTTCCCTCCCTCGCCAAAGGTGGCGGAGGTGCTGAAAAGCGGTATCGCTGACCGCTTGCGACTGTACCCCGACCCCACCTTGGGGCAACTTCACCGCGGAGTGGCACAGCAGTACGGGCTGAACGAGGCTGGCGTCATCGCCGGCAACGGCTCGGATGACGTGCTTGCCTTTGCCATCATGGCATATGCAGGAGGCGGCGGCAAGCTGGTCTGCCCTGACATCACCTACGGCTTTTACCCGGTTTACGCCGATTTTTTCGGGGCAGAACTGGCGACCGTACCACTCCGCGAGGACTTCACCATCAACCCGGAGGACTACGCAGGTGCAGGCGGCACGGTGGTCATCGCCAACCCCAACGCACCCACGGGAATCTTGCTCCCCCTCGCCGAAATTGAGCAAATTATCGCCACAAACCCGGACAATATCGTCATCATCGACGAGGCGTACATGGATTTCGCAGGGCAGGAACATTCAGCGGTCAGTTTGCTTGGCAAGTACGATAATCTTATCGTCACCCGCACCCTGTCAAAAAGCCACAGTCTTGCGGGGTTGCGTTGCGGTTTTGCTCTTGCAAGCAAGGAGATTATCGCCGACCTGAACCGCCTGCGGTACTCCTTTAATCCGTATAATCTGTCCGCCATCACCATTGCCGCCGCCTCTGCGGCTATTGCCGACACCGAATATTATGCGGAGCGTATCGCCACAATCAACGCCACCAGAGAGCGTGCAACCGCCGCCTTGACCCAGCTTGGCTTTGTCTGCACCAATTCACAGGCGAACTTTATCTTCGCCACACACCCGAAAATCAGCGGTGAAGAGCTGTACAACGCCCTTCGTGAACAGAAGATTTTGGTGCGCCACTTCGCCTTGCCGCGGATAAGCAACCATGTGCGGATAAGCGTTGGCACAGAAGAGGAGATGGGGGCGCTTTTGGAGGCGGTGAGAGTGAGTTTGAGTGTGGAGGGTTGAGTGTGGAGTTAAGGGCACTTTAACCACGAAATGACACGAAAATACACGAACACCACCAAAATCGTAGGGGCGGGGTTCACCCGCCCGTCAAACGGCACGCACACACCCGTAGGTGGATTTATCCATTCCGCAAAGATTGGGCGATTTTGAAGTCATTCGAGTATAACAAGGTAAAACACATGGCAAAAAAACTACTACCAAAACTAAAGCGTACCATTCAGAACAGCGGCACAGGCCGTATGTTCTATTTTGTGGCACGGATAGACGACCACGCCCGCCGTGGTGCGCTTGGCGGGTTGGTAGGTAGATATGCCCCCGGGCAGGTTTTGCGTCCATTTGTCAGCAAAACTGCCCGTGCCATCGAGGGCAGTCTTTTGGTAGCATGGCTTCGCACATTGTTGGCAGTTATGCTCCGTCAGCCGGTACGAGTATACGGCTCGTTGATGTTTTCTTTTGGTTTTTACGCCGCTATAATACAAATTTTTCGCACCTTTGAAGTCTATGGAGAACTGCTTCACCCTCACGCCCTTGTAACCGGAGCAGGAATAATGGTAGCATCTCTGCCCCTTGTGCTTTTCGGCAAACGCACTTTGTCCGCAGCACTGCTCCAAAGCCGAATAGCCTCGGCGTTTTTGTTTTCCATGATGGGACTAAAGCGCGAAGATTTCGCCGAGTCGGAGTCGCGCGGCAACGGTGGCATGGTCGCTTTTGCTGTGGGAACGGCACTTGGGTTGTCCACTTTGTTTGTATCAGCCGAGTTTATTTTGCTGGGTATTGCTGTTTTGCTGGTTGCTCTCGCCATTTTGCGAATGCCGGAATCAGGCATTCCATTACTGCTTTTCATCACCCCTTTTGTAGGGGCTAATGTGGTTATTCTTCACGGAATTATCGCATTTACCTTTGCTTCTTATCTGTTGCGGATAATGAGAGGCAAACGGAATTTGAATTTTTCTTTTACTGACGGAGCGGTAGTGTTGTTCGCTTTTATCGCCTTTTTACAACTTGCATTTTTGCCTAACGGCAACTTGTTAGACGGAATGAATTTTTTCGCTTTTGTTTTCACCTATATTCTTGTTGTAGGACTAATTCGTGAGCGTGTTTGGCTGGCTCGATGCACAACTGTAATATGTTTCGTCACTTTCGTTCACGGACTTCATGCAATTCTTGTGTTTTTCTATGATGTCCTGCCGGCAGGACTGCACCGTGTTGCCCTTTATCTTGGGGCGTTCGGTCAACGAATCGTTGCACCCACAAACTTTCTTGTGTTATACTTTATGATAGGCTTGCCATTTTTAATGGCACGAGTTCTGCTTGAAACCAAGTTCCGCACAAAATTTTGGATGTTTGTCATGTTTGTTTTAAGTAGCATTGGATTTATGCTGTCCACCTTTACAGATGGCGCTGTGCAAAATAATGTTCTTGCAATTATAAGCCTGACCGTTGGTACATTGCTTGCCCTGTTTTTCTTCAACAGACGAAGATTTATCGCCATAGGGTTTGCAATAGCGATAATATTTGCCGTACTTCAAATTGCTGTGATTTTCGCCCATAATGACTGGTTAGCAGATGCTGTGCCTATCACCGCAGACATTAACCTTGATGGCTTACTGAACACATTGATACGCCCATATTTTAACCAGCATGGTGGAAGCACTTTTGTGCAACTGTTCGGAGTGGTCGGCTTCCTGCTTATCGCAGCTATAATATTTTGTGGTGTGGCGGCGGCAATTGTTGCTCCAAAACGCCGCACTGTGCTTGTGTCCTATGCAACGAAAACAGAAAACACATTACGAATTACTCTCTTGGCATCTCTGTCAGCTATTTTGGCAGTTTTGGTTCACAGCAGACTTGAATATGTTTTCGCTTGCGGGCAAATCGCCATGAGCTTTTGGATATGCTTTGGACTGATTATCACCACTACAAGATGTGCCGTCCGTGAGCTTTATGTTCCAACCGGCAACGCCAACGCGGCAGATGTTGATATAAGGATATAGACAATTGATATAAGGATATAGACATATGAAAACAAAAAAACGCAGAAAACTGAATATTGTTGACGTAATAATTTTTCTTCTTGTCGCCGCATTGTTAGCAGGGGGCTATTTCTTGTTTGCAAGAAGCACCGAAGGTGAAGTCACCGCCGAATTTCGCTATACTGTCACCTTTCGCAATCTGCCCACGGCTCTTCTTGACAATATTGACCTTGGGCATATTGTACGCACAGGGGACGGCTTTGTTCCCATAGGCGAGATTATATCAATACGCCACGAAACCTCACGCGTGCGTGCGGGGCTTGACTCCCACGGCAGGCCTGTCTACCGCGAACTGCCCACCATGGTGACACTTCACCTGACTATTAGCGGGCAGGCGGTTCAGCGTGGTGCCGGCATGGTGGTGAATGGGGTGGCTGTCAACATTGGACAAGAAATTCAAATCAGCACCCACGACTTTTGGGGCGTGGGAATAATCAGTGGATAAGAGAGGCGTGCCTTTTACGGCATGGTATCAATCATGGGAACTAAACGAAAATTCAATGTCATAGACGCATTTATCCTTCTTGCTGTTCTTGCTGTTTTAGTGGCGGTGGGGGTGCGATTTTTCATGGCAAATTACGAGGAACTTACCGCCGTGCAACAACAATCGCAGGTTCACCTTGCCATCGACAGCACAGCAAGACGACACATCACCACATTCAGCGATGGTACACAGGTGTACTTCTCCTGTGGCACTTTTGCTGGTACGGTTGCACGCACATCAAACCGCCCCGCCCTTATCCCTGACTGGGACAACGAGGGCAACTTCACCCCTGCAACCGACATAGGGCGGGTTGACCTGACTGTTGTTCTTGACACAAGTGGCATTATATTAGAGCATGGCTTTTTCCATGGGGGAAACACTCATATTGCCTCCGGCATGGAGCTTGAGTTAGTGGTGAACAATCATGTTTTCACCGCACTTGTGACACAAATTAGTCGCTGAACAGTTGGCGAGTTAGCTTTTCGGTAAGAGCTTCTTTCTGCGAAAAGTCCATAGCACCAATATATATATCCTCAAGAACAAAATGCAACTTCATAGCACGACTAAACCCATCTACAGCATGATTTATCATGCTGTTTTTAATTTTATAAAGTTCTTCGGCTCGCTCAAGTTCTTTTTGTGACAGAGTTTGTTTCATACACTCTTTTACGCAAACTTCTTTTCCTTGCATATTACTTGATAAGGCAAAAGTTACTCCGCCAAAAGCTATTGCATCAATCTTGTCAGGACACAACGGGGAACGCGAAATGGTTACAGGGCAATGCTTTTCTTTCGCAATATCGCGAAGGGCTTCGGTGACACAGAACTCTATTCCATAGTTTTCTTTTATTACAAAGAGTTCATTGTCGACTCCGAAGTCCCCAAACTCTACATATCCGCCGGCACCTATGCCTTTGAAGTTTCGGATGGTTTCTGTGTATCCCTCTCCTGTTTTTATGCCATTCGTAAGTTCCTTTGCCAAACAGTATACACTACCATGGTTCACAGCAGGTGCAATGACACGGTGCATCTGCTCCTCTGCTTTCCCTGCCACCGCCAGATAGCCAATAGCCGAGTCGAAAATCTTTTTTTTCTGTGTGCAGATTGCCACAATTTCGTCCTTGCGCTTCCGCAGTACAGCGTTATCCCAAAACACGCTAAGGTCAATGACTTCCTCAGTTGCTCCGGGGTGGGTGGGGTCGACAATGTGTGGGGCTGTGCCGTCCACAAAGCCGACGGACATGGCAGGAATGATAATTCCATCAAGGGAATTTGGGTCAAGGGAGCAGTAAAAACGCTCCACTGTCAGCCCCCACTCTTCTGCGGCGGCGGCAATGTCACGCATCAGCCGCGATTTCCCTACGCCGCTGCCCCCTTTGATAATGTACAGCCGCTCTAACCCGCCGAAAACTTGGTCAAAGTATGACACAAATCCATCAGGGGTGTTACTTGCGGCAAAATACGAGCCGCTTTCTTTATTTAATAGTTCCATAGAAAATCCTCCGCTTTTTATCATGGTATGCTTTACAAACGGCTTTAGCCGTTTCATCCTGAAGAAAAAGGTCAAGGTCGTGGGCTGTTCGCCCACACCCAACCAGTTTTTTGAAAAAAACTGGACTAAAAACTTTTTCTCGCAAAAGCATGA
>Ga0209755_10004565_pt1 | contig 16299 bp, 16 predicted proteins | sample TergutCo191P1_FD_187301 | JGI IMG/M metagenome (GOLD analysis project Ga0209755, IMG submission 187301) | Cornitermes sp. P1 segment gut microbial communities from Petit-Saut dam, French Guiana - Co191P1 (SPAdes) (version 2) | ecosystem: Host-associated > Arthropoda: Insects > Digestive system... | reverse complement strand
ACAGGGCCAGCGGCATCAGGCTTGCGCCCATAAGCTCCACGAACCGGTTGTAGCTGACAAGTCTGGGGAAATATCCCCCCAAGTGTTTTGCCGCGTAATCGTTGTAATACCACTTGAAGCAGCGGTACCCGCTTAGCTGAAAAAGGATGGCGATGGCCATGATCTCGCTCAGCGCCATGCGGCTTTCGGGAAACCGCGCCCCGGCCTGTTCGTCGGGCAGCAGCCTGGCCTTGACGTATTTCTCCAACGCCGCGCAGAAGTCATCGACATCGCAAAAGATTCCGGTTATAATGTCCTCGTCCGCTGGATCCCCCCTCTCGTTTTCCCGTGATTGTTTTGGTATATCAATTATACAGGATTTGGGTTGGGGGGCTTATCCCGTCGAACTCACGTTTGTGTAGCGCAACCAGAAAAATTTCTTCAAAAAAAGACCTTTACCTATTGACATAAAGTCTTTTTTTGGAGATAATAGACCTCTTCAGAAATCAACGCGAGAGCTCATAGTTGCAAATCCCCGCGACAAGATTAAACCTCAGCCCGAACCCGCGGCGCCTGCCCCTGTATTTTTCCGAAACTATCCTGAAGCGCTTGACAAAGCCTATGGCGCGCTCGTTGGCGACGCGCCCGCTCGAAATCGCGCGGTTCCGCCGCCTGTCCCCCTCGGTCAAGGGGTTGCGTTTGGAACGTTTCCTCGGCAGCTCGGAGTTCGCGCGCATTTTCGCAATCCCCTGGTACCCCGTGTCGGCCATAAGCCCAACCTCTGGCGCGATGCGGATCCCCGACTCCCTGAAAAGCCTGAAATCGTGCCGCTTCCCGTTCGCGAACGCCGCGCATATTATCTTGCGGCTCCGCCTGCATACGACCATCTGCGTCTTTATGGTGTGCCGCTTTTTCTTGCCGGAATAGAACCTCCGCTGTTTTTTTTGGGGCGTTCGATCGGCGTTTCCGTGGCGTCCACGAGCGCGACGTCATAACCGCCCGGGTCTTTCAGCAGCGCCTTTTTTCCGGGCAGGCTGAAAGTGCCGTCCCTGACGAGCGCGTTTTCCACCCATCTGATTGTCGCATGGATGTTGCTTTCCGCTATGCCGTAGCTGGCCGCGATATGCGCCATCGTGCGGTATTCCCGAAGGTACTCCAGGGTCGCCAGGAGTTTGTCCTCCATGCTCAGCTTCGGCTTCCGCCCGCTTTTCCTGACGTTTTTGGCGCGCTCGGCCGCGTATTTCGCGTTCAGTATTTCCACCGCCTTTTCGAACGTCTTTCTCTTCATCCCGCACATGCGGCGGAATTTGCCGCACGGGTATTCCTTCGTGCTTTCGTATTTCACCCGTATAGCTTAGCGCATTTTTTGATTTCGGAAGAGGTCTATTGGGGCGACGCTTATGAAGAACTCGTTGAAAGATTCGTCGCGGAAGGCATGTCGCCCGAGGAAGTTCAGCCAAAATCGCTGACGTTCATTCCGCCGTGCTTGACGACAATGAGGCACTGGTTTCGGCGGATCCTGGCTATCGAGCGAACCTCATGGCACTGCCGGAGTTCGAGCAAAAAAGACTGCTGAAAGGAAATTGGTATGCAAGGGCGAAAGCGGGAGACCTGTTCAAGAGAGCCGACTTTGAGATTGTCGATGTCGTTCCCGGATGGATTGAGCGGGAGGTGCGTTATTGGGATAGAGCCGCTACCGAGCCGAGCGAGACAAACCGCGACCCCGACTATACCGCCGGGGTTAAGATCGCGAGGCTGTCCGACGGGCGGCACTGCATCACGGACGTTCAGCGATTTAGGGAGCGCCCGCTGAAAGTAAAGCAAAGCATCAGGGCCATCGCAAGCCAAGAGCCTGACGTGCAGATAGGGCTGGCGAGGGATCCCGGCTCGGCGGGCGTTGCCGAGATTGACGACCTTATGCGGTTTTTGTCGGGGTTCAGCGTTACCTCCGTCCCCGAAACAAGCAAAAAATATTTGCGGTGGAAACCGCTGTCAGCCCACGTCCAGGCGAAGAACGTCCTGCTGCTGCGGGGCGAATGGAACGACGATTTTATCAACGAGCTTGAGGCCGTCACGGACAGCCCGAAAGACTACGCGCACGACGATCAGGCGGACGCGGCGGCGGGGGCATACGGCCTTATCTGCGAAGCCAGCTACGGCATCAGCGAAATCGGCGCGGGGCTTGCCGCGCGCGGCGGAGGCGAATGCTGATGGCTGGATTTAGCGGGCGCCTTCGCGACGCGTGGAACGCGATATTGGGATTTGCATGGCAAGGCAGGGCGGAACAGACGCCGCCCGCGAACATAGGCAACACGCGCCCCGGCAACGTAGATCGCGAAGGCGGGCTGACTGCCAACAGCGAAATGCTCAAAGCCCTGTACGAAGGGACGTATCAGGGATTGCAGTTCGCGTCGCCGTTGGTGTTTCCGCCCGTAGCGACAATCGTTGCGTTGATGGGAATACCCGTGCCGAAAAGCGATGACCCGCAGACACAAAAAACGCTGGATGAAATAACCGCGCAAATGCAGGACAAGTTTTGCAAGCTGCATCGCCGCTCGCTGCTTCACGGCACGGCGTGGCGGTTCCCCCGTTACGATCAAGGCCACGGATTAGTGTGGGAGGAGATTCCCGATACCGTCGTCGCGGATATTCTGGTTGACATCGCCAGCAATCGCATCAAGGAAATCTACACCAGCGAGCAGATAAAAGTGCGGGCGAGGGAAAACGTCAGCGAGACGCTGCAACGAAACCACCACTTCCTACCCGACCGCATCAGCGTCAAGTACAATATCGGGCGATATGCGGACTACGCCGCTCGGAACGTGGCGGGCGTTCTGCCCATCCCGTTCAGCAACGAAACCGACGAAAGCGAGATACGCGGGCATTCCATGTTTAGCCGCGTGCTGCGGGATTTGAAGGACTATCACGACATCGATTATCGGGTCAGCACGATCCTTGCAAAGTTTTCGCCGAAGATGGTTCAGCAGGTTGGCGACGCTACGCAATGGGCGCTAACTAATGCGAACACAAAGAACGTGCGGGAGGCGTTTGCGTCCATGGACATCTTCAGCAAGGATCTTGTCGTTAATCTTGCTGACAAGGAAGCCGCGAGCTTCGTGTTCGCCCCGTCCGACGCGACGACCGCGCACGAGAGCGCCCTGCGGCGCAAGTTCCTGAAGATCGTCGAGGGCACCGGCATTCCGGAACTGTTCTGGGGGCCGCTTGCTACCGGAAACCACGCGACAACGGAAGAGCAATGGCAGCAGGCGATCAATCGTGTCGAAGAAATCCGCACGCAGTATGCAGAATCGTATCAAAAATTGTACCGTGGCTCGCTCAATGTACTGGGCGTGGCGAATGCGCGGCGATATGCGGGGGACATAACGATTGGCTGGAACCGCTTGAATGCGGTCAGCCAGAAAACCCGCGCGGACATACTTCGCAGCTTCAGCTCTGCCGTCGGCGCGATGGCAAGCAGCGGCACGATGACGCTGAGGCAGCTTTACACGCTTTGGAACCAGATGAATCCCGACAGCGGCATCGGCGCGTTTGAAGAGTTCAAGGGCGAATTGCTTGAGTGCGTTGATTACATGCGCAAGGTGAATGCCGACCCGTATTATCGGGCCGATGCCGACACCGGCGATGCGGAGGGCGAGGATGACCAATAGCCAATTCCACCGCCATTTTATAGCCTCTCGCCGCAGCATGGCCGCCATCAGCGCTGGCAGCGCGCATCAGGTACGCAGGGTGTATCAAAAAGCGGCGCGGCAGGCCAGAGCCGTGCTTCAGGCAAGCCTTGACAGAAACGCAACCTCGCTGACTACGGACCGCTGGCAGCTAATACAATCGTTATTGCAAGAAGAAGCCAACAGGCTTGGCGCGCAAATCGATGAGCTCAATCGCGGCGCCGTGAGGCGGGTGTCCCGCAACTTTGTGCGCAACACCACCCGGCAGATGCAGCAGAGCGGGCTGGTTGGCGTGCGCAGCATCAACAATCGCTCTTTGCAGGGCATAGGAATTGCCGTCAACAATCGCGTCATACACAGAGGATGCCTGCCGCGCGAGCTTTGGCCATGCGCCAGAGAATCTCAACGTCTTGCGCAAGGTCGCCTTGTCGCTGCTGAGGTCGGTCGGGAACCCGCGCGAGAAGGGCAAGAAGAAGCTGAGCGGGCCCAAGAAGCGCTTCGCCGCCTCGGTGAGTCTGGATTACATGTTCGATGTTCTCTTCGGAAAGTAAATGCGGTAGTCCTGGGAGTTTTTGGAGTGCCGCTCGCCAAAAGGCGGCAAATGCGCTAGAGTATAAGCGCGAGGTTCACGTTGAAAGGAGACAAGAATAGCCTGCTCAAACGAGCCAGAAATATTTCGTTTGAGCAGGTTGTTTTAGCAATCGAAGACAATCGGGTAGCGGATGTCATGGAGCATCCCAACCAGGAAAAAAACAAGTGGTTTTGGCGTCGGGTTTCCTTAAAAATGACCTTCGGGTTAGATGCCTAAAAAGCCCGAACACAAAGCTAGGGGAATAAAATGATAACCGGCGAGCTAAAAAGCAAAATCGACAGGCTCTGGGAAATGTTCTGGACAGATGGGCTCACAAACCCGCTCGACGTTATCGAGCAGATCACATACCTAATGTTCATCCGCGACCTCGACGAGATGGACAGTGCGGGGAAAAAAGACAGCCAGATGCTCGGCACGCAGCACAAAAGCATATTCGCGGGCAAGAAGCACCTGAAATGGTCGGCGCTGCGGGACAAGCCCGCCGAAACCATGTACCAAAGCATGCAGGGCGAGGTCTTCCCTTTCATCAAGGCGCTGCATTCAGACAGCAAAAGTGCGTACGCGCAGTATATGGACGACGCCATTTTCAAAATCCCCACCCCGCAGCTTCTCGAAAAAATCGTCACGGCGCTGGATGACATTTACGCCTTCGTCAACGAGCGCAGCGACCGCAAGGACGTGCGGGGCGATCTGTACGAATACATGCTATCCAAGCTTACCACCGCTGGCACGAACGGGCAGTTCCGCACGCCCCGCCATATCATCCGCATGATGGTGGAGCTTCTCGACCTCCGCCCGGACGACGCGATCTGCGATCCTGCATGCGGCACGAGCGGCTTCTTGGTGTCGGCTGGCGAATACTTGAAGGAAAAATATCTCGAGGACATTTTTTACGACAAGAGCGCGAAGGCGCATTACGACGGCGCCATGTTCACCGGTTACGACATGGACAGAACAATGCTGCGCATCGGCGCCATGAACATGATGACCCACGGGATCCAAAACCCGCGGATCGTCTACAGGGACAGCCTGTCCGACCAGAATACCGACAACGCCAAGTACACCAAGATCCTGGCGAATCCGCCGTTCAAAGGAAGCCTTGACTACGACATCGTGTCCACAGACCTTACCAAAGTCGCCAAGACCAAAAAGACGGAGCTGCTGTTCCTGGCGCTCTTTTTAAGGATGCTCAAAAGCGGCGGTCGCTGCGCCTCCATCGTTCCCGACGGCGTCCTGTTCGGTTCCAGCAAAGCACATGTCGATATCCGCAAAGAGATCGTCGAGAACCATCGGCTGGAGGCGATCGTCTCGATGCCTTCTGGCGTGTTCAAGCCTTACGCTGGCGTTTCCACGGCGGTAATCGTTTTCACTAAAACAGGCGCGGGCGGCACCGACAAGGTGTGGTTCTACGACATGCGCTCGGACGGATACAGCCTGGACGACAAGCGCGCGCCGCTGGATCGAAGCGACATTCCGGACATCGTCGCGCGTTTCGGCAAGCTTGCCGCCGAAAAAAAACGCGCGCGCACCGACCAAAGCTTTCTCGTCCCCAAGGATGAAATCGCGGGCAACGGCTACGACCTGTCCATCAACAAATACAAGCAAAGCGTTTACGCGGAGGAAAGCTATCCCCATCCCCGAAAGATTCTCGCCGAAATCAACGTGCTGGAACGGGAAATTCAGAGCGGTCTCAAGGAATTGGAGGCGCTTATCGATGGGTAAGGTTGCGAGGGGTGAAGAGCCGAAAGCCAGCGCCCCTTTTTATTTTGGAGCCGTGTCGCAGTTTTATCGCAGGTGCTCGATTACGGCTGCCTTTCGATCGCAATTGAACGAGTTGCCGTACCATATCCATATAGAGATTCTATTTTGAGCAGCTAGAAGCGACATGATAGCGAAGTTCGGTTTCGCCAGAAGATATTACCCGTTTACAAACCCGCTGGTATCTGATATACTTACGCTCAAAGAAGATACTTTTCGAAGGGGTTATGAGCGTTTTGGATTTGGCGGAAGGAGGTGGGGTTGATGGGTAAGTGGGAAATGGTACGGTTGGGAGATGTGTGCGAAGTAGTGTCGGGCTCAACCCCCAGCACGAATAATCCAGAATTGTGGGGTGGCGATATAAAATGGGTAACACCAGCGGAAATTTCAGATAACAGCTACGTCATATATGACACAGAGAGGCATATATCGGAAAAGGCAGGGCTTAAGCCAATGCCCGCTGGGACGGTTTTGCTTTCATCTCGTGCGCCTATCGGAAAAGTGGCAATTGCAGATGTACCCATGTGTTGCAACCAAGGTTTTAAAAACCTTATCTGTTCAGCCAAAGTGCATAATCGTTTCCTTTATCGTTATTTAAAGAACCAAATTGTTTATCTGAATAGCTTAGGTCGTGGTGCCACGTTCAAGGAAATTTCCAAATCAATTGTGGAGGAGGTTCTCTTCCCACTTCCAACCTTACCCATCCAGAAAAAAATCGCCGATGTACTTGACCGTGCCAGTGCCCTTATTGAAAAGCGAAAGGCGCAGGTTGAAAAGCTGGACTTGCTTGTTAAGTCTAAGTTTATCGAAATGTTTAATGGGGAACAATATCCATTAGTTCGGTTAGAGGATATTTGCGGCTTCATAACAAAAGGTACTACGCCACCTGTAAGTAGAATAACAAATACCATAACCAAAACAAGCATTCCGTATATAAAAGTCTATAATCTCAGCGACAATGGGGAACTCCATTTTCATGAAGAACCACAATACATTGACATTGAAACGCATAATTCGCTATTGGCTCGATCTAAAGTGTTTCCTGAAGATGTACTAATGAATATTGTTGGACTTCCTCTAGGTAAGTTTGCACTTGTTCCTAATGATTTTGCCGAGTGGAATATAAATCAGGCTGTTGCCATTTTTAGAAGCATGGGAAAAGTCTTACCCATTTACCTGATGTATGCAATGATGAAACCTGATGTATTACGACCGTTTTTGGATAAGGCTGTTGGTATTAGGCAAGTGAATTTAAGTTTGAAACAGTGTCGAGAACTAGAAATTCCGCTGCCTCCACTTGAACTTCAAAGTTGTTTTGTTGATTTTGTCCATGTTATCAATAAATTAAGATTAGAATTGCAACAAGGATTAAGTAAATTAGAATTACTTTACAAATCATTGATGTATAAATACTTCAAGGAGGAAGTGCTTGATGTATGATTTCGATCAGTCTATCCAATTTCAACCTGTCGACGGAAACACGATTTATCGTGAATGTATTTTTATTTTGCAGCAAGAAATGGGAGGAAATTTCTTTATGAGCGGGACTTTTTTAATCGCTTCAATAGCTTTCGTGTTGTCTTTAATAACAGCAATCATACAAATTCGTGTTCACCTTCAAGAATTGCGACCTTACTTATCATTTGCTGGCACAAGTGAGATTATCAGATTATTTGAAGGAATAAATACAGTTGGCATGGATTTCATTTTAATGCTGGAGAATGTTGGGAAATGTGTTTTATGTTATGAGGTAATTCATTTTGATATATTCGTCCGAGGGCAAAAATTACCTGATGTTGATTTAAAGAATAAGGGCAGCGTTATAGGCATTGGTGCAAAAACTACATATAGCAAATATATTAATAATATGATACCATTTAACGAAAACCTCAAGCCTGCGGAATATGTACCGCCAAACTATAAAATTTCTTTCTCGATTGAGTATTACAAGGTGGGTAAACAAAAGAGAAAGTACAAATTATCCTATGATATTGATGTAGAATTTGAATATTTAACTAGAAGAGAATTTCATGGAAACGCTTTTGCAGATTAGGTTTCTGTCTCGATATAGGAGGAGGTAAAATGCCAACCAATTTCGATTTCCTAAAACCCAACACGCAATTTTCATCTTTCATTGAGACGGCGGTACAAGCTGAAATAGTCTTGCATATCAGCCCAGCACTTTGTGCCACTGCTTGTCGCACGGCATTGGAGTTTGCGGTTAAGTGGCTGTACAGTGTGGACAAGTATCTTGCAAAGCCTTCTGATACACGACTTGCGGCATTGATTAGTAGCGAATATTTACGTGATCTGTTGCCAAAGGGTTTGTTCCCGAAAATAGACTACATACGAAAAATCGGCAATAACGCAACACATAAGGGAAATATTCCGTTGACGCCAAGCGATGTGAAGGCTTTGGAACATTTGCTCTGGAACGAGCTTGGGACGAAAGAGCAGTATGATGAGCATTGCAAGTGTATGCCACTTGGCGAATTCGTGCGTTCCGTCGTGGGGCTAAGCCAACACGCGGCAAATGAAGCGTTTTCGGCATTTTTAAACAATGCTGGACTGGACAGCCGCCAGATGCATTTCGTAAGGCATATCGTCAGTTACATCGTAAAAAACGGAATGATAAAAGACATTGCCATTTTACGGGAAAGCCCGTTTTCCGATTTGGGCGGGATAGGCGAGGTGTTTGATGATGTTGCGGTGTTTACGAGATTGCGCACTGTCATAGAAACCATAAACGCAAACGCTGCGGCATGAGAATTTTGCAATGCTGCCGTGCTCATCGTGTTTTCGGTCAGCCGTAATGCGCCTGGAGAAATGCCGAAAAATCCGCTGTATAAAACGTAAGTTCGACGGGCAAATCGAAATTGCCCGTGAGTCTCATATTTTGGGCAATCGCCTTATATTTTCGTGAAAATCTGTCTTCGATAGGCTTTTCACGGGAATTCAAGGCTATGGTTTGACATTCTTTTCCCAGTGTCGAATTCACGTTGGATATAATCGCACACCCCGCTCATGCCAGGTACGTATACGCCAGCCCCATGATCCCCCCTCACCCCCGCAACTGCTTCGCGAACGACGCCAGGCGCTCCTTCTCCACGTTCGTCCCCGGCACCATCAGCACCTCCCACGCGACCTTGTTCCCCAGCGCCGCGCACTCGCGGATCGGCTTGCCGCGGATCCACGCGGACAGGAACGCGGCGCAGAAAGCGTCGCCGGCGCCGACAGTGTTGCGCGGGATGATCGCGAAAGTGCCCGCGCGGTGGATGTTCCCGCCGGCGAGCACCACCGCGCCGCGCCCGCCGAGCTTGATCACCACGACGGGGAAAATGTCCGCTTCCGTCATGCACTTCAGCACAGGGCAGACCTCCTTCAGGATGTACGCCTCTTTCTCGCGCTCGCTCATCGACCTCACGTCTTCGCCCGCGTCGGCGCTTTTCTTGATGATATTGTAAAACTCGATGCTCTCGTCCGCGTTCATGAAAATTATCATCGGGTAGCTGCGGCTGTACTGCAGGATCGCCTCGGTCTTCTCCTTGATCTGGAAAACCGAAGCCGCGTCCAGCGCGATCGGGATGCCGTTGCGGCTCGCGAGGCGCAGGATCTTCTGCGCAAGCGGGCGCCTGTCCAGCATGAAACCGTCCAGCACAACCGCGTCCGCGCGGGCTATCAGATCCTCGCGCACGTCGTCCTCGCCGAACTCAGCCGCGGCGCCGAGCGAGCCGGCGACGCGCGCGCTCGAGCCGCCGCCGAAGACCAGGCAGACCCCGGTCGCGTCCTCCCCGCGTTTCAGCAGGGGGACGACCCCCGCGCCCCGAAGCTCGCCCTCGAAAAACGCGCCCAGATCGTCCCCGCCCGCGCAGCCCGCGAAAGCAGCCCTCATCCCCAGCATCGCCGCGACCTTCGCCACGTTCGCCGCCGCCCCACCGGACGCGAGCGCCAGCTCGCCGGGCGCGCCGCCGCGCAGATGCTCCAGCATCCGCGCGGCTTGCTCCCGGGGGACGTGCTGCGCCGGCTCCGTGATGCCCAGCCCCTTCAGCCAGAGCGCGTCCGCCGGCGCGAACGCGTCCACCATCGCGTTGCCGATGCAGAGCAGCTCTATCTTGTCGGCGCCCTCGTCGGTTTCCGGCATCCAGCCCTACTTGGGGCGAACGATCAGCTCCGCGAGCGCGGGCTTCTTCGCCAGATCCGCCTTCAAGCCCTCGACGCGCCCCTTGTTCACGTAGTCCCTGCTCTGGAACGAATACTCGAACTCCGTGTGCGCCTTGTAGGTGCCCTTCATCAGCGCGAACGCGTCCTCCGTCATCACAAGCTCCTCGTCCGTCGGGATGATGAAAATCGGGATGCGCGATTCCGGCTTGCTGATGAGCGTCTCCGCGTTGCGAGTGCGCACCACCGCGTTCTTCGCCGGGTCGAAGGCGATGCCGATGCCCTCCAGCCCGTCGAGGATCTTGTCGCGCAGGATCGGCGCGAACTCCCCGACGCCCGCCGTCAGCACCAGCGCGTCAACCCTGCCCAGCGCCGCCTGGTACGCGCCGATGTATTTCTTCACCCTGTGCGCCTCGATATGCTGCGCCAGGGCGCACCTCTCGTCGCCCTTCTCCGCAGCCTCCTCGATGTCGCGCCTGTCGCTGAACCTGCCCGTCACGCCCAGCACGCCGGACTTCTTGTTCAGCGCGCCGTCGATCTCGTCGATGCCCATCCCCGTCTTGCGCATAATATAGAAGGGAAGCGCCGGGTCGATGTCGCCGGAGCGCGTCCCCATCACGAGCCCCTCCAGCGGAGTGAGCCCCATGCTCGTGTCGAAAGAGCAGCCGTTCCTGACCGCGTTCACCGACGCGCCGTTTCCGATATGGCATATGATAAGATTCGTCTGGAAAGGATCCTGCCCCAGAAGGACAGCCGCGCGCTTCGCGGTGTAAAGGAAGCTCGTGCCGTGGAACCCGTAGCGGCGCACCTGGTACTTCTCGTACCATTCGTAAGGCAGCGCGTACATGTACGTCTCCGGCGGCATCGTCTGGTGCCAAGCCGTGTCCATGATCGCGCAGTGCGGCACGTCCGGCAGCACCTTCTTCGCCGCCTCGATCCCCATGATGTTCGCCGGCACGTGCAGCGGCGCCAGATCCTGCACCTCGCGGAAAGCCGCCATCGCGGCGTCGTCCACGATCACGCTCTGGGCGAATTTAGTCCCGCCGTGGACGACGCGATGCCCCACCGCCTTGATCATCGACATGTCGCCGATAACCCCCAGCTCCTTGTCCGTCAGCAGCCTGATGATCAGCGCCACCGCGTCCGTGTGCGCGGGGCAGTCCCGCTCCTGCTTGACCTCGTCCCTGCCTTTCACCTTGTGCTTGATGAACGACCCGGCTATCGTCACCTTTTCCACGACGCCGACCGCCAGAGTGTCTTTCGTCTCCCAGTCGAACACCTGGTACTTGACCGAGGAGGACCCGCAATTCAGGGTAAGGATAATCATACGCGCTACCGCCTTTACTGTGTTTTCCTGATTATAGCGCGCCCGCGCCTCTGGGTAAAGAGGGCGCGCCCGAACGCGGGCGTTTTTCCGAAGCATTGGGGCATTTGCGAAATTTCAATTTCGCAAATGCTCAATTGACAAAACGCGCCCGCGCGCCGATAATGCGCTATGGAAAAGCCCGAACGGAAAAACCTGCTCGTCGCCTTCTGCGACCTCACGAACTACGCGCGCATATCGCGCGGCGCCGACGACGAGCGCATGTTCGAGTACCTGTCCGGCGTCTACGAGATCGTCGGCGAGAAGGTCGAGCGCGCGGGCGGCTCGGTCGTCAAGTTCATGGGCGACGCCGCGCTCGTCACGTTCGAGGAAAGCGACATCGACAAAGGCGCCGTCGCGCTCGGGGAGCTGAAGGCGGAAATCGACGCGCATAACCGCCGCGCCGGGATGGACTCGCGCATGATCGTCAAGGCGCATTTCGGGCAGGTCGTCGCCGGCATGGTCGGCACGAAAACCCGCAAATCGCCCGACATCCTTGGCAAGGTCGTGAACGCCGCGGCGATGCTGCCGTCGCTCGGCTACGCAATCTCCCCGGAAGCGCACGCCGCGCTCAAGCCCGAAACGCGCGCGCTGTTCGAAGAACGCGCGTCGCCGGCGCCCGTCTATGTCGGCGTCGGCAGCGCGGGGGAGTAGGCATGCGGGATCCATGAAGAAGGGGGAAGCCTCCCCCTCCGCTCCAGCCCCGCTGCGCGGGTCTTGCACTACCCCCTCTGCGGTGGCTCCGCCCCCGCAACGCCCCCGCCTTCTCCAAGCGCTTTCCCCGCAGAAGCAGCCCTGTGCGCTGAAAACCCCGTGCCTAGGAAAAATCCCTGAACATCGCTTCTATGTCGCGCTTCGGTACCGCGCCGGATTTCTGCGCTTCCACTGCGCCGTTTTTGTACAAAACGAACGTCGGGATTGTCGCGATTCCGTGCCGTTCCGCAATCGCGCCCTCTTCGTCGGTGTTCACCTTCGCGATTTTGACCCTGCCTTCGTACTCACCAGCAAGCTCGTCCACGAGCGGACCGACCATCTTGCACGGTCCGCACCACGGCGCCCAAAAATCAATCAACACCGGTATCGGCGATTGCAACACTTCCTGTTCGAAATTGTCGGCTGTTATGGTTATTCCCGCGCTCACGCATTCCTCCCATCTGGTTAATGGCTACAGGCTAGCACAGCCCGCGACTTTCTTCAAGGGTGGATCGCGCTTGCCCCTGCGCTTTTGTAAAGCTGGCTGTACACGTCGAAGTACGAAGCCCACGGGTGTTCTGGCGATTCAGCGAGCTGCGTAGATTTCTTGCCAGTTTCGTTTGCGACAATGTTCTTTGCAAGCACGCAGGCACGCCGAAGCGAAAAGCTAGTGCCCGCAGAGCCGCGCACTTTCTCGCGGTAGGCTTTTTCCTCCGCAGCTGGCACGAGCGCAGTTTCGCCGTTTTCGTCGCCGTAGGCGAAACCCCAAAGCAGGGAAGAAAGCGAATGCTTCTTGCCGCCTAGGGGGAGGCTGTAATGCTCCGCCTGGTTCACGCGGATGCCGTCGGGCAGAGTGGCATTCATTTTTGCGATAAATTCGCCCGGGGAAATTTTCTGCGGGAAGTCTACGGCTGCGATTTCCGCGCCCGCGCTTATGCCAATGGACAGCGGCGAAACGATTTCCAGCTTTACCAGCGGATTGAAGCCCTGCGTGTACAGCGCGTCAAGGTTTGCGCGTGTCATCGCCATCGAGAAAATTTCGATGAGGCTTAAATGCCCGTGGAAAACTGAGGTGCCTTCCTTGGTAAAGCTGAACAGCATCCGCCAGACTGTCAAGTCTGGCGCCCTGACCGCTAGGTCTGACGCCCAAACCGTCAGGTCTGGTTCTGGTGCCGCAAGGGCTTTTTTTTCTGCGCTGTCCGAGCGCGACTCTGCGACGCGCTCTTTCTCGCCGTCGCATGGTTGCGCGCATACAATGCCAAGATTATTGTTGCAAACCCCGCAACGCGCGGATCCATCCGCGGCACCGCAGTCTTTCGCGCATGGGGCGGTAAGCTCACCCCTGCGCGACTTTTCATGCTCTTTGCGCAAATGCGCCAAGGAAACGCCAGAAGAAACAGACTGCCACGGAAGATGCGCTTCGGTGTCTTTGCCGGCAAGGAAGCCCTGCGCAAGCTCTGAATTTTTTTCCAGCACTTCGCGCCAGGCGTCTTTCGCAATGAATTCCTGCCATGCGTCCAGCCGGCTTCCCATGCGGAAAGCTTCCTCGGCAAGATCACCCGCGCGCTCGTCCCCGCGGCTCAAAACGCCTTCGATTGTCGCGATCAGCGTTTCGGAAACGCTCACCTTGTGCCCCTTGGGCTTGAGCCGCGAACGGATAAAGTCCAGTTTCGCGAACGCGGTTTTGCTGTCAAGCTGCTGCGCCCACTGGTACGGCGTGTGCGGCTTCGGCACGAAAATCCCCACGTTCACGTTAAAGCGCATGGCGGTTCTGCGGGAAACGCTGGCAACAAAATTCACGATTTCCGCTTCTTCTTGAACTGGCGCTGCGTCTTCCTGCGGGTTGTCGTCGTCGATTGGCAGGGGGGGGAGGGGTAGACCGATCATGAAGTAAAACTTTGCGGCGCGCCAGCCGTTGCGCTTCGCCTCTTGCAGGATTTCCACAACATAGTCTTCGGTTACCTGCTTGTTGAGCGCCATTTGCCAAAAATCGAGCGGGGTCTCCACGGCGAATGTCAGACCGCTTTTGCGCGTCTTGGAAATCTTTTCCAGCAGTGACAGCGAAAATGTCGAGACGCGCAGGGACGGCAATTGGAACGATACGTGCCGACTGGAAAAAGCGCTGTTAAGCTCGTCCACAAGATTCCCGATACCGGCGTAATCCCCGCTGGAAAGCGACGACAGGCTGATTTCCCTGTAGCCGCCTAGATTCACGAACGCGCCGGCTTCGCGGACAAGCGCTTCCTGTGGTTTCTGCCTCATCGGGCGGTACCACTGACCGGCGTGGCAGAAGCGGCAGCCGTTGGGACAGCCTCGCATGATCTCGAGCATGGCGTGCTGCTGCACGATCTTCATGCTGGGGACGGGGTACACCGCAGTTTCTTGGCAGCACGCACTCTGCAACGCGCGATCCCCGCCGAAATGCGCGTACACGGCGCGCGCGGCTTTGCCTTTTCCCTTCATCCAGATGTTCGGGTGCGCGCGCAGGCGTTCGAGCATGGCGCTTCTCGCCGCGGCTTTCGTTGCGGCGCGGCTGTCGATTTCCCGCAGCTCTTGCGCAAGCTCGAAAAAGCCGGCTTCGGCTTCGCCGACCCAGAACGCATCGATAAAGTTGGAGTAAGGCAGTGGGTTCGACACCGCAGGACCGCCGGCGATCACCAGCGGGTCGCCAGCGCCGCGCGCTTCGCAGCGCAGGGGGATGCCGGAAACTTCGAGCATGGCGAGAATGCCGGAAAAGCCAAGCTCGTAGCCCAGCGTGAAAAGCAGCAGATCCAAATCGCGAAGCGCGATGCCGGTGTCAAGCCCGTAAACCGGCAGTGCTTTTTCCTTCAGCAGTTTTTCGAAGTCCGGCGCGGGCGCAAACGCGCGGTCGCAGGAGACGCCGGGAATGCGGTTAAGCCCGTTGTAAATAATGCGCAGCGCCTGGTTCGACATGCCGATCTCGTACAGGTCCGGAAACGCGATCAGGGTTTGCAGGCGCGCGTCTTTCTTCGCTAGGCGACCGTGCTCGCCGCCGACATAGCGCCCGGGCTTTTCCACGCCCAAAAGCGCGGCGCCCAAATCGACAACGGGATTGACATAACGCGCGTCGCGAGCCGGGCGCAGGCGCCCCTCAGCGCTGCCGGCGCTATCGGAATCTTCAAAGCTCATATCGCCAACTGCGTGTATCGCCTTACGTGTATGCTCAGCGCAAGCCCCACGCCTATCATCGACGAGATCAGCGAGGAGCCGCCGTAGGACATGAACAGCAGCGGGATGCCCGTTATCGGCATTATGCCCATCGTCATGCCGACGTTAATCAGAAAATGGAAGCCGAACATCCCGACAAGCCCGGCGCAGATGTAGACTGCGAACGGATCCGCGGTTATCCTCATGACGCGCAAAAGCCGCAGGAATATTGTCAGGAACAGCACAAAGACAATCATCCCTCCGACAAATCCGGCTTCCTCGGAAAACACGGAGAAAATGAAGTCGGTGCTTTGCTCGGGCAAGTAGCGGAAGTAGCCTTGCGTGCCTTGCAGGAATCCGGCGCCCGTCAGCCCGCCTGCGCCGATTGCGGTCGTTGATTGGATGATGTTCCAGCCCGCGCCGCGAGGATCGACGTTCGGATCGAGGAACACGACCAGGCGCATTATCTGGTAATTCCTAAGCAAGCCGCGCGCGACGTACGAAGCGCCAAGCGACAGCACGACAATCGCGACTGCGTAAAGTATCCAGAAAAAATACTTGCGCCGATATCTCAGGTAGCCGAAGAGCGCGATCGCCGCAATCACGGCGAGGGAAAGAACGACGACCAGTATGAGCTGCGCGTTGTTCAGCACCTCGATTGCGGGGATGGATCTTCGCAGGATGAAGGTTTGCCAGAAAGGCAGAACCGTCAGCACCGCCGTGAGCGCAAGGCACGCGATGGAAAAAATAATGTAACGGTGCGAGATGCCGGAGACGAAAGTCATGCACAGCAGGATTGGAATGAAAACAAGCGCGGTGCCAAGGTCGGGCTGGATGAAAATGAGCCCCAGCGGAACCGCGACGATGGCAATCGAGACGATAAAACGGATAAGGGAATTAAC
>Ga0209755_10004564_pt1 | contig 16303 bp, 17 predicted proteins | sample TergutCo191P1_FD_187301 | JGI IMG/M metagenome (GOLD analysis project Ga0209755, IMG submission 187301) | Cornitermes sp. P1 segment gut microbial communities from Petit-Saut dam, French Guiana - Co191P1 (SPAdes) (version 2) | ecosystem: Host-associated > Arthropoda: Insects > Digestive system... | reverse complement strand
TCACCCTTGAAAAGGAAATCTACCAAATCAGGCAGCAGCACTATTTCTTTTTTGGCACATCCAAACAGTTCAACGCTTTCTACAACGACTTTAAAAACAGGCTCAACACTTTCGTAGGCGGCGAACCGTTGGAAGAAGAAGAGATCAGGAAGTTCACCACCTGGGCCGATGAATGGCAGGCGCTCAAGCGCTTATTTACCGCCGAAGCGACTGAAGAAAGAAAAGAGCGGGAGCGGAAGGAGCAAGAGCGCAGGGAGCGCATACGCAATGCCTACGCAAAAACGGCAACGCAGGGGTGATAGGCTATTTCAGCACAGGAGGCTTATATGCCTCTAAATATATCCCAGGATGGCTTTCCTCAACGCGGTACATCCAACTATATAATCATAAAATCACTGAAAAACAAAGTTTCGATCCGCCCAAGGCGCAGAAGGCCGTTAAAGCGGCGCAGAAGTTCCGTCCGTATGTGTTCTTCGTCCAGCCGCTGGAGTTCGGCGGCTGTGAATGAGCCGATATAGTCCCTGATTATTGTCCGTAAATAGCCAAGTCTCAGGGTCAGTTCTTCGGAAAAGGCCCGGTCGCCGGGGTAATACATGAAGGAGACAAAGAGTATCACAGTTCCCGGCTGGGGGTCGGCGGTGGGGATGCGGAGCCGGCCTATGCCGGTGAAGGTCTGTTCCGGGCCGCTGCCCCGCAGGTCAGGCGGCTGCTCGTTTCCGGCGGGGCGCGCGGGGGCGGTGTTAAAGAACACCCCGTAGACTGTGCCGCCGATAATGATGATGCCCAGAGTTACCAGGCAGACCATCAAACTCCGATACGCAAACGATAATGCCTGGGCCCTGCCCCCTGTTGATTTCATACCCTATCTTTTATCAGAGTCTTTTCATTGTCAAGTATTTCGGATAATAATTGTGAGATAATATTAGAACTGGAGGGTTTTATGGTTGTCCATCGGAACGAAATGAAAGTCGAAGAAAAAGAGCGGATGAGGGACGGGGAAGGCTCTGCCCGCCTTACCTACCTTCTTGACGGGAGCGCGGAGAAAAACGCGCGCATGTTTGCGGAAGTTACCCTGAATCCGGGGTGCTCCATCGGTTACCACCAGCATGAGTCGGAGACGGAGTATTACTTTATCGTTTCCGGGACAGGCCTGGTAAACGATAACGGTACGGAAGTCGAAGTAAAACAGGGTGCTTCAATTATTACCGGGAACGGTGCGTTCCATAGCATCAAGAATACGGGGTCTGACCCGCTTGTATTCCACGCTGTTATCGTAACTTACTAAGCCATGATAGATATACGAAGCGATACCGTAACAAAGCCCACCGATGCCATGCGGAAAGCCATGGCAGAGGCAGAAGTCGGGGATGATGTATTCGGCGAAGACCCTACCGTCAACAGGCTTGAACAGCTTGGTGCCGAATTGCTCGGTAAAGAGGCGGCGCTCTTTGTGCCGTCGGGAACCTTTGGTAACCAGCTGGCCCTTTTTACCTGGTGCCAGCGGGGGACAGAGGTGATTCTGGGCGAGGAATGTCACATTATCCAGTTTGAGGCGGGCGGTGCTGCGGTTATCGCCGGGGTGCAGACCAGGACGATCCCGGCCCCGGACGGGGTTCTGACGCCAGAGGCTCTGCGTAAGCGCCTGCGCAAGCGGGAACTTCATGCTCCGGCCGCTTCGCTTATCTGCCTGGAAAACGCCCATGCCCTAGGACGGGTGGTTCCGCTGGCTGCCATGGACGAAGTCCGCAAAGTCGCTGACGAATGGCAGCTGCCGGTACACCTGGACGGGGCAAGGATATTCAACGCCGCCGCCGCTCTGGGCTGCGAGGCCAAAGACATAGCGGCCAGGGCGGATTCGGTGATGTTCTGCCTTTCCAAGGGGCTGTGCGCGCCTGTGGGTTCCCTTCTTGCGGGGAAAAAAGCGTTTATCGAGGAAGCGCGGCTCAAGCGGAAAATCATGGGCGGCGGTATGCGGCAGGCGGGTATCCTTGCCGCCGCGGGGATTATCGCCCTCAATGAGATGAGCCGCCGGGTGGCAGATGATCACGTGCGGGCAAAGAAAATCGCCCGCGCCCTGGCCAAAATCCCCGGTGTTGTCATCAAACCCAAAGAGGTTGATATCAACATGGTGTTTTTTACCTGGCCCCCCGCGCAAGACCCCAAAATTGCCGAGCGCGTTATCGAAACATTCAGGAAGCACAAGATTGTTGTCAGCCACCGGGGAGGGGGCTTGTTCAGGTTTATTATCCATTACTGGATAGGCGATGTTGAAGTGGAAACCATACTGACCGCTTCCCGCGAAGCCTTTGCCGGAGGACAGGTATCTTGAGCGTATACGAGCAACGCCGGGAAGGGCTGTACGACTGGATGGCCCAGGAAGGCATCTACATGGTTATGGTTGAGGACAGGGAGGGCCGCCGGGATCCGTCCCTGCGCTGGCTTTCGGGCCAGCCCGGGGATGCCCTGCTTTTCCTTTGCGTTGAGCGCTGCTCCTTCCTTGTTCCCTGGGACATCAATATAGCCATACTCCATGCCGAGGCCGATTTCCTGCTTCCCTACGCGGAATTCGGGCGTCAGCCGTTTGCGGCGCTCCGGGGAGCGGCGGAGCGGCTTAAACTGCCCAAAGGCTCACGTATCGAGATTCCCTCCACAACGTCCTACCCCCGCTTTTTAAACTACGTGGAGGAGTTTCCGGACTTTGACATTATCTGCCGTGAAGGCGGTGTATGGGCAGAACTGGAACAGCGCAGGGCTGTCAAAGACGAGGGCGAAATAATGCTTTACCGCAAGATTTCGGCCCTGACCGACGAAGTTATCAACATGGTGGAGAAAAACGTACAGTCGGGAAAACTAAAAACCGAAACCGATGTCGCCCTTTTCATTGATGCCGAGTGCCGGAAAATGGGCTGCGAAGGCACCGGCTTTGAGACCATAGCTGCAGGCCCGGCACGAAGTTTTGGCATCCATGCGTTTCCGGCCTATACGGGGGAAGCCTTTGGCGGGAGCGGGCTTTCGATACTGGACTTTGGCCTTAAATACGCCGGCTACACCAGCGATGTCACCATGACCTTTGCGCGGGAGCCCCTGTCAAAGCCCCAGGAAAAAATGCTTTCCCTTACGGAAAAAGCCTACAGCCTTGCCCTCTCTATGGTAAAAAGCGGCCTTCCGGCCAGGAACCTTGGCATTGCGGTGAGCAGCTATTTTGGGCGGAACAAAAAGACCATACCCCACGACCTGGGCCACGGCATAGGACTCCAGCCCCATGAAGCGCCTTCCCTGCGGATACGGGCGGATAACGAGTGGCTGCTTGAACCGGGCATGGTCATCGCCATTGAGCCTGGCCTTTACGACCCGAATCACGGCGGCTGCCGCCTGGAGAACGATATCCTTATCACGGAGAACGGCGCAGAGGTGCTGACGAATTCAAGGATTGTGCGGCTTTGAAGATTGCTTCCGCACAACGGGACAACGCGCTCGGTTGATTTTTGCGCCCTGCTGTCGTATACTAACATAAGGGAGTGTTTTATGGGTGAAAAAGTAATACAAAAGAAAGAGTCGAAAAAGGCTCCGCAAAAGACCCTTAAAGAAAAAAGGGAAGAAAAGAAGAACAAGAAGAAAACCACGAGCTCAAATTCCTGATGAGGAAGGCGGGGTTTGCCCCCGCCGCCTTATTTCCTCTGTTATATTGCCTCAACCAGGGTACTCTCGTATTCTTCCATTTCGCGGAATATACCGTCCCGGCAGTCGATAACCTCTTGGTTGGAAGGTTCCAGACTCAGTGCTGTTTCCGCGTCCCTAATTGCGCGGGGTTTATCGTGCAGTCTGGCATAACATAAAGCCCGGTTAATATATTCGCATGCGGAACCGGGAACCATGGAAAACTTTTTGTCATAATCCGCGATTGCTTCCTCGTATTTGTCCATGTCGATATAGGCGTTGGCACGGTACGAATATGCAAGCGCGAAATCCGGCTGCAAGCGGAGGGCTTCGGTATAATCCGCCACGGCTTCTTCGTAGTGCCAAAATTCACTGTTTACCGCACCGCGATGAATATACAACTGGTACTTGTTCGGAGTATATTTTATCGCCTCATCAAAATCATTAAATGCCTCATCATAATATTTGGCCTTAAAATACGCGGCTCCGCGGGCATTGAGGGATTCGGCCAAAATGAGCGTAAGGTCATGTATGCCGCTGTATTCAAGATTTTTTAAAAAAGCACGGCTCTGTTCATTTTTTTTCGCCAGTCGTAGGGGATTCAAATCAATGGAGTCCCACAGATCTTCCAAAGCCGCATGTTCATAATCGCCAAGCAGACACCGCGTTACGCCCCGATCCAAATATGCCTGGATATTCCGGGGATTAATCTCAATGGCCTTGCTGAAATTGTCAATGGCTTTTTCGTATTCACCCAGCTTCGAGTACTCGTTTCCCGCATGGGTAAAGGCAATTGACGCAATGACCGGACCGTATGCGCCTGTCCGGGGATCAATTCCCGGCAGAGGTTTGCCCGTGTTGTACAAGTCATTTAAAGCCCATTCGGAGGATTCCAGGTCGATGTTATCGCCCGTTTTACCATACTCTTCGATATAGTTTCCTTCCAGGTGCTCCAATTCAAAGTGGTAGAAATTGTACGCGGCTATAATTTTCTCGGTTAGCGGCGCTTCCTTGAGGGGCTTGTCCCGTTTTTCTTTTTCTTCAAGGAATTTGATATACACCTGGCTTGCTTCATCATCATAGCCATTGTGCTCGTCTTCATCACAGCTGTCATCATAGTCAAAATTGTAATCGTTCATGTTTTTTACCTTTATATTAATTTTAAGTTACCCCGCGGGAATATGCAAGGCCGCATGCTGTATTTTATTCGAACTCAAATTACCGGCAACTTGACAAATTGTACCCCATTACATACCGTTGACAAATGCCAACTGGTGTTTTTTCGGTTCTGCCCAACAATTTTTTCTCCCCCCTTGCAAGCGTCAACCGCCAGCATTACGCGGCCCTTTTGGTGCTTTATTATCGGCTTTTCCAGGAATATCCGCGAGGGCTCCAGCGGGAACTGGTTGTCCGCGAGTTCATGAATTACCTTTTCCTGCACCGGGATACCCTGGCGGAGGAGTCCGATGACACGCCAGGCGATGATGTCCCGGCTGAAAGCTCCGTTGACGAGCGTACACTCGCAAGCCGTTTCTTAAAGCGGCTTATCAACGCGGGCTGGCTTGGCGAGGAAACACTCGCGGATTTTACCAAGGTTATCAACATCACCGCGTGGGGCAAGCCTTTTATGAAAGCCCTTGCGGATGTTGACGGCGGCCTTAAACCGGAATACGAAAGCCACATTGTTACCATTTACTCGCTGCTGTGCGGCGACACGATAAAAAAAGACGGGCATCACGCGGTGCTTAGGGCGCACGAGGAAGCCCGCTCGCTCATCGACTCCCTGAAGGTTTTATCCCAGAGCATCAAGGGCTATTACGACAAACTCAACGCCGAGGCAATACGCTCAAAAGCGGCTTCGGTGCTGCACGAGCACTACAACCTTTACGCCGGAGAAGTACTTGACCGCGCCTACAAACGGCTGAAAACATCGGATAATGTTTCCCGCTACCGCCAGAGCATTTTCAAGCAAGTGGCGGATTTGCTGCGCGACGAGGAATGGCTTGATACAAGCGCGGGCAAATATATGCGGATACTCCAGAGCAGCCGGGAGGAATGCCGGGAAAGGCTGAAAGTCATGCTGGAAGACATACGGGACGATTTGCGTTCGGTAGATCCGCTGGAGGATGAAATTGACAGGCGGAACGCGGCATACTCGCGCTCCAGCACCGAGATAATCAGGGCGTACATTGAACCGGACAGCACGGTGGCGGGAAAAATCGGGACGCTCATAAAAGCCATTCACGGCGGGGACGATGAAGTCAGTTCGCGCATTGCGCACGGGCTTTACCGCGTCGGCTTTCTTTCGCCTTCAAGCCTTGCCCTTCGCCGCCCGAAAGAGGAGGCGGACTTTAGCGCGCCGCCCTCGAAGGCTGACCTTGAAGCCCTCAACCAAACCGAAAATGAGTTTATGGAGCGCATGAGGCGTCGGCTTTCCATAAAGCGGATTGGCGCGTGGCTTGACGAGCAGGGCGGGAACGAAAAGCTGCTTCTTCCAACCGAACTTATCAACAATGAGGATTCCTACATTCGGTTTGTATATGCCCTGCTCTATGGCGACTCCCGTAACAGTTTTGGTTATAATATAGAGGAAAACGAGGCGGAGGAAAGCACCGGCGCGGTACGGGCCGCGGACTATGTGGTTCCCGATATAAAATTTCGTAAAGGACAAAAAGTATGAACCAGGATATTGCGGCTATTGCCCTTATACGGGAACTTTCCAGCGATGAGTTTGAGCGCTTTAAAACGGCGCTGAATACGCTTACATCCAAAACATTTATTATCCGGGGCATCGACAGGGAGCGGGAACTTTACGATTTTACCATTCGGAATATCGCCCTTTTTGAGGCGTGGTTTTCCTGCATGGACGCTGTGCTGGTGCGCGACGAAAGCCTGGGCGTTATCGCGTTTCGTGGCGCGGGAAGCGTCCGCCTGCGTTTTTCGCGGGACGAGATTTGCGCGGTTTTAGTCCTGCGCCTTTTATACGAGGACAAGAAACTTGAAGTCTTTCTTACGAAATTTCCGGTTGTGACGGTCAGGGATTTTCAGGACAAGTACAACGCCATGACCGGAGAGGACATAAAAAAAACCGCGCTTACCAAAGTTTTAAGCCGGCTTTCTTCCTGTAAACTTGTGGCGGTGGAATCCCAGGACTACGCCGACCCCGAGGCATTCATTCAACTGTACCCAAGCATCCCCCTTTCCATAGACCGAAACGCCCTGGACGAAGCCCTCGCCGTTCTGGAAGATAAAGGCAGCGCTGACGAAGGCGCAAGCGGAGAAGAATAATGAAACGGGAACATGTGGTCTTGCAGGAAAAAATAAGCGCTTTTCTCCAGTGCGACCAGGAGCGTATTCTTAAAGCCCTGGAGATATGCGGGGATCGCGCGGCGGACACGGCGGCCATACTTGTCGACCTTGGCATTGACGCGGATGCTGTCATTGCCGCGCTTGTCCTGGGCGGCTTTATGGAGCGCCCGCTTCCCGAATCCGTTGAAGAGCGCTTTGGTTCCGTTGTGTCAAGGCTCGTAAACGGCGCGGCGAAAATTGAGCGTATTCCGGTGGGCAACAAAACAAACCGCGAAGCGCAAAATATCAGGAACATCATTTTCGCCCTGACCGATGACATAAGGGTGCTTATCATCAAACTGGCTGAAAAACTGCAGGCCCTGCGTGTGCTGGATTCATCGCCTGACGAAGAACGGAAGTCAACGGCGCGGGAGTGTCTGGATATTTACGCGCCGCTGGCCAACCGTCTGGGTATTTTTTGGATCAAGGACGAGATTGAAGACCTTTCGCTTAAGTTTATTAACCGTGAGGCGTATCAGCAGATAAAAGACCTTGTCGCGCAGAAAAAATATCAGCGCGGCGAATTTTTGGGGTATGTGCAGGACACAATCAGGGCGGAAGCGGAAGCGGCGGGAATCAAAGTTGAAGTAAAAAGCCGCGCCAAGCACTTTTATTCGGTGTACATGAAAATGCGGAGGCGGGGAAAAAGCGCCGAAGAGATTTACGATCTGTTCGGCATACGGATAATCTGCGACAGTATTGAAACATGTTATACGCTATTGGGAGTTGTCCACCGGCTGTGGGCACCCATAAGAGGCTGCTTTGATGATTATATTGCCAACCCCAAACCAAACGGTTACCAGAGCCTTCACACTTCGGTGCTGGTTGACACGGACGGAGAAGAACGGCGGCTTGAGATACAAATCCGCACCAGGGAAATGCACCAGCTTGCGGAAAACGGCGTTGCCAGTCACTGGCTGTACAAAAAAGGTTCCTCCAAGGACATGGTGGACGCGGGGGACATTAGTGTTGTAAACCGGCTAAAGGACTGGAAAAACGGCGAACAGGCGCAAAGCCCGGGCGAAGGTGAATCTTCGGGCTCTTGGCTTGAGGAAATCAAGCGGGAAATCCTGCGCGATTCGATTTACGTGCTTACGCCGCAGGGCCTGGTGGTAAAACTGCCGCCAGGAGGAACGCCCATCGACTTTGCCTACAGCGTGCATACGGCAGTCGGCGAGCGCTGCATAGGCGCAAAAGCCAACGGCTCTATTGTGCCGTTAAGCGCGGAGCTGAAAAACACCCAGGTTGTGGAAATCCTCACCAGCTCATCCGCCCGTCCCCACCTTGGCTGGCTGGAAACGGTAAAAACTTCCAAAGCCCGCAGCAAAATACGGGCGTGGCTGGAGCAGAACGATAATCCTCATGCCGCTGAAAAAACCGACAAGGCTGCTGAAAAAAAGAAACCTGTTTTGGATACGCCCCCGGCTGTTCCGGAAAAGGAAACCACAAACACGCAGTTGATTTTGCAGCCGCTTAAATCCGTTTTGCAAGTGCGCATCGAAGACGAAAAAAATCTTTTAATCCATTTTGCCCGCTGCTGCAATCCAATTACCGGCGATTCGATAATCGGTTATGTGTCACGCGGGAGGGGCATTATCATTCACCGCGCAAACTGCACCAACCTTGCGAATAACCCCGAATTTGAAAACCGTAAAATTGATGCCGCATGGGAAAATGCCGGTTCGGGCCTTGTTAAACGCTTCAAGATTGACGCGCGGGAAACAGCAAACCTGTTTTCGGAAATCGAGGGCGCTATCCGCAGACGCCAGGGCCACCTTCTTGAGGGCCGCCTTGAGGAAGTGCCGGGGCTTGGCGGAAAGGGCACAAACCGGCTTAGCGGGTTTTTTACCATACAGCTCAGTTCCGCCGAAGATTTAAAGCCGGTAATAAAAAACATTCGGGGCATACCGGGGATTTTGGGAATCCAGCAGTTGAATTAGAACGCGTTTTCCGTAAACGGATTTCTGCTTTCAATACGGAAACGTGCCGGACTGGGCTGCCTTCGCAGTGTGGAAGCTTCCCCCAAAATCCCATCCGCGAAGTTGGTGATAACTGCGGCGGTTTCCGCCGGTGCTTCCCTATTCCGCAGCGGGGCATCAGAGTGGCCGGGGAAAAGGGCGCTTATAAGTGGATAGCGCACCGGAAAATCAGAATAGTCCAGGGGGCCGGCACCGTCCGCCGAGGCCAGAACAGCCAGACTGCGGGCGGAGCGGAATGTCTCCAGCAGGGCACGGTAGCGGCCGCTTTGGTATGCGGCTGAGCGGCTTCGGTCAGAAACCATAAAAAGAACGGGGGTGGAAATCTGAGGAACCTGCCCCAGTCCGGCAATTCTGTGCGGCCGCATCTCTGAAAACCGGCGGTCAAGATCGTAGCGGACTGCGTTAAACCACCCTGATGCCGGAGGAGAAGCCTGGTACGGCATGACCACAGCGGGAGTCCCCGGCGTATGCACAAAGGCCTGAGAGCCGTCTCCCCGGAAAGCAGACCAAAGGGGGCTTTCTATCGCGATAAGGCCCCGGATGTTAATGCCCGCAGGAGAAGCCTGGAGGGAAGCCTCCGCCAGAAGCAGAGCCGCACCCCCGGCTCCGTAGCCGCCAAGAAAAACCGCGTCTGCGGAAGCAATATCGAAAAGCCGTGTTCTTTCATCGACATGGGGATTCTCCCTGATCCACGACAAGAGGAAGCGGATATCTTCCATCCGTGCATCTTCCAGGCCGCGGCCCCTGGTATTGGCCCTTGTGGAGCTCGTTCCGGAGAGAAAGGCATTAAACGCGCGGAATAGTTTCGCGGGGCCTGTATATGCCCGCTCGCTTGTAAGCACCGTGAAGCCCTGATCCCGCAGTTCCGCCGCGACATGATCTACCGCCGCAAGGGAACCCAGCGCGGGAGGCAGCAGCACCAAAAGAGGCCGCCGGGAAGTCCAGCCTGTGCGCTCTGTGTAAATGCGGATATCGTGCCCTCTTTCCCGCAGCGTATAGACCCCCTGAGTGCTCAGGGCCGTGTCTTTTGGCGGGGAAAAGGAAAACGCTACCCATGCGGCAGCGGCAAGCATTGCCAAAAGGGGAAGGGCGAAAATGAACAAAGGCTGCCTTAGCGAAGTTCTGTACCCGCCGCCCTGGACAAGGCGCACAACAGAGACCGCGCTCAAAACCGCCGCATATACGAAAAGGGGGAACGTCTCCGGCCTAAAGCCGTAAGCGGGAACCATCATCACAACAGTCAAAAGGGCCAAAAAGGGAAGCCAGGCCAGGCCGTTTACGGTTTTAAGCTTTCTGACAAAAGGCCTGATAATGGACACAAGCAAAAAAAGAGTTATCAGTATTTTAGGGATCAATATTTCCTGCATGACAGAAAAAGTATATACTAAATTATCATGTTTATCCACGCCGACATTGACGCTTTTTACGCCTCCGTAGAACAGCTTGACTATCCTGAATACCGGGACAAGCCGGTCATTGTCGGCGGGCTGCCGGAAGACAGGCGCAGCGTTGTGTCGGCGGCTTCCTACGAGGCCCGGAAGTTCGGCGTCCATTCCGCCATGCCCATAGTCCAGGCGCACAAACTCTGCCCGGGGGGAATCTTCCTCAGGGGCCGCATGAACCGCTACCAGGAAAAGTCCGCCGAGATAATGACAATCTTTGGCGAGTTTTCCCCAAACGTAGAGCAGCTTTCCATTGACGAAGCGTTTATTGATATTACCGGAACCCAAAGGCTTTTTGGCCCTCCGGCGGAGGCGGCGAGGAAACTTAAAGAAAAGGTTCGCAGGGAAGCGGGACTTACGGTTTCTGCGGGGCTTGCTTCGAATAAATACGTGGCAAAAATAGCATCGGGGATGTCAAAACCGGACGGGCTTTTTGTGGTAGCCGCCGGGGAAGAAGGAACATTCATGCGCGCCCTTCCGGTGGGAAAAATCTGGGGCGCGGGGAACAAAACGCAGGAGCACTTTAAAAAGCACGGCTTTAAAACCGGCGAAGACATTTACCGCATTTCCGCCGGAAACCTTGTGTCCATGTTTGGAAATTCTTTTGGAACATTTCTTTACCGGGCTGTACGCGGAGAAGCGGCGGAAAACTTTGACCGTGATCGCGGCTCCCATTCCATGAGCACCGAGCGCACATTTGACTATGACCTTTACGATGAGTTTGTGATAGAAACAGCGCTTCTGGATATGTGCGAGGCCCTTATGTTCCGCCTTCTTTCCAGCGGAGGACAGAGCGCCACAGTTTCCCTCAAAATCCGCTACAGCGATTTTTCAACAGAAGTAATACGGGAGACTTTTCAGAATCCGGTTCTTACCCTGAATGATTTTTACAAACACGTACTGGATTTGTTCCACAGAAAGTACCAGAAAGGCAGGGGCATACGCCTTATCGGTGCGGGGCTGATGAACCTCCAAACAGAAAGCGCCGCCCGCCAGGGGGATCTCTTTGGTGAAAAAAACGAAAAAGAGCGCCGTCTTGAGGAATCCATTTTGAAAATAAACGAGAAACATCCCGGCGCGGCTCTGCGCCGGGGACGTTCGACATTGACAGGCCGGCTTGAAAGTTGATCCCCTGCAAGCGGCTTAAACCCGCTTTAAATTATCTCAAAATAATTGCCCTGGTGCTTTTTTGACTTCTTTTTGAGCCGCTTAATATCGTTTGAGAAATCGTCAATGTTATGATACGACTTTGATTTGTTTGAGATACCGGTAATGGAAATAGTTGTAAGCGAAAAATTGTCCGTTACGCCGTGGCTGTTTTTTGAAGCAAAGTAACTTTTCTTTACGTCTTCGTCACGGTAAAAGGAATGGATGTTGGAAGAAAACTCTTCGATTATTGCTTTGCAAAAATCTTCGCACTCATGGTAATCGCAGACGCTGATAAAACTGCCGCCGCCTATGTGCCCGATAAACTCGTTTTTCACAGCGTGCTTTTTTAACAGCTCCGCCGTAAACCCAAGAAGCTTGTCTCCGTTCTGAAAACCATAAGCGTTATTGTATGCCTGGAAATTGTCAATGTCATAATACAGGATGCAATAGGGCTGTTCGCCGAAAACACGGTTATAGATTTCTTTTTCTATCAGCAGATTGCCGGGCAATCCGGTTAACGGATTGGAATGCATCGCTATATCGATTTCCATCTTTGCGCATGAATCAAGCAAATCTTTTACCGTCACAATACCCGCATATTTTCCGTCCTGCTCGACAACAACGGGATCGTAAAGCTCATCAGAATCCCTTTGCATGGCAAGCCTGGCAACCTGATCAACAGACATATTGTAGTTGACCCTTAGAAAATCATCGCTTATGTACTGCCGTATGTTTCTTCCCGCATGAAGATTGTAGCCGTAACGGCCGCCGAGCATTTCGTTTAACTCCGCTTTCGACATAAGACCAAGGGCAGTTTCATCTTCTACGACTACAAAATCGGTAATCATGGGACTGCTTCCAATCTTTTCATATATGGTGTTTATTACCTCATCCGGATGAAAGCAGCTTCCTCTCTTTGCCAAATGTCCAATTTTTGGATATATGGAACTTTTTGTTTTTTCGGCGTATTTTTTTGAATGAAACAACTTGATCATTTCGGTTTTTTCTGGATCCATGTCCAAAAATGTCTGCCGGGGAATCTCCAAAAAGTAACCCTGTCCAAAATCCACATTAAGCTGTATGAGCGTTTTCAGTTCTTCTTCTGTTTCGATTCCTTCGGCAACCAGCAGGATGCCTGAGTTTTTGCAGAAGTCAACCATCGCTCTGCACAAAAACAGTTTTGTTTCGTCTTTATCAATATCTTTGATAAGGTTTATATCCAGTTTGATAATATTTGGCCGGATAGCCGTTATGGTGTTAAGGCCCGAATAACCCGCCCCGACATCATCTATGGCGATTCTGTATTTTTGCTTTCTGTAATGGTCGATGGAATTTAAAAATATTTTATTGTCCAGTATGGAAATACGCTCTGTTATCTCGAATATGACATTGTCAAAATCCAGGCCGTATTCCCTTAAGCGGGTTTTTGTAAACCCTTCTTTGAATTTATCATCATTAATAACATTGGGATTAACATTGAGAAAAAGCTTTTTTCCCAGACTGCTTTGCGTAAAGTTTTTTAACGCCTTTGTCCTGCACAATACCTCGAGCTCCCAGGATTTATTCATGGTATCGGCCAGCCGAAAAAGCCGGCCAATATCTATTTCAAAATCCTTTACAGATATTCTGCTGAGAGCCTCATAACCAAAAATACTTCCGTCTTCCAATGAAACAATAGGCTGATACACGGGGGTAATGGATTCACTTTCTATAATTTTGTTTAGCATCTGTTTTTCATCTTTCACAATTTGATCCCTCCGGAGTATACGGTACCCATAATATCTTCTAAGATAATATTATACAAGGTCTGTTAAGATACTCTTAAAACAATGAGCCCTTGCACCAGAGTATGCTGAATGTTATAGTACAGTATGGCAATGGAACAGAAGAAATTCTTAAAGAAGCCCGTGCTGGTTGGAGTTATCGGCGGAATCGGCCCTTTTGCGGGGCTGGATTTTATGCGGAACATTTTCAACAATACCCGTGCTTTAAAGGATCAGGAACATCTTGACTGCGTTTTGGTTTCCTGCCCCTCGTTTATTCCTGACCGGACGGAATATCTTCTTAGCAGCGAATCAGACACGATGGAAAATCCCGCCCTGGGCATGTTTGCAAGCGCAAAAAAACTCCACGCCGCAGAGGTGAGTTACGCGGTTATTGACTGCAACACCGCTCATTCCGGCAGAATATTCATGCCTTTCATTGAGATGGTGCAGCAATGCCTTCCCGGCCTGATCATCGTCAACATGCTTGAAACCTGCGCTTCCCATGTAAAGAAAAACCTGAATGTAAAACGCGTCGGGCTTTTGGCAACAAAGGGGACACACTTAAGCGGCGTGTACCACGAATATTTCAGCGAACATTTTGAACTTATCGAGCCTGGAGCGGAGGGGCAGGAAAAAGTACACGAAGCCATTTACAGCAAGGAATTTGGCATAAAGGCTTTTTCACAGCCGGTAAAGCCCCAGGCCTGTGAAACCATCCGGCAGGAAATTTCCGTCCTTGTAGGGCGGGGTGCCGAGGCGGTTATTCTGGGATGCACGGAACTTCCCCTGGCAGTGCAGACAGGCGAAGTTCCGGTTCCCGTTATCGACCCGGGATTAATAGCCGCCCGCGCCCTTGTCATGCTGGCGGCCCCGGATAGGCTGCTGCCGTAGAGCGGGCAGCGGCCTTGTCAATGTGCTTCTGTTGGCTATGCCGGTGGTCTTTGACTAAAAGGGCATTTGATTAAAAGCCCATCTATGTTGCTGCACATTTTGCATGTTGTAAATGTAGACGACAACAGCTGTTCTACGCGGCGTGGTATACACACGGGGACCAGCGTCCGACGATATTCGAGCGTAAACATCACTCATAGTCGTGATGGCTTTTCCGTAAAAGCGTTCAGTGCGAAAAGCTTTTACAAGTGAAATAGCCATACCTGTCTCATACTCCCATCCCCTGCTGGTTAGTCTTCCACGATAAAAGAATTCCTCTCTTACTCTTGCAACCAAATCTCCTTCTGCAAAATTATGAGGAGAACTAACCTCAGAAGATCGATAAACAAAGTCTATAGTGTTGGTAGTATGGGCGTTGCGTGAATTCGCTGAAATACCTTCCACTGTAACCGATCTTCCCGTAGAAGAGCCGAAAACATTGCCGGATATATTACTTAACCCCAATCCGGCTAAAATGCTTTCTATACTTGCTAGAGAAATATTTGCCGTAACGTTAGGGCTATAGGCTCCTCCTGAATATGAGTACCATGCTAAATAGCTAGTAATTCTACTCCTTACATTAGTTATAACACTATAGATAATGGGGCCTATTTCAGAAAATAAGTCTCCCATTTCTGCTTGTGTCCTGACGGGCTGTAGGCCTGCTGTATTGGCAAACATATCGCCATAAGATGGTAAAGTTGCAATTCCAGGACGAGCAAGCGATGGGGCGGTGAGCCCATCATCCCCATCACCGCCGCCGCTACCACCACACGAGGCAAAAGAAAGCCCGATTACCACTGCGATAATCCCTGCAAGTTTTACTGCTCTTTTCATTGAAACACTCCTTTTGTGAATCCCACTCCCATATGAATGGGGAATCACTGGCTTAGACGAAGCCTTAGATTATTAATAATAAACCATATGGTCTAATAATATTATACCATATTGGAATACTAATATTGAATTGTCAAGTGTCAATATCGGTGTACCATATAATTTGGGGGAAAGTTATAAAACCAGAACCATTGCGGGAATACTTATCTGCCAACATAAAGGCCAGAAGGGAGGCTTTGGGCTTTAGCCAAGAAAAATTGGCTGAACTGGCGGATGTATCTGTTCAAATGATCAAGCAGATAGAAGGGCGGCGAACATGGGTAAGCGACAAAATGTTGTCGACATTGGCTCATGTTCTGGGCATTACGGCTTTTAAGTTATTGGCACCATTATCCAAAGAAAGTTCCCAAAGTGATATTGCGGCAATTGCCAGTCTCCTCAATGCCCTCAAACAAAACATCCATGACGACATAGACAACCGCTTTAACCGTCTTCTTCGCTGACAGGCACCGCCAGGAACAACATACAACGAGGCTGAATTTTTCTCTCAGAAGTGTATGTAATTTAAAATCCAAAATCATACACGTGAGAGAGTTTTTTACGACGTAACGGCACATTCCAGCAGTGATGTTGCCGTAAGGACGTACAGCTTGTAGTTTCTCAAGAGATAATCGACAATCTCGTTAAACGAAGTTGGGGCGTACATTATTTACCTAATAGTTTTTCTACCAATATATCTTGCGTATTTCTTCTTGAGTCAATCAATAATAATACATTTACAATATTTTTATCAATTTTATAGATTATTCTCCAGGGGGATTCAATTAATTGCCTATAATCTTTTATATTATGGTTCAATAATTCTGGAACATATCCTCCCTTTTCAGGAAAATGCTCCAATGAATTTATTCTATCCTGTATTCTTTTTAAAACATTTAATGCGTTCATTGGATTGCTTAGAGAAATATATCCAATTATTTCTCTAAGGTCATTCTTGGCCGTTTTATTTACATTAACTGTAAATACTTTTGTTTTTTCAGCCATTTTCAAGTATTTCCTTTCTTAAATGTAACTATTCAGCCCCCACGATAAAAGCATAGAAAATGCCTGGTAGCTTTTTTCTCCGCATTGCTCTATGCTAACAACAGATGCAAGTGGAAAAGATGTCTCCCTTTGGAAAAGAAGAACTCATTGA
>Ga0209755_10004563_pt1 | contig 16304 bp, 9 predicted proteins | sample TergutCo191P1_FD_187301 | JGI IMG/M metagenome (GOLD analysis project Ga0209755, IMG submission 187301) | Cornitermes sp. P1 segment gut microbial communities from Petit-Saut dam, French Guiana - Co191P1 (SPAdes) (version 2) | ecosystem: Host-associated > Arthropoda: Insects > Digestive system >... | reverse complement strand
GAGGTGCAGCAGAGGTATAGTTCTACTCTTTCTTTAACCTCAGCACAACATAGGGGTGGGTGATCAACACCACGCCCCCACCGCTTTACTCCTGAGAAAGAGACCCGGGACCCATTATATAGCAGGCTGGGTGCTCCAGGGATTATCTGGACTGGTGCAGAAAATCTCGCCCCTACTGGGATTCAAGCCCAGGACTGTCCAGCCTGTAGCGAGTCACTATACTGACTGAGCTATCCGGGCCCACCACCACCACCACAATAATAATAATAATAATAATAAAGGAAGACAATTAAAACATATTTTAAACCACTGTCCCCAAACTTGCATGTAGTTTTAATAGCCATGGCTGCTGCACATACTGGTAAGAGAATGATACAAATTTCATATTTTTAGGTATTTTCCATTATGTCTGCAGTGATGAACGGAAGCAAAAACAGAAAAGTTACTTTTTATACATATTAAAATTTGTAATTCTAACCTCTCATCAAAGTCATAGTCATCCTTGTATCTGCTGAATAAGTCCGTAGCATTGACATTCACCGTCACACTTCCTTTCGGGTTTGTCCTTTGTTGTAACTTCCTTTCATCTCTTTCTCTAGAAAAAAGGAATATATGTACATTAAAACATCTGTCTAGTCATGTCTACAGATCCAAACTGCCTGGTTACAAATAAAATGGTTTCCTCCATGGCTGTTTTCTTGCATAACATATCAATGTACAAATTATGACATATCATAGTGACACTTTATGGTGGTCAGAGTTTGCATCAATATTTAAAATGCTTAATACAGAAGTCTGATGTAACTGGAAACATCAGCATAACAGACATCTAGTTACATGCAGAATATCAATGACTCACATGTACAGCACATTTCTTGATTCTTACATGATGTAACACAAAGAATGTTTTTGTTTTACTTTACCTCGCTAATCTTTCGTACTCTTCTCTTATTTCCTGTGGTGTTTTGGTTCGCTGAACTATTTCCCATCCCTCAGTTTCTAATCCACGAGTTCCAAGGTTGTCATAGATTGCTCTTTGATGTGGATTACTCAGTACTACACAGACAGTTGTGCACAAATGTTAATGAAAGAGAACGAAAAACAGCATTATTTTCAGTCTGGTTCAACATAAGAACTTTTCCCGAGATATAATTAATGCGTTTTAAAGTGGTCGGTTTGGAGCATCTGGGACTCAACCCCTACTGCTGGCGAAAAGCACTGGCTTCATTTTAAGGAGATAACTGCAGAAATTGCGTATACAATTACAGAACTATACTGTTACCTTCATAAGCTTTCTTGGTCTTGTTAAAAAGAATTTCTGCTTCCTTCTTACGATCGGGATCAAGATGTTTATCGGGGTGATACAAACGACTGTTTCGACGATAAGCATTGTTGATCTCCTCGTTTGTTGCCTAAATCAGAAAAGCAACTTGTCATTACATTTCCAGCCTAAATATATATCCCAAAACTAATACTTCGCCGGTGTCATAAGCCTGTTCTCTAGACGTGAAATATACGGTGCACATCTAGTTCGTACTTATATTAACTGATACCGCTGTAGCTTACATCTCTTGGGATATTGAAAAACGTATAATAATCCTCTTCAATTAACACTCCACTCTCGTCATCGCCCTCCATTTGGTACGGTTCCAGATACAAATCTTACAAGGTTATGCACCACACATGGCTTTAATTCGACTTCATTTGTGTGTGCTCGAAATTGTCTCACACACTTTGATCGTAAAGTTTTATCTTTGGTATCACAGATGACACGGCAATATCAACGAATGGTTTTCATGCTCGATGTCAGGCGTTTACCGCGCTGTATATGAGCTGTAGCAATAGATTACGTAACTGTGTTCGGATGTTACGCCACACAACTTACCCCAATGAGATTAATCTACAAAATATTGCCTCTGTTCAAGTTATATATAGGGATAGGCCGATACAATAGGAAATAAACGTCAAATTTCTTGGGCTGGAAATTGATAAAGATATGAAATGGAAGACGCGTATTGAGTGTATGTTACCCAAAATGAAGAGTACGTGCTATGTGATTATATGCTGCTAGCATTATAGCAATATCGAAAAACTTAAGATGGTATATCATACATATTTTCATTCAGCTATGGTGTTTGGAATAATCTTTTGGGGTAACTTAATAGGCAGAAACAGAGTTTTTCTTCAGCAAAAGAGAATTGTGATAACAATATTTGGAATTAATCACTGAAGTACATACAAGTCACATTTTAAAATTTTAAAATACTAGAAATGCCTTCACAGTTTATATTATCCTTAAAGGAATTTTATAAATTTTTTCTTAATAGTTAAATTCATAAAAAAATAATAAATTGAAAGTCCCACAAGTAAACCTGTTTATCACATAGCACATAGGTGTCAGTGGTATGAGTATAAAGGTTTTTAATAGTTAACCAAAGTGGAAGGTTGATTTAGTACAAAACAAGAAGATATTAATGGGAGAACTTAAAAGTGTATTAAAGGAACAGTCATTTTATTCAGTACACAATTTTCTAGATTATTGTGTAACACTATGAGAAATTGAATGATTGTGACAAACACTCCATATATATTGATATACTGCTACAGTTGATGTCTAAATAATACTTTATACATTATTTATTGCATTCTCAAAAAGGAACATATAACTTGGTAAATATCTTATTAGTTATTCAGTTATAGAATTTTTAGAACACAGTACAAATTATGATTTAGTAACTTTTAGTTGTTTTTATTCATTATTTATATCTTTGTACTTGCACTGTCATTTTTGCTGTATATTGTGTGTGTGTATTTGCATCTGAGATGCTCTACATTAAGAGCAGCCAGGAAAAGAATTATAACAATAAAACAAGTCTTTTGTCAGCCAATTGCAGAGTTGGTTTTACTCCTGCATGTTTTGGCTGAACACCACAGCCACCTTCAAGTAGCTACGAATGATGAAGACATGGACAGCATGCTATGTAGGCTGTCAGTTACAAATGGTAAAATGTTGTACATGTTAGTCATCGTCATCATCATCATCATCATCATTATCATAAACATCCAGGGTTGGGCCATTTGACCCGTTCCATCTCCAGAGTTACAGCTGTCTCCATCGCTTCTTTGGTCTCCCAATTGATCTAAGGCTGGTATTGGCCCCAAGGAATATTATCGATGCCGATAGATGATATCCACAAATCTTGGGAATCTGCCATCTGACATAACACCGGTCAGCTCTGCCAGCAAATCCGACTTCCTCACGTCCTAGATCGTGATCCCTGGGCAATGCAACTTTCGTTGTAGCAGAGAGGAGCGGATGAAGGCGAGCCCTCGGCGCCTCAAAACAGAGACTTTCGGCTAAGGGAGCACACCCCTATAGAAAATGTGCATGTTTGGAGGCCCTGAGGTTAACTACCACCAAACTCACTCAGCGAGGACTGGTTATCCATCCTGAAGACACCCTACACAACTCAGAATCTCCAGAGAAAGCACAGGTACATGTTAGTGTCACTTACAAATATATGGTATTGTTAAAATCATATAAAAATTATAACAATATCACTACACAGGCATGCTATAACTTAATTCAGCATGGGCAGAGAATATACCAATGCTGAAGACAGATGAAACAGTTTCCATATATTGTGGTATAGGAAACAACCGTGGACATAACCAGGTAAAAAGGAAAGGAGGAAATGTGCAGATCATTTGTCTTAGCAATACTTCTGCACAAGGGATGACGGTAACGACATCTCTTCACTGTCTGGGAAATGTAAGCATACATTCACCTTCATGGATTAGATTTTGCTATGGAGTATCCTTGCTGCAGGTAATATAGACTTGAAAGTCTAGAAATTCACAGCACTTTATTTAATCCAGTGCCTTATGGCAGTGTTCAGGATGCCATGCTGTTCATTCTGTCTTGAACCAGATTAACCCTATCCATATCCTTCCACACTTTTAAAATACATTTTTAGCCCATTTTCCACTGGTGCTTAGGAATTACAAATGGTCATTTTCCTTCAAGTTTGCCAATTGAGACCCTGTTTATATGTCTCCTGTCTTCCATGGGTGCTGCATACCACACTTCATTTCTGGAGGAATAAACTGTGAAGGTGAGTCATCTTTAAAAAAACAGACAGGAATTCATATGCCCTCTTTGTTCTGGACAAGGCCTTTTGTTTAAACATTAAATTTACATGGATTTTTTTTAAAGGTGGAATTTTCCGTTATTTTTAGCCATGGATATTTCCACACAGGACATTCATAATAATTCAGGTTTATTACGACTGATAAGCGAAAAATACTTTTTCTTCCCTGGGGGCACATGCCAAGTAGCTTTTAATTAGCACAAAACATGAATACCAAGGCCAAATGTAATTAGTTCTTGCCATTGTACTTTTTAGTCCATGTTTCCTAGTAGTATCCAATATTGCCATGATTCAGCCCCATTTTTATATAGACCTTCAGTCATTTCAGTGTTGGTGCTATGGTAAGGACAGTCAGCACTGATGAATTAAAGGTTCAGAAAAGGCATAGGATGCAAAGGTGTGTGAGAAGTGGGAAACTCACAGGGGTAAAAGGTTAAATATTGAAGACACCATGATGACGTGTAGGTGATTGGCGGTATAGCCGCACTCATTCTTAATCCTGGTACTAGATTAAGGAATCCTACATTCAAAAACCAAAATCTGGGACACATAATAACATTTTAGGTGGCAGGAGGAAGGGTAGATAACTGTCACCTGATGAAAAAAAGCAGAGTAATTTGTTAATATGTATAATGCAAGCTAACTCAGATAAGAAATTATGACTACAGATACCAAGACAACATTCCTCAAACTCATTCAGTTCATGCACCGAGTTTTCTTTACATATCTCTTCTTCATCTTTTGCAGTCTCATGCCAAACTCTTATCACTCACCTACACATCTTCCTCTTCCTTACTTATTCCTTCCTGTTAGTGGCCAGTTGATGGCTGTCCTACACTTAAACATATTTTGTCCCACCAATGGAAAGACGGTAATTCATACACATGTGAGAAATGTCATATTTTTGACCTGGAAAAAGCAGGGATATTTGGCATCCCAAAAAGACTTTTCTAGACACTGAGCCAGAGCTCTTTAAAACCCATAAAACAGGGACAAATGGAATCCCTACATTAGATGGAGGCAAGTGGCTGCTTTAACCCATGTAGGACAGGCCCTGGTACTCACTGAAGAAAAAAGAGATTGGGTTGGTCCCAGATACTGTCTGGACATTTTTGGAGAAGAGGTAAATCTCTTGCCCCTGCCAGGATTCATACTCTGTGTGGTCCACCCCAAGCCTAGTCACTATACTGACTACACTATCCTGGATCTGCCAACAGTTGTATTTGGCAGTTTAATAAATACTAAGGCAATCTTCATTTTATTGCAACTTCTTGCAAAATTATTAAGGCCTGAAAGAACATACTATTATTTGTACATCAGTAACAGATTTTGAGTCTGATCTGAAAATGATAGCAATGCTCTCCTCCTGTGTCAGTGTTGTAAAAAATATTTTTAGTTATCATGAAACCTAAACCATAATAATTAAATGCTAATTCGTTGTCTCTTGTAAGGCTTAGTGAGAAATGTACACCTGGTAAAATGTATTAAAAAAATAAATAAATAAATAAAATAGTTCTCAAGATGCAATTCTTAACAATCAGCAAGTCCTTTATCTTTTAAAAGTCAAAGCAGGATATTATATTACTAATACTGCTTTCTCAACCTCTTTCCTTTATCTTTTAAAAGTCAAAGCAGGATATTATATTACTAATACTGCTTTCTCAACCTCTTTCCTTTATCTTTTAAAAGTCAAAGCAGGATATTATATTACTAATACTGCTTTCTCAACCGCTTTCCTTCTATCTGCCATTGTCCTTGTTTTTAGAACAAATAGGAATCTGAACATTAATTTTTGCTTTTTCATGGACTTTTCACATCCTATGTTGTATCAACCTGCCATCAGACATATTTTAAAGAAAGTGCACAATTACTGGGAGATGTCCACTTTTCCTCCAACAAATATGGTGACTCTGGAAGAGAGGAATCAATATTACTATTAGCAATATTTTATTCATGATCACAAGCATTGCTCATAATGTGTAGGCAAAAATAATACTCCTTCCAATAATGTTAGGGATCAGCTCCATTACTCACAGTTGAGAATGTGATATCTCTGATACTGTTGTGTCGCAAAAATGGAAGCGACAATTTATGTTGAACATGCGTTAACAGTTTTTTAAGAAATCTTATGACAGGGCAATTAATTGTGTATCACAGCTCATTGTGTTTATTCTGTTATGAGCACTTCAGTAGAATACAATTCTCACTTCATCCTCTACATTCATAGTTAACAGAACACTTGTATTTAAGCTTCCCTGATGTACAGATGTTTAATAGTCCTAAAGTACCATGCAAACTAACAGTGTATAGTTACCAGAGCCATAAAATTTCTAACCATTATTGCAGGGGTTGTTTTCACACTGGAGGCCGTCTCCCCCAAGCATTCACAGACCGATTAAAGGAATACGCTTCATTGATTTATGATGAACAATGTACATATATTTGATATTTTTGTACGTCCCATAATAAAATTCTGCTGCCCTGTATGTCAGCTTCACTGGATTTTCAGATGAATTTCTTCCTGCTAATATCTCAGTTGCACTTATGGGTGTAAAGTGCTGCAGACACTCAATGGGGCTCCTGCTCTTGGTTCATCCAAAATAAGAGAGTCTTACATATATAATACAATATTAAAAGCGATTCTTAATATTTGCATTACTGTTTTGTGTACTGTTGCAGGTCAGATGACAGTGCTTGTGGACTGCCTGTTGTTTATCATATACATGGTATAAGCCTCATGATTAATAATCAAAACCTGGTAAGGCAGAAGTTAGCAAGCATATGGACTTGAGTAGGCTATGGTGGTGCCAGTCTTCGCCAATGAACGTAAGAAAAAGGCCAGCTTGTTCTCCAAAGGTTTCTTTCATCAAAGTGCTTAGGATAAAGCAAGTAGTTCAAATATTTGATACAGATGTGTTAAGCATGAGACTGAGTGCATGATGGGGACATCATGTCCATATGTATGAGTATATTTCTTCTTTCAGGTAGCAAAGCAGATTCAAGAAGACCATTCAGTTTTAAGTTCTGAAAATGGCAGGACTTTGTCTTCCACTCAGGAAATATGGCGCTATCCAAAATTATATTTACAAATGGATAAACACAAATGCCTCATATGGAAAAATATGTTTAAATATAACTATGTAAGTGTTAATAAGAAATTAAATACACTGGTAACAGGAAGAAGTGCACACATATTGTGAGATCAATATTTGCATATACACACACCAATATGCCTTGAAGACAGTAGCAAAACTACAATTAACAATAGAAACTACATCTCTAGGACCCATTCAGTAAAACATACAATTACTAGACTATATAAGAAAAAGAAAAGACCAGGAAGTAATAATACAAAACAAGAGTGGGAAGATTTATTTGAACAGCCAAGGAAACTCGCAGAATATGAAATAAAGTTTCTACAGACATAGTTAAACATTTTGTAATGACAGGACAGTTAAGAGAAATGTTAAAATATTTTCAAAATCCAACAGCTGAAAATAGAAACAAACAAAGTAAGAGAACTGCAGTCACCAGAAGCCTAGTTAGACTAGACCAATATGTCATAACTTATAAATATTACAAAAGGAAATGAATGGGTAAAATATTATTCAGATTTTGGGGCATATTCAAAACATGTGAGACTTCAGGTTCCCAGAGTTGTGCTCATCAGGGGTTCAGTCTTCATATGATATGATATATTTGTTAACTGCAATTGGGTTGACACCTGGTGGACAATAGTACAGTACACAAACAATACACAAAACAACACAGTGACACACTGTTACTGTTGGAGTTGGTTTGATGCTTGTGACATAAGGTTATGCTTTGTTTCTTGTGTAAATTTACAAGTCCTCCAGAGTGTCACTATACTGGGGGCAATTAGTCAGTTTGAAGGCTAGATTGACTTTCTAACAGCAGGTTTGTAAGTAACACTCAGGATTTTCTGGAGTGATGGAAGAAGAGTGTCCAACTGACATTTTGAAGGGACCCTTTTGTAGTTTCACAACAGGATGGATGTCAAGGCACTTGACTTTTGTTCTGTTTAGTACAGTTCAACCATAACTGCTGCTAGAGGGCTTATATATATATATATATAATCTTTTCAAGCGTGGGAGTAGACAATCACAAGAGAAAGTTAAGGTGGTGGGGGACAAGAATTCAAAGTTAGCAGCAGCACCCAAGGGAAGTGAATGTCGTGTGGTAGTTTTGGAACAAAGATAATCACTGTCGTTAATTCAGACTGCTGGCTGCTAAAAGTTGGTGTTAAAATATGAAATAAGTGGTAAATAAAATAAATGATCTAATATCAATAGCTAGTGCTGACACTGTGAAGTTCGTCTGATACAGCCTACATGTAAATATTCCCTGAGAGAGGACATGCAAACCAGCGCGAGCTACTTAGGTCTTTGTATGGGAAGAAAAGGACTGTAGCAACACAATACCCAGAACGGAGCATACGTAACAATAAGAATACATAATTTACAAAATTAAACAGATGCATACAAAACATACAACCATATATACAATGATACAAAATAGAACCGTAAGAATATGAAAGAATGTGATAAACAAAACGGGCACATAAGCAGCAAGCAAACTTCATGATCTCTACATCTTCTAATAATGATAGACATCCCATTACTAAGACCTTCACTCCACTTCAATACACTTGTCAACACTTCACTTCTTCCAATTTAAACTTCACCCAACTACATTTCACTACACTTCACTACCCTCTCATTTGTCTTAACTTCATTTAAATTTCTACTGCTCCACCTTGCCTCACTTAACTTCACTGCACTTTTAGACAATTTTCGCCACACTTCTATCCCTTTCACTTCACCCCGTTTATAATTGCTTTCCTCACTCTCTTTCTAAACATATTAGATTTAAAAGGGAAGGTCCCTGTCGCTTTTGCAGGCAGTTGGTTCCAGTTTTGAATGGTCCTATTCAAAAGCAATACTTTCCTACATCTGTTCTTTGTTTCCTGTCCCTAATTTTCCAAACATGATCAAACCTACTCAAATAGAAAGGCCTTCACATCCTGTCGCATATAGCTCTCCAAGCCCATTCCCCAGAGTATGCTTTAAAAAGTGCGCATAAGCGTGCTATAATCCTATGCTGAGCCAAGGTTTCCCAGTCAGAATCAGTACCATGAAGATTGGTATGTAAGTAAAAATGTCCCTGAGGATTTGGTGCCTTCTTTTCAGGGTAGTCCAAAAAGCAACCCCTCTCTCTACTTGGACTACCCTGAAAATGGAGGTAGCAAGCTCCTCCAAAACAGTCTACCTATAAACAATCTACATGGCATTATATCAGAGGAGAAAAGAATCTTAAAATACAATCTTTACCAATTAAGATATTTCTGGAATTTGTCCACAGCCTTGCATACCAGAATAAATATTTCAACAAATGGATCTTTTCCTGTCTTGTCATCAGGCAAAATGATGAGGAGGCATCTGCCGAGACTGATGTAATATGAAGAGCTGTTCTGAAGCACTCATAGTATATCTAGTAAACTTAAGTGTAACATGCTAGTGTCAAAACACTTAGGAAAGTTACAATAAAGATAGAATTTTGGAACATATGATAAAACACATCAGACTGAACTGAAAGAAACTGTGTGTGCCTATCCATCTGATACATAGTAATCTATTTTAAAAAATGATCCAACTGGCAACCACCATGGTGGATAAGTGATTGAAATATCTTGTGTGCTGCTAACAGGCTCATAAATCTGTGTAAAACTGATTACCATGGCAACTAACAAGCTAACTTAAAGCTGGAGTGCTACTTTTGAGCCACCCTTCATGTGTAAGTGGCACAGCATAATGGGCCAATGCCACTGTCTGAGGCCTTCGCAGGTACAACGTGGAGAATACCAGAGCAGTGCTTCCCAACCTTCTGACCTACACTTGCAAGCATTCCTGACCCTGCAGACCATTTATCTGCTATTCTCACTTAGCTCATTTGCAGTTACTTGGTTACATATTTTGTTTACCTGTTTTCTGATGTCCATCTGAAGATAAGATGATTTTATTTAGATTTATTTCCAACATTTGTACGCAAAATAACAAAAATGAGTCACCAATTGTGAAGCGATACTTCCCGAACAAAACTGTGTTAAAAAAAAATTACAGACACAATCCAAAAAAAACTGCATTCAATGTTAACACCCACTGACCAACTACAGAATATTCACAGACCACAGGTTGAGCAAGTCTGTCACATTACTTTACTTTTCAAACGAACAATTGGTACAGCACAACTTGCACAGTTGAAAATGAACTTGTCCAAAAAGTACCATTGGGTTAGTTGAGATCAAGGGCGCTTGCCATGCAGTTTGGTCCACTCAAAGTATTGCAGTCCAAAAACAATGGATTCTAATTCATTTCAATTATTTTTCTTTGATGGTATATTAGATGTAAAAACCTTGTAGTTTGCTAATTATGAGGTCATGCTGAAAAATAATGCCTCATAATTATTTATATGGAAGTCTGTAAATATACTTGAATAAAATCAAAACATGCAACTTGCTTAAACTCTATTGTTCACCTCTATACAGTTATTTCTCCACATTATCACCTTTGCAGTCTATATACTTTTGCCAAAGTCGAAGTATTTTCAAAGTCTGTCATGACAAAACTGTGCATCTTGTTGAAAGAAACACAACTTAACCACTCTCCTGACTTCATCATCCAATGTATAGCATTGTCCCCTGAAAAGTTCCTTCCATTTCAGAAAGAGAAGGAAATCTGATGGTGCCAAGTTGGGACTATATGATAGGTGAATCAAGAAGGTGAAACCAAGGTATTACATTTCTGCATTTATTCTTGCACTTGTGAGTGATCGAGCACTGTCATGCTGTAGGACAGGCTGCTGCATGTGGTAAAAAACTCTTTAAAGTAATACTTCCAGCTTTCCCAGTGCTTCACATGACTTCACAGAGTCAATGGTTGTGCCACTAGCCATAAATTCTGAATGCACCACACCTTTAGCATTGCAGAAAACTGTGCGCATGACTTTGCCAGCAGATGGTGCAGTCTTCAATTTTTTTGGTGCTGGTGATCCTTCATGATGAAATTCCATTCATTCTCTCTTCAAGTTTGAAATGATGCACCCAACTTTCATCTCTCCTCACAATATTGTTTCAGAATTCCCCACTTTCACATTCACAGCACAGCAGAAACTGTTGGCTAATGTCCACCTACTTATGCTTCAGTTTGGGAGTGAGAATTTGATGAATCCATCACGCACATAACTTTCAGTAGCCCATATCTGCAATTATTGCCTACAGTCACATGAATGAAATGGTCATTTTGTCTGCTAGGTCCTACTGAGAAATCTCATGATTCTCTTTAATGAGTTCATCAACACAATTATGGCAAGCCTTGCCAGCTGCAGTTCCTGGTCTACTGCCCCACTGTTTATCACTCAGTGTCAGGAGACCTGTTCAAGCTTTCCACAATCAGCATTTGCAACTCAGTGTAAACAGTACTGATATCTACATATTCCTCTCCATAAAAAAACTTTCATTCGCCAAAAAATTTCAATTGGAGGCATGCTTTCTGTAGTCACAAACTCTGTGACTGCTTGCTGCTGTGCCTGTACTGACATATTTGTATTACACTCTGCCAAGTTTATGAGCACAATTCAGAGGCCTCTAGCAGTGTAAGCTTAAAATACAGCTCAACAGTGGGCAAAAGTTTCATGAACTAAAGGCAGTTCAGTTTGTACTCCTATGTGTGCTTCTCTTAAGTTAAATTTTGGAGTCATTACTTTTCAGTATCCGTTCAGTTTACTGCTTATATAACTGCTTGTCATATGCAAGTAGTTTTCTGGAGACCACAAAATTATGCAGACTGGGACATGGCCATGACACCACCCACTTCTAGAGGTACATTCACCTCCCCCCCTCCCCTTGGGCCATGCCTTTACCAGCAGTCTTTGGTTTATGTCTGTGCAGGAAGTTATGGTATGACCCTAATACAAAATGGCAAAACATGCATTTTACCAAGGTAAAACAGAATACAACCCTCTGCTGCAAAACCCTGGTTTCTGTCCCTTACAATATCAGTGAAATGAAGATTCAGCGTTGTGCCTCCAACAAACATCACTGCCCAGTGTTGAACTGTTGCGACACTGCTGACCACTCCGACAAATGGCATGGCAAATTGGCCGAGATGTACCAGGGTGAGCAGGTGTCCCACTGTGGAGAATGAAGTGAGGAAAAATTTTAACAGTGGAAGGCTGAACATACACAGAAGCAAAACAAAATCATGCATAATGTGGCAGAGGACATCTGCAGTTGCAGAAATTGGTAAACAGTTACATAGCTTAGAAATATGGAACTTGAAAAAAATGTCAGTAACCCAAAGCTCCAGTTGTGTCCTGTGGTTGAAGAGGTTTCAGCATAAAGAAAGAGGTAAGCAGATACAGATATAAGATATATGACATCTACAAAAACTGAAAAGAGGAAGCCAAAACAAAACCCTTGACCTAATTCAAATACAAAACACACCTGACTGCTCCATAGACGAAAATACTGTGAAACTTCGTTGAGAATAACTGAGTATGCAATTTTCCCATATGATTAACATACACAGTGCCTTTTAATATGTTTCCTGCTTAGGATTTCCAGTATAGGAGGCAAGAAATTGTTATGTTGCAATGAGGTGTACACCCATTTAGTACATATTTGCATAAAAATCTTAAACAATTTGCCATTTGTTTAATTAGTAATCACATACATTTTGTAATGGTGAATCTCAATGGTCATTTCTGGAGGTACAAATAAACAATTCAGTCTGTGGAAGCATGTGGTGACAAAGGACATAACATTCTGACTGTGCTGCCATCCGTGTACACACGTACATTTCACACAGTGTAGCACAATGTCTTGGCCAATGTGTAATTTAGAACACAAATCGGCATGGATTACATGGAGAACATTATGACTAACTGTTTCACTTTAATTACAATTATTTGAAGTATACTGTGTGTAATAATTGCACATGTTTTGTGTTCACTTCCAATTGCTCATATATGTAGTTTTTGTCCTGTAGAGCCAATAACCAATGAACATGTCATTAGCATGTCTGTTACATCAAAAATAAAAAATGCAAGCTGCTTTCAGTTTAAGAAGAGCTTGATATTACTTTCATGGTGGATCATACTTAAAATTTTCCTCGCGGGGGGGGGACTCAACATTTTTTATGAAAAATTAAAGTATGACACACAGCACGCAGTGTCAGGTAAATAGCTAAGCCACAAAAAAGGTGCAAAAAGGCAAAATATGGTAAGGTAGAATTAGTATTTATGGAACAGTTCCAAAAAGAACAGGTTGTTCATCCACCAATATTGCTTGTGAGAAGAATCTTATGTTCAAGAATGTGTCCGAATCACTAAAGGTGACCTGCTATGTGGTCTGACAGTGAAAATAAATAATTGAAAGAAGGGTTTGTACAGAATAATATTCTGGCAATGGAAATGTCAAATTCAAGACAGAATTGCAATAATATAATTTTAAGGTTTACCCTTTTAAGGGGTTTTCCCACTTAAAAAGCCAAATCTGCTGAATTTTTCCAGAAATGCCTTAAAGAGTTTTACTTTTTTATATTTCTGTAACATATGGCTCAGTTAGTCTGCATAAATAATGGAAAGAATGATGACTGCCTTTGTATTGATCCTTACAAAAGAGCCCCTCAGTTAAAAACAATTTTGTCAGAGCAACACAGAGCATTTTTAATGTTCTGAATTCCTTGAATACGTTAATCCTTTAAAACATTAAATGTATGCAAAACATACATAGGTACTATGAAGTTTACTTAAGTCACAACAACAACCTTACTTACAAATATGCTGCTGAACTGCCAGTTTGGCACAAACTCACCTGCGAGATGAAGTGTGCATGGGTGTTTCTGCAGAGTAAAGTGGTGTGGAAGAGCGCTGCCTCAAAGTGGGTGTGCCAGTTCGCACATGTAAGAAGTCACTGCTGCCATAGTTTGAGTACGCAGGACTCTAATGAAAAAGATATTACACATAGTTACAGCAGTCTAAATGGGTAAATATATTTTATACATAATTCGTGCCTTGAGTGTGTGATGCACATGTCCACCATTCTAAGCATGAAATGGAGGACATATATACTTTTCTTTTCCAACACTCAAAGGTCATACCTCTTAAACAAATTTATGTATAGATTTCTGTGCTGCCTTTGCATACAGCTTGTGCTCTGAAGGCTACATGTATCCCAAGCATATTTCACTAAACACATAATCAAAGGAATGAGAAAGTTTGGAACAAAGTTGAAAACAAAACTAAAACACATTTATGTTCACAAAACTTTTCCATAAGCCTTGGGGGTTTCAAGATGATTAAACAAATATGAGTAAATGCACCACCGGAACTGCTAAAATGTGCATGTATTTCCTGACATTTATGTGACTGATAACTACCTGTTAGTTTTATCAAGCCATTGTATAAAGGCACAGCACTACCGGAAGGGTAATGTAGTTCAAAGAGGAAACAGTGATAACACTCATTCCGTATCACTCGTCAGCTATAATCAAAAATACACTTACTATTGGAAAGCTGTTCTGAGGGGCCACGTCATCGCTATCGCTTGAGTCTTCGCCTACATCCCTACCAGGCATAAGGGAGGTAATGCGGTCCCTGTCATTAGAACTGCCATTCTCTTTGGATGATTCAGCAGGTAACAGTGACTTCTTGAGACCAGCCCATTTACTAACAACAGCTGCAAGCAGAGAGACATGCAGTATCCACACAAAATACTGACACATTCAGACAGCAAATGAATTACATTTTAATTACATAACATAATTTTATACAAGTGGAACTTTGACACTGTTGGGGGATATCTGAAAACAAGCTGCTAGTAGGATATACATATGCATATATGTACATACACATACATACACACACACACCCAAATGTACAAGAAGTGACAACAGAGATATTACACAGTTTTCACTAGAAAATACTAAAGCAAACACAATTTGGGAGACACAGGTACACTCCACAGCCATCTCAGAAAACTTTTACCATTATACTCCCAAACATACCCACACTGTCAAGTAGTTGCTGACCTTAAAATACGCGACAAGAATTGTGTAGGTCTGTCTTATTTACACATACAAATGAAGGCACAGATTGGAGGATCATATTTAAATGAATCTTGATAAAGGAACTGAAGGAAGTGAAGTGACTGAACCTCATCCAGATACTGCCCAATCATGAACTTCTGTGACCACAATATTACAAACTCTTGTATTACACAACAAAACAAAATTGAAGTCAGTTATTCAGCTTGATGATGTTAACCCCTTGCAACTTTGTTGCAAAGGTTAGAGTATAATGTTGTTCCCATATTATAGGACCACTGTCAGAAGTCTTCCATCACCAAACTTACAAATTTAGTACCACTTTGTAAATTTGTGCTTACGTTCACTCATTACATTCTTTTACATCTGTTCTATAGTTCACATGAGGTGGGGGGGAGATGGCAGAAATTTTATATATTTTGATTCCTGACTAGGGTAAGAATTTTTCTCCTCTCCAAAGCATCCAGACCATCAATGAGGCTCACCCAGCCTTCTATTCAGTGGGTGCTGCGGGCTCTTCTCCCAGGTGTAAAGTGTCTGAGAAACGAAGCTGACCACTCACCTCCAACTAGTGCCAAGTATAATATTTAGTGTAACTATACCGCCACTGTACCACATGCCTTCATTACATGCACAAGAACAAATTACTTCTCGGTAAAGGGTTCATTTTTTACTTATGTTCCTTGCTCAGGATCTAACTTACAGATAAATCGTCCTCGCATATGCACCGTGAACTGCTGTAGCCTGTCCGCTATGCTGCTAAGGGCCGTAACAGTTGTCACAGGCTTCACAGGTGACAGTGGATTGGAAACGAACCCATTGGACAGTGGCTGCAGCTGGCTGCCATGGAGGTAGTATATGGGTCCAGACTGCTTGGGTGCCCAGTAATTAAGCATCTTCTGGATTATGTAGAGGACTGCAAAAATGAGCATACACCATCTCATGAGTGCCAAAAAACTGCTACAGTGCACAGAAAATGGTCATGTGGGTAACATTCCAGGTTCTGAGTTAAAATATGAATCCAGAGACA
>Ga0209755_10004562_pt1 | contig 16306 bp, 10 predicted proteins | sample TergutCo191P1_FD_187301 | JGI IMG/M metagenome (GOLD analysis project Ga0209755, IMG submission 187301) | Cornitermes sp. P1 segment gut microbial communities from Petit-Saut dam, French Guiana - Co191P1 (SPAdes) (version 2) | ecosystem: Host-associated > Arthropoda: Insects > Digestive system... | reverse complement strand
AGGTTAAAGTTTTCTATGCCATTTAAATTTACAAGATTCTGCACTATCGGTTTGTTAATCTAAATGCCCCCTCCATATGCTATACGCAAGCATGTGAGATCTACAGTTTCCATAACTTTAATATTGAGGATACTGGCCATCTTGGTTTTTATGCTGAGTAGCAGTTTAACAATTCCTGACATTTTGAAGAATATACCACCTTCCACTTCAAGGGTCAAGGTATCCACCTTCACCCTTGTAGATATTTAGCATGTTGATCATGGTACTGGACTCTTGATTTTAAGCTTTCGCCGTGTTCAATATGTAATATGTTTTCTTTTGGGTAATTCCCTGGTGTCTTGGTTTTAAAAGCTGACGTTTTGGAACCCTCTATTGGTTCCATCTTCCCATGAAGATGGGACCGATAGAGGGTTCTGAAACATCGGCTTTTAAAATCAATACGCCAGGGAATTACCCAAAAGAAAACATATTACATGGTACTGGACACTAACTTTTACTGCCTCTATTGTTAAGTGCTGCAAAGAAGTAAACTTTTCAGGCAAGCAACCATGACAGAACAGGCTAACATTACTCTTTTACTGAATTAGTGCTGAATAGCTATATAGCTATTCCTCGAAACTTGTTTTAAAATCTCTGAAAATTTAGTGACACTTGTGGAACATCTCAAATTATGACAGATTCATCATTGTCAGTGAATTTATTGAACTTATGCTACAAAAGTATTACTAGCATGACAGCAAAGCGGCCATGGGCTAAAAAGATGAAATTAGATTAGTGATGAAATCTGGATGGCATATTTCATTGTTATTTTTAAGACAATGGGCCACTAAATATTCCAGTGGATTTTTATAAGTGTCCAAATATGATAGGTGTCTGCTTGTTGTGTGGTGTTTATGTTTTGTATTTTAACTTGTGTGATTTCAGCATACATTGATATTCTTGATGGACCACTTGGCATTAGTTGTATCACAGTCAGAACGTAACAAGATGTCCCCACAGAATCTTGCTATTTGTTTTGGACCAGTCTTGATGCTGCAGAGTGAGGAAGGAAAAGATTTAGACTTCGGTCAGCCTATTAGTGTGCTCAAATATTTGCTGGAGATTTGGCCTACTAAGTCAGGTAATGTTCAATTAGTGCAAAAAGGAAGACTTTTCATGGATGATAAAGAATAACTTTGTGATACTGAAGTATAATGATTTAAACAATTGTCCTATTCAATTGTGACTCTGGGAATCCAGTAAAAATCTACTTGTGGCCTGAAAAAACTTTTTGCCATTGGTCTTGAAATCTGATTTATACAAATATTTTTCTATTGTATATTAAAATGTTAATATCAGGGAAAAAGAAAAATACATACTAAGGAGATAGTTGGTAAAAGCAGTAATATAATGCTGATTGTGACAAGGCTGTCCCATTAAATGTAAATGCTTTTCATTTATGAGTGAAAACTTTGTCACGTGTTGGACACTTGAGTTGAACAGTGACCAGGCTGCAACAGAAACCTGCCATTTAAAAGGCCATATGCTCAATTTAAAATTAGTCTTTTTAAGGCAAGACATCATTCCCTCTTCATATTCCTAGTACATTTAGTCCTCTTACATCTCAAACCTCCATGATTCAATCATCACATATCTTTGTGTTAAAATTTCATTGCTAAAAACAAAAGTGAACAAAATAATGCAAATGGTCAGGAATATAATTTGCATTAGGGTAGAAGTGAGCCCAGATCATCAGGCAATATTTTCACAGACAGTTCGGGAGGTCTTTTCTCCTTCTCTTCACCTGTCAGCAGCCACTCAGCCATCTCGCCTTCCATCCTTGCCAGTGAGCAAATCACTCCTACCATCGGTGTCAGTATCTTCAGCGGTGGGAGGAGTTCCATGGCAGCTCGGCCGTGGAGCACGAGGTTCTCCAGTCGCAAGGGGCAGGAAATCAGCAGCCACATCCCCAGCAGGATCTCAGCAGCAGGTACTCTGAAAATTGCAAGCATTGGACACATGTTAACCTGTGTATGGAGCACACATTTTCATACAGGTGGAAGTGCAGAAAACTGCTGTTTTAACGACTGTAGTTTGCAGTTAATTTATTTTGGCCAGCAACAGGTGGCTGTTTTGAAATTGATAAGTGAAACTTATCTCTGTAAATTGAAACAAGAAGGAGTAAAATTAAATGTTTTAGGAGAGAGAAGTTTGTCACATTCTAAAAATTGGAATCATATTTCTCTACAAATAGCAGGGTGATTATTTGTAAGTGAGTTGCAAGACTATCACTGAATAACTGAAACACTGCATGTGTACTGCCATTATATCCTTACTGTTGTGAGGTATTTAACAGTCACATGCATCCGGTTTCATATCTCATTTGTGGGTCTGAGGAAAAACAGGATTAATTTATGCCTAGTGAAATGAGTCACACTGAGTCGCTATTTATGCTATTTTACATTTATAAATACCAAGTCAGATGTTAGGAATGAGTGGAGATACACTGCTGCTCCACTGTAGGCCTTCGTGATGTAGAGAGGGAAAACTTCGTCTTTATGCACAAAGTCGAGATCAGCTGGATTGTACTGCCCATGACGGACTTTACTGCCTAATTTATCTCACTTCTAACTTCCTCTAATTCTGTACTTTTTCCTTTGATGCCATGACTAATCCAGACAGAAAGTATTTACTAGTATAACTAATTATTACCAAATGGTGTGCTGGAACATGACATCCATTGTGATGATATTTTGACAAGACTGCATGTATAGACAGAGGTCAGACTGCTACCATGTTGGGAATAGTACCTCACTGAATTTGGAGTTTTTTAATATATAAAGACTTTTGAGTGCATGTTCCATTTACTCTGTTAGTGGCAAACAATTGAATCTAGTGACAAAAGTGTGTGTATTACAGGCAGTTGAAGTTGTGTGTATTACAGGCAGTTGAAGTTGTGTGTATTACAGGCAGTTGAAGTTAATGACATAGCTTCTATGTAAGCATGCTTGAACCAGATTGCCTAGTTCTGGGATCTTGTTCACAAAATTGGTTTTTCCACATCATAATTACCAGTATTGCTGACTTACATACAGGTGGTAGTGGTATCATCACCCGACTCACCAACAAGTGAGGGATCTTCACCATCTCCCTCACCCGAAACTGAGGAAGTTAAAACACCTCTTGGAAAACCAGCAGCTGCAGGCACAGTTGGACTGACTCTGCAGCAGCATGCAGCCACCTTGAGGAAGCCAGTTGGGGGTCAGCAAAAACCTGTACCATCAACAGCAAGTGCAGGAAATGGTATGCTGCAGGGAGCAAATGGTTTGCTGACATCAACAGCAACAGAACTAGTTCCGAATGGGACAGCTGATGACTTGCAACAACAGATCCAAACTCCAACATCATCAACGACAACAGAGGACTCAAGAAAAGAAGCAACAGCAAGGGAAGCTGATGGAGAGGCTAGTGATGAAGAGAAAGAAGAGGATGTAGAGGATGATGAAGATGAAGAGGATAGAAGAATGGATGACGATGTCCAGACCACCAGCAATGATGAAGAGGAAGAATGAAAGCCCGGATAAATGTGAGTGCATTGCGTTATAGTTACATATTTTATGTGGAGAGATTAGATCACTTGTTTAGAAGAAATGCACTGTTGTAAGTAATACATACAGGGATGTCACTATACATCTGTTTCATTCATAACTATAATATTTTTAACATTGTACAGATCACTTATCCTTCAATGATAAAAATTAGCTAAATGTTTGTCCTGGTTGCTCCTGTCTTCAATACCAGATTCATCATAGATCTATTATGATAGAAAATAATTTAATGAAAATCAGTGTTTTGTGTTACAGAGGGATACCATGGTCATTTGAGTGTCTCTATTTCACTTACACTGTTAGAGCCTCTCATTTAGGCATTCTAATAACATTTAAACCCGTACTTTAGGGTCTTCCTACTGGGAATGAATTGATTATAGTGTGTGTGTGAGTGTGTGCGTGCATGTGCGTGCATGCGTGCACATGCACACGTGCTTGCATGTGTGGTGCTCATGCTTGTGTGTGAGCGCATGTGCGTTGGTATGTGTGCACATGCTTGTGTGTGTGTGTGTGTGTGTGTGAGTGCATGCACACACAAAGCCAGCCTGTGTAAGACATCTTATGTGCTACCCTGTTCCTTTAATGACAATTGTTCCCTTTGCTAACTCACTTCCTATATATTCAACATATATTGACATCTTTATATCTGACAGAATTTGTAAATTTATTTACAGCGCTCACAAAACTACCATCGTATCAGTCACTACAATTTACAGCCACTACCAAGAGCTCATATTGAGTCATGTACTGGCCAAAAGAGATGGGCAGTAAGACACTTAAGATTGAAGTGGGGTTCCAGAGTAGTGAAATACTTGAGGTATCATATGAAGATGGAAGATCACCAAATCAGTGCATAAATTACCTCATCGTATAGCTCTCATAATATAACATGTTTAGTTTATTAATAAATTAAGATGCAAAATAATTGTATGATATGCAAACGAAAATGTAGGAAAAGTAACAGTATGTTGTACGTCCCATTAAAACTAATGAAAAGACATATTTACTGCTGCTGTAGGTCTTGAAACACATTGTAAAGACATTCCTTATGTTAGAAATATGCTTTTTGTTATGTGTATATGCAGCATAATAGCTTACGTGATAAGTTGGTCTTTGTTGCTAGTGGAAAACTCCTAATTAGAGATTAAAAATGTGCAAGGGTTGTTACCTTTTAACTAACAAAATTCTGTGGGGGAAGTCATTTTTCAACAGAAGGAATATCAGTGGGCTTACTGATTGAAGGAAGTGCCTTGGGTTGAACAACTTTGGTTGAGAATTGAAGCTTGGTACAAAAATGAAAGATTGGTTGTTACAACATATGGCTTAGATTGTTAAATAATATTGTAGGCAATAATGTTATGGAGAATATCTGCAATGGCATTGTACATGGTAGAGTTTATTGGCATCCATAGCAAAAAGCACAAACATAAGATTAACATGAAGAAAATTTGTGTAAGTAATTTAAAGCAATTTAAAGCAGTCAGCACTGGATAAGCAGTGAAGAAACTTACATGTGAAGGAATATCAGAGCCTCTCTCAGACAATCTGTATCCCAGAAGTATTATGTACATACTTTCCTAAGCATCAGAGGCTTTAGTTGTGTTTGAATATTACCAAAGGAATTAATGTAAACTGCTGTGGTGGTACACTTGCAGATTGTTGGAATGTTACAGAGCTGTAGGTCTTGCCGTGAAGCATATCTGTGACGTGTGACTGTATTATAAAGTAGGTTGAAGTACATTTAATAAGAATTGATTCTAAGCAATAAAACAGTTATATCATTGCAAATAGTGCACAAAGTGGGAATAGTGATGCAAGATGATCCTATGGAGAGTGTCAACATTGCAGAAAGATACTGCCATTTAACACTGGAGTGGTAAGACCGTAAAATATGTAAATACTTACAAGATGAAACAACTGATCTGGTCATGTAGACTACTTTCTGAATGCATATTTCTTTACAGTTATGCTACTTCCTGAATTTCTGACATACACACTGAACTTGTGATGTTATCACACATTTTCATTCACTCAAAAGAAATGTACATGCTGTGAAACTCAGTAATTTTTATGAATCTCAAAACATAATATTTTGTGGATTGTGTATTCAGAAGTATATACAAGTTCATTTCGTATGGTTGTGATGGTGGTATTATTACACTTAATTTTACTAGAGTTCTTGATTTAGTGTATAATTTCTTATTCAAAATAAGAACACAAAGTTTTGGGAACTGGATCCATTCTCATCCATGGGTGAAAGGTTGTAGAGCCAACTTTCAAATTAGGTTTGGCACAGAGAAATATTCTGAATTGTTGGACAACTGATGTCAATTAACTACTTCCAAATATGCAACTTGGATTATGTTTTGTCCTCGGATGAGAATAAAAAATATAATAATGGCTAGACTTGTGAATGCCTAAAACTAGGACAAAAAAGAGAAGTTTGTGCTATCTGCCAACTTCATTTGAAAATTCTGTCCATCTGTCCCCATCTTCTGCAAAGACGTTATCAAATAGTATGAGCCAATAGAGCTGGTAGGTTTCATATGCTCATCCCTCTTAATGCATCTTTGTCATTCCAGTTCTCTGCCACAGTTGGGGCTAGTGGTGGGCAATTAATATGTGTCATGTTAGATTCAATTTTCTGTTGAATCTGTGTTTGTTGGGTACGTTATGGTTTTCATTTGCTTTTATTTATTTATAGTTCTGTTTCTTTCTTAGTATTAAATCTTCATGGGTATTTTCCGAAATTCTTGTAATTTTTAATTCATATTTACTATTACCTTCCATGGATAAAACGTTATTCTATGTGGGTGTGTTGTATGGGTGTGTGCAGGTGTTTGTGTGTGTGTGTGTGTGTGTGTGTAAACACAGTTAAGCCCTGATATATAACCTCAGCAATTGAATGCCACCATCACTTAGTGCTCATGAAAGTCTCTGAAAATGAATTTCCTACTAAACTCTATCTTTCTTGTCCTCTACCCTCGATACACCATCACTGACTGCAGTCCACTAACAATGGCACAATGTGGAGTTCAGCTCTAGTTAACTGACGTGAGTTGTCCAGTGATTGAGAATAACACTTTTTATTGTATCTGATTGAGTAGTTGATGCCCCACATTTTTACCTGAGGATGGGAATAGACCTAGTTTTGAAACATATCTTTTTTTTTGAATATGATGTCATGGAAAATGTCCAAAACCTGAATAATACTCAGTATGTTAAAGTATTGTTAAGTTGTAGTTAGCACAAAGGGGTACTGGAATTTGGATACTTTAAAAACTGTTCTCATTTCACCTTTAATAAATCAACCAATAAAGAGCACAGTGTACAGGAAAATTCCCCAGTGGTCTATATTATACCAACTCCAACATTTTTCAGTTCATAGGGAACCATTATTAAGGAGTCATACAAACAAGAAAATCACAAAGGGAAATGTTCATGGAACATATGCATGAATACAGTCATCTGGAACACACGGTGCCAGATTACACAGTGTGTGTTGATGGGAAGGTTTTCAAGTATTAGTACAATAGAGGCGAAGGTTCAATTTTAAAATACGTGTATCTACAGCTTCATTAACTTGGATCAAAACTATGCTATGGGATTGTGAATACATGGAGATGTGCAATACTACAAGATTCCCATTTCAATTGCAAAATATGTTGTAAAGCTTCAAATCTGAGTCTTCATTTTAATATGAGTTGCATACTGTTAGTGCATGTTAATTGATAATCTTTAAGGTGATTTTGGATATGAGATGGGCATTTTAAACTGTACAATTTTCATGTATGAATGAAGGGCTCACTTTTGTGATTTTTTTCTTAGCCTTTTTTTAAAACAGTATTATGTAAAATTAATAAGTTCTGAACAAAAAAACACCTACCTGTGAACATGTTGGGTTTCCAAAATTATGCATCACAGCATTTCAGTGAAGTTGTCAGTTTACATAATTTAGCATTGCACTGTAAACCATATGAGTGTGGATGTATATCTTCACATGTTCGCAGCCTTGACACCAGTTGGAGACAAGTGGTCAGCTTCATGCCTCAGCCATTTTCTCTGCAGGACCAGTATCTGCTGTACTCATTAAATAGGCTGAGTGTGTCTGAGAGCCAATTTGGATGGGGTAGCAAGAGAATAATAATGGAAGATTTAATTTTAGAATATTACGTCATTTGGTAAATAGATATTAACAGGTATTTAGTAGTTGATGATAATAGAACGTTTATCAACACTGCTGTGCAAACCTCATATCCCATGGAAGGAACACCGACTCTGCCAGGAATTGAAATATGTTTGTCCATCCTGTACTCTAGTAACTACGTTTATTGACTTAACATAGCTCCTACAGCAAAGAAAGTGGCCACCATTATTCATTCATACTAAGGGAATATAAGCAACATTAAGTTTTTCTTCATCTTTAGTATGTCAGGTTTTGAGATATTACCCTTAGACACACTTTGACGAATTATAACTGATACCCTGATAGTGAAACCTGAGGATTTAGAACTACTAACATGAAAGAACACAATTGGACACAATTCAGAACCAATTCCATCCACTGCCTTTTCTCTTGTCTTCAAAGTAATCATTTTGAAAGAACTTTCGATGAAAAACCCATGTACTGCAACTTCACTACATACGCTAATGCTCATACCCTCATATATTATACTATCCTCTCAATATTAGGTGAAATGTGTAGATTATGAGCCTTCTGTTTACAGCATCCTGATTACAGCTCTTCTCACTTCTTTCTTCAATGGCTTCTTGGTGAGGTGACATTGGCAGTCTTTCAGCTGCAGAGCAGAAAATTTAATTTAAATTAATAAAATGATGATAGGCAGTATTAAAATTGTCTCAGTGAGGTTCTTCTACTTTAAATAGAAATTGCCCTGAATATAGGAACTGTCACTCCCTGCCCTGTAGATTTCCCTTCCATGTTTATAAATTGTTACTTCAACAAACTGTTCAGTTTTGGTTGAATATGAGTTTGATGTTTTTAATGTTAAACAAATTTGAAAATGTACACATAGTGTAAAAAAAAACATAGTAAAATCCCTCAATATCAGATTTTATGACAATCCATTTGGTGGCTCTGAAGTTGTTACATGTGGACAGATAGACAGGCATGGTTAAGTTAGTAGGTGCATTCTTGCAGTTATTCGTCTCAAACACACAAAATTTGCTTGGAAATGTGAATTTTAATATCCTCCTTCGGTTCTTTCAGTACATGCTAGGTACACTTTTAACACATCCTGTGATCACTGTGTTCTTTAAATTCTGTATGGAATTTATGAGAAATTCAATAAAATTTTAAAATTTGTCATACTAAAATTATGGTGGCCTATCTCCCTATTTTTCACCATGTTTGTATTTTTATGTGTGTTGTGTTATGGTTGTTGATACTTTGTATATTAGAGCCAAATTTCAGCTTGATTTTTGCAGATGTGTCACCACAAACCCTTAGTCACAGATGCTGATTTATGTGCAGTTATAAATGCGTACCATTACATTTAAACACTCCAAGAAGAACAAATAAAAGATATGTTCTATGTCTATAATGTAATTAACGTAGTATGGAGCATCTTCTTAGTAGAATTGATGCTAAGAAAAAACAGTCTGGTAGGGAATCCTGCCCTATCAGCAATCTGAAAGTTGTGTCATCTTGTAATCATTAATATCTAAAAATGCTTTGTGTATGGTGGGAATTTGAAAACGACAGTGTGTAACTTACCTGCTTATGTAGCCGGGTTTATATGCAATATCACTGCCATAATTAAGAAAACTTCAGTATTGGTCCAGGAAAAATAGCAAACAGAAATTAAGAAATAAACTTTGTTGAATACAACTTCCAACATAGATCAAATGTTAACAATAACAGATTACTATTAGTTTCATGGTTCAATGCAGATCATGTGACAATAAATCTCTGAAATTACACTCATTTGGACCAATTATGACAATTTTTATTGATTTTATCAATTAAAATGTAACAGCATACACATGTTAATTGACAGTTCAGTTCCCATGATGAAAGACAGATTTTATTCACAAAATAGATTCTTGTCTACAAGTTAGTAAGATAATTATATTTTTGTGTATACTAGGGTTGTGCAAATTTTGGATGCTGGTCAGCCAGGGGAATAATTTGATATGGTGGCATTAATATTTTCTGTATAATAATTGCAGTTCTTTCCTTACATGTAAAAACGTGTATCATTTCTCACACAGTGAGCAGAAAATTCCAGGTGATGGTGAGTTTTGCAGGTCGCTCCAGAATAGTGGATACTCAGTACAGAACTTGCTTTATGTCACCCTCCTTTTGCCAAGAATTTGGAAGTTGCACCTAAATCGTTATATAATTTGTCCACCCCTGTTTATACTGTAATATGTTTTTGTGATATTGCCTAGTAGTTTGTGAATATAAACATAAAAGCCATTAACATACATGTACATAAATTTGATAAATACATAAGCCTTCACTTGAAATGACATTTTTTTTGTGTGTTTTGTTGGTTTTTCTTTCTAAAAAAGTAAAGTATTAAAACAAAATGATTTTTATATCACAGGGTACTCACAGTCTTTTAATTTGATATGTTTATGCCACTTTGACATTTACATTAATCAGAAAGGGACGAGAAGCCAGTTCCTATATAAAACTTCAAAATGATTACTATCCCTTTCCTGGCAAGGATGAAAGTGGCCAAAAAGAACCCAGCTTGTTGTCTGACTATTGTGCTGCTTTGTTCATGTTCTCAAATGTTACATTTGGTATTTTAAGTTATAGGAGCATTCTACCTGTATCATTTTCTTAATGTGCACTTAGCACTGACCAGGCAGTTAGAATTCAGTGTTCTGTATTTGAGAGGCCCTTGTATAAGTGTCAGTCACACTGAGGCCTTTATGGTTTCCTTCATTTCCTCCAGGTAAATGTTCAGATAGTACCTTAACATAGGCAATGTCTATTACCTTATACATATTACTCACTCATCATCCATCATCATTCTACCACTTAATGCTGTACAGTGTATTCTGTACTCATAAATAATCCCACTTAGTAATATAGCTCCAAAATTATTTAAATATATTCAGTATGAATAAGGGAATTACCTGGTTCGATGACAAAAGAAATTAAAATGGCACAATCCACAGAAAAAGGTATAGAAACTTAACACCAGTTAAGATACAAAATTGTTCACTGCAGTTAAGTCTTGAAGTATTAAGTGTTTGCTTCACTGTTTTGATAAAATATGGTGTATTTAAAATTGTAACAAAATTTATCAAGCACATAATCCTTGTCTGTAGAAACTGCTCCTTGTCTTCTAATCTGAGAAATAATGCCATTTTCTCTTTGCTACATGCTGTATGTAATGAACTTGAGGTATTATGACAAATGTTGAATCTGCAATCTCACATGAGATAAATATTATGATACAGTCTGCTTGGTATACTTTATATTACCAATGTCGAATATTTTAATATGGACTTTCAAGTTAGTGAGAATGTAATGTTGACAACTGAATTATCAAAATATATTAGCGGTTTTGTTGTAATTGAGTTCCTGACTTCCTTCTGTAACATCCAAATTAATGGTCACTTCTCTGCATTGAACCATACAAATGTCACATTCCTACACCCTCCCACGTGAGACTTCCAAATGTTATAATGTATGAATATGAAATATGACATGAAACTTTAAAATATGTTCCTGTGCTTAAATTTTGTTAACATGGTGATTTGGAAAACAACAAACCAGATGATCAAGCCATAAATATTAAATATCTCCATATATACAGTGATACAGTATTAGAATACAGAATACAATATTATTAGTTGCAAACTTTAAAGAATTAAAAAAATATGATATCAGATTTTATTCTACAAATTTAACAATTGTACATTCCACAACTTAATTTTCCTCAAACTTATCTTCCGCTATAGTAGTTGGTATGTCAGGATTATTGGAAGAAATATGTAATATGAGTAAGTAAGAGGCATGCTAATACAAAATGGTGCTAAATTAACCAAAAGCATTTGCCTAGTATTGTAATGAAATGTTATGTACATTTTGTTTTTACATGTTGTATGAGTGCTGTTGTTTCAAAGAACAAACATGATGTATACTACAATTATTCCTTACTTCCAGCAGGCTAATTATAACATATTATTACTTTGAAAATGTGACATTCTTCAGACAAGCACTGATACAGGTTCTACAGCATTTGAAAAGAACTAATTAATTACGTGTTAGTAATTGTGCTAAGAATTGCAACAAAACGTTTGCTGCAAATATGTAAGACACTTAATAATGGGCTGTTACACATTTAATATCAGAGTAAGTTGATGTGTTAATAATTAACCTTAGTCATTACAATAAACCAAATTATTTTAACACATTGCATGAAAGTGTCTCATTAGGGACATTTGTTCATATACCATTTTAATTAGTTCAGCTATTTGTATCTATATTTTGAACATAGTAATGAGGACTATGAACATGAATGCATATCATACATATTAACTGTTCCTGCAGATTATGTTTTATCACAGAGTATAATAAGTGTCTGAAAAGTAACAAATTTTGGTGCCAGTGCCTGGCTACAGTTAAAGCCCTAACATTAAATTAAATACTTAAATCACCATAACACAGTTCTTGAAATTTTATTAGCTGACTTGTCTCCATGGTGCACAATCCTTAAAGAACTAAATAGTTGTTCAACTAGCCAAGCAATTCCCCACCATTTTTGGAATCAAAAATAAATTACTCTTCGTTAAGAGGCCATCACCATTACCTATCTTGAACCAGATGAACCAACTCCAAATCTTGACACCAAATTTCTATCAGATTTATTTCAATATCATTCTCCCACCAGTGTCTAGATCATACAAGGCATCTGTCACCACAGATTTCCCAACTGAAATTTTGTATATATTCTGCATTACTCCCACAACTAATTTTTATGTTTGATCACCCTAATAGCATTTGATAAAAAGTGCAATTTATGAAGCAGGTTTACCCAGGCTCCCAAACACGTAATTATGAAACAACACACACTTCCACTGCAGTCAGTAACAGCAAATATTGGTTCCCCCATAGACATTAGATGAATAATTCTCATCTTCTTCATGACCAATCACAATCTAAACTAGTATGTAAATACATTTTCAGCCAAGGCTACTTTTTCAGATTTTGTGTTTAATTAAACACTTGCAGTGTTTGGTTTTTGAGACATGCCTATTTATAGGTTTGTGCATGTGCACACATGGCTAATGCAAGTTAGCAAGACGAAAGTTGTCAATGATGTCTACAGTATAAATTGCCAACTACCTGAATTGTAAATGTTCAGACATTGTGTCATCAAGTCATTATTCCATTGCTACTTGAAAATTATCCTTTTTCATCATCTTTATCTGCATCCACGGAATCACTTTTAAATTTATTTGATACTGGAATCACATTAAGTTCTGTTTTGATTGGTTTTTTTATAAAATTTTCACATCAAAGTATCATATATCATTTATTTTAGCAAGTCCATTCGTCTTACTTTATAGCTTTCAGTTTCTTTGTACTGGATTCTTTTTATTGTCTGACATGAAATGTTTCTAACAGTGTAGACCTGCTGTTTGATTTGTATATGCGTGATATGGAGACCTATATAAGACTGCGTGCCCTGCTTGTTCCAAAATTTGATTGATTTTTTAATGTTACATATTTTGGTTAGTTTACATTCCATATTACAGAATTTCAACTTTTTTATTGTTTATGGATAATTACGACAGCATTTCTATTATTTTATAGGTAATTTAAGTGTACAGTCAAGAATGCAATTTGTTAAATGTCTTGCGTTAGAATTTTTTATTGCTTGCAGTTGTAAAAATGTCAGAGATTGTTATTTTTATTACTAATATTATTGTTACATTCTCAATAGGAAGGAGGTATTACTAAAATAGATATTCTGCCTTTGTTAAATTTGCTGGAAGTAACCTCAAAGTTTCACACTGTCATCATATATATATGTTTGTTAATTTACAAGCAATATTTCATATACTCTATAATTTGCTAAACTGTTGATAACCTTGTTTCACACTTCCCTTGCCCCACCGGTCCATGAATTATTGCTGTCAAAGTGAAAACAATTTCAGAATGTTGCTTGGCCATCAGTTTTTTTTTGTACAGATAAAACTATACCAAGTAAAAGTTCTGTACTTTTCCATCCTATTGTGATATTTAGTTTTACTAGTGTTGGTCCCATCTCACTAGCATGTGCATCCAACATGTTGTTATTGATTGTAGGAAATTAAAAAGCACATGTTTGCATAGTCTTGTTTCTCCACCCTGTACTTCATTTCTATTTTTGTTAAAAATTATTATTTATTTTAGCTTCATTTCCGTGTCGCGATTTGAATTTGTTATATTTTTTGTAATAAGTACTTCCTTCACTAATATGGTGTACAACTTACCCTGCTGATGGAGCAGCAGGTTTCTCAGAAACACTTGCATATTTACTTTTTTGGCTATAGACCATCTCACCTCAGAAGCTACTAGTCTTCATTCATATTGATGCACTGTAAGTATGCTATTGAATAATGCTGTCAACTGATAATAGAGCATGGAGCGCTGGTGGGATTGTGTTGACAGGCGAAAAAAACTGCAGTATTCAGGGAAAAAAGCCTGTCCCACTGCCATTCTGCCCACAATAAAACCTACATGGACTGAACTGACCCTGAATTCACTATCCTGGGAATGTAAGAGATGCCTTGATCACTGACTATAATTTCCATGTGCATTGTTTATGCTGCTTAAGCTGATGTTTCTCAATAATTCATGACACACTTCTCATGATTCAAAAATAATGATCACTTGAACTGTAATACTGTTTTCTATATCTGTGTTGTTCCCATGCTTCAGCCATAACCCTGAACGTACACTTTCGTGCTTAACAAAATCTACAAAACTCTTTGTCTTTCATATGTGTCTCATTTTTAACCAAATTTATAATTGGAAAGTAACCACTGTCTCCACAGTGGATATATTACCATTGTGTTGGAAGGAAAGAATAATTGCAAGACAAGGTATAAGAGCATGTAATGTGTCAGTGTTAAGAATCTAAAATACATATGTATATATAAGCTGTAAATATTTTTCTGTTGAGTTCAATATCAGAAGATACGACCACTCTGAAATTTTTTACTTCCACACGAAATGGTCTACATGTGTTCATGTATGTAAGTCGAAGCAAAAGATCTTATTCGAAGAATAATTTGCAGAATGTGTGTTATAATCAAAATATGAACAAAGTACAGTAATTAATATTGCACATTTATCATAAGGACAATGTAGCTCAACTTGTTTTTATTTGTGTTGACTAGTGTGAATGAAAAGTCATGTGTTGAGCAAGAAGTGTTTGCTAATGTCGCAACAAATGAAACTTTGAATGTAATATACACAGTAATATTACAGTGAAAGGTGTAAATGTTTCAGCACCACAAAAACTTCGTTCATTTTTATCACTGCCCTAAATTAGAGCTTTAAAAGATGATATACCAAGAAGAGGAGCAGAATAAAAAAAAGATGATACAGCTCTTTAAGGACTAAAAACATTTTAAAAAATGTACATCTGATTTTTTGCACTATGTTTAGTGTTGATGGAATATGTGTTTTAAAACCAGCAAGCATTTTGCAGTATATTAGTGACATAGGAGTTATTGGAGTTGATGCAATTGTAGTCAAAAGAAGGCAGCTTAAATGTACAAACAGTATTTATATGGGATTATTACCAAAAATGTGAAAAAGGCACCAGCTTTTAATTTGTTAGGGGAGGATGGGAACAAATGACCTGTCCTTTGATGCTTTTGTAATGTAGTTAGTCTGAGCCCAAAAACAGAACTGTTGTTCCCATTTAAAATCAAGTGTAAAATTATTGTTTGCACGTTGAGATAAACTACATTATAATTAAAAGGCTTGGTTTCTTCATTGTGTATCTTGGTTATCTGTGTATGATACTAGAACAAATTCTTAGGCTGTAAATACCCCTTTATTTATGCACTCACAAGGCCTCACTTAATATGTTAGTACTACTTGCATTTTATCATTAGCTCATATTTCCTACTTCCTTAAACAAAATATTAATGAAATCTGGCAGAATAAAATCTGGTTTTATTAAGGATACATTCTTTAACTGAAATCAAGGTAAGTTTTGCAATATGAGATCTAAAAATTTGTATGGCAGAGATAAATTTTCTAACCAGTGAAACTGGTAACTAATATTATATGAGATTCTACAAACGAAATATGTTACTGTTGCATCAGTTGTAAGCACAGTATATAAGAGAAGATTTTCTTTTTTTAACGAAAGGCATTTGTAATTAGTATGGCTCATTTACCCTTCAACAATACTAGCTTGGATACAGAAACTAAATATGTTAGTACTTCAGTCCAGTCTTAATAGTGTAACATTATGCATCTGAAAGAACTTGGTAATGCAAAATTGTTACTCTTATGAACACCTAACAATTTTATTATATGTAATTTTACTTGCCTTTGAAACATTTTGCAACATTTTGTACCATAATAGATTTTGTAAAAATGAGTTTTTAGACCCCTGCACAACCCCTAAGCTGAAGGACCACCCCTTGTTGGCCGTCTGCAACCATTTGTGCGGTATATTCTCAGTAGTAACAGAAGCCCTTATGGACATTGTTCTGAACCTTTGGGT